>Ga0134100_1000351_pt1 | contig 57071 bp, 54 predicted proteins | sample 11_taG_2_FD_94444 | JGI IMG/M metagenome (GOLD analysis project Ga0134100, IMG submission 94444) | Switchgrass degrading microbial communities from high solid loading bioreactors in New Hampshire, USA - 11_42_5_180_A3 metaG | ecosystem: Engineered > Bioreactor > Semi-continuous > Anaerobic >...
CAGAGGGTGCAGGGGACCCCGTGTCAATAGGAACGTGGAATAAATGCGGTAAATTTTGTACAAACATTATTGCAGTTGTTTTGTATAGAAAAAAAGTTGCCAACGATTACTTGACAGAAACGACGGAATAAGACTTCTTGACAATGAAATTTGTCGAATATATAATAAAAATGAAAATTTAACTAACCAGTTAATTAATTTTTTGGAGGAGAACAATTTGGAGAAAAATGATTTGGAGAAGACCCTGGAAGTTGAGGCAAGAGAAAGAATAATCAATGCAGCTGTAGAGCTTTTTTCCCAAAAAGGATATGATGCAACTCGGGTTAATGATATAGCAAGCGCTGCAAATGTCAATAAAGCACTTATATATTATTATTTTAAAAGCAAGCAAGATATTTTGGATTTCATGGTTGATTCCTTACTTAATAATGCAGTGTCTATTACAATGGATTTCATTCAGACCAATATTGTGAAAATGATTAAAAAAGGCTATCTGGACATAAAGCCTGACCGTCTGCACTTTGTTAGTGATGAAGCCATAGAAATTTTTATGCAAAATTCTTTTAAATTTTTTGAGCGGGTTGTTGATTATGTTCTTGAAAATAAAGATATAATCCGCATCCTGATGTTAGAATCATTGAAAAAAGGAAAGCATCAGAATTCCTTATTTCGTTTTATGAAATTTATAAGTGGTGATGAAAAAAATCCTATATTTAAAACCATATCCAGCGCAGATCAGGATTTTGTTTATTCGGATGAAATGATATTGTTTAATTTTTTCTTTTCGATTATCCCTATTGTTAGTTTTGCAGCTTATTATGATGATTATAAAGCAGTGAGTTTACTAAATGATGATGAACTTCGGAAATCCTTTTTAAGTGTTTATCAGGTAATTACAGGTTCATGGATTTCAGGAAGTGATATATTGCTGCGAAATAATAAATAACAATTCAGAGATTCAGCAAAATTAACCAAACGGTTCATTAAAAGCTCGTTAGAGCTTGTGAAAGATAAGCTAAACTGTTTAGGGGGAGGATATGTTATGAATAAGATTCAGAAAGCTGCAGCCAATATGCTGCTGAACTACCTGGCAGACAATCCTATGGAAAAATTGCCGAAAATGTTTGAGGTCGCTGAAAAGTTGGATCGGGGAAATTTGCATGCTACTCAGATAAAAGTAATGCGTGAGATTTTGCTGGATGAAAATAATATTTGGCACACTTTTGTCAAAAATCTTGTCCAGGAGGTAGATACAAAGCTATTGCAAAAGTTTGTAGAATGCTTTATAATCAATGCAAATCTTGAAGGAGAAGAACGTGCGCGTGCGATAGAGAAAAAATACGATTGCAATATTCCATGGGCAATTCTAATGGATCCTACAAGTGCGTGTAATTTGTCCTGCACCGGTTGCTGGGCTGCACAGTACGGAGATAAAAACAATCTGTCCTATGAGACGCTTGATTCTATTTGTCGTCAAGGTAAGGAAATGGGCATTTATTTCTATATATTCTCAGGCGGTGAGCCACTTGTACGCAAGAAGGATATTATTCGATTGTGTAAAGCGCATCAGGATTGTTATTTCTTTGCATTTACGAACGGAACGCTTGTGGATGACCAACTGTGCAGAGACATGCTGGAGGTGGGCAATTTTGCATTAGCATTTTCCATTGAAGGTGATGAGGAAGCTACCGATATGAGGCGGGGAAAAGGAACCTACCGTAAAGTTATTGAAGCAATGGATCGAATGAAGGCCCACAAGCTTTTATTTGGATATTCCACATGTTATCATCGATACAATACGGAAAGTGTCGGCTCCGATGAATTTGTTGATGATATGATTGCCCGTGGCTGCCGTTTTTCATGGAACTTCACCTATATGCCCATTGGAAAACATGCGCGTACAGACCTTATTGCTACCCCCGAACAACGTGCTTATATGTATCGACGTATTCGTGAAATCCGTGAGAAGAAACCCATTTTTGCAATGGATTTCTGGAATGACGGAGAGTATGCTGATGGATGTATTGCCGGAGGAAGACGTTACTTACATATAAATGCGGCAGGAGATGTAGAACCGTGTGCATTCATTCACTACTCCAATGTTAATATCCATGATGTAACGCTTTTGGAGGCACTGCGTTCTCCTTTGTTTATGGCTTATCGTAAAAACCAACCGTTTAACAGCAACCAGCTTCGTCCGTGTCCTTTGCTTGACAATCCGGAGATGCTTGCAAAGATGGTTAAAGAATCGGGTGCGAAATCAACCGATATGGAAGCGCCTGAAGACGTGGATGAGCTTTGTGCAAAAACTATCCCTGCTGCCAGAGCATGGTCGGAAGTGGCTGACCGTTTGTGGGAAGAAAGTATGAAAAGTCGGGAAACAGTTTGTTAAAAGAATAAAAGATTGATATAATGATTATAGTTATAGCATAATATCTTATGCGATGGACAGGAGGCAAAGTAGATGGAAGAAGTATATGAGTTCCTAAAGAAATGCGAAACATATTATTTGGCTACTGTAGAAGGTGATCAGCCAAGGGTTAGGCCGTTTGGTACAGTGGATATTTTTGAAGGTAAGCTTTATATCCAGACAGGCAAGATAAAACAAGTATCTAAGCAGCTTCAGGCAAATCCAAAGGCAGAGATTTGTGCTTATGCCGATGGGAAGTGGCTTAGGGTATCGGGAAAGCTTGTCAGAGATGACAGGGTAGAAGCCAAAAAGCATATGCTTGATCAATATCCAAGTCTTCAGGCTATGTATTCCGCAGAGGATGACAACACAGAGGTTCTTTATTTTCAAGATGCAACAGCTACCTTTTATTCATTTACCGAAGAGCCAAAGATAATCAAATTTTAGAAAAAAATAACCGGTTAAAAACCCCTTAGGTATAGTGAGATTGACTAAAATAACCCCTAAGGGGTTTATTTATGTTCAAATTTGCTTTTTTCCGGAATCGATAATTTTTTAACAACAAAATATTAAAAATGAAGTCGAATAATAAGGCTATTTAACATTTCAAGTCAAAAACTTGACATTTCGAGCTAAAAAAATTCCGATGTTTATATTTAGTATAATAAATATTCAAGCCCAAATAAAGATATGGAGAGGTTTTATGAAAAGACGAATGATGAGTATCATGCTCATAATGAACACGAAACAAAAAATCCATTATGGAGATGGCGTTAACTTTTTCACATACGGGATTCAACCCTTACCTTGAGACCAGTTACGAAATTGCACCTTCCTTTTCGCCGCCATACAGAGCAGGAACTTTAAGCAATGCTGACCTTGCTTCTGCTCTGAACACGGTGAAAATGGTAAGATATCTTGCAGGTCTTCCATATGAAGATGTGGTTTTCAGTGAGGAATTAAACAATATTGCTCAGCATGGTGCAGTCCTTCTGGCGGTGTCCGATTAATTTACCCATACACCTGTTAAGCCGGATGACATGTCACAGGAATTTTTTGACCTGGGGTGCAGAGGATGCAGCGAAGCAAATATCAGCAGGGGACTTCCAAACATTTCTGCTGCTATTTTAAAAGGCTGGGTTGCTGACAGCAGCGATAATAATATTGAACGAGCCGGTCACAGGTGGTGGATTTTAAGACCTGACGGTCTTTCGTTTGGGATTGGGTATGCACAAAATGGCGGCAAAAGTCCTATTAGTAATATGTATGTTTTCAGTAACGGCGGTCAGGATCGACCCTCAGATAGCTATGTGGCATGGCCGAGCTCCGGTGATTTTCCCATTCAGTATTTTATAGCCAATGAAGACATCAGCACCGTGCCCCGTTACCCGTGATCCATCAATTTAGGCTCCACCTATCAGGCTCCAAAGCGAAGTGATGTGGTATTAACGCTTACAAGAGAAAGAGACGGAAAGGTATGGATCTTTGATAAAAATACCCCTCAGCTTGGCGTAAGCTATATGCCGGATGATTCCATGCATCTTGCCGTGGATATTGATGGATATAGAATGAGAAAGGCCATTATTTTCAGGCCGGATGTCACATCCCTGGGTTCAATAAGAGACGGTGATGTTTTCCATGTACAGCTCTCAGGAATTAAGACAAGTGACGGAACAGACACCACCCTTGAATATGATATTCACTTTTTGATTTGAAATCTGCGTTAGAAAAATATACCGCTTGACAAATGAATACAGTTTCAATTCCGAGGTGACTCAGGACCTTACTTTACACGCTAAGTGGATAGAGCTTGATAACCATATAGCCATTGACATCATTGATGGTATCGCAACGGGTAAATATACGGTGTTGAATACCGGAGAGAGCCATCTGTCGTATAGGGCTATACTGGCAATTTATAAAGACAATCAATTAGTGAAGCTTAAAGCTCAAAACGGAACTTTAGCTCCAGAAGTGCATACAAGTTTTCAAATCAGTGAACCATTGCCGGAAGGTCGTCATGAAAAGGCATTTCTATGGGCTGCTGAGACCTTGAAGCCACTTTTCTAATGACTAAAAACCCACTGCTTTTTAAGGTAGTGGGTTACGTTTTAATATATCTTCATTATGCATGAATTATTATTGAAATTTACCAAATGATGTGATAGACTTTACACATTACAAAAACAAAATCTCCTGAATCATAGTTCGGACATGACTATAACACATACATTTGAAAGGATGATACTGTTATGAAAAATACCATTCATATTATTTTAATGGTGGTAATAGCCATTTCAATTTCAATACCCATTTTTGCAAGTGAAGAAACAATAACCCTTACAGAATTTTTGGGTGTCACAAAGGAGGATGTGACAACTATCAGACTTTTTGTACCTAATATTACAAAAGATAAAACCATTAGTGATCCATATATGATAGAAAAATTCTTTGTTGTGTGTGATAATACATATTTAGTTAGGCAAGAAAGTAATGAACCTGCATCGCGTCAGGGGTTATTTATTGAAGTTGATGCAAATGAAAGTAAGAAGACATGTTTTGCGTATATATCAGAGGACGGAGATGTAGATAGATACGCTCTTGCTATGAGCAGACTGCCTGCAAAGATGTATTCATTTGCAAATCCTGAAAGTGTGCAGGCAGTAATAAGCGATATATTATCTCTTACAGATGAGCCTGGTTCAAAATATTCAGATTGGGCAAAAGAATATGTGACAGGTGCTGAGAAGATCGGAATATGCAGTTTTGATGATTATACTGTACCTATCACACGTTTGGAGTTTTTTGAAATGATTTATAAGACAATTAGTATGTCACCTATTCCACTTCCGACATTAGCCGAACAAAAAAACAGGTTTAATGATTGTAACAGCCCAGCTGTTGATTATCTTAATGAAATAGGAGTTATCCATGGAACCGGTGAAAATACATTTTCACCGGAGGACAAGATATCTCGTGAAGAGGTTGCGGCAATCGTTTACAGAGTGGCTAGATATATGGATTTAAAAGGATTTTATGAGGATTACAGATTTTCAAACTATATGTTTATTGACCAAGATAGTATGTCGGAATGGGCGGTTGAAGCCATTTCTCAGCTTAAGACAGTAGGTCTTATGGACGGTGTTGGTAGTGACCGGTTTGCACCAAAGGTGGTATTTACACGCGAGCAGGCAACTGTACTTGCAACGAAATTGCTTTCAAAAATATTAGCTGACCGAAAACTGCCTAAACCGGAACAAACAGAGTTAAGAATCAAAATACAAGAAGATGTGTATACAGATGAAGTTAAAGATGCTGTAATTTCAAAATATTCAGATAAGGTTATAATGGAAATGATACCGAAAGATAATTATCTTGATAAAACAAATTTAATCATAGCTGCAGGGGAGCCTTGTATTATCATTGGGAAATATGATGAAGAATTTTTAAAGAAATTAGATGAATGGGGAATTGAACACGGTGAACTTATAAACGGAGTAATTTATATTATAAACAATATTAGAATTGGTGAAAGGTTTACAAGGTGAACCATTCTTAAAATGCTTGGGGTAACAATATAGCAATGGGGGACGTACCTTTGTGACATTTGAGGTATGTCCACTTCTGTTCTTTAATAAATCGTGCCTCTCATACAAAACCAATATCAGTGCAGACGGCAAGTTGGTAGTACTGGATTCACCTCCTACCTTATTAAATGGCAGAACCCTTCTTCCTATTCGGGCTGTATCGGAGGAAATGGGAGGCACGGTCGGATGGGATAATGCCGAGCGCAAGGTAACCATATTGGCAAAAGGTAGTACTATTGAAATGTGGCTGGATAAAACGATTGATGTCGCCCCTACTACAATCAATGGCCGTACCATGGTTCCCGTCCGTTTTGTTGCCGATAATATTCCAGACTGCGGCATTACATGGGACGAGGATACGAAAAGCGTTGTCATTACATTTGTACCATAGATAACATCAAAAACACCCTGAATTTGATAGGATTCCTCTAAAATCAGAGAGCATATCAGATCCAGGGTGTTTTAGCTTCCTGTTATAACCTATTCAATATCCGGGCTTCCCGCATTGCGGTAGAGGTATGTGACAATGTCGGACCGGGGAGAAGGGTTGTTTGGTGCAAAATTTGCGACTGTGTCGGTAAGCAGCCCAGTGCTGTCGGCCCAGGCCAGTGCGTCGGTGTAGTATTGACCGCTAAATTGCTTAGCAAGTCTACTGGTGCCACTTGCCGATGGCTTATTGTTAGACCGCCATAAGAATGTTAATACCTGACCGCTGGTGCCGCTTGTCACACCATTCTGCAATGCCCAAAGGACGGGTTTATAATAATAGCTTCCTTCAGAAATATCATTGAATGGATTCTTTGCGGTTGTACCCTTTTCGGATACTGTAATGGTGTATTTTCCTATTACATTTCCATCCGCTTGCCTTAATTCCACCACTTTTGTGCCAGCCGTTGTAAATGGTCTGCCTTGTGTAAGCTGTACGGTTTTTGAGGTGTAATACAATATACTTGCAGTGATATCATTGATTTTATCACCGGTGTTATTCACAATTTTTGCACCGGATGTATCAAATTCTTCTCCTACCACATAGGATGTTTTTGTAGGATAGGAAATAACATTGATGCCTTTTTTCATCGTAGTCGTTTCTTTATTGGTCTCAGTTTCCTGTTTCGAAGTAGCTTCCTGCTTGGTAGCAGATGTTTCTTCCGCTTTGACTACCTGAATAATTGCAATATCCGAACGCAAAGCCTCTTTGCCATCAACATATAGGATGCAGAAGTAATAGTGTGTGCCTTCCTTTAGCTGACCGAGCTTAAACACCGGGTCTGTTTTCTGAGTAAGAAACAGTGTTTTAGGTGGTGTTTCATCGGATGCAGCTTTCGCCCATGCATAGGTTAATTTACCACTGGACGCGGTTGCACTGTTGCTGATGCTTTCGGTTGCTTTATCCTCTGTCACGATCGTAACAGGTACGGGCTGCTTATGGATGGTTACCACAGAGGATACAGGCGGTTTTGGTGTAGGCATTGGTACACCACTTTGACCCATCAGCTCTCTAAAATCTGCTTCCACATTGTTCATAGCGTCATTACCTGTTCTATAACGAATCAAGTCACCATTCTTATCAAAATAGGCCATGACCGGATAGATCACTGTGGACTCCTTGAGCAGCGTCCACATTTGTTGTTCACCTGCATAGAACAAAGAATACCAGCCGGCATTATACTCGTTTTTTTCACATCCTCATTTTTCAACAGGGAAGAAAAAGCAAGCAGGTTTACTTAATCCCCCAGGGAGTTCTTCTGGATAAAATTAAAGGCGGCATAGATCCTCGGATAGGTACAACTGTAAGTGCTTCCGAAAACAACAACGGTTGGCTTGCCCTTCACCTTTTCATGACTATTCAGCGAACCTGAGGCGATGCGGTCATACGGCAGTATGCTAAGGAATTTTTCGGGTTTTACTACTTTGACCGTTGCAATATCTGACGTAGCAACTAACTCATCGGCAAGATACACTTGAAAGAAATAATAGTAGGTGCCAACGGATAATCGTTCATCCAGTTTATACTCCGGTGTTTTAGATACGGTTGGTAAGATTCTTGCTCCGGCTGTACTGTTAGCACTGTATGCAATCCCTACCTTATAGGTTAACAGACCGGCTGTTGCAGTTGCTTCCATAGAAATCTTTTCGGTGATGTTACCCTCGGTTACGGTAATGGAGGAGGGCTGTCTGTTAATTGCAACATATTTGGCGAGTGGATTTGGCGCTGCAGTCGGCTTAGGTGTTGCAGTTGGTTTGGATGATGGCGCTGCAGTCGGCTTTGGCGTTTCGGAAGCCGACGGTTTAATATCGAAAAAGTCCACCGTATATTCCATCTCGGCAGGATTTCCGTCTTTTGTTTGTAAACCCGTCACTTTCGCCGTGTATTCACCAGAATAAAAGAGCCCGTCGATCCCGACAGGCTTAAAGTAGATCCTACTACTGGTTGTATCGATTTTAAACTCCTGACTGGAGCTTTGTTTTGAGAAGGACCATGTTTTGCCGTTTCCGGTGAGTGTTACCTGAACCTTGTCCATATCAGGAGTTTCGACTTTTTTGTTATTGAGTTGAATGGACCAGGCCGCAGTCGTATCAAAAAAATCCGTAGGGAAGTTGGATACAGGATAACATATGGCGTCCCAGTCGGGTATATTTTTTCTGGATTTATCGAATACATACATATTAGAGCCGTTTCCAGCTTCACCAAAAGCGGTATATTGTATATTCATATTAAGAATCCAGTCTCTATGACCGGGTAATATAGCACTGCTATCGATTGCATAACCTTGTGTAATGGAAGACATCAAATCAGGAAAAACCGTGACTGATATTACTTTCATTGTTCGCTTTGTATGCTTTTTTAAAAAATCATCATCCATGTCGCCCGGCTGTGTAGGAGTATGGCTGAGCTGCTGATTTAATAAAACAGCGCCATGCTGCATAAAGGATAGATATTCTTCTGAAATTTCTATATCGTTAGGTAATCCTGCCAAAAAGCGGATAAAGTTCAGTGATTTGAGTGCCGTGTTCTGATATTCCTGTGTTAGAGAACCTGCACTATACGGCGCTCGAATGGATGGCATCTCCGCATATTTCATTTCATCCGTCCAGGGTGTCTTATAGGGTATTCCCTTGCCGGTTGCTTTTTCACTTACGCCAACCAGTCCGTCACTGGGATCAAAGCTCTTGATATACTTGATGATTTCTGATTGGTTGTGGCGATTCACCTCTCCTAATGGTGTGAGCCTGACAGTTGCTTCTTCAGATGCAGACACAGGTGTTAACGATAACACTATACATAATGTGAGTATTATGCTTATCGTTTTTTTCACAATCACTTTCTCCTTATTTTATTGAACTTCAATCTGATACACCCCTGTACATTCGAAGGTTCCTACCTTACAGGTAACATGTATTTGTAGCTTGCCTTTTCTTGTGAAAGGTTTGCCCAGCGGTAACCATTCTCCGTCAGAAGTGACAAAATCAATGGCAGGGCGTTCTGCTTTTTCAACAGTGCCATCTGCATATTTAAGATTGACAACCATACCTGTCATTTCAAATCTTTCGCCAAGTTTGTAGACTTTTTTTGACGGATAGGACCCGATGACAACTTCTATTGGCGCGCCTTTGTCTACCACAGTCACCGTCTGGTGGTTATCATCATTGCGGACAAGACGAAGTCCGACATACTGATTTTTATCCATTACCCGACGCCCCTTGCCAAGTTGTCCGAGTTCGGAGTAATCACTGTCGCATGAACCTCCGCTGGCGGTACGTTTTTGGCTGTCTGCAAAAAATGCGTCAGGTCCCTTAGGGTCAATGGTAGTGATGGGAAACTTATAGTAATTAAAATCCCAGTTCCATTCTTCCACATTGCCATACATATCATAAATGCCCCAGGGATTAGGCTCTCTTTTGCCTACTTCCCGTGTAATGCCTTCGGGTTCAAGAACGGATATAATACTGCTGTTGTTTAAATACCATGCAATATCTGTCAGCTCTTTTCCCTGATACCATTCACCGTCTTTCTGCCCTGCACGGCTGGCGATATACCACTCCGCCAAAGTTGGCAAACGGTAGCCGTTTGCATTCCAGTCGCAAACTATGGCATTCCAGTCTTCGTTATTATCATCAGGAATGATACCCCAATCCTTTGGATTTGTACTGCCGTTAATGCTATAAACTGGCGTGAGATTAGACAGCATGGAGAGCTTGTTGCAAAATACCAGTGCTTCATAAAAACTAACGCATTCCACAGGGCGTTTTTCCTGCACTTCACCAACAATTCGTCCTTTCGGTGTAAAACCGCTTGACTCAACTAAGTCAAAGTATTCAGTATAGCTGCCGTCCGGGTTTTGTTTTCTTACAAGTCCAACCCAATCATCTTCCGAACCGTCAAAATAGCTTGGATTGATACCCATAACAGCTTTCCATTGCTTCTGTGTAACTTCGTATTTGCCAATATAAAAGCCATTGGTAAGGGTTACCTCAGTGTCCCAAACCGGATAAGTTCCTGCGTTCACGTGCACCATTTCAATAGTAGGAGCATGACCGACATAGTTCGGATTGACTCCCGTGTAATACGCACCCGGCTCGATGACAACCTTCTGCAAGGCTTCATCCCAGTATACATTAAACTGGCTTGCAGTGTCGTTTACCCATTGGGCAAATGCACGAAGTCCTACATAATAATGTTCAGCAGGGTCGCGGATGAACCAAACATCGTAGAAGTCTCCCCGTAACTCACCATCACGGTAAATCCAAAAGCCTTCTCCGTTATTATACCCCTCTGTTACCTGGAGCAATTGATAACTTTCTTCAGCGCCCGTATATGGCTTTCCGGTTTCAATACCCGGGTAACTGTAGATACTGTCCCAGGTTACATCAAACTGTGCGGATGTTCCGCTTAATATTGCAGCTAAGCCTCTTAGTTGAAGATAATTTGTTCCGTTGATCAGATACGCATGTACGCTTTTCAATTCACCGTTTACCAGGAATTGTGTTGAGTTGAGGGTTGCAGTCGCAGCATTTGCGATAAATGGTACCATGAAAAGCAGCGATATCGCAATTACAATTAACATAATTCGTTTCATCATTAAAACCTCCTGAATTTTAAATATAAAAATCTTGAGATTTAACTATTAAATTCCACGATTTATTGCATCACAAGTAAATATCCAATAATGGTTTTTGGCCTGAAATGTCATTTTTTTAACTTGAAATGTAGAAAAACAACGGACAAGTGCGGCCGGCAGGCTGGCGAAATTAATTAAGTTAGTAAGGAAATTACACGGGTATCCGATGTTGTTCAGACAAATTCTTCAACAGCGGAGGAGACAGCTGCAGCCAGTGAAGAGATTACAAATCAGGCTGAATTGCTGAAGGAGATGATAAGCAAATTTCAGCTAAAAAAGGTAAGTTAATATTAAAAATTTCGTTCATGAAAGAAACAAATAAAAAAGTGCAAAGCTGATATGTGATTGGCTTTGCACTTTTTATGCCATATATTGATAATTGCTTAAAATAATGCTTATACTTTGAAGTTAGATACCAGTTCCATTAATTTTCTGGAACTTTCTTCGGAGTTCATGCAATACTTAATTACTTCGTCTGCTTTTTCCACAACAACCGATGTTTTTTGAGCTATATTGGATGTTCCGCTTGCACCGTCATTGCTTGCTGAAGCTATTTCATTGATTGCATGAATCATGTTTTGGATAGAAGCTAACAACTGTTCGGATGTAGCGCTGAAATTGGCTACAATATTGCTTACAAGTTCGGCATCTCTATTATACTGGTCACTTATATTGACCATTGAATCGTAATCACTGACTACGGTTCTGTCAATGAAACCAAGGATTTCCTGAGAATTTTGGGAGAGATTTTCCACTGATAATACTACATCTTTAGTGACTTTTTGTATTTCATTAACAGTACTTTTTGAACTTTCAGCCAGTGCCCTGATCTCATCTGCTACTATAGCAAAACCTCTGCCGGCTTCACCGGCTCTTGCCGCCTCTATGGCTGCATTTAAAGCCAAAAGATTGGTTCGGGCAGCGATATTCAGAATCGCATCTGACAGAACATTAATCTGGTTTACTGCTTTTGACTGTTCAATAGCATATTTTAATTTTTCATAGGTATTTGCGTAAATCTCTGTTGCGTTTTTCTGTGATTCTAATGCATTTACTTTTAGTTTATTGGCTCTCTTGCTTATTTCGTCAGCAACTACAGCGCCCTCCTGAGCTTTAGAAGCCAAAGAATCGATAGCGGCTTCAATTTCTGCAGTAGTAGCACTCATTTCCTGTGTGTATGCTGCCGTTTCTTCCATGTTGGCAGAAAGACTTTCTGTAGTGACCGACACATCTTTAATCTGTGAATTGAGATCCTCCATGTTTCTGGTTGTAACTGCTACAGCTGAAGAAACACTCTTTGCTTCTGTGATAACACCGTTTACAACTTCTTTCATGGAACTTTGCATTTTATTAATGGATCTTATTAGCAGACCGATTTCATCTTTCCTTTTTAAATCATTATCGGATATTGTCTGTGTAAAGTCGCCCGCGGCTGTTATGCTAAGAAGTCCGGAAGCTTGAACTATTGGTTTTGCGATGTAGGATGCGTTTATATAGGTAATGGCAATACCGATCAGAATGAAGAGTATTGATATAATTGGTATATAAGCCTGAACTCTGGATAAGCCTGCCATCACTTCTTTCTCAGGCGCAGTTACTGCCAGATACCAATCTCTTGTCTTTACAGGTGCAAATCCTACAATATTATTTACTCCTTCAATTGTACATTTATCACTTCCACGTCGGCCTTCTAACATTTGCTGCTGTACCTGGGCAAGGGACATCAGGGACGGATCTTCATTGGCGCTTTCAATGGCATTAAACATATTAAGCACCAGATCATTATTATTATGGGCTATTGTAGTTCCGGATTTATTAATCAGAAAAGCTTTGCCTGACTGTGCGAAGGTAATGTCGTTAACAATCTCACTTAAAGCATTACCGTCTCTGACGGCTATCAATGCTCCTACAATTTTCCCATTCTCTTTTATAGGGACTCCAAAAGCCAATATTATGGAACCGTTATTTTTGCTTATGATGGGGTCGGAAACGGCTTTTTCACCGGCAATCGGTTTGGTAAAGTGAATCCTGTCACTAATGTCGGTAGTCGTATTATCGGTAGCAACCATTATACCATTGGTATCGGCTATGCCCATTCTTATATACCCTTTATGTTTTACTTCCTCGCTAAGTACGGACAATTTTTTTTGTATGGATATACTTGAGTCATATAACATGGGTGTTGCAGCCAGGGTTTCAAGGGAGTTCAATTCAGCATCGATACGGCTTTGAACGATTTTAGCTCCCTGATAAGCTACATTGCTAATAGAATTCATTGCTTCGGATTTAATGGTTGAAGCTGCTTTCCAGTATATTATCCGGCTCAGCCCCAAACATACGACGATGAATAATGGAATGTAGTAAAGCATGATTTTTGTTTTCAGACTTTTCATGATAGATATTCCTTGTTTCTATAAATTATTTGATAAATAATATACCAATCGTTTTGAATCCAAGGCTTTCATCCGGTTATTTTTTATATTGTTCAGAAGAAGCCGTGGGCGTACTATAATGAATTCTTCATAGTCAGGAAACTTTGAACTAAAAATTAAAGTATTATGGTTAACATTATATTATACAAAAGTTGTCGAATCAAGTGGTTATATGTCGATTTATGCGATTAATTTCATTTCACTGTTTAAACGGAAGCTTTATCAGGCATATACCCAGGTTAATTGGACTTAAATCGTGTGAGTCTTGGTTTATTTATTGTATTTTTAAGCAATGTAGGATATATTACCTTTATAAAAAAAAGGAATCATATAACAATGCAGGAAATAGATATCTGTTTTAATAGAATGATTTAGCTTATGTCAATTAAAAGCAAAATTTCACCGAGGTAGTAGTTCGTCTGTGCTGCTTGGTACAAGCATTACTGATAAACTGTACTCCCCGTGAGCAAAAGGGGTGAATGATGGTATTATGATAGTAATGGTGGAAGATATGATGGAAATTGAACCAAGTGATATAGCAAACGAAAATATTTACTTACAATCTCAAGAGATTGTAAAGCTTGTTAATTGGTTGTCTCTGAAGGAGGATGACGGAGCAATCAAAGATAGATAATAGTGTATATCCATTTTGGGATATATTTAGAGGGATGCTTAAAAGTGAAAATTCTTATCAAAGAAGTCTTGGTGCAATGTTAATTGCGGATAATGTCCAATGGGATACGGAACTAAAAATGAAGGATACTATTTCAGATTATTTGGAACTTTTACATGATTCAAAACCGGTTACGATTCGCCAATGTATCCAATCACTAAATTTGATTGTTCAGAAAGTAAAAAGATATAATAACGAAATTGCAGAGGCATTGTGTGGTTTTGAAATAATGAGGGTTCGTGAATCAATGCGCAAGCTGATTTTGTGCGATATTATTTATACGTTACTTGAACTAATAAATATTTCACGTTTTTGTGGATTTTTTCACGTTTTCGTGATATAATGTTGTCAGTTATTTTTGGAGGTGTAATATGGCAGTTAGCTACAAAAAATTCTTTCATGTTATGATTGAAAAAGGTATGACAAATGCGCAGCTTCAAAAACAGGCCGGTTTAAGTGCAAATATTATCACAAGACTTAAAAGGAACCATTATATTTCTCTTGAGAGCATTGAAAGTATTTGTAGGGTTATGAATTGCAAGGTGGATGATATATTGGAGTTTGTGCCGGATGAGAAGCCGTCGAATGTGGATGAACCAATAAGAAAGTAAATAGCTGCGATATCACCAAAATGAATACAGACCAAATTGAAAAAGAGGTGATGGTTTGAACGAGTTAACAGGAAAGTTTAAAGAAGTATTGATGTCGGTATTACCCATTACGTTCATTGTTTTAGTTCTTCATTTTACAGTAAGTCCATTGGAATCGAATATGCTATATGCTTTTCTCATCGGATCTGTTTTGGTTATTATTGGTCTTACCATATTTCTCTTCGGAATTGAACAAGGTCTTGAGCCTATCGGGCATGGTGTTGGAAATGCGATTACACATTCAAATAGTTATGCAGTGATGATTACCGTCAGTTTGATATTGGGATTCTTTATTTCTTATGCAGAGCCGGATCTGCATATTCTTGCCAAGCAGGTAGACAGCGTGACTTCCGGACAGTTTGAGCACACTTTGATGGTGGTTGCCGTATCTATCGGAATTGGGGTTATGATGACTCTTGGAATGGTGCGTATTCTTAAGAATGTACCATTAAAATATGTATTTACAGGTGCCTATGCATTCATTTTTATTCTGTCATTATTTTCATCGTCAGATTTTTTGGCAATTGCATTTGATGCTTCGGGAGCTACGACAGGTGCTATTACGGTTCCTTTTATGCTGGCATTGGCTGCCGGAGTATCCGCGATGAAAAAAGACAGTAAGCTGAGCGAAGCCGACAGCTTTGGGTTGGTAGGTATTTCTTCAACAGGCGCAATTCTTGGAGTTTTGATTACCGGGCTTTTTCATAAAGTAGGCAAGCTTGATGGCGCTTTGCCGGTAGCAGATATAGCTGCTACGAATTTATTGGATGCATATGTTTCTAAAATTTTTGACATTGCATGGGAAGCTTTTCTGACATTACTGCCGATTATTATTACATATATATTATTTCAGGTGTTTTTCTTCAAGCATAAAAAGAGAAAGGTAATAGACATAGTTCGTGGTTTAGTATTAACTTTTATTGGACTTGTAATATTCTTGTTGGGGGTTAATGGAGGCTTTATGGAAGTAGGTGCCCAGCTGGGAATACAGCTTGCTGCGATGGATTCAAGCATTCCGGTTCTTTTTGTAGCTTTAGTGCTTGGCCTTACCACCGTATTGGCCGAACCGGCTGTACATGTATTAACCCATCAGGTTGAAGACGTGACAGGAGGGTCCGTCAAACGTAGTTTGGTACTCATTTTTCTGTCTGTAGCAGTTGGTTTGTCCATCTTTATGTCTGCCCTGAGGATTCTGATACCGGATATCCAGCTTTGGATGTATTTGCTGCCTGGATTTGGGCTCTCAGTGATATTGGCTTTCTTTGTACCGGATCTGTTTGTAGGTATGGCATTTGATGCAGGCGGTGTTGCTTCAGGACCAATGACAGCTACCTTTTCTCTTGCCTTTGTTCAGGGAGTTGCTGCGCATGTTCCGACAGCTGACGTAGTAACAGATGGATTTGGTATGATAGCAATTGTGGCAATGATGCCTATAATAGCCATTGAATTGCTTGGTGCGCTCTATCAAGTCAAATCACGCAAGTCATCCTATTCCGAGACTTCAAAAAAGCGTACAATAGGAGGTAATCATGGATAAGCAAATAAGCGAACCGGTCATTGAGCATCAATTTTTAAAAATGACTCTTATTTTAAGTGAAAATCAATGCCATAGATTTGCTCATATAGCTAAAGAAAAAGATATTCGCAGCGTAATAATAATACTTGGCAAAGGCACAGTCAAAAGCACAGCTTTAAACTTGTTGGGAATAAAGAGTCAGAGAAAAGAGATTGTAAATATTATTCTTGAGAAAGAAAAGGCCAAAGAAATGCTGGATTATTTCACCAAAGAGCTTAAGCTCCATGAACCCGGTCATGGAATTATATATACTACACCTGTAATAACCGCAGGACAGATTATTCATAATAGGCAGGAAGCTTCTTGGAATACAGTACAAGGTATGGAGGAAAAGAGTATGTTTAAAAAATTGACGGTTGTTGTCAATCGCGGTATGGCGGAAGATGTAATGGATATTGCACGTAAATCTGGTGCCAAAGGAGGCACAATTATACATGGTCGCGGAACCGGATCGGATTTCGTGGAAAAATGCTTTGGTATGGAAATCGAACCGGAAAAGGAACTGGTTATCATTCTTATGCCAAGCGATTTAGTAGGTCAGGTAGTAAAAAATTTGTACCAGGAGCTTCAATTGGATGTTGCCGGTAATGGAATTTTATTTGTAGAACCGGTTTTAGAAGTCCGAGGTCTTGTGATTTGAACTGTGACAACAAGGATATGTAGCATTGATACGGAAGATGAAGTATTATACACTCAAGGTGGCTGCCATCTTGGGTGTTTTTTGTGTAAATTTATGTTTAGTGTTACTGAAAGCATATTTTTTGGCAAAGGGGCTAACATATGAACTGGCTCATAAGATGTTGAAGGAGTATTTAAACTTTACAGAAAAAGCAATGCTGTAAAAATGATTGAAGGAGATGATACTATGATACATCATGAAGTAGCAGCTGCAATAATTATAAATAACGGTGAGATTTTATGCATGCAGAGGGATAAAAGTAAATATGATTATATTTCATATAAATATGAATTCCCCGGAGGAAAAATAGAAAACGGCGAAAGCAGAGTCCAGGCTTTAATGAGAGAATTAATGGAGGAAATGGATTTTCACGTTTTTATAGAGCCGGAAGATTATTTTATGACGGTTGAATACGAATATCCCGATTTTGCTATTACAATGCACAGTTATATTTGCAAGGTTCAAAGCAGGGAATTTAAAAGAAAAGAACACATTTCCCATGTATGGCTTAAACCTTCTGAGTTGGATACCTTGGACTGGGCAGCAGCAGATTTGCCGATTGTAAAGAGGTTGATGAAGAATCGATATTGATTGTTGTTCTTTACTTTCAGATAACAAAGAATAATTATTCATAAATTGAAGAAACTCCTGAAAATATGAAATGAAACAAAACATAAGTAAAAAGCAGAAGTGATATTTATTGCTTAAAAGGCAAGAAAAATCATCCTTGTTCTGCTTTTATTTTATTGATTAAACTTAATCCAAATGGTAATAATTAAAATATGAGAAAAAATCTCAATTTTTCTTCACATTGATAACTAATTATAGTATAATAATACTAAGAGGTGAGAAAAATGCTCATACAATTTAATTTTAAAAATTTTAAAAGTTTTAAAAATGAAGTATCATTGGACATGACAGCAACATCTTTTAAAGATCATCCATATAATCTAATACAAACAGATAAAAATGAGTCGTATTTAAAAGTAGCAGCAATATATGGAGCAAATGGAAGTGGAAAGAGTTCTGTAATAGAAGCATTTGATTTTATGCGTACTTGGGTAATGACATCATTTAAACGGGAAAGTGAAAAGAAAGGAATTCCGGTTAAAAGATTTGAATTTGATGAAACAAGTAGAAAAGGAACTGCAGAATTTGAGGTGTTTTTTAAGACCAAATCAAATGAATATCAATATGGCTTTTCCGTAGATAATGAAAAAGTACATGAGGAGTGGTTATATAAGAGAGACTTTAGAAGTAAAAACAAATATAATATGTTATTCGAACGAACTGCTGACAATAAAATTGAGTGCGGTAAAATGATTAAAGATGCAAAAAATTTAATTCCATTGGTTGAAAAGTCTACATTGTTTTTGTCAATTATCGCCAGTGCGAAAATTAGTTATGCAAAGGAAGTTTTTAAATGGTTTATTGATACTGAGGTAATCAATTTTGGAAATATTGCTTTAGAATTATTTATAACGCGAACACTGCCTCCATATATTGAGGAAGAAAGTTACTTGAATGAAATGAAAAATTTTTTAAGGGCAGTTGATATAAATATAGATGATATAAGAATTGAAAAAGCAAAAGATTCTGATGGAGGAAAAACTGAGTATAAAGTTTATTCAAAGCATTTATCAAAAGATAAGACGACATTATATGAAATTCCATTCACAGAAGAGTCAAGCGGTACGCAAAAGATGTTTGCTTTATATAATTTTATTGTATCAACTATAAAAAATGGTGATACATTGCTGGTAGATGAATTAGATGCAAAACTTCATCCGCTATTGTTAAGATATGTAATAAATATGTTTCATAATGAGAAGATTAATAAAACCGGAGCTCAACTCATTTATACTACACATGATAATTATACATTGACTAAGGAAATATTTAGAAGAGATCAGGTGTGGTTTGTGGAAAAGAATCCAGATGCTGTTTCAGAGTTATATTCTTTAGCCGAATTAAGATTGGATGATAACAAAAAAGTAAGAAATGATGCAGCATATAATAAGCAATACTTGCTTGGAAGATATGGAGCAGTTCCCGTATTGAAAGGCTTTGATATGTGGGGGAATGAATATGGGGAATCTCAATAGAGGTGGTAGAAAACGAATTAGAAAAGTCAATAATAGAGAAATTGCTCCGGCGTATTGTTTAATAGTAACTGAGGGAAAAAAGACAGAGGTAAATTATTTTGAAAATATAAAGCAAATTATTAATAAAAACTATTCAGAAAGGGTTAAGATTGAAAAAATAGATTTAGAAGTAAAAGGATTAGGTAAGGGTACATGTGCGTTGGTTCGTGAAGCGGTAAAAATAAGAAGTTTAGAAAACTATAGTGAAGTTTGGGTAGTATTTGATAAGGATGATTTTATGGATTTTGATACTGCAATCAAGCTTGCAAGAGACGAAGGTTTAAATGTAGCATGGTCAAATGAAAGTTTTGAGTTATGGATATTATTACATTTTCAAGATTTGAGTTCAGCTATAAATAGAAAGATGTATGAAAGTAAATTAAATAATCATTTTAAAAAACTGAATTTTAATAATGGTAAATATGAAAAGAATATTGAGAATATATTTGAATTAATAAAAGGTAATACTTCACTGGCAATAGAACGAAGTAATAAGCTATTGGAGATGCATAAGTGTAATGGAATAAAAGAATGTTCAAAGATGAATCCGGCAACAACAGTACAAGACTTGGTTAGCATATTACTACCATATGTTGAATATTGAATGAGAACAATTAAAAGGATATTTGGGTCACTTTATCAAAGTGGCTTTTTTGTATTTTGAGAAGTATTATTCAAATTATGCTTTGATACAATATATTCAATGTAATCTTCAACTTGTTTAATTGCTTCGTCGGTAAAAATAAATTTATCAAAAAAATGAAAATTGAGGATGGAACAAGATTTTGGGAATTTTTGTTTGTCCAATTTCGAATTTCAGTTCTCCCGAGCAAATAATCAACACAGTTTTTTTACTTATTTTTCTTGACAAAGCAGATGAATAAGTTTAAAATAAAATTGTTAGCCGAGGTTAACATTTTAAATTTCCACCATTATTTTAATGAGCGGAGTTGATTGAGTGAATAATAACGAATCGATGGAAATGTATTTGGAAACTGTATATTTATTGGAGAATAACCATGGCCACGCTCATGTGGTGGATATAGCAAATCGACTGGGCGTGTCAATGCCCAGTGTATCCAAGGCGATAAAGCAGCTCAAATCACAGGGGCTTGTAAATAAACAAAAGTATGGAACGATTACATTAACTGAAAAAGGGATAGAGGTTTCCAAGCAGATATATGCTACTCATCAATTGGTAACATTGTTTCTTGAACATTCTCTGAATTTATCTGCTGAGGAAGCCGATAAAAACGCATGTAAAATTGAGCATGTATTAAGCAATGAAATGTTGGAAGCCATTAAAAATTATTTAAAGATTCATAATATAGAAGGCTAAGGGAATCATAAGTGTTAGCTGGTCTTACATTTTATGCTGATAATATAATAATGTTAGGAGTCATTAAAAATGAAAAAAATCCACAGTGAATCCGTCAATCTGGCTAATGCACAGATTAACAAAGAGTATGTTATTAAAGCAGTCAATACGGATGATGAAGAACTTAAAAACTTCTTATTTACATTAGGCTGTTATGAAGGTGAAAAGGTTACCGTGTTGTCGATACTGGGTGATAATTATATTATTTCCGTTAAGGATGCAAGATATAGTATTGACAGGGAATTGGCTGAAGCGATAATGATTGAATTATTTTGAAAATGAAGTTAGCCAAAGTTAACTTAGTTATATAATAATACCTGAAAAGTTAAATTTTACATATAATGTTAGCCTTGGTTAACAATAATATAGATAGGGGGATATCATGAAAATAGCACTGGCGGGAAATCCGAACAGCGGAAAAACGACATTATTCAATGCTATAACAGGTAAAAATGAAAAGGTAGGCAATTGGGCAGGAGTAACCATTGCCAAAAATGAAGGACGGGTAAAGAAAAGTCTTTATAACGGTAATACCGATATTGTGGTAGTAGACCTTCCCGGAGCATACTCAATGTCGCCTTTTACTTCAGAAGAAAGTATTACAAGGGATTTTGTAAAAACCGAAAATCCCGACGTTATTATTAATATCGTTGATGCTACTAATTTAAGCAGAAGCTTGTTTTTTACAACGCAGCTTCTTGAACTGGGTATACCGGTTGTAGTTGCTCTTAACAAGAGCGATTTGAATAAGAAAAAAGGTACGGTAATCAATGTAGAGGCATTATCGCAAAAGTTATGTTGCCCGGTTATTGAAACTGTATCCGTCAACAGAAATAACAGCGGTTTGGATCAATTAATATCTACTGCGTTAGAGGTAAAGGGCAGGGAGCAAAGAGCACCTTTTGACAATTCTGCCGTTAATATGTTCAGTAAAAATGACGTTGAAGCTTCCGATAGAAAAAGATTTGAATTTGTGAAAGGCATTGTTTCAGAAGTTGAGCACAGAAAAATAAGCAGCAATGTTCAGACCAGGCAGGATGCGGCAGACAGGATTTTGGCACATAAGTGGTTCGGAATTCCAATCTTTGCTGTAGTCATGTGGGTAGTCTTTTCTATTTCACAGACTTACTTAGGCCCCATGCTGGCAGATATTTTTGTCGGGTGGATCGATTTATTTTATGCCTGGGTTGAAGGCCTGCTTGGAGAAAATGTATCACCTTTGCTGAGCAATATTCTTTTGGATGGTATTATAGGCGGAGTTGGAGCAGTTGTAGGATTTCTTCCGCTCATCATGGTACTATTCTTCTTGCTGGCGTTGCTGGAAGACTGCGGTTATATGGCGCGCGTTGCTGTTATTATGGATAGATTTTTCAAAAAAGTCGGATTATCCGGCAAATCAATTATTCCTATCATAATTGGTACAGGTTGTGCTATTCCGGGCGTTATGGCAACCAGAACAATTAAAAATGAAAGACAAAGAAGGACAACCGCCATGCTGACACCTTTTATGCCTTGTGGCGCTAAGTTGCCTGTAATTGCCCTGTTTTCCAGTGTATTTTTTAACGATGCGGCATGGGTAGGAACTCTGATGTATTTTATTGCGATTATCCTAATTATTATTGGAGCTCTGATTATATCAAGAATTACTGGTGAGAAAAACCAAAAGTCATTCTTTATCATGGAGCTGCCGGAGTATAAATTCCCAAGTATAAAGAGAGCCACCTTGTCGATGTTTTCAAGAGCAAAAGCTTTTATTATCAAGGCAGGTACCGTTATTCTGCTTTGTAATGCAGCAGTGCAGATTATGCAAACCTTTGACTGGCACTTTCAGGTGGTTGCCGAAGGAGCCCAGAATACAAGTATTTTGGCTACGATTGCGTCACCCTTTGCTGTTTTGTTAATACCATTGGGATTTGGTGTATGGCAGTTGGCTGCTGCATCAATCTCAGGCTTTATTGCCAAAGAAAATGTAGTAGGTACATTGGCAGTAGTATATGGCATCACAAACTTCATAGATACGGAAGAACTTGCTTTGGTAGAAGGAGCATCGGATGTGGCAAGTGTATTGGGATTAAGCTCAGCAGCTGCATTGGCATATTTGATGTTTAATCTGTTTACGCCGCCATGCTTTGCTGCCATTGGTGCTATGAATTCCGAGATGGAGAGCAGGAAATGGCTGCTTGGCGGTGTTGCTTTCCAATTAGGTATGGGGTATGTGGTTGCGTTTATTACCTATCAGGTAGGAACATTAATAACTACAGGTGCTTTGGGTGCAGCCTTCGTACCGGGCCTGATTGCAGTAATTGCTATCATCAGTTGTGTAGCTTATCTTATGAGAAAAGGTGAAGAAAGGGCAGCTGCTAAGGCAGTGTTAAGTGTTTAGGAGGGAACCATGGGAAATATTATTGTGACTGTTATTATTCTAGCGATTGTTGCTGCGGCAATTGCTAAAATTGTAAGCGAAAAGAAAAAGGGAGCAAAATGTATTGGCTGTCCTTATAGCAAAGAAGGAAGCTGCTGTATGCAAAAAAAAGATTGACAATTGTCGTTGTTGAGAAAACTTCTGCCTCTGAATGGGCAGGAGTTTTTTATTAATAAGTTACATCTAAAGTAAAATACATCTCGGGAAAATTGTTATAAAATGAGAATGTATAAAGTTTATGTATGAATCATTACAAATACATGTTATAAATACATAACATATTGTTATAATATTGATAAGTAAAAGGTAAAAATGTTATATAAATATAACATTTTTGTTGGTTGGAGAATATAATATGGTATAATAACATCGAAAGGAAGTGATTCATAATGAATGCAATTTTAGGTTCAAGGATAAAGAACTTAAGGGAAAGCAAAGGATTAACACAGGAACAAATAGCAGATAAATTGAATTGTACAAGACAAAGGTATGCAAGACTTGAAAAAGGTTTGATTGATATTTCATATAATACTATCTCAAAAATTGCTCAAATTCTTGGGGTTGAAATCGAAGAGATAACTTCTGCTGCGAACAATATCTGCAAAGAGGAGCCAATGTTCAGGAATAATGGCAGCTTAGTTCAAGAGGACAAATTTGAATATATACTAAATATGATAGACACATTTTATGCCCACCGGAAGTTATACAACAGTGTTAGGCAGGTTGATATAAATGAATAAAAGCAGACAGCTCACAATTGAAAAAAATGCTGAGAATGTAAGAGTTGAATGTAATGTAGCAGGCTATGGATTCAAGGACATCTTTGAAGCTTCTGAGAAATTAGGATATCGTACTATAAGGTATCCTATTGGTTCAGATGCTTTTTTAGGATTTTCATTGATTAAAGATTCAGAAAGAATTATTTTTTCGAATTCATCTCTGATCTTGTCAAGGGAAATTTTTACAATTGCACATGAGATTGGGCATCAACGATTACACTTGTCTGAACAAGGAATAAAAATCATCAAAGATGATGATTTTTACGATAGAGATGAAAATGAAGTTGAAGCAAATTACTTTGCAGCTTGTTTATTAATGCCTATGGATAAAGTAGAAAAGTTCATTCGACTTGAGCTTAGAGATAAGAATGTTGATAATTGGAATGGCATAGATATTGCAAAAATTCAGACTACATTTAACGTAAGCTATGATATGGTCTTAATAAGATTAAAAGCACTGGATTTCCTGAATGATAACATTATAGAAAAATTAAGAACGGAAAAAATGGAACAAAAAGCTTCAAAATTGCTACAAGTAATAGGAGGAAATATAGACCTATGTAAACCGACTGAGGTCAAAAAGGTACCGGCAGAATTTTTGGAATGGGTAATTTCGAATTATAATGAGAAATTAATAACGAAAAAAAGCCTTGAAACTGCTCTTCAATATGTAGATTTGAATTTAGGAGATGTAGATATTGCTGATGAGGGACAGGATGAAGAGGTAAGTTTTGATGATTTAGTCAGGAGGATGGACTAATGGAGGCTTCTCTTGATACAAATGTAATTATTCATCTCTATAAAGCAAATCTTCAGTCTGTTCTATTTCATAGGTTTCAGAAGTTAATGGTTTATGAGTTTATAAGAAAGCAAGAAATGAATAAGCATGCCGATTCGGCAATAATTTGTTTGTTTGATAAAGATGTACAAGACGGTAAAATTGAGATTGTTACAGACGATTTTTAAAAAGTATCGGTATGTATCAAGTATTTTTACAACATGTTAAAGACCTTAGAATTATATTTGAACAGAGTGACATAGGTGAGGTTTATGCCATAGCAATCGCAAAAACAATTGGTTGTATTTGTATTGTAACTGATGATATCAAGGAAAGAGGACCGCATTATACTCTTATGAGAATGATAGAATCTGATGTTATTCCTCTTGCGTTCTTTGAAATTTTACTTTTAGATTACCTGGAAAGAAATATATCAGAAGAAGAATTGATAAATATGTATCAATTGGTATGTCAGTTTTCAGGTATAACTTGGAGATTTGAATCAAAATTAAAAGGCTTTATCAAAAGATTCTGGAGCGATCCATATAACAAAAATGAGAAAGAATGGATGAATTGTTTCTGTAAAGAAAAAGAAATAAATGCAAAAGAGAGAATTTTGGAGTTATTAAAATATATGAATCTTAAATAGCATTGATTTTCAGATTAACACACTATTGTTGTATTTTTATGTGTTTTCTGATATAGTAAGTGGGAATAACAAAATTATAGAAAAGAGGATTTTAGAATGCAAGAGAAAAAAGTGCTGGCTGTAGTAAATGGTGAAGAAATAACCGAGAGTGATGTGGAATTCTTATTAAGAAGCATAGACCCTCAGAGAGCAAGGCAGTTCAATAGTGAGGAAGGGAAAAAATACTTATTGGAGGAGCTCATTAATCAAAAATTGTTTTATATCCAGGCCTTGGAAGACGGCTTAATTGAAGATGAGGCATTTAAGAGAGAAGCTGCCAGATTGCTGGAAAGTCTTCTTAAGGATTATGCTTTAAGCAAAATATTCAGTAATGTTACAGTAGATGAAGATGAAATCCAGGAGTACTATAATCAAAATAAGAATATGTTTATATCTCCCGAAAGTGTTAGAGCCTCTCACATATTGGTAGACAGCAAAGAAAAAGCAGAGGAAATACTTGAAGAGATGAATAATGGTCTTTCATTTGAAGAGGCTGCTTCCAAATATTCATCTTGTCCCTCTAAATCCAATGGCGGTGACCTGGGATACTTTACCAGAGGCCGTATGGTGCCTGAATTTGAACAAGCCGCTTTTGAGATGGAGAAAGGCAGCATCAGCAATCCTGTTAAGACGCAGTTCGGATACCATATCATTAAGCTGACTGATCGTAAAGAAGAAGGCTTAAAGAGCTTAGATGAAGTAAGGGAGCAAATAAAGTATCAGGTTACAGATATGAAGTATAATCTGATCTATTTTAATAAAGTTGATGAATTAAGAAAGAAATATAAAGTAGAGATAAAGCATGAGTAATCCATTGAACATGCATTTTGTATCGGAAGTTTTGGTTCTTTAGTGGTTAAATAATTATTAAATTTATTGACGATACATGTGGTAAGGGCGGACAATTCAGTCCGCCCGTAATTGGCAGCTGTTCACGTGGTAGACAGATCAGCATCTTTTTTTGTTTTATGGACTGTACCATGCGGATGCTGCGGTGGCGCATAAATAGAGTAAAGCTTTAATGGTTTATAGCCTATATTGATTAAGTTATGCCATTTTCCGGCAGGTATCATTAAAGCGAAGTTTTCAAATACTCTTTTCTGAAAATCCAGATTAGTTCTGCTATTTCCCATTTGTACCATTCCTTGACCTTCTTCAATATATATAAATTGGTCAACATCGGGATGCATTTCAAGACCTATGTCTTCTCCCACATTAATGCTCATCAATGTAAGCTGCAGATGTTTTCCTGTCCATAAGGCAGTTCGGAAATTGTTGTTTTGCTCAGCAGCTTCTTCAATGTCGATCACAAACGGTTCGGGGCCATAATCTTTTAAAGCAATATGCTGTTTTCGGTAGTTTGGATTATGGTTGTACATCAGTGTATTAGGCCAATAAAGGTATGGATTATAATAATTGTACATAAAACTCACTTCCTTTATTGTGTTTCATGATATTATATGCCGGTTTGATTCAATTTGTTAAAATGCTCAAATCAATATTTACAAAAGCTTAACCATGTGTTATTTTTTTGTGTAAGTGGAAATGTGGAATCTGGGGGGATGGTAATTGAAGAGATATATTTGTTCGGCAATAATTTTTGTAATGATATTGACAATTCTTAATTCAGGAATAATATATGCTGCTCCTGAAGTTCCTTATGTTACAGCCAGTGCAACCTGTACAACGCTGACATTAAGCTGGACCCCTCAAATCGGGGCTGCAAGCTATACTGTCAGCGTTAATGGCGATGTACGTACAGGAATAACGGGAACAACATATACCTATTCAGGTCTTACACCTAATACATTATATTCATATGCGGTAAGAGCAGATAGTGCTGAGGGAAGCAGTGCATTCAGCACGGACCAGTTTATTGCAACTGCCCGGTTAGAGGCACCTACAGATATAACAACCGGTGCAACCGAGACGACAATAACCATAGAATGGTCACCTGTACCTGAAGCAACAAGTTATTGTATATTAACAAATAATATGGAGAAACAGATTGTATCGGAATCAACTTATACATATACCGGTTTATCTCCCGATTATGAAATAGAGTTTTCTGTATGTGCTGTTGTTGTCGGCAGTGACGGGGCTATTTATGAAGGGGATTATAGTCCGTCCATGAAAGCAAAAACCCTTCCTGAGCCCACATATCATCTTGAGTTTGACGGAAGTCACTACATTGATTTGGGCAATGATCCTGATTTAAAGCCGACAGGCGATTTTACAATTAGTATGTGGATAAAGCCCGGTAATACAAATAGTATGTTTTCCGACATCATAAGCTGCCATGGTGCTGCCGGAGGATATGCAATTGAACAGGAGGGATATACACCCAATAAATATTTGTTCAGCTACTGGAATGGTTTTAACTGGCAGCTTTCAAAGTCCATACAGCTTAATCCTGACGTATGGCAGCATGTTGCATTTGTAAGCTCCGGGAATGTCATACAGATTCTGCTGGATGGGCAAGTTGTAAGTACAACGAATTGTGTGGGGAATATACAATATGATGATACCGGTCTGTATTTAGGCACATGTTCAACTTCACCGGGTACCAGAAACTTCACAGGAAGCTTGGATGACGTTGCTATATGGAACAGGGCATTAAGCTTACAGGAAATACAGAGCGTTATGAATAACGGAGCCATTACTGTAAAGGATGGCAATGTCGGAAAATGGAAAGGGATTGTTTCTCATCATACAACTCCGCCCGAAACACCGGAAAATATTGAAGTTGGTTCCGTAACAAGTACTTCCTTTACAATAACATGGCCTGCCGCGCCGGGTGCAACAAGTTATGATATAAGGAAGGACGGCAGTACCGTGTATAATTCCCTGGTGCCTTCTTACACTTTTACAGGATTAATACCGGATACAACCTATACTTATGAGGTACGAGCGAAAAATAGTGCCGGAGTCAGCCAATATAGCACTCCGGCTAGCGTAACTACTGCCGAGGCAACTCCTTATAATCATATAGCGACTTTGCTGTATGTTGGAATTGCAAACAGCTATACCGGCACCACCCTTTATCCCGAATATACGGATGAGGATTTGGAGAAATTGATTAAGTCACCTTCTGCTTTGGGTACAAAGGAGTTTGTGATTACCGGAGGAAACTGTGGATATGGGTTCGCTGACCATGTTAAACAGAAAGATATTGATTCCATCAGGCAAAAAACTTCTACAGTTTACCGCAAGTATTTGGGTGCAACGGATGATTATGCTTTGAATGTTTTTGTTGATGGGTTAACGGATGACAGTGCAGGTACAGTCTATCAGACTAAATCCACAACCTTTACATTTACAGGCCTGACTCCCAATACCACATACACGTATGCGGTCAGGGCAAAGGATGTAGATGGGAGCTGGTACAGTATGCCCGGAAGGGTTACTACCTTACCAAACTCAAATGATGTAAAGCAGGAATTTCCTTTGCCTTCTCAAAACAAAGCAGTTCCGGCCAATATAGAGTGTACGGAAGTAACGGATACCTCTTTTACAATAACATGGGATGCGGTACGGGGTGCCAAAGGCTACGATGTATGTTTAAACGGCAGATATTATAATGGTGTACAGTATATGTACAGCCACTTATCAGGCAATAGATCATTAAAAGAATTTGCCGATGCTCAAATGGCTTTGGCTAACAGAATATGGAATATTGATTCGAGTGTTAAGATATGGTTTTCACTACCTTATATACCTGATGAAGGAATATTCTTTGCCAATAAATTTAATGATGCCTTTAAACGGGATATTATTGATTATATTAAGAAAAATATCAGCCGGGAGAAATGGGCGAATAATGTTATTGGCTTTTACTACGGAACAGAGTCAATTATTCCCTGGTATACGAAATTCGATACTTCAAATAAAGAAGATTTCAGCAATCCGGTTGTAAACAATATGCTTGCTGTTTCTTCCCATTTAAAAAAGTATAGTAAGAAATTTTTATGGATTCCTTACTATCGCTATGAGTATGATGGCTCGGATATACCAAGACGATTATTCTATGTTTCTTGCACGAAAGACATATTCGACTATGTAGATTTGCAGACCAGTTATTACTTTGTTTCTTCTTTAAGTAACAATTTAAAACTAATTAGCGAATGTGTTCAGAAAAATACGATTGTTGATGGAAGCGGTATGCCTGTTGGAATTAAGACATCAGATACCCAGATAGGAGTAGAGATGGAAATTGATTTTAACTATAGCAGAGACAATACTTATCAGGCAAGATATAATCAATTTTATGATTATTTTTCTGCTTTCAGAGGGGCAAAGCATATTTCCTTATATTGCGGAGAAAGGAATTCACTTATGAAACCGGAGAACCTTAGCATATATTATGCCATAAAATCTTTTTGCAGTAACTAAAAACCGTGACTTTTATCAACGATAGTGTTTTAATTCATAGGGGTTTGATTCGTCAAACCCCCATTGCTTTATTATAGGGATTCAATATCCTTGCTCCAATGCTTTTTGGCATTGGGTTTATTTTGTTGCGCAAACATGGACTTTATTGGCTTGGATTTCAAAAATTTTAACAGTCTTTCAATAGCCAATATGGTTGAAGAACTTAGATAATGCTCCATGGCTTCTGCTTCTTTGGCGATATCGCAGTTGCTGTTTATGGTTTTTAGGAAGTCCTGAAGCATAGCATTTCTTTTCACCAGCAGCTTTCCAAGCTTTTTCCCTTCTCTGGTTAATGTTATTTCAGAATGAGGTTCGTAGCATATATAGTTTTCATTATTCAATTTTTTGAGGGCATTGACAACGGAAGGCAGGGAAACATTCAGTTGGTTTGCAATATCAGTTACCCTGATTTTGTCCTTCCATAAAGATAATCGATATATTTCTTCCAGATAGTCTTCCAGACTTGGTGACAACATAAAAAATCACCTTCTCAATGATAATTGTAACCTTAAATAGGCCTCCGTCATAAAATAAAATTGTAATTAGCTTTGACTAATAAATATAACCTTTTTTAATCTCTATTATTAGATATTCCGGTATGCAGCAGTTTATACATATTTATTAGTCAAAACTAATAAATAGAAATATGGAGGTTTGGGAAATGTTTTTATTATGGTTCACAAAGCTTGATCCGGTGCTGCAGGCTTTTTTGGCTACCTGTTTTACCTGGTTTGTAACAGCACTGGGTGCTGCGGTGGTATTCATGTTTAAAAGCCTGAACAGGAAAGTGCTTGATATTATGTTAGGCTTTGCAGCTGGAGTTATGATTGCTGCCAGCTTTTGGTCCTTGCTTGCTCCTGCCATTGAAATGGCGGAAGAAAGCGGTATACTTCCGTGGATTCCTGCAGTGGTTGGATTTTTGTTAGGAGGAATTTCACTTCGGTTGGTGGATATGTTTTTACCGCACTTGCATGCAGCATTTTCAAAAAATGAAGTTGTAGGTGTACAAACCAGTTGGAAGAGAAGTATTATGTTAGTGCTTGCCATTACGCTACATAATATTCCCGAAGGTTTGGCTGTCGGGGTAGCGTTTGGTGCACTGAAAGCCAATATTTCTTCAGCTTCTTTAGTAGGCGCGATTGCATTGGCAATAGGAATTGGTCTTCAGAACTTTCCGGAAGGAGCATCCGTTTCAATACCATTGCGGCGCGAAGGCTTGTCGCGAATGAAAAGCTTTTGGTATGGACAGTTGTCCGGAATGGTAGAGCCTATTGCAGGATTGATTGGCGCAGCAGCTGTAATTTTTATGAAGCCAATTCTGCCCTATGCTCTGTCATTTGCGGCAGGTGCAATGATTTTTGTAGTAATTGAGGAGTTGATACCGGAATCTCAATTGGAAAAACATGCAGATGTAGCTACTTTTGGAACTATGCTTGGATTTGCCATAATGATGCTGCTGGATGTTGCATTGGGTTAGAAATCCTATGACAATTCATATTGTCATAGGATTTCTATTGTAAAAGTTTTGATTAAATATGCGTTTATATGGATATATATATAGTAACACATGAATAAAATTTTACATAAGGAGGTAGAAAAATGGCTGCTTTTGCGAATCCTTTTTCTGCAAATGTACCAAGAAAATTGACAAAGGAGGAATTGATTCAAGCAATAAGGCTTGACATTTCAGGGGAATTGGAAGCCATATACTTGTATGATGCACATGTTCAGGCAACCAATGACCCTGTGGCCAAAAAAGTGCTTTCAGACATAAGAGATGAAGAAAAGGCACATGTAGGGGAGCTGATGACTTTACTCAGACATTTGGATCCCAATGAAGCTGAATTCTTTGCAGAAGGCGAACAAGAAGTAAGAGAGATGCTTGAAGAATTAAATATATCAACCAAATCTGCTGTATCCGGTGACAAACCGGCCAGCACGGTCGGCAGTTTAATTCAAGAATAAAAGGAAGGAGGATTAACGTGGATTTCTTATCAAGAGAAGGTTCACCAATTTCCGAAGAGCTGTGGGAAAAAATAGACAGTGAAGTTGTTTCCATGGCAAGAAAGGTTTTGATTGGGCGGAGATTTTTGAACATATATGGTCCACTGGGCGCAGGAGTACAGAGCATTAATATTGATGATTTGTCTGAACTGGATGAAAATGAAGGCAATCTGGTCAAAATCAGCGGAAGACGTTTTGAACAAATTCCTTTATTAACTCAGGACTTTTCTCTTTTATGGAGAGATTTGGAGTTAAGTGAGCAAACCGGTATGCCGGTGGATTTGTCGGCTGTCCAACGGGCCAGCTCAGCGATTGCAAAGAAAGAAGATGAGTTGATTCTTTTAGGTAATAAAGATTTTGGGTATGAAGGTCTTCTTACGGCACAAGGCGTTATAAGGCTTCCTATCAGCAATTGGGAGGAAGGTGAAAATCCTGTAAAAGATATTTCTGCAGGATTAGTAAAATTTATAGAAAATGACCTTGTGGGAAAGAAAACCCTTATTTTAAGCCCCGACTTATTCATTAAACTTCAAAGAATACAGCCAGGAACAGGCATGACAGAATATGACAGACTAAGCAAATTAGTAAATAATATTTATCAAACTGCAATTTTAGGCAGCGGAAAAGCCATTCTGGTATGTAGTGAACCACAGTATATGGATTTGGTCATAGGACAGGACATGGTTACCTCATACCTCGAAACCAGGAATTTGAATCACTATTTCAGGATTATAGAAACTGCTTTGCTAAGGCTAAAAAATAAAAATGCCGTTATTGTATTTGAATAAAGTTTGGAGCTGTCAAGACCGCTTCCTACAGGAAATCATTTATTTTCATAATTGTAGGAGCGGTCTTGACCGTTTTATATAAAGAATAATAATATTAAATAAAATAATAAAAAATTTGGAAAGGAGATGTAACAAATGAAGAAAGAAATTATCAATACCGATAAAGCGCCAAAGGCCATCGGACCGTATTCACAGGCGGTTAAAGCAGGAGGATTTCTTTTTACTTCAGGACAGATTCCTATTGACCCTGCGACCGGAGAAATGGTGGAGGGGGATATCCGTCAACAAGTAAAGCAGGTATTGGATAACCTTAAGGCAATATTAGAAGCAGCAGGTGTCGGACTTAAGGATGTCATTAAGACAACGGTTTTTATAGCAGATATGAATGATTTTGCTGCAATTAATGAGGTATATGCCGAGTATTTTGGCAGTAATAGTCCTGCGCGTTCTTGTGTACAGGTAGCGAAGCTTCCAAAGGATGCCGGTGTTGAAATAGAAGCGATTGCAAGGATACCTTGAGAGGTGTACGAATATGAATCATGAACTAAATGATACAAAACAAAAAGCGTTCGTTAAAACAATCGTTGCTGCAGGAATTATATTGCTAATTGTTCTTAATTTTACGCAAGCAATCGGTATTATTAAGAATATATATAAGATAATTTATCCTTTGCTTCTTGGTGCGGGGATTGCTTTTGTTCTTAATATCCCGGTGTCTAAGTATGAAAAAGTATTTTTTCCCGGCAGTAAAAACAAATGGATTATTAAAATGCGCAGAGGAGCATGCATTATTTTATCCATTTTGACTATTACGGTTATTATCTTGATTTTTATAAGTATACTGATTCCTCAATTAAGCAAATCCATCAGCTTGCTTTCTGCCGGCTTACCAACCATATACAACAGATTTGTTGAATGGATAGACCAATACACCGACAAATTGCCTATGCTTCAGCAGAAGTTGGAAGAATTCAGTATGGACCGGTCAAAAGCTTTGGGGAAAGGGCTGAATTTATTCGGCAACTGGATTTGGGGAACAGCGTCACTGATGAGTATCATATTTAGCAAACTGACAAATCTATTAATTGCTTTTATTTTCTCTATCTATATACTTTTTGGGAAGGAAAAAGTAAAAAAGCAGTTTGACAAGTTATTAAGTGTTTATGTTAAAGGAGATAAAAAAGAAAAGCTGTACGAATGTCTGCAAATAGCCAATGAATCTTTTACAGACTTCTTTGTAGGACAGTGCAAGGAAGCCCTTATTCTAGGCTTGCTATGTACGATTGGCATGATTATTTTCCGGTTCCCATATGCAACTACGATCGGGTCGGTGATCGGATTAACTGCCCTGATTCCAATGCTGGGCGCTTATCTGGGGGCAGCCATTGGATTTTTGTTAATTGTAATGATTAATCCTCTCAAAGCGGTTCTATTTTTAGTATTTATCATTATTCTTCAGCAGGTTGAAGGAAACCTGATTTATCCTAAGGTAGTGGGAGAAAGCATAGGTCTTCCGGGGATATGGGTTTTTGCCGCTATTATTATTGGAGGAGGATTCATGGGTATTACAGGAATACTCATAGGTGTGCCTGCTGCATCTACTGTATATAAGCTTCTTCGCAGATTTGTGAACAAGAGACTCAAAACTGAGAATTTTATTTAAAAATTTTTAATTTTTTTGTTGCAATTATAAATTAGTGTGGTATAATTATAGTAGCAAATCGAACTCAGTACGATTTAATAATTAATATTATATAATATCAATTATTAAAAAGGAAGAATGTGAATGAAAAATATGGTTGAAAATTTATCCGCTGAATTGAATAAGAAAGGCATAAAGCCGTCGCATCAGAGAATTAAAATACTGGAGTATCTGGCCAATAATCTGTGTCATCCTACTGCAGATAAGATATTGTCGGAAATGAAAGATGAACTTCCGACGTTATCCAAATCAACTGTATATAAGACTTTAAATACATTTGTGGAGGCAAAAATGCTTCGGGAAATTACCATTGAAGATAATGAGATTCGATACGAATATAATTTGGATGACCACGGCCATTTCAAATGTGAGAAGTGCGGCTCAATATATGACTTCGATGTAGATTTTGAAATTTTTCAACCTAAAGAGCTAAGCGGATTTAAAATTAATGATAAAAATATATACTTTAAAGGCGTCTGCAAGAGCTGCTTGGATGAAAAAAATTAAATCCTTTATAAAGCAGCAATAATAATAAATTAATATAAAATATCATATAGAAAGGGAGAGGTTGATATGAAAAAATTTGTATGTCAAGTATGTGGTTATGTTCATGAGGGGGATAATCCACCGGAAAAATGTCCTCAATGCAATGCTCCAAAGGAGAAGTTCACAGAGCAATCTTCTGAAAGAACCTGGGCTGCCGAACATGTAGTAGGCATAGCAAAGGGAGCAAGCATGGATATTATTGAAGATTTAAGAGCAAACTTCATGGGAGAATGTACAGAAGTTGGTATGTATCTTGCAATGGCAAGAGTTGCCCATAGAGAAGGATACCCGGAGATTGGCTTATATTATGAAAAAGCTGCTTATGAAGAAGCAGAGCATGCTGCAAAATTCGCAGAGTTATTAGGAGAAGTTGTAACAGACTCAACCAAGAAAAACCTTGAAATGCGTGTTGAAGCCGAAAATGGCGCAACAGCAGGTAAATTTGATCTTGCAAAGAGAGCAAAAGAAGCTAATCTGGATGCAATTCATGACACCGTTCATGAGATGGCAAAAGACGAAGCAAGACACGGAAAAGCTTTTGAAGGATTGCTTAACAGATATTTTAGAAAGTAATTACATAAATATGATAATGTTGCCCCTGACAGTTGGTAAAACAACTGACAGGGGTTTTTTATGTTTATGGCAGGAATGAATGAGAAAGGAGAACGCATAAGGTACGTCTCTATTTGTCCACGCATTTGTTCCCACACGTCCCTATTTATCCTAAATGGCTTGCACAATAAGCTTACTTTGATTTAAGCATGAAATGATTATGCAAGAGGCAATAGGGGCGGTTTCTATTACCTTTTTAACTTTGCTGTGATATACTGCTCCTATAAAAAAAGAGGGAAAATATGCCAGGGACGAAAAGGATTCAAAGTTCAACAGATTATTATCACATAATGATGCGTGGTAATAACAGAGAAAATATATTTAATAGCAAAGAGTTAAAAGATTTTTTATAGAATTATTGGCGGATAAAGATAGCAAGCTTTATGCTTTAGGTTGCCGTATTGCGAAAGAAGCCGTAAGTGCTTATATGAATCAGGAGTTTCTGAACGATATGTTTGCAGTACTTTGCTATATTCGCCTTATGAAATATGCTGAGGAAGCAGGTGTCAATGATGTTTTTGATATGGAGGCGTTGAAAGCTAAATTAATAAAGCAGGTTGAAAGAAGTATTGCAAGAAATGTTTCTGAATGGGAAACATCATACGTTTGCAAACCGTCACAATTTATTGATAGCAGAGAGAGCATATTTTACAAAAATAATGAAGAAATCTGTGACTTTGAATGCGACTTTATAATGAAAACGCAGCTTGATAATGGTTCATGGAATATTCCATGGAATTGGGTGGCTTATCCTGAAGAGTGGGCAATCAGTAAAAACTGGTGGAAATCCTATGTCATTATTTCAAATCTGCTATATTTAAAAGGGTTTAAGAAATTGAACTGCTGAATTAGTAAGCGGTAATTTGAAAAAGTAATATTTTATTGAAATACCTCTATTTATTCACAAATTCAGTTATTTAACATAATATGTATCAGTAGAGTTATTATGTTTATAAAGGAGGTATTGCAGTGGATAAAATCAAGGATAGGCCGATTGTAAACAATGTGAATCCAACCGACCCTTCGACGTTCCCAAAGTTTGTTGATGCACTGCCAATTCCGGAGAAAGCAAAAAGGAACTATGAATGTGATTGCCGTACTCATAGGAAACACTTTTACAATATTACAATGAAAGAGGCAAAGCATAGGTTTCATAAAATGTTTCCATTAACTACAATTTGGGGATATAATGGAACCTATCCCGGTCCGACCATTGAAGTTGCTAAAGATGATCTTGTTCAGATAAAGTGGGAAAACAATCTTCCTGATAGACATATCTTACCCGTAGACCATTCTTTACACGGAACGATGGATACCCCGGATGTAAGAACAGTAGTCCATTTGCATGGTGCGAATGTGGAGGACCATAGTGACGGTCATCCGGAAGCTTGGTTTACCAGAGATTATAGGTATGTCGGACCCAAATTCACAAGAACAGTATATGAATATACCAATCATCAGCATGGAGCTACCTTATGGTATCATGACCATGCCATAGGAATAACAAGACTGAATGTATATGCAGGCTTGGCAGGGTTTTATATTATCAGAGATAAGCTGGAGGAAAGGTTAAACCTGCCAAGAGGTGCTTATGAAATACCGCTTTTAATTCAGGATAAAGCTTTTAATGAGGATGGTTCATTATTCTATCCGGATAATTCCACACCACCTGTAGAAAAGCCTGTACCGTCAACGCCGTCGTTTTTCTTTGGAAATACAATAGCAGTAAATGGTAAGCTTTGGCCTTACCTTAATGTTGAGCCACGTAAGTACAGGTTTAGAATATTAAATGGTTCAAATCTGCGCGCATATAATATCAGATTAAACAATGGGGAACCTTTTTATCAGATAGGTACAGACTTGGGATTATTGCGCAATCCGGTTGAAATCGATTCTTTCATTTTAGAGCCGGCTGAAAGAATTGATGTAATCATAGATTTTTCAAAGTATGCCTGTCAAGAGATTCTAATGATTAATGGAGAAAATATTGATCCGCCAGCGGATGATCATACGGCTTTTATTATGAAATTCAGGGTTGTACTTCCCTTAAGATCGCCGGATACAAGTGTTATTCCTGAAGATTTATTGCCATACCATTCTGCTGATTACCGATTGGCACGTAAGGAAAGGACTATGCATTTGGTTGAATCAAGGGATTCATATGGCAGAGTTATACACTTATTAAACAATAGGATGTGGCATGAGCCGGTAACTGAAAAAGTACAATTAGACAGTATAGAAATATGGCATCTGGTAAACCATTTTAATTTCCCGCATCCTATCCATTTGCATTTGGTTAATTTTGAAATACTGGGGAGAAAAGCATTTACTGACAGCGATTTTGATGAAAACGGCAATTATATATTTAATCCGGACAGCTTAACTCCACCCCTGCCTTATGAAAGAGGACTTAAAGATGTGGTAAGCACAACACCTGGAGAAGTAACATCCATTGTCGTACATTTTAAAGAGTATACAGGGGATTATGTATGGCATTGTCATATCCTGGAGCATGAGGATAATGACATGATGAGACCTCTTAAAGTAGTAGAAATGGCAGACGACTAAAAATAGGGGACAATTTCATGTCAGATGTATCAAGTTCCAGACCAACTGTTTTCAAGGCAATATTTACCGGTTGATTGCAAAATACAATTTAAGGGTGGACAGAGTCGTCCACCCTTACAATATATGGTGCTTATTTTACGATCCACAGCGTTCTTCTCAGCATTACTGCGGCTTCCGCTCTTGTAGCCGTTTCTTTTGGCTTTAATTCCGTTTCGGAGACGCCTGTCATGATGTCAAGGGAGTAAGCGGTTTGAATGTCTTTAATCGCCCATTCTGAAATCTGAGATTCATCGGTAAATCCATTAAGCTCTTTCAATGTTATATTTGCTTCGGGGTCTGAGTTTTTATTATAAACATGCATTAATACCGAAGCTATTTCTTCTCTGGTGATTAGTTGATCCGGCTCTAAGTTACCGTCTTTAATCATTCCTTCAGGAATAAATCCCATTTCATAAGCGCCCTGTATGTATTCGGCATACCAGGCATTGCTGTCGACATCTTTATATATATTCTTGAACGGCTTTGTTTCTGCTTTAACGCCCAGCATAGCCATTTTTATAAATTCTGCTCTGGTAATATTGCGGTCTGGCTCAAACAGGTTATCCTTCACACCGTTAACAACTCCAATAGCGGTCAGCTCTTCAATGTCACCCTTTGCCCAGTGATTTGCAATGTCATCAAAGGTTTTAATCATGAGAGGAGCGTTTTTTCTTTCATCGATGACATACTCTTTTAAGGGTAAAGGACTCAGCAATATTTCTTCAATGACAAGCTTGGCCATTTGGTCTGCTCCATATTCCTGAAAATGTGTTTTATCTTCAATACCGTTTCTATAGAACTCGCCTTTACTTTCCCCCGGTTTTACATAGAGGAAAATCGACTTGGAATTTTCGATACCTATAGTTTCCAGATATACTTTGCTGCGGGTTGACAAATCCAGCAGGACTACGTCTTTTTCCTGGGCAATTTGTTTCATTGCCATACTATAGTCCTCATACGCGTGAGAGAACAAACCGGTTTTTTCATTGTAAGTTCTTCTGGCAACTGGTGTAATAAGTACAGGAGTTGCTCCTTTTTCTCTGGTTTGATCAATATATTGATTAATGTAGTCCTTAAATGTGGTATTCGGATCGGTGTAACGCTCAGGTCGGGAAGGGGTTGCATCGTTATGTCCGAATTGTATGAATAAATAATCGCCGGGTTTTATCTTTTGTAGTATTTTATCAAAATATCCTTCGGTAATAAACGTCTTGGAGCTGATTCCAGCGATAGCGTTGTTTTCTACCTTAATATTATCTTTAAAGTATTTACCAAGCATCATACCCCAGCCTGCCTGAGGTGCATATTTGGGGTCCCAGTTAGCAACGGTTGAATCACTGGCCAAATATATGGTGTGCTGTACATTTTTATCATCCGTTTCTTCTGAACCTAATGCAACATTACCTACATTAAATAAGAGTCCGCTTGCCAATAACAAACTGACCAGGCTTTTGGAAATAAATTTTTTCATTAGAAATCCCCCTTTACAAGTTTTATTTTTAGTTTAGCGTTATTGGATTGAAAAGAATATAAAAAAAGTAGAGGTTTTTGTTTAGAAAACCATGTTTTTTCATTTATGAATTGGCAAATCATAGGTTAAAAAATGTAGATGTAGAGAAATGCTACGATTTACATTTGATTTAGTGTCCGATACAATTAAAATGAGTTTATATATAATATGTATGAAAGAAGGGATTCGTATGAGAAAATTCATTTGTCTGCTTTTAATACTAACAGTTTTTGTATTGTCAATTCCGATCCATACCCTGGCTGATTCTGACATCAAGGTAATTGTGGATGGAAAGACACTTACTTTTGATCAGCCCCCCATCATGCAAAATGAACGTGTATTAGTTCCCATGAGAGCAATATTTGAAGCGTTAAATTCTAAAGTGGAATGGGATGAAAATACCCAAACTGTTACTGCTGAAAGAGATGAGTTAACAGTAAAGGTTACCATAGGAAAGCCGGAAATCATCATAAATGGTACCGTTAAACAGTTGGATGTTGCTCCTGTTGTGTTAAACGACAGGACTCTGGTTCCTGTCAGGGCTGTTTCAGAAGCTTTCAATGCAGAGGTTAAATGGGATGAGGCTTCACAAACAGTCATTATTGCTACAGCCGGAACCAATGAAACAGGTGATGAGGAGATGGATCCTTTTAATGGCAAGTACTACAGGATAACACCGGCTAATACCAATAAAAGTATTTCTGTAGAAAATTCATCAATGGATGACGGTGCTAAAATTGTAGTGGTTGACACGGAAGAAAATGACTCGCAGATATGGACATTTTTATTAAAAGAACAGAATTATTATACCATTACCAATAAGAAAAGCAAAAAGATCATTGATGTACCGGGTGTAAGCACCGAGGCAGGAAAAGGTTTAATCCAGTATTCGGCCAACGGCGGAGACAACCAGAGCTTTAAATTAATAAAAAATACGGATGGAAGCTATTCGTTGCAGGCAAAACACTCAGGATTGTATTGGACTGTTACCGACGGAGTTATAACACAAGAGACATTTACAGGAAATGAAAATCAGCGTTTTATATTAAATTATATTGGTGAAAGCGATGTTGAGTTAATGGGTTTGGGCGCAACCTTGTTCCTTTTAAAAGGAGAGAATATGGTTTCCAATGTAAAGCTGCATTGGAACTCGGTACCGGGTGCTACAAGGTATGAGCTGTTCCGTTCTGTAGATAACAGTACATATGAATTGTTAGATTCCCTTACCGGCGTTTCATATGATGATTATGAATTAAAGCTTGGGAGCAAGTATAAATATTATGTTAAAGCATTCAATGGGAAACGGCTTATTGCTTCGGCCGAATCGGAAGAATGTGTTCCTTACGAGCTGCCTTCAGATTTAGAGACATTCAGCAATATTACACCGTCAAGTTTAAAGAGACCCAATCCTCTTTATTCCAACGGAGTTTATTACCGTTTTTCATTCAGAGGAAGAAGCGACGGCGGCAAAGGCTTTGGACAGCTTATTATGACCACTTCCACAGATGGCATTAATTACGACAATGAAAAAGAGGTTATGAACATTCAGGATGTTTTAAACAATCCTACATGTGAAGGGTTAAAAGACTGCAAATTTGAAAGCAATAATTTTCTCTATAATCCAAAGACTAATAAAATCATTCTCTGGTCGCATTTTGAAGAAGCAGACGGATATGGCCTGGCAAGAGTATCGGTTGCTTATGCAACACCCGGTGAAAGATTTGTGTTCAGTAAAAGCTTCAGACCGGAGGGAGATGATGCCAGGGATCTTAATATATATGTGGATGACGATGGTTCCGCATATTTAACTGCTGCTATCAATATGAATGCAGATTTGGCTATATATAAGTTGACGCCCGATTGGACCGACGTAGAAAAGAAGCTGACAATTGCTAATAAGGGTAAACACAGAGAATTGCCCGGTATCCTTCATAAAGACGGACTTTACTATTTGTTTTCTTCGGGGACTGCCGGCTGGTATCCTACCCAGGGAATGTATAATACGGCAACATCTTTGGAAGGCCCGTGGTCGGAATTGCAGAAGGCAGGTAACAACAGCACTTTTTCAGCTCAGTCAGGTACGATATATCGTTTGAGGCAGGAAAACGGAAGCAAATATTTAATGCTTGCGTATCGCTGGATGTCTCACTGGAAGGATGCCAATATGAACAGCAATCCTACGAGGGTATATCCCATTACGTTGGCAAACGGATTTGCCTTCTATGAATTTTATAATGAAGTTTTATATAACGTAGCCAATGATATTCTTATCCCGGTGCAGAATGGAAGGCTGCTTTCTCAGGGCAAGCCGGCAAGTGCCTCCAGCAATTCAGACAGTGCGTTTATTGTCAATGACGGTGACTATCAAACAATCTGGAAGGCTGAAAAGGAATGGCCGACTACCTGGACGGTGGATTTGGGAGCAGAATATTCATTAAGCGAGATTCAGATTTCATGGTTTACCCAACAGGGTTCGGAAGCTTATTATAATTACAAAATAGAAGGCAGTACCGATGGGGTAAACTATACTACTATTCTGGACCGGTCAAGCGGTTATACGGATTATTGCTTTACTGTGGATGCCCTTTCGGGCAAGGCAAGGTATGTTCGATTGAATATATTGGATGCCAAGCTGAATAACAATCCCAGCAACTGGTATACTCCGCAGTTATATGAGGTTAAGGTTTTTGGGTATTGAATTTCATAAAAAAATAAAAGGGCAGGTTAGCTTCATTGCACTTAACCTGTCCTTTGTTTTGCCATAATACTATTCCGAGCTTCTTTTTTGCTTGGCAAACTTGCTGGGTGCACAGCCGCAAATTTTTTTGAAGTATCTTGAGAAGTGGTAGATATCAGAAAATCCGGAAGCTTGGGCAACCTGCTTTATCTGCATAGCTTCATTGGTAAGGAGATACTTGGCTTTGTCAATTCTTGCATGAATGAGTTCGGTTTTGGGAGTGCTGTTAAAGAAAGCCTTATAATATGAATACAGTTGGCTTTTTTCAAGATTTACAATTTTACACATGCGTTCTACCGGCCAATCTTCCTCACAATAAGTAAGCATTTGTAAACGAAGGGATTGAAAATCAGAAAGCAAAGCGGTATTTAAGAAAGATTCCTGCTGACTGTGCATACAGTCACGGTCGATTTTAATAAGAAGTTGATTAATAAGAGCTTCCATTTGCTGGACGTAATGAGGAGGTTTGGTCAGATATTCCCTATGTATTTTTTTAATAAACCAGTTGATATCATCTGCATTCTTGGGATAAAAGATTTTATTTACGGGGAAGGAATATCGTGAAAGAAATTCTTCGTCACTATAAAAGTGAATATAGCTATTCAGGAATTCTTTTACTGCCTGATAACGCTGCCGGTATCCCGGGGTATAGAGGATACAGGCGCCGGGCCTGGCAACCACCTCATAATTAATAAAGCTGAAACGCATGGGGGATAAAATCAAAAGAAACAAATAACTGGAGCTTCCATTGGGACGATATATAATATCGCAATCCGGATTACGGGTATTATATCCGCAGTATTCTACAGAAAACATGATAAAAGCTTCCTTTCCATGTTGATGAATTCATAACAAAATATTTATTGAATTACAATTTGTGTTTTGAAATCATGTACTAATAGTATATAAGCAATCGGAAAAAAAGTCAAATACTGCGGATAAAATTACATTGGATTAGCGTTTCTTGAGTGCTATAATTCATCTAAGAAATTTATAAGGAGGCTGAGCGCATGAAAAAGGCGGAATTTTGTATAGATAAAAATTTTATAATCGGAGAAGTAGACAAACGAATTTTTGGTTCATTTATTGAACATTTGGGGCGTGCCGTATATGGGGGAATATATCAGCCTGGCAGTCCATTTGCTGATGAAAACGGTTTCCGCAAGGATGTACTGGAATTAATAAAGGATATTGATGTACCTGTAATAAGATATCCCGGCGGCAATTTTGTCTCCGGCTATCATTGGGAAGACGGTGTAGGACCTAAGTCTGAAAGACCTGCAAAGGTTGACCTTGCGTGGAGTGTTATTGAGACAAACCAGTTTGGTCTTAATGAATTTATGGATTGGACCAAAAAGGCAAATACAGAACCAATGATGGCAATTAATTTAGGTACACGTGGTGTGGAGGATGCCAAAAACATCGTGGAGTACTGCAATATGAAAAAAGGCACTTATTACAGCGACCTTCGAAGGAAACACGGATATGAAGAACCTCATAATATAAAGCTTTGGTGCTTAGGAAATGAAATGGATGGCCCATGGCAAATGGGGCACAAAACGGCGGATGAATATGGCCGTATTGCAGCAGAAGCAGGACGTATCATGAAAATGCTGGATAACTCTATCGAGCTTGTGGCATGCGGCAGCTCAAGTCTTGGAATGCCTACATTTGCAAGTTGGGAAGCTACGGTACTGGAGCACTGCTATGAACAAGTGGATTACTTATCTTTGCATCAGTATTATGGCAATCCGGAAAATGATACTCCTAACTTTCTGGCAAGTTCCGTAGCCATGGATGAGTTTATTTCATCGGTTATTTCTATATGCGATTATGTAAAGGCAAAGAAAAGAAGCAAAAAGAAAATCAATCTGTCGTTTGATGAATGGAATGTTTGGTATCATTCTCATGAGCAGGATAAAAAGCTGGAAAAATGGACGCAGGCACCGCACCAATTGGAGGATGTATATAATTTTGAAGATGCATTGCTGGTAGGAAGTATGCTTATTACCTTGTTAAAACATGCCGACCGTGTAAAGATTGCATGTCTGGCCCAGCTTGTTAATGTTATTGCTCCTATTATGACATCGGATACGGGAGTATGGAGACAAACCATTTATTATCCTTATATGCATGCAAGTAAATTTGGTCGTGGTACGGTACTTCATACCGTTGTTAAGTCTCCTGTATATGACAGCAAATTTGGAGATGCTCCATATCTTGATTCTATTCTTATTATGAATGAAGAGGATGAAACACTTACATTATTTGCAGTCAATAAAGATTTGGAGGAAAATATGGAGGTAACCTGTGATTTGCGTCAGTTTGCGGATTATAAGATTGAGGAGCACATTGTTATGACCCATGACGATCTTAAGGCAGAAAATACCGAAGTAAATCCCGATAACGTTGTACCTGTAAACGGCGGAATGTCAAACATTGAGCAGGGACGTTTGACTGCAGTTTTCGGGAAAAAGAGTTGGAATGTTATTCGCCTCAGGAAAAAATAGATAGAATTAATTGTAAAAATGCGGGACGACAGAGTTGTCGTCCCCACATGGTGTTTTACCTTGCTTCTTTTTAATCTATCATATTCTGGCTACCTTTGTATCAATGGCAGCTTGTGCAACAGCCTGTGCAACAGCAGTTTTGACTTTTTCATTAAAAACATCCGGAATAATGTAATCCGGATTAAGCTCTTTATCCGGAATAACACCTGCAATTGCTTTGGCAGCAGCAATCTTCATTTCATCATTGATTTCTCTTGCACGTACATCCAGAGCTCCTCTGAAGATGCCCGGAAATGCCAAAACATTATTAATTTGATTAGGAAAATCGCTTCTTCCTGTTCCCATAATTTTTACCCCAGCTTCTTTTGCTTCGTCAGGCATGATTTCAGGGACAGGATTTGCCATAGCAAATACAATCGGGTCTTTAGCCATTGTTTGTACCATTTCTTTTGTCAGCACGCCAGGAGCCGAAACGCCGATAAATACGTCTGCTCCTTTAATAACGTCAGCCAATTGCCCTTTTTTCTTCTGAAGGTTAGATATTTTTGCCATTTCCTGCTTTATGTCATTAAGGTCCGGACGACCCTCATAGATTGCCCCTTTTGTGTCACACAATATAACTTTTTTCAGTCCCATACTCATTAAAAGCTTGGTAATAGCTATACCTGCAGCACCGGCACCGTTAACAACAACTTCAATGTCGGAAATATCCTTTTTTACGAGTTTTAAAGCATTAATCATAGCAGCTAAAGTAACAACGGCAGTTCCGTGCTGGTCATCATGGAAAACAGGAATGTCGCACTCCTCTTTTAAGCGCCTTTCAATTTCAAAACAGCGGGGAGCAGAAATATCTTCCAAATTAATACCGCCGAATGAACCGGCAAGAAGCTTGATCGTATTAACAATTTCATCAACATCCTTGGAACGGATACATAGCGGAAACGCATCTACGTCGCCAAAACGCTTGAATAAAACACATTTGCCTTCCATAACAGGCATACCTGCCTCAGGACCGATATCACCTAATCCGAGGACCGCTGTGCCATCCGTAATCACCGCAACAAGATTGCCTCTTCTTGTGTATGTATAGGATAAATCCACATTTTTTGAGATTTCAAGGCAGGGTTCTGCAACACCGGGAGTGTATGCTACGGCAAGCTCTTCTCTTGTATTCAGCTCAGGACGGCAGGAAATTTCTATTTTACCTTGCCATTCCTTGTGTTTTTGAAGCGCAATTTCTTTCTTGGTCACATTCATCACCATTTACCTTTCTATTACATGCTTAATTTTGTATTAGAACATATTATATAGTTAAAATGTTAACGGTTTTGCAGGTTTTAGTCAATAATTTTTTATAAATAAAACAAAAACCGCTTCGGAATCAATTCCGAAGCGGCTTTGGATATGGTTATTATTAATTTTGAAGTTCCACACAATCGTATACAAAAGCTGCACTCAACCATTCACCCAAATCACTGGAACCGCTGATTGGTGTAATGGTGATGGTATTTGTACCTGTTACAAAATAGGAAGCCGGTATGCTCCAGGAAAAGCTTGCATTATTTCCTCTATATGTGCCAATGGTTATAGAACGAGTACTGGGCTGAGATGAGGCGGACGGGTTGCTTAAGGCTGTGCCGTTAACTGTTACACTGGGCCTGCCGTTGATGTAAGCACATGTAATACCTATTTTCAAAGTATGTGCGGATGCTGCTTGGGTAGAATTCAAATCAAAACTGATGGTGGTAGGACTGTTTTTCCCGCGGAACTGGACAGCAGGGAACTTATTGATGGCACTGCCGACCCTGTAGGTTACGGGTCCCCAGCTTGCATTACGGCTGTCCGACGGATGTCTTATGGTAATGGTTTGCCCATTTAAGAATTCAAGGGGTGTACCGTCCCAGTTTCCAATACGCCAGATAACAGGGGTGTTAGCCGGGTCGTTGGTGATGGTACGGGTGTTAAGTGTTGTAACTTGACCTGCGTTTACGGTTACGGTTTCTGTATAAACTTCAAGTTCTCTTTTATAAACTTTCATAGTATAGGTGCCCGGTTTCATATTGGCGCATACGGCTGCTCCTGTGGAAGAAGCGGTAGTCCAATATTGAGCTGTGTTGTTAGAGAAGCCGATGGTATAGGTATATGAAGGATCCATGCCGTTAAGGCCGTTAAGAACTACCTTACCGCGGCTTGAAACCCAGCCTTTCAGTCCCAGGCTGGACATCCAGCTGAAGTCCGGTACACTTGGAGTTGAACCGGTGGTAAAGCACAGTGCGTAAGGGCCGAACAAGCCGGTTCGGATGGTATCTGTTTGGGCATGACCGGAATTCATGTAGTTATAGATTTCCGTATCCGTACCGCTTTGGAATTGGATATCGCGGAAGAATGGCCCGCCTGAGCTGGTTTCACGGTTGCCGTATGCCATAAATACACCTACATTGTTTCCTGTAGCGCCACGAATGGTAAGGTCTTTTGCCTGGTCATTGCCATAGTATTTGGAGGCGGTATATCCATTGGAGAACCCGAATACATCAGAGCTTTCAATTGCCCCGGTATTGCCGCGAATATTGGAATGGGTGGGAACGTTTGTTAAAACACTTCCCTTGCCGCGGAAGATATAGCGCAGTTCACCAACGGAAGGCTGTGCTGTAGTATAGGTTGCCATGTAAATAACGTTTTCACCGTTGCGTGAAACATAGTAGTGGGTTAAGGTGCTGGTCTCACATGTGATAACCACCGTTGCACCTGATGGGGATGTGTTCCAGGTTACGGTTGCCGACCCCAGGCCGGAATTGATGTGTGATGGCTTTGAACCAATGAGCTCGGTGCCGTTAAATTTGCAGGAGGTCATATCACCATTGCTTTTATTAATGGTGTAAACCAGACCTGCTTTTGTATCAATTACTATAGTGCTGCCATTGTCGGTGACACCTATTGCAGCAGCGTAAGAGTTGGTGCTTGGAATCAGACATGTTGCGATGACGAAGGCAATCATCACAATAAAGCTGACCCCTTGTTTGATTTTCTTTTCAGGGGTTTTCATAACATCTCCTCCTTTTGTTAATGATTTATTTTTTAATAAAAGTGAATATAGTATATACAGTATGGCGCCATACCATAATAAACTAAAAATAATGATTATTAATTGTAATGGGGAAAATTAATATTAATAGGATATGAATCAATAAGAAAGTACATATAAACACATATGTATATATGATACTTATGATGATAGTTGTATTGATACTTGCAATCTTTTGTTGTGTTATAATTATATAATAGAATAGTTAAAAAGCAATATAAAAATGTTATTTTTTTACTAAAAATATTATAAATAGATATTTGGTTAGTTTATGTTAATTATTTGTATTTAATTAATTTTAGATATCATTATGCTTGCTGCAATCAAAGATATCAATAAATGTTTTTTAGGATAATAAAAGCTGTTACCGATTTCATTGGCAAAATAAATCACTGTTCTCTTTATAGTCGATTTGATGTTTTATGCCTGAAATATAGAAATCCGGTTTGATAACAATGGAAGGTTCAATAATTATACTGCTTTTTCTTCTATGGGTGTACTTGAGTTCATATTGATTTTTTCTGTAAATGGTGTTTAACTGACCGTAGAATTCAGTGGAAGAGATTCCGTGTTCTGAAGGAAAAAAGATTACGGTGCTTGTCCGAAGTTCATTAGATAATATGGAGCCTATAAAAGTAATATGTGTACAGCAAGAATTAAAAAATGAAAAATTTATCATTATTGCAGTAGTAGAATTTATGTCCCGCAATATTCTGCTTTAACAAGTTTTTTAAATTTTTATTTTTGTTTAACCATAACGGTGGTACAATTATATTAAATATATAAGAATGAGGGTTTTTATGAAATACGATAACAGAAGAATATTTAATACCATAAAAAATTCCGTTATGATTGCTTTAATGCTTGCAATCATAATAGGGTGTTCTCTGGGAATTATATCTTATTATAATTCTTCCATTGCTTTAAAAAATAATATTATTAACTCGCTCATAAAGCGTACCGAAGAAAATGCCGATATTGTTTTCAGAATATTGGAGGTATTTAAAACAAATATTGAAGGCATTGCTTTCAGATCTGAAATACAGACCATGGATTGGAATATACAGAAGCCGGTGCTGATGAACGAGGTTAAAAGGCTTGGAGTTTTAAGAATGCAGGTAGCTGATCTTAATGTATATACAAAATCCACTAATGGAAAGGAATTTGATATTTCAGACCGGGAGCACTTCAGAAAAGCCCTGCAGGGTGAAACTGTAGTATCGGATCCGTTAATTAGCAAATTTGACGGCAGTATTATATTTGTATGTGCCACACCTATAAGGGATAATCACGGGAAAATAGTCGGGGTTCTGACCACTGCACTTGAACCTCATTTTTTATTTAATATTATTAGAGATACAAAGGTGGAGAAAACAGGTTACAGCTTTATGGTTAATAGTAAAGGGGTTATTGTTGCGCATCCCCGAAAGGAATTGGTACTTACGGATGCAGATGCAATCTGGAAAAAGGAAAAACCGGCATACTTTGAGGGGCTGCAGCAGGCTGAGAAAGAGGTAATTAGCGGTAAAACAGGTTTTCAATATTACAAGTATTATAATGTAGATAAATGTATAGCTTATGCTCCGGTACCCGGTACAGACTGGTCTTTGGTCCTCACAGTGCCTCAGTCGGAGATTTTTAATGATTTGCATTCACTTCGTCGTCAATTTATAGCTTCCATAGGAATATTATTATTGATAAGCATATTGCTTGGCTTTTCCATATTTATATACATCATTGAACGAAGAAAAACACTTGTTTTAAGGCAAGGTATAGAAGAAAGAAACAGGCTTTTAAGAGAGTCGGAAGAGATGGAAAGATTAAGAACACAGTTCTTTGCCAATATATCTCATGAGTTGAGGACTCCGCTGAATGTAATTGTGGCTACCATACAGCTATTTGAATTGTATTCAAAATCCAATTCTGAATTAATAAATATAAGGAAATACATAAAAATACTAAAGCAAAATAGCCAAAGGCTGCTGCGAATTATCAACAACCTTATTGATATTACAAGGATTGATTCCGGTTTGTTGGAACTTACCTTGAAGAATGAAAACATTGTCAATGTTGTTGAAGAGATTGTATTATCCATTGTAGAGTATGCCAGGACAAAAGAAATAGAGCTTACTTTTGATACAACGGTGGAGGAACTGATTACGGCCATTGATATTGAAAAATTTGAAAGAATTATTCTGAATTTGCTTTCAAATTCGATAAAATACACAGAAAAGGGCGGCCATATATATGTTCATGTTTCTGATGAAAAGGAAAATACGGTCATTATATCGGTTAAGGATACGGGAATTGGAATTCCAAAAGATAAACAAGAGACCATTTTTGAAAGATTCATTCAGGTGGACCAATCGCTTACAAGAAGTCATGAAGGCAGTGGTATAGGACTGTCTCTGGTTAAATCCATGGTAGAAATGCATGGAGGCAGGGTATTTGTTCAAAGTGAAGAAGGAAAGGGAAGCGAGTTTATTATAGAACTGCCTATAGTGGTTATGGACGACGAAAAATCGAAGGATGACGATATTTTAGCAAACTATAGTGTTCGTGCAGGTAGAATAGAAGAAGAATTTTCCGACGTTTATTTCGATTCTAAAATATAAATTTGGTTCCAATAGTTTGACAGATTAACAATTTTATTGTATAACATTATTTGTTTACAGTTCTATGGATACCTTTAAAACAAAAGGGAGGATTATACAAATTATATGAATACTTCTGATATAGGAGATTATGAGCTTGTTTCCGTAATTGTTAATTTTGGAATGGGCAGCAAGATTCTTCACGCTGCCAAGCAGAACGGCATATCCGGAGGGACGGTTCTGTTAGGTAAAGGCACGGTTAATAACAAAATTTTAGATTTATTGGGTATATCGGATGAACGAAAAGAGATTGTCTTAATGGTTTCCGACGAGGAGACAGCAGGACAGGTTCTTTCCAAGCTTAATGAGAAGTTTCATTTTGAAAAGCCAAATCATGGTATAGCGTTTACTACACCGGTTTGCAGCATAGCAGGAACCAGCAGCTGCAAAAGCAGAAGTTTTAGTCAGGAAAGAGGTGATAACGTTATTATGTATAATGCCATAACGGTTGTTGTAGATCGAGGAAAAGGTGAAGATGTAATTGATGCGGCAGTTAAGGCGGGGGCTAAGGGCGGTACCATTATAAACGGCAGAGGTTCAGGAATTCACGAAACCAGTAAAGTGTTTTTTATGGACATAGAGCCTGAGAAAGAGATTGTACAGATATTAGTAAAGAGTGAAGTAGTTGATGCAATAGTATCGTCTATAAGAGAACAGTTAAAGATAGATGAACCGGGTAACGGAATTATTTTTATTCAGGGCGTTAACAAGGTTTACGGTTTGTATGATTAAAAAAATATGCAATATATAAGAGGGTGGACAGATTTGTCCACCCTGCATTATGTTCTGACATTTATTTTGTTGATTCTATAATCTCAGTTCCGTATATTTCAATTTGACTTAATGCGGGAAACGGTGAGGGATCATTTTCATCTTTTATAAGCTTACCCAACTTAACCCATGTGACTTGCTTCTTTTCAATGTTAAAGACATGGGGCTGATCTGATTTTTTCATGGATACGGTTAGAGATGAACCGTCTGAAAACCAAAATGTTCCGCTTTTCCACCAGTTATCATGCGGGAAATCAGCACGTGTATATAAAATGATTTTGTCGATTTCCACCAGACGCCCAAATTCAATAGTAATTTCAGCATCCGGATTTTGATTGATTCCCCAGGATTCATAGGGCCAGTGGCCATGAGAATGGTTTTCCGTATTGCCGTCAATGGCATTACGTGCTGCAAATACTGATTCGCCACGGGTTTCAACATTTGCATATGCATGGGGATAACAGCACTGATTCTCATGATAATCATATTCATTAAGTGCAAGATTCTTATAAGCTGCTATTTCTGATTCGGTTGCAAGTCTGGCTCTTAAAAGATGAATATTTCCCGTAAAAGATTTAGGATTATAGGAAAAACGCTTTTCTTCAAAAGGAATTGTAAAAGTATATGTAGTATCTTTCATATACACATAGCATGGATTCATTACATCATCCAATTGAATGATTAAATATGTGTTTGGCTTAGAAACGGAAAGCTCAATCCGGTCACCAGGAAGATATTCTCCCTGGTAGACCAGATTGACATAATTAAGATTTGAATTTTCAGCCATAATCACATTATCGGAATTTTTAATCTTTAAAGATAGCTGTGTCATGTTTTGCTCCTTTATATCACTCAGGGTTGTTTTCCAATATAAGCCAGAATACCGCCGTCTACATATAAAATGTGTCCGTTAACGAAATTGCTGGCATCGCTTGCCAGGAATACTGCAGGACCCATCAAGTCTTCTGTTCTTCCCCAACGGCCGGCAGGAGTTTTGCTGATAATAAAGTTGTTGAATGGATGTCCTTCAACACGAAGAGGTGCTGTTTGCGGGGTTTCTATGTAACCCGGCCCGATTCCGTTACATTGAATATTGTATCCGCCGTATTCGGAAGCGATATTCTTGGTGAGCATTTTCAAACCACCCTTGGCAGCTGCATAAGCAGCAACAGTTTCTCTTCCAAGCTCACTCATCATGCTGCAAATGTTTATAATTTTTCCGTGTCCTTTCTTAATCATGCTTGGGATGACAGCCTTAGAAACAATAAAAGGACCATTTAAATCAACGTCAATAACCTGTCTGAATTCTGCAGCAGTCATTTCTGTCATTGGAATTCTCTTAATGATGCCGGCATTATTTACAAGAATATCAATAACGCCTACTTCTTTTTCAATCTTGGCAACCATTTCGTTTACCTGGTCTTCATTGGTGACATCACAAACATATCCGTGTGCATCAATACCTTCTTCTTTATAGGCTGCCAATCCTTTGTTAACGAGTTCTTGGTTAATGTCATTAAATACAATCGTAGCACCTGCCAGGGAAAAAGCCTTTGCAATGGCAAAACCAATACCGTAGGATGCTCCGGTAACAAGTGCTATTTTCCCTTTTAATGAAAAGTTATTTAAGAAATCCATAAAATTACCTCCTTATACCTCTTTGGTAATGCTCAAATTTTATTACAGAAATTATTTTAAATCTGGTGTTTTGATGACATCCATATCGTCAAATGCCTGATTTTCGCCGCCCATAGCCCAGATGAAGGAATAATTGCTGGTTCCTACACCGGAATGAATGCTCCATGAAGGGCTGATAACAGCCTGTTCGTTTTGCATAACGATATGGCGGGTTTCATTGCCTTCACCCATTATATGAAAAACAACATTTTCTTCAGGAATTTCAAAATAAGTGTATATTTCCATACGACGTTCATGAGTATGAGCCGGCATGGTGTTCCATACACTTCCCGGTTCCAGCACAGTCATGCCCATGGAAAGCTGGCATGTCTTCAGAACATCCGGATGGATGAACTGATTAATAACACGTTTATTGCTGGTCTCCATGGAACCTAAAGGTCTTTTGGCAGCTTCAGCAATAGTGATTAGTTTGGTTTCATAGGAACAGTGAGCAGGTGCGGAAACCATATAGAACTTGGCAGGCTTTGAGCTGTCTGTGCTTTCGAAAAAGACTTCCTTGGTTCCTTTGGTTATGTAAAGGCAATCCTTATAGCCAAGCTTGTATTGTTTGCCGTCTGCAGTGATGGTACCTTCTCCTCCGATATTGAAAATTCCGATTTCGCGGCGTTCCAGGAAGTACTGGGTACCAAAATTTTTCCAAACATCAAGACCTTTGTCGATAGAAACCTTTTCTGAAACAGGCATACATCCAAGGGTTACCATTCTATCAACATGGCTGTACACAGAAATAACCTGATCTGGCACATACAGATTTTCAATAAGAAATTCTTTACGAATTTCTTCCGTTGTATAACGGCGAAAATCTTTTGGATTTACTGAATAACGAATATCCATAAAAAACTCCTCCTTTATGATGTATATAATCCCTTTGCTTTAAAGCAAGTTTGTTGTTATGCCATAAGAGGCCGTGGATTAAACACATTTTAATATAATTAACATAATAGCATAGTGTATAACACTAGGCAACAATTATTATAGCAAATATTTCTTCTTAATTCAAGGACGTTGAATTTGATTGTAAAAATTGTAATATAATAACAAATTTTGTTGTTTGATGATTGTTGTTATGCGGTAGCAATGTTGTTGGCTTTCTGCAGACCCAGCTTTTCAATTGCCTGTTCGCGCATCTTGTATTTCAGAATTTTGCCTGCCGCATTCATAGGAAATTCGGTAACAAATTCAACATAGCGAGGAGTTTTATGTTTAGCCATGTGGGTTCTGACAAAGTCTTTCAGTTCATCTTCTGTCATGGAAGCACCGTCTTTCAATATGATGCATGCCATAATTTCTTCACCGTATTGTTCGTCAGGAACACCGATAACCTGTACGTCTCTAACCAATGGATGCGTGTAGATAAAGCCTTCGATTTCTTTTGGGTAGATGTTTTCGCCACCACGAATAATCATATCTTTAAGACGTCCTGTAATTTTGTAGTTGCCGTTGGAGTCGCGTCTTGCAATGTCACCTGTGTGAAGCCAGCCGTCTTTATCGATGACGGCAGCAGTTGCTTCCGGCATTTTATAATAACCTTTCATTATATTATAGCCTCGTGCAACAAATTCACCGTCTACATTATCGGGTAAATCTTCGCCGGTTACCGGATCCACAACTTTGCATTCTATACCGGGCAATGGACGGCCGACTGTATTTACACGTACTTCAATTGGGTCATCAACCCTGCTTTGGGTACAGCCGGGAGAAGCCTCTGTCTGCCCGTAAACAATTGTAATTTCTTTCATATTCATTTTATTGACTACATCTTCCATGATTTTAATAGGGCAAGGACTGCCGGCCATAATACCGGTTCTCATGTAAGAAAAATCTGTTTTTGCAAAATCCTCATGTTCAAGCATTGCAATGAACATGGTAGGCACTCCGTGGAAACACGTAATCTTTTCTTTGTTTATACATTCAAGGGATAATTTCGGAGAGAAATACGGTATAGGTGACATTGTAACACCATGTGTCATTGCAGCAGTCATGGCAAGTACCATTCCAAAGCAGTGGAACATAGGTACATGAATCATCATACGGTCTGCTGTTGAAAGGTCCATGCAATCACCGATACATTTTCCGTTGTTCACAACATTATAGTGTGTGAGCATAACTCCCTTTGGGAATCCGGTAGTTCCCGAAGTATACTGCATATTGCAAACATCATGTTTGTTAATTGAATAGGCGCGACAATATACTAATTCAATGGGGACTTTATCCGCCAAAGCGATGGCTTCGTCCCATGACAGGCAACCCTTTTGCTTTGAATCAATGGTTATAATGTTGCGCAGGAAGGGTAAACGCTTTATATGCAAAGGTTTCCCTGCTTCGGCTGTTTCTAATTCAGGGCAAAGCTCTTTTATTATGCCAACGTAGTCTGAGTCTTTAAAGCCGTCAATCATTATTAGCGTATGTGTATCTGACTGACGCAGCAAATATTCAACTTCATGAATTTTGTAAGCGGTATTTACCGTTACCAGAACCGCTCCGATTTTGGTTACTGCCCAAAAGGAAATAAACCACTGGGGGACATTGGTAGCCCATATAGCTACGTGATCACCCGGCTTGACACCTAATGCAATCAGTGAGCGGGCAAAGGTATCCACATCGTCCCGAAATTCCGAATAGGTTCTGGTATAATCCAATGTAGTATATCGGAAAGCATATTGGTCAGGAAATTCTTCAACTATACGGTCCAACACTTGCGGGAATGTCAGGTCTATCAGTATGTCTTTTTCCCAGATGTATTTGCCGGTACCGGCTTTGTTACTAAATAGCTGGCTGTGTCTTACATTTTTTTCGATGTATTTGCTCATGAAGTTTATAAAATGAGGGAATACCACAGCCGCATCGTCAAGGTCGGCAGCCCAGCGTTTGACCCATTCAAGAGAGATATATCCGTCATACTTAATGGAGCTTAGAGCTAACATTATATCGTCAATCGGCAAATCGCCTTCGCCCATCATTTTATATTGTATTTTATCATTTACTACGATGGAATCCTTGACATGAACATATTTAATATATGCACCAAGATTCTGGACGGTCTTCTGAGGTGTTTCGCCTGCAAACCTGTAAGGATGGTGAATATCCCACAGTGCTGCAACCGCATCACTTGCTGCATTATCAAGTAATTTTCTCAGACGCGCAGTGTCGGAATATACTCCGTTGGTTTCAATAAGCAAGGTTACACCTTTTTCTTCAGCGATTGGTATTAAATCCTTCAAAGCTGCCAGTACAATTTCATCATCAACCTCACCGTCAGGCTGAGGATTCAGGTCACCCAAAATACGTATGTAAGGGGTACCAAGCTTGGAAGCTAATGCAATATACTGAATGATTTCCTGATAATTTTCCTTCGCTTTTTCTTGAAATTTCAGACATGAGCTTGAAGAAAGACAAGGAATTGTAAGGTGTAAGCTGGAAAGCTTATTAATCGTCTGCTCAATCTGATCGTCGGTAAAAGGTTTGGCATTTACAGTAAATATGTCTTCTCCCAATCCCCGGATTTCAATACCGTCAAATCCTAAATCTTTGGCCATGGAATATATTTCAGGCCAACTGAAATTGGGACAACCAAGAGTTGAAAAAGCAATTTTCATATTCATCTCCTCCTATTATTTTTGTATAACTAAAAAAGCTTTCGTCCTTATAATCTTATAAGGGACGAAAGCTTCAACTTCCGTGGTACCACTCTTATTGGTATAAAATACCCACTCAGCAGCATCGATTATCGGAATCAATGCTTTCTCGTGATAACGGCGAGAATCCCGTTCAGACCTACTTGCATCAGCAGTTAGGCATTCTGCTGTGCGTTCAGTTGACTGCTCAAGGGTGAGTTCACGTCCGGTGTGTGCACTGTTTTTCAGCAACCAACAGCTCTCTGAAGCACCATGTTCCGGAGTTTTTTCCCTATCACCGCATTTGCCTGATTGGCAAAAATTTTATCAAATTATAGAAATATTGTCAATGGTGAAATTTAAATGGATGGTGTCAATTTGTTCTCGGTTTTTTTTAAGCAGATTTCACCCTTTATTTTGGTAACTTATATAATATAGCCACCATTCCTTATATTTTTCAGCACTCGATATAACTCGTTTACTTTACCA
>Ga0134100_1000359_pt1 | contig 56327 bp, 45 predicted proteins | sample 11_taG_2_FD_94444 | JGI IMG/M metagenome (GOLD analysis project Ga0134100, IMG submission 94444) | Switchgrass degrading microbial communities from high solid loading bioreactors in New Hampshire, USA - 11_42_5_180_A3 metaG | ecosystem: Engineered > Bioreactor > Semi-continuous > Anaerobic >...
CCTCCATAGATATCAAGAAAAATCTTTTTCAACTCATTTGTATTCAAACATAACCCCTCCCGTCATCTTATCGTTTATTATGCAACTATTCGCAAGGCACTTCCGGAAAATATTTGTTTCATAATGTTTTGTTACAATGTATCATAAATATCTTTTTATTTCACAAAATAAATATCTTTTAATTTTCATAATAATTTATCTCACAAAAATGTATTTTCCAGAATGATTTTATATGATCTCACTTTTATTTGTTCCCGGTTTTGAATTTTTCATATGCTATGCGCAATTCTTCCGCTTTTTCCTCCGGTTTGGTTGGATTGGCATGTGCCCATGCCCCTGTTTCGCTGGATGCATTAAATTTCTGCTTGTCCCTGGATCGCATTGGCGGGAAAAATTCTATATGAAAATGATAAAAGCTGCTGAAGTCCCCGCTATTAACAGGGTTCTGATGCATACACATCATATAGGGAAATTGGAATCCAAAAAGGGAATCAAGAGTTCCGGCAGTATCCCTTATGGTTCTTGCCAGATTGAGTTTCTCTGATTCACTGAATTGTGTCAGGTTCTGCTTATGTTTTTTGCTGGCAATGTACACTCCATAGGGGTATTCGCTAAAGAACGGGAGAAATACGATGAAATCTTCATCTTCAAATATAATTCTTTCACCAAAGCTTATTTCATCCTTTAACATATCACATATAAGACATGATCCTTTTGCATCATAATGTTCTTTGCACGCATCAATCTCAAGTTCAAGTTTTTTCGGAATGTAAGAATACCCGTATATCTGCCCGTGCGGATGAGGCATTGTAACGCCAACCATTTCACCGCGATTTTCAAAAATAAAAATATACTTGATTTTTTCGTCCTTACTAAGCTCTACAAACCTTTCTGTCCATAAATCCACAAGCTTCTTTACATGCTCCACCGGAAGCTGTGGAAGAGTCGTTGTATGTTCAGGTGAATACAATATTACTTCGCATTTTCCATATGCTTCTCTTGTTTTATAAATTTCCGTAGCAACATCGTCTGGTACGGGAGGATTTTGTGATAATGCAGGAAAGTCGTTGTCATATTTGTAGACATCATAACTGTCAGGAACCCTTCCTGAACCGGGACAAAAAGGACACCAGTCTTTAGGCATCTGTGGCCTGTTTTGGCGATGAGAAGCAATCATAACCCAATCCTTTATTAAAGGATGCCATCGTAATTCAGCCATAACTCATAACCTCCATTCTTAATAAATATTATATATTTCGCCCTATTAAAGTAAATGGTAGCATGTTAAGAGAATATGGTATAATGTTGTATGGTATAGCGTTGTATTTAAAAATATAAGAACATTGAGTGTGGTAAGTATGCTTGAGAAAATATATATAAATAACCCAAGTCATACTGACTTGAATATGTACCGATGTGGTATGGAAGACTGCTTGCCCGGACATTCCTGGGGCCCGGCGGTAAGGGATCATTATATAATTCACTATATCTTCAAGGGCAAAGGAATATACCAGGTAAATGATAAATTGTACAATTTGAAAAAAGGTGACGGTTTCCTTATCTGCCCAAACACAGTAATATATTACGAAGCTGACAATACCGATCCCTGGAGCTATGCATGGGTTGGATTTCATGGCCTTAAATCTGAAATGTATCTTAAACGCGCCGGCCTTACCATTGAAAACCCAATATTCAGATACGACAGAGACGATTTTTTGAAGGAATGTTTTATAAAGATGATAGACGCCAGGCATATGTACAATGCCTCAGAAATAAGGCTGCTGGGGTATTTATATATTTTTCTGTCACAGCTTATTGAAGTTTTTGAGTCAAAAAAGACTTCAGACAGTAACAGCTTAAAGGAAGAGTACGTCAGGAAAGCAATTGAATTTATTGCCATGAACTATTACCGCAAAATAACTGTAGCTGAAATTGCAAACCACATTGGTCTGGACAGGAGTTATCTTTATTCATTGTTTATAGAATTCCTGAATACCTCCCCGCAAAAATTCCTGATAGAATACAGGATTGAAAAAGCCTGCGAACTAATAAAAAACAACAATCTGTCTATAGGAGCCATAGCACGTTCAGTTGGCTATGATGACCCCCTGCTTTTCTCGAAAATATTCAAGAAAAATAAATCAATCTCTCCCAGAGAATACAGGAAAGCACTTGTTAATCAAGCTCCATGAACCGGAATTCCAGATAAATCAGATGCTCAGATTATTTGATTAAAAAATAAAGCATGTACTGTTTAAACAAAACTTCAATAACAATAAAAACAGACAGAAACAATAAAAAGCAGACAGATTAACTGACTGCTTTTATCTATTCCTTGTGGTGGTCGCTACTGGGGTCTAACCAGTGACCTCCACGATGTCAACGTGGCACTCTAACCAAGCTGAGCTAAGCGACCATACTATTTTTATTTTGTATGCACATCATATTATAAAGCTATATTTATAATATGTCAATAATCCATTGAAATTTAAAAAAATTAGACCGGAAAGGAGCAGGCTAACCCGCCCCTATTATATCCAGATTATCATAGAAAATCTGATATCCAGTATACCGGTCAAACAATTTTTACTGAATTGTATATAGTAATTGTATATAGTAATAAAATATTATTTATTTTCAGGTAATATTTTAGTTAATACCTATAGTATAAGCATATATCATATATGCCGGTTACTTTGTACTCGCCACCAATTCATTTATATTCTTTTCACCGTCTACAACTTCGATTTCCACATTAAAGTGCTTAACTTCACCCGGTTTAATAAATTGCAGTGTACCGTCTTTTCTGGCTTCTGCCCTTCCTTTTGTATGGCAGTTGCATGGTTCTATACCCATTACATATTCACCGGCACCCATCTGTTTCCACTGTGTAAGGTGGCTAAGCTGATTCTTATTAAATCGTATCGCAACCGCCAGATTTAAATCCGGATTTACAAGTGCGGCAAATGTCTTTCCTTCGCTGTCTGCTTTTAAATCATGGTAAAAGACATGCTCTAAGAATCCGTTTGTAGGCGGGAGACATTTGTTATATTCAGACAGGCCCTTTGCTGCTTCATCAGTGCTTGGCACAACTTCCAGAGAATTTGCCGCAAAAAATGAATTTTCTGAAAGCAGAGGATAACCAAGATTAATATGATATAGAATCATCAGCGGTTCCTCTCTGTAGCCAAGGTTTTCTACGGTATCGTTTATGTGAATTTTGTTTTCTCCGTATTTGCACACTATCTCACGGCTCAGTATGAGATTTTCCCCGAACACAATTGCTTCACGCATTTTACCTTTCACACGCATTACAGGGGTATCGCCTTCCCATTCACTGCCTGCATACACTTCCTCAGCAGGTATATTGGAAACACGTCCATGTAAACCAAGCTCTTGTCCATTATCCACACATGCTGCACCAACCTGTGTCATACCACATGTTGTAAGCATCCCGGCATAAAAGCTTCTCAGCCATTCAGTACCCCGGTCATTATAATACTGAGGGGCAACAACACCTGTCTTTGACAAATAACTTAAGTTTACACCTTTATAAGACAGGCAATATATATCAAGGCATCTGTCCGGCAAAACAGTAAATTCAAGACCTGTTCCATTTTTTACATCCACTGCTCTTACTCCGTCAGCTTTACCTCCTATCATACGGTAATCCTTTACGCCAAAAAGCTGTGATGTACAACCTACATACTTTAGTATTTCCCTTTTGTTGATACTGCTCATAAACCATCCTCCTCTGCATCAATTTATATAATGATTACTATGCTGTTTTGTTCCTACTTTAAATAATAACTTATTCTTAAAAATAAAAAAAGTCCCATAAAGAGCTTATCCACTATTAAAAGCTAATTTTTTTATTTTTATGCCTGCTATTATATGAGTATTTAACTTAAGAAAACGTCTCTGTTTTGATTTATATATCTTATACAATATAAACATTACACTTTTGCTTGATAAATTAAAAAAGCTCAAAATCACTTTTATCTAACCCATTTTATCTAACTATTACTTATAGTTATAATACTTATTTATAGTTTTGATACCTGCTTATGACACTTGCTTTTGTTAATTGCTTATGTTTATACTACATATCATTTATAGATTCTATTTTGATATTTAAATATATAATTTTTAAATATATATTTTTTAGTAATTATCTAATCATGCCTTTTATTCTCTTAGGAATGAATCTGGTGAGTTTTTTGGGCAGGATGTCCAGATCCCTGGCTGTAATTCCTCCTGTTATAATCATGTAAAGCGCGTATGTCACCATTCCTACAAATATAGATACAATTACCGACAAAGCATTTATAATGTACTCAGAATGAATAAAGGCAAGTATGCTATTAAGTAAATAATTTGTCAGGTACACAAACATTCCCATAATGACAGATGAAATAAACGGTTTAAAAGCAAGTTTCGGAAAATTAATATTGATTTTGACCCGTTTTTTTATAGCAATAGTGTTTAGTACCAGTGGAACACTATTGCCAACAAGGCTTCCTATAATAGTACCCAGAATATTAATAGACGGTATCGCAATAAAGATATAGTTTACCAGTATTTTTACTACAATACCAAGAACCTGGTTCAAGGTAACTGAATAAAGAAGTCCGGCTCCCTGCATGGTTATAGACTGTATCTGAACAATAGACATCAATACCAGCACAAAGGAACCATAAAGCATTATATACCATCCTCCGCCGAACTTCAGGAATTGATATATAGGACTGCTTAAAACTGATAACCCTACAGCAGCAGGTAGTGATATCATAAGGCACGTTCTAAACGCATAGTTCACTTTGCTGTTAACAGAATCTCTGTCGTTAGCAGCTACTGCTCCCGAAATTGCAGGCAGCACAGCTGCAGAAAGAGCAGATATTATTGAAAGAGGAGCATTTATAAGCTGTTGATATTTATGAAGATAACTATACAATTGTGTCGCGACTGAATCGCTGAAACCGGCAGCTAAAAGCCTTGACTTGGTATTCCACAAATCCACAAGGTTTCCTGCATACTGTAAACCAACACACAGTGTTATCGGAACACTGTAGTGCAGAATTTTCTTAAGCAGTTCCTTGTAAGAGTATCTTTTTACCTCTATATTACGGTAATTATTCGGTACCTTGATTTTTTTATTTTTGGAATAAAACATTAAAAGTACAACAACTGCAGCGAGTGCTCCAAGGGAAGTTCCTACCGTTCCTCCTGCACAGGCAGCCTCCAGGCTGTATTTTATAAAAACTGCAGCAAACACAAGCGTAAGCACTGTATTAACAATTTGCTCAATTACCTGGGAGACAGCTGTTGGCACCATATTTCCGCGGCCCTGGAAGTATCCTCTGTAAGCAGATGCAGTAGACGTAAAAAGCAATGTTGGAGACAACGCAAGTATTGCAAGGTATGACCTTTCAAAATGCAGCGCACGCGAAAGAGGTCTTGCCAAAAGAGCCATAATCAAAGACATAAAAATGCCGAGGACCAAAAGTAAAGCTCTGGCTATTTTGAAACTTCTTATTGCATCTTTATAATTTTTTACAGCTATAAGTTCCGACACAAGCTTTGATATGGCAACCGGCAAACCGGAATTTGTGAGCACGTAAATAAAAACATATACCTGGTATGCTGCGGCATATATTCCGTTCCCCTCCTCGCCGATGATTGCCAGCAATACAGGTACATAAAGTATCGATAATACTTTTACCAAAATAGTTGCCAATGATAAAACTGCAAATCCTTTTGATGTTGACTGCTCGCCCATAATTGCACCTCAAAACCTGCATAATGTAGTATTATACCAGATGTTATGAAAACAGTACAGAGCTATAATTTATTGCAAAATTTATGGATTTTTTTGAACAAAACCATGTTTTTCACTTAATTATAAACATTTGCTTGATATAAAAAACATAATTCACTCAAAAACTATCAAGCGAGGTGAAGAAAACAATGAAATTTTCAATAAAAAAAATATGCATTTCAACAGCACTTGTAACGATACTGCTTTCTTCAGGTGTCTTCGCACAGTCAACGGTATATACCGTAAAAGCCGGTGACAGTCTCTGGAAAATTGCAGTGAAATATGAAATAGGACTTAGTGAGATAATCTCAGCCAATCCGCAGATTAAAAATCCCTCACTAATTTATCCTGGCCAGAAAATCACAATTCCGCAAATTGATAATGTAAAATCACTGGAAAACGAGGTAATCAGACTAGTCAATATTGAAAGATCAAACAGAGGGCTTCAGCCACTTAAAGCAAACTGGCAGCTGTCAAGAGTCGCCAGGTATAAATCCCAGGACATGGCTAATAAAGGCTACTTTTCCCATACTTCACCAACGTATGGATCTCCGTTCAGAATGATGGAGGATTTTGGAATAAAATTTTCCGCCGCAGGGGAAAACATTGCATATGGGCAGAACACTCCTAAGGAAGTGATGAATGGCTGGATGAATTCACCTGGACACAAGGCAAATATACTTAGTGCTTCCTATAATGAAATAGGAGTCGGCCTCGCAACCGATAAAAATGGAAGAAAATACTGGACTCAAATGTTTATAAAATCGCTTAAATAGGACATTAAATTAACTTGTTGTACCGGCATTCCGATAGCAGTAGTTCAGAGCTTAAGAACTAATAATGATTCGCTCTGAAACTCTTCACAATGCCATCTCATTACCTGGTACAACAAATTTACTTATACGGCACATTAACTGACAATTACCTGTTGTATAAAGAGGCAATGGCAGTTAACATTCAAGCAAAGCTTGAGTATTAACTGCCATAATATCAGAATTAAATTCCTCTAAAAGGCTTTAAACGGGACTAAACTCCCATCAAAGGCTTTAAAAGGGACATTCACCTAAAATCACTATTTACAGATTTGTATAACGAATGTCCCCTATTATTTATTCTAATTAATATACGTACACCATGTTTCCTATTCTTGCCTTAATGGGTTTTGACCAGAGCCATTTATTTGTCGCACTGTCATCGAAATAGAACAGTGCTCCGTTAGACGGGTCTGCACCATTTAGTGCATCTTTTGCCGCCTGTATGCAATCCTGTGTTGCAGGCCTGTTTATCCATCCGTTTTCAACAGGTGTAAATTGATAGTAACCACCTATTTTCTCATAAATTACCCCACTTATTGTGTTGGCAAATTCAGAACTCTGAACCCTGTTTACAACAACAGCTGCCACCGCTACCTTAGCATTGTAAGGCTGGTTTTCAGCTTCAGACCTGACAAGCCTTGCTAAAAGATCAAGTTCACTTGCGGTATAGGATATAACAGCTTTAGAACTTTCTTTACTTGTCGTTTGCGGCTGCTGGCTTGAAGTAGTCCCCGCCGCAGGTATAGCAATTTTCTGACCGGGATAAATCATATTACTCAATCCATTATTAGCCTTTATCAAGGAATCTAGCGACACACCATGTTTCTTTGCTATAAGATACATGGTATCACCACTCTTAACCGTATAGGTCCCGGATGATACAGTTAATTTTTGTCCGGGATAAATCATATCACCGGAAATTCCATTGCTTTTTCTTATTGCATCAACTGTCGTTCCAAATAACTTGCTTATTTTATAAAGCGAGTCACCACTCTGAACCGTATAGGTTGCGGCGCTAGCGAAATTAGGTATCATAAGAGTCAGCGACAGTGCAACAATAAAAACTTTGACCTTCTTTGAAAAATTCATTTTTTGACCTCCTTTTGCCTTCGGGGTTAGTTGTCGGGTTCGGGTAGAGGGCACCCTACTCTATGCAGGAACTTCATTAGCTATATTAATGAAATCCATACCTTACAAGAGATTCACCCCAAAATTAAGTCCCCCGTACTCCTATTGGAGATTCGGCTTGATTTCGCATTGCATTGTAACAAAGTAAATTGTTTATGTCTACCTGAAATATATGGTAAAATCCTCTCAGCATTGACATTAAGCGCTTTGCAATGTAGTATTATTTCAACAGAAATTTTCATAATTATCTGAAATTCGTTGAAAGGTTTTGTTTGATTGTGGTATACAAAAATATTCAAAGAGCGGTTTTTCTGAAAAGACCGAACCGCTTTATAGCACATGTTAATATACAGGATAAAGGTGTTGAAATCGTACATGTAAAAAACACAGGCCGGTGTGCGGAAATACTTAAAGCCGGGACCCCGGTCATTCTTGAGAAATCCGGGAATGCTGACAGGAAAACAGCGTATTCTCTTATAGGCGCTTATAAAGGTGATTTACTTATAAACATTGATTCTCAAGCGCCAAACAGGGTTGTCTATGATGCCCTTATTGAAGGCAGGATAAAAGAGTTTCCAAATACAGATGTACTAAAGAGGGAAGCTACTTTTGGCAATTCCAGATTTGACCTCTATTTTGAAACGGTAAATGATAAAGGAAATACTGAAAAGGGATTCATTGAGGTTAAGGGGGTTACACTTGAAAACAATGGTGTAGCTATGTTTCCTGATGCTCCCACCACTCGGGGTACAAAGCATGTAAATGAGTTGATAGAAGCTCATAAACTGGGATATAGCTGTTTTGTGTTTTTTCTGGTGCAGATGAAAGGTGTAAATAGATTTATTCCCAACAGTTTTACTGACCCCTGTTTTGCATCCGCCCTGTTGGCTGCAAAGGAAGCAGGTGTTCAAATTATTGCCTATGATTCCATAGTAACTGAGAACAGCATAACAATAGGCGATCCTGTAAAAACCTTCTAACACATGACAATTGACAAGTAACTTCTGACTAATAACTTCTAACTAATAGGTACTTAGAACTGTAACCATTGTAAGATTTCTTCATTTTTATTGGAAATTACTTCAACATATGATAAAATAAATGAAATAAATTAAATAAATATCAAATACCCCAGAATAGTGGAATTTGTTGATGAACTTCCAAAAACTTTGTGCCAAAAACAGAATGGCTGAAGCGAGGGCTTAGTACCATTCTTATGAATAAAATTATATGCTTAAAAAGTTGGATTGGAGGTGACTTTCACATGGAACTAAAGTCAAAATTTTCAAAAGAGTATCAAGTTATGGTAAATGATGTAGATTTTATGAAAAAAATCAAATTAAGCGCCATCTTCAATTACTTTCAGGAAATTGCCGGACTGCATTCAGATGAATTGGGCATAGGATTCAATACCATCCAAAAAGATTATGGAGTTGTATGGGTGTTGATCCGCATCAGGGTAGATATTGTAAAGTATCCATTATGGAATGATGAGATTATTATTGAAACTTGGCCACAGCTTCCAAGAAAATTTGAATTTGACAGGGATTTTATAGTAAAGGACGTACAGGGCAATATTATTGCGCGGGCTGTATCAACATGGGTAATACTCGACGCAGAGAGCAGGAAATTGCAGAAATCCGAAGTTATCGCCATAGACTATCCGCCAATAATAAAGGAAAGAGCTATAAATTGCATTCTGGGCAAGCTCAAACCATACAGTGAGCCGAAACTTGCATATAAAAGAGTTATAGGCTGCAGTGATATTGATATGAACTGCCATTTGAACAATTCTAAATATGTTGACTTTATTATGGATTGTTTTACTATGGATGAACTAAAAAAATACCGTGCCAAGTCCATTCAGGTAAACTATATGGGCGAGGCCCTGCCCGGCACTACTATAGTCATGCGTAAATGCATAGAGTCGTATGCTCCAAATATCGTATACGTTGACGGCCTGGATGAAAGTACCAACAATACAATATTCAGAGCACTCATAGATGTTGTTCCCAACGAATAAACAAAACATTTTCTTTAGCAAGAACAGTTTCACAGGTAGAATTTCTTTTCACCCATGAGCAGCCAGCTACTTGCTCTCATTTTACATTCTCAAACTATATGTTACTATTATTTAACTAAATAATATTCATTTTTTAGCCATATAATATATTTATTTATATTTACTTTTAGCAGAAAATTAAAAATTCCACCTAAAAAATGTAATCCTATAAAAATGTAATCCTATCAGGCTATCGGTTCCACTCAAAGCATCTGTATTACACCACATGCCAACCTTTTGCCTGCATTACCGGATGGTTGTGTCCTGTAATCATCCGGATTTTCATGAATAATCACCGATTTACCAGCAACGTCCATAGGTTTGAATTTATTTGTAAAAAAGGACATCACAGCCAGGCCGTTATTAGAAAAAAGAACCGGAAAATCACCTGCATGATTACCATGTGGCTGGTTGGTTGGATTCCAATGTTGTCCTGCCTTATTGAATGGATCCTCGTGATTATCCACCTGACAGTTGCCAAATTCATGAATATGAAAACCATGAGGACCCACTGGCTGTTTTCCATTTGATGCAGGCTGGTATGGAGGAAGTCCAGTAACATAAACATAAACTGCCGTTCCACCGGGAACATCAATAAAGTAAACAACTCCCTGAATTTCCGGTGCCAGAGGTCCACCTCTGATCCTCGCCATAGCACTTCGACCTCTTCTGCCGAATTTAGGACACATCAGGTGCTGCATACCCGGCTGCATTCCCGGTTGTATCCCCACCAACGTTCCCGATGGTATTCCCTGTTGGAACCCGGCTTGCATATTATCCCATGTCTCCGGTATTGCATTGTTCCACGTCTCCGGTATAGCTCCGTCTAACTGCATTAATGGAATTACAGGCGTTCCCGAAGCTGCAGGCACCGATGGTATTCCCTGAACTCCCGGTGCTTCCGGCACTGCCAGGACAAGGGGCGATGTGTCAGGTATTGTCGGGCCTTGCGTTGCGTGTGAAATTACCCTCTTGTGCATACCGGTATAATCATATGGTTGCAAATAAGAATTATACATATAAAAACCCCCAGCTTAATTCATTCCAAATATACCATTCCTAATATATTATGTAAAACAGAGGGCATTTGTTAATAGTTGAGGATTTATTGATAATTGAGAATTTGATGTCAACCGAAAATTCGCTTACAGTTCAGAATTAGCTAACAGTCGGGGATTTGCTTACAATTAAGAATTTGCTGACAATTTATGACTTGCTGACAATTAATAATTCACTGGCAATTTATGACTTGCTGACAATTGAGGATTTGCCGGGAATAAGGGAACAGAGCAAAACTGTGCAATTTAATTATAACTGCACAATTTTGCCCCAGTCCTCTTTATTGTTTTTATGCGTATTCGCTGTTTTGCTTATGTATATTCGCTTATTTACCTATCTGTATTCATCAACTGCCTCAAACATTGCGGCAATATTTTCAGGTGGAACATCAGGCATAATGTTGTGTACAGTGTTAAATACAAAGCCTCCGCCAGGAGCAAGTGCTTCTATATTTCTTTTCACATGGTCTTTTACCTGTTCCGGGGTGCCTCTATTCAGAATATGACGGGTATCACATCCCCCTCCCCAGAAAGTAATGTCTTTACCAAATTCTCTTTTCAACCTTTCCGGGTTCATATCTTTTGAACTTATCTGTACCGGGTTAATAATATCATATCCTGCTTCAATCAGATCCGGAATAAGCTTGTATATTGAACCACATGAATGCAGAAATGTCTTCATATTGCTGTTCTTCTTGACATAGTCGCACAACATTGTATGCCGTGGCTTAAAGAATTTTCTATATATCTCCGGTGGCATAAAGGGTCCGCTGTCCATACCCAAATCGTCACCAAATCTTATAATATCTACCACATCACCCACTGCCTGGCATACCTTAGAGAGTGTTGCCAGATGAATTTCCATTAACTCATCCAACAACCGCTCCACTTCAACAGGGTTAAGCACCAGATCCATAAGAAAATTGTCAATGCGCCTCAAAAATGTGCCCCATTCAAATAAATTACATCCGCACACAATCATTATGGCGCGATCTGAAGTTTTCCTCAATTCTATTGCTTTTTCCCTCAGCTTTGTCCAGAAATCATTGACGTTTGTATTATCCCACGGGCTATGGGCAAGAGCCTGCCAATGCACTTTGTTCATGCTTTCAGCAAGGCCTTTATAGTCATCAGGATATCCATCCAGGAAAGGAAACAGCGTCTGGTCAAAAAAAGTTGCTCCTTTGGGCATTTTAGCTATAGTTTCTCCGTCTTTGGAGTATACAATAAATGAACCGTCATCCTGCAAAACAGGTTTGAACCAAACAGGATATTGTGCTTTACTGCCATCAGGCAGAAATGCCTCATACCAATCTTCTTCCCTGTCATTAAACATTCTTCCAATGTCCAGAACATCAATCTTAAACCAGTCCAGAACCTCTATTTCAGGCTGTGTTACCTGCTGCACCACATCATACACCCTGTTACGTGTATTAGCAATATTTAAGTGCTTTACAAGCTTATTGTACGCTATTGCAGATATGCCTGAACTTGGGGTTGAACCAAGATCAACTGCTATATGATCAGGTTCCTTATGGGCTATGGCGGTCAAAACTCTTTCTCTGCAATTCATAATCATCATCCTATTTTTGCTAAATTATGGTTTAATATTTTATGTTTTGATATTTATATTTTGGTATTTTATGCTTAAAAAAGCTTATCACTAAACTTTCATACTAGCTGCCATATTACTGCTTATTCTGCTATTTGTTACTATACGCTCTCACTATGCAAACTGGCATTTGCGAATAATATAAGAGCTCTGCTTTCATGTTAGTCCAGGTGGAAAACTTCTTCCATGTTAGCCCACCATTCGCCTTCCGCTCTCGTATCCAGAGGTTCCTGACAAGGTTTGCAAACATCCCACCACTTCTGTGTGACAGGGTCTGCTGCCATTTTTGCCATATCTGCCTCAAAGTCATTACCTACATATTCAAAGTATGCAAACAGATAATCGTCTTTATAATAAATTGAATAGTTGTTTATATTGCATTCCTTTATCATTTTCAGTACATCCGGCCACGGATTTGCGTGAAGTTTCTTATATTCCTCTAATTTTTCAGGTCTAACTTTTATTACCTGTCCATATCTTTTCATTTTATACGCCTCCTTGTAATACAATTTTGACCGATTTAGATTCTTAACCTTCAGCTGCTAACATCCATAACTTTTATCCAATAACTTTTAAATCAGTATTTACAGTTTTTTTATTTTCAGTCTTTCCAGTTCCTTTCTGATTCTATCCATGTCCAGAGGATAAGTACCATATTCCCGTAAAACATCAACTGCGTACTTGTAGCTTTCAGGGTCAACATCACTGCTTACCGAATGGTCGGATTGGAATATCCAGCCTCCTCCTTGTGCCGCTTGAAGTTTATAAAGCACTTGCTTTTTGATTTCATCAGTATTTCCGTCTTCCAGAACTCTTACGTCGATATTTCCTACAAAAGCAAGGCGGCTGCCATACTCTTTCTTTAATTCAACAGCGTCAAGGCCGGCTTTGGCTTCCAATGGATTATATCCATCCAGGCCAATCTCTGCAAAATCTTCATATATATTGGTTGCATTGCCGCATCCGTGGTATATCACCATTAGGTTGTTGGCATGGCACAAGTCTATCAAAGCCTTTACATGAGGCTTAAATATCTCTCTCCATGTATTGGGGTTAAAGAACATTCCATTTCGATATGCGACATCTCCCCATATATACATCCCTGAAAGTCTTCCCTTTCCCGCCTCAATCTGGGCCTTACATAATTCAAGATTAAACTTTCCTATCCTGTCAACAAAGTCTTTAAATAATTCAGGCTCCTCTGCCATCCAGCAAAGGGCATTGACAGTTCCTACTATTCTCCACAGATATTCGTATGGTTCACATACAGAACCAAATACTGCAAAATCTTCTACATAAGCATCAACTCTTTCATCCCATGAAGGAATATTTCTAAGCAAAGTATCCCCTACGCAATTTATCTGGTCATCTCCACCACTATAAAAACGTCTTGAATCTGCCGGATCATCAAATTTAAACTTTGCCATGTCCTCCGGACTGTTAATGGAAAAGCTCTCAAAATGCGGCATAGGCGCCGTTCCGGATCTTCTTATGATAGCTTCAAACCCTGTTTTGACGACTATGTCCTCTCCTTCTTCTTTAATAATCTCAAATGGCTTTATATGTGGATCCATATTTGGATTAATAACTATATAATCCAGGTCAAAAAATCTATATGGATCAAAATCCTGTCCCCATTTTTCCTTGCATTTTAGTACAAAACCTGTCCAAAAGAATTCACCTATCGGTACCCTGTCACCTTCCTTGTGAGAAAGTGCAAGACTCAGCCTTTTAATCTTTTCTTCAGCCTTACTCATCACAATTCCTCTCCTTCCATCAATATGTGCATTCCTTTGCTGCCTCTGCATATGCAATAAGATTCTCTTTTGGAGCATTGAAGAAATGATCACAGGTTGACATAATATATCCTCCACCTTTGCCAAAAGTCTCAAATAGCCTGTGAACCTCTTTTTTAATATCTTCCGGCTTACCTTTTTCTAAAAAGTTTATCTGATCCATTCCCCCGATAAGGGCAACTTTTCCGTGAAGTGCTTCGTATGCTTCAGGACCTTCAATGTTACCTCCTATACTTGCAGGAGACAAAGTCTCCGAAGCATCCGTGCCGGTAGCGACAATCAAATCAAATATTCCTTTCATTCCTCCACAGGTATGGTAGCTGGATATATGCCCAACATCATGAAGTGCATCGTGTATTTTTTTATCATAAGGGAGGCAGAATTCCTCAAACATTGACGGAGATATCAGAGTTGATGACGCTGCCCCTCCTCCGGTCTCTATGAGGTCGAATTTCGCACCCTTTAAAGATTCATAAATGAACTGCAATTTCTTTTCCAAAAGTATTCCCAATAATTCATGCACCCAATCCGGCTGGTCATATGCGGCATAGATCATTTTATCTTCACCGTAATAACAGCATGCCTGCTGCCAGCATCCTGCCTGCTCACCCCACACAAATCCTCTCAGTATGCCTGCATCACCGACTTCATCATATTTCTTCTCAATATCTTTTTTGTCTAATTTGGGAACAGGTAAATACTTCAGCAGCTTTATATCATCATAATCCTTAATCAAAGGTTCTGTTATCCAGGTTGTCTTCTGATTCGAACATGTCCTGTATGTCAAATTTCCTTCAGGTGTGTGCACTGTATGATGCAGTATTGTATTATCAATATCATCATCAATAATTTCCACTACATCAATCCACTCATCTGAGAACTTTTTGCTTTCCTTAAAAGCCATAAACTGAGTCTGACCCATATTATCAAAGTATGAAATTGAAGCGTCCATGCCGCACGCCTTAAAAGCTTCAACGTCACTTATTCCATTCATGTAATATTTCAAATGATAAGGCTGCCATTGATGCACAGTAGCAGGAAGATGATCAGGAATACCTTTTTTCAGACATATGAGTATTCTTTCTTTCGATGTCATAGCTGAAGCCACCCCCATTTTACTTAAATACAGTCATGGATACAAATATCCATGACTGTATTCCATTGTCTTAACAACAGATTGTTACCAACCATGCACATTTATTACCACTGTGCAGGCATATATTCTTCTACATTTTCCTTGGTTATAATAGCCTGAGGCAGATAGTATGCTGCGTTTTTATCAAGTTCTACACCATTGAAGTAGTCTGCAGCCACCTTTATCGGAATAGCACCATCTGCTTCAGCTGACTGATAGGTAATGGCAAACAATTTACCTTGCTTGACTAAGTCCATACCAACCTTTGAGTTACCGGCTGCAACAATTTTTATGTCAGTTCTGCCCGCTTCTTCACAAGCCTGGGTAGCTCCCAGGGCTTGAGCCGAGTCATCAGCCAAAACTATGCAAGTCAATTCATCGCCGAATCTTGTGATCCAGTCGGAAACAACCTGCTTAACTTTAGGTGCATCAAATCCCGGAGACTGGATATCAAGTGTTTTCATGTCAGGATAGTTCTCTTCATAGTAATTTATTACGTTTGTACACCTGGCAAAGTAAGGTGAACCTCCAGGAATATGTGTGATATACCCAACACCGGCTTTCCCGCCGACAGAATCAGCAAGGTGCTTAGCCAGCTTTTTAAACTGACCAAAATCATCAGGTGCTGTTATAGCCAAAACGTATTTCATGGCTTCATCCGTTGGAATCATGTTAAATGCAATAGCCGGTATACCTGCATCATATAGCTTTTTAAACTGCTGTACACTTGCTTTGGCATCCAGGGGAGAGAGTAAAACCAAATCCGGTTTTTCAGCAATAGCCTTGTCAATAAACTGATTTTGCTGATTCAAATCTCCATTTGGATTCCAGATATCCAATGTTACTTTATAGGTATCAGCAGCCATTTTTGCACCGTTAGATACTGCTGTCCAGTATGGATGTTCGGACTGGTGTATCATAATAATTCTTTTACCTATTATTCCATCTTTGGGAGAAGGAATCATAGGCAGTTTTTCAGTTGTTCTTCCGGCGTATTCAATGCTCCACAGATCCAATGCTTCCTTGTCGGTCGGTTTTGGAGGCACCGGTCTTGTCTCACCATAAATAAGTAATGGTTGTCCGTCACTTCCTTTAACGTCTGAAATGTCAATCTTGAGGGACTCTTCTAAGTTACTGCTTTTAGTCTCTTCCTTGCCGCTTTCCTCTTTTTGTGTGGCCGTCTCACTCTTTTTCTCCGTGGTTGTCTCTTTTCCTGACTCAGATTGACCACCACAACCCGCAAAGGTTAGCATAATAGCAAATGTAAGCATTGCAGCTACAAATACCACCAGTCTTCTCTTCATAAAATATGACCTCCTTTTTATTTTATAATTACTGCACTGCATTCAGGCAGCCGCAATTATTGAACAAAATTAAGACAAAACTAACCTAAGGCTAATGTAATTAACACATTGCCAATACTTGACTGTTCAGAAATAATAATGATTTTCAATAATAATGATTGACTACTGAAATATTATAATCCGGTATTTTTCCTTCTGGCTTTCAATTCAGGTACTTCCTTAAGCAAAGCTATCTTTGCACCCTTCTTCAAATTCTGCTTATAAAGTGAGTAAGATTCATATAAAACTACTATGGCAAGTAAGATTCCGGCTGCTAACACCTGTGCATCAAATCCCATTCTCATAATGATAAGTCCATTAAATATAGCTTGAATTGTTAAAACCGCAATAGCAGTTTTAACCACACTTCCTCTCCCGCCTGTCAATTCGGTTCCTCCAATAATAGTAGAAGCCAGCACAATCATCAGAGGATTTATCCCTCTTTCACCATAATTCGGAACTGCCGCATTCATGGATATTGCAAACATCACTCCGCCAAAAGCCGATGTAAATCCCGAAAATATAAAGGTCCATATAATCTTTCTCTGTGTGTTAATTCCTGCATGCCACGCAGCTTCTTCGTTACTTCCTACCATCAAAAGGTCTCTGCCCCATTTTGCTTTCAAAAGAAGAATTTCAAAGAATATAACAATTAGAACAGTGACCAGAAAGCGAATTGTAAATACTTCCAGATAGGGTATCTTTATAAAAGGACGTTCCAGAATGTTTACAAATAAAGTATTGTCTGCACTTATTGTGTTCCCTTTGCAATACGTATATACAAAACCGGATAATGCAGTCAGCATCCCAATGGTTACAATAAATGAATGTATTCTTCCTTTAGCTACCAGCAGTCCATTGATAAAACCAACCAATACGCCGGCAGCCAATGCAATAATAATTGCAATAATCCACCCAAATACAACAGCTTTTATACCTGCAGCTTCTCCGCCGAAAATTGCAAAGAACCTGTTGAATTCGCCCATTACCACTGCCGCTCCGACATTAATTATAGCTCCTACTGACAAATCAAAGTTCCCGCCAATCATGACATATGTAAAGCCGGTTCCAGCTAAAATCGGTAACAATGCAGTTTTTATCATTGGAACTATGTTGCCTGTACCTAAAAAGTTCGGTGCACAAGCAGACATTATGATCATTATAAGCACAAGCAATATATAAACCCTGTTATTATTTAGTTTAGATATAACTAATGTTTTATCTGGCTTAATATTTTTTATTATATTACGCATAGTCACGCCCCAACTTTCTCAATGATTTAGCATTTACATATACAACCAGAATAAATATTGCTCCTGTAATCATTTTTTGAGTAAATGTTCCTATGCCAATTAATGTAAGAATGTTACTAATGAGGCCGAGGGTGAACACTCCACCGAATACACCCAGCATGTTGCCCCTGCCGCCCGCAAGGCTCATACCTCCCAGAATAAGAGCTGTTACGGCCTGAAAATCATAACCCTGGCCGATATAAAATGCTCCTACCTGGTTTAATGATGTCATGAATATGCCCCCTATAGCCGCACACACCGAAGATATAATGAAGGCAAGCATAACAGTTCTTGTACAATTGATGCCTGACATCTTTGCTACATTATAGTTGGAACCAACAACTTTGAGTTGATTTCCAAAAGTTGTTTTAGACATAACAACATAGCCAGCAATCATAACAGCAAACATTATATATAAAACAAGGGGAACTCCCAACGGATATGTCTGAGCAAGGCCGTTAAAAGCAGCTGCCTTTGATTCCAAATCGATATTTAATATATTTGGATCCAACTTATACATTAAAGGCAGGAAAAATCCGGTCTTATACGTCTGTTCATTTGCCATGTCAGGATAAATCTGGTTTCCGTGATACGACCATCTTACAAGTCCTTCTAATATAAAATTCATTGCCATTGTCCAGATAACCGGGTTTACTCTTATCTTTCCAACTACAAAACCGTTAATGGTACCTATTATAATACCCGTAATCACCGCGGCAATCATGCCGTATACCAATCCATATCTCATAAACTCTACGCAAATGACACCGGTAATGGCCATTGTCATTGGGGCTGACATGTCAGCATAGTGGCCGCTGTAGATTACAAATGAAATACCTGTCGCGACTATTCCCAGATACGAAACTGCGTTTAAAACATTCAGCAAATTGCTGCCACTTAAGAATTTTGGTGATACTATTATTCCGAATACAGCCAGAATTGCTATCATAAAAAATACTCCGAATTTTGTTACAATAGTGCTGAATAAGTCCAGTTTTATTCTCCTGGCATCTTTATTTACTTCATAGAATACATTTTCTTCCACGGAAAACACCTCCTTATCCATTTGCCGCCAGCAATAATTTATTTTCATCAAGTTCTTCATTGAGCTCTCCTATAACATGACCCCGCCTTAAAACAATAACTCTGTCCGAGAGCGCAACTAACTCAGGTAAGTCTGAAGACAACAGCAACACTGCTACTCCCTCTTTAGCAAGCTTTACTATAGTCTCATGAATCTTTTTCTTCGCCCCTACATCTACACCTCTGGTAGGCTCATCCAATATCAGTACCTTAGGTTTCGTAATAAGCCATTTTGCAAGTAATACTTTTTGCTGATTTCCTCCTGATAAATTGGATGTCTCGAGGTCTGTATTGTTAGGATATATATTTAGCTCTTCGTAAAGTTCCTTAACTCTGTTATTGCCTTTACGCGGAAAATAGAATCCACCTTTTGACAGTCTTGGAATTATAGTTGACAGTATATTTTGCCTGTTTGTTAGCCTGAGAGCCAAACCTTCCAGTTTTCTGTTCTCAGTTAAATAGGCTATTCCTTTCTCCAGCATTTTGTTTATGTCACCAATTTTTATCTTTTCATTTTCCAATATAATTTCTCCATAATCTACTTTGTCTGCTCCGGCAAGACATCTTCCCAATTCCGTTCTTCCCGATCCGGCAAGGCCGACCACCCCAAGGATCTCTCCTTTATAAAGTTCAAAAGAGATGTCGTGGACAAATCCATAACGTGTGAGGTTTTTCACTTCCAAAATCTTTTCACCGGCATGGGAAGTTTTAGGTTTATAGAACTCTTTAACCTTTTGCCCCACCATCATTTCTACAAGTTCTTCTTTAGTTACATCACAGACATTGCATGTCGCAATTTTTCTCCCATCTCTCAGCACAGTAACCCTGTCGGCTATTTCAAAAACCTCTTGCAGATGGTGAGAAATATAAATAATCGCTATTCCCTTTTTCTTGATGTCATTAATGATGTCAAACAGAATTTGAACTTCATCACTGGACAGCGCGGAAGTCGGCTCATCCATAACAAGTATTCTCGGGTTATTGTTAAGAACTTTTGCCAATTCAATAAGCTGGCACTCATGCTGGTTGATGTTTTTCATCTCAGTATCCGGGTCTATAGTTTTATCCAGCTTTACTCTGGCAAGGGATTGTATTGTTTTTTCCCTAAGCTGTTTTTTGTCTACAAAAATCCCTTTGCCCGGAATAGCTCCTGCAAAAATATTTTCCTGAACACTACGGTTATAAGCTATACTCAGTTCCTGATACATCATACCTACACCTGCTGATTTGGCAGCAGAAGGTGTATGAAGCTTAACCGGTTTACCTTCAATGAATATTTCACCTTCGTAGTCATTGAATGAACCGGCAAGTATCTTCATAAGCGTAGATTTACCTGCTCCGTTTTCACCCATTAACGCATGCACTTCTCCTGCCCTGACATCAAAGTCTACATTACAAACCGCAAGCGTTCCGGGGAATCTTTTGGTTATGCCCTTCATTGAAAGCATAACGTCGACCTTTTGTCCCTCCACATATAACACCTTCCTTAATAATAAATTTATGCTTTGACTTTTACTTGCCCGTACTGTACTTCTTTGCTTCATCATACATAGCAACAATGTTAGCTGCAGGTATTTCAGGTAATAAATAATCATGAGATGCAGCAACTATGTACTTGCCGTCATATCCTAATATGTCAATTATTCTCCTTGTTTCCCTCCGTACATCCTCCTCACTGCCCAATCTTAATATTTCGTTTACATCTATACCTCCAAAAAAAACTATATCCTTGCCATATTCCCTTTTCAGGACTTCAGGATCCATATTTTCAGCAAATACCTGAATAGGGTTTATTGCATCCAGCCCTATATCAATCAGATCAGGTAAAATCTCATGTATATCTCCACAGGAGTGTAATGCGGTAATAGCCCCGTTCTTGTGAGCCAGGTCTATCATCTTACACAATCTGGGTTTGAAAAATCTCCTCCACAACTGGGGAGACATTAACAATCCTCTCTGAGAGCCAAAGTCATTGCCCATAAAATACATGTCAATAACTCCGGGGTTTGTCTTAAAAACTCTTATATTGATTTCATAATAGAATTCAAAGCATTTTTCTATTAAAGCTTCTATTAAACCGGGATCTTCGTACATTTTGATAAAGAATTGTTCCATGCCTATCAGTTCTGCGGCGTCATGAAAGAAAGGAGCCCAGGTGCCACCTATAACACAAAAGCCTTCCGCATCCATTAACTCTTCATTACTTATTTTTACATCCCAGTCATCAGGATTTGGAAACCGGTATTTTTCTATATCCCTTATAGATTCAGCATTTCCAAGAGGGTGGTTGACAGCCTGGCCCCAGTGATATCCGGCACGTCTTAAGCCCCACTCATTTTCAACTGTGCCATCATCAAATTCTTTAAAAGGTTTTCCAATATACCTTGGCCTGATGGTTTTATAATCAATGCCCAATATCTCATACAAAGCCTCATTTTCACTCCTGGCCCCGACATACTTCATTATATTCTGCGTGGTTTCAGGAGCGGCTCCATACCACATAGGCAACCTGTCAGGCACTTTTGCTTTGAATGGGCTTAATCCCCTTTGCTTAGAGTTCATATTGATTACCTCAAAATAATATATTTATATATTTATAATAATTTTGAACTTGTCAAAATTATCACAAAACGTTTTCCTCAGCATAAAAAGGGGTCATAAGGTATAAAAATGCATGCACGACACTTGCAAATTAATTTTGAAATAACTTACTTCTTTCCAAGTCTGACATAACTTTATCTTTGCAAGTTTTGAACTGCGACAAGTATATTAATTGATTTTGTGATGTTTGAGATGTTTATTACTCTTTCAAGAACTACAGTTTATTGCTGTGTTTGAATTCAATAGCATTTCAATAATATATAACTATTTTATTCAAACTATATCTCTTCAAGAATATTCTTTTAATTTTACCGTTTTAGCATTTAACTTTGTTGTTTAGCACTTTATTTATTGTTTTGCTTTTCTTGTAATAATTTTATTCTACAAAACTGATAAAATTCCTTCTTTAAGTTTAAAATTTTAATAAAATTAAATTAAAACGTTTAAATTTAATTTAACGTTTACTGTTGATATTTGCAAATAATAGTTTTATACTAAGAATAGGTAAAAATGAATAATTTGCTAATAATAATGTACAAAAATCACGATTAAATACTAAGTACGCAAAACGTTTATCTTTATAGAGCAAAACATTTATATTTGCTATTTTTGTACTAACCAGGGGGGCGATAAAATGGCAACAATGAAAGATGTTGCAAAACTTGCTAAGGTTTCAGTGGCTACAGTATCAAATTACCTGAATAATACAAAGCCCGTAAAACCGGAGACCAGGGCTAGGATAGAAGAAGCAATTGAAAAGTTAAATTTTATGCCAAATGCAAGCGCCAGAAATTTAAAAGTCAAATCATCAAATGAAATAGCCGTTATTTTGCCTAATCTAAATGACGCATACTATATTGACATATTCAAAGGTATAGAGAAAGTATTTCAAAGCAGCAATTATTTTGTTAATGTGGCATTCTCAGATGAAATACCTGATAAAGAAATATTATTGATAAATAATTTTTTAAAAAAGAACGTAAGTGGGGCAATTATTATAACATGTCAGCCTGAAAATGCTGATTTTTTCAATCAGAGCTTTATACAAAGAAATATCCCCCTGGTTATTATAGACAGGCAAATAAAAGACCTCGAAACGAATTTTATTTGTTTTGATAATTTTAGTACAATTAAAAAAATCGTTGAAAGTCTTATACAAAATAATTATAAATGCATAGGCCTTATTGTCGGTCCTAAGGAATACTATTGTGAAAGTGAGTGCATTAATGGATATAAAAGTGCCCTTCTCCAGCACAATCTTGAAATAGATGACGAATTGATATTGCATACAAATTTATCTAAAGAAGATGCTTTTCGTGTAGGTATCTCCATGATACAAAGCAGGGAACCGGATGTTATTGTAACTTCATCTGAGTCAATTGCAAAAGGTATTATCGAAGCAGCATATTTAAGAAGAATAAAAGTACCGGAAGATATGTTGATAATAACCTTAAATCAGGAGTATTGGAATAAGCAGGGAAGGTACCCAGGAGTTATTGGAACTGCCAGACCTGCAATGGATATGGGGGAACAGGCTTCAATACTCTTAAGAAAAAACATAAACTCACCTGTTCTTTTTGAAAAGCAAAAAATAGTTATGAAAGATAAAATATTGTCAGATGATTTTGATTTTTCAAATAAATTTCGTGTTAATTATTCAACTGTCAAAAAGAAGAGTGAGATAAGCGTCTTAATGCTCGAATGCACCCTCGCAAATGCAATAAAAAATCTTCTTCCTTATTTTATTGATCAAACAGGCATAGATGTTAAAATCAGAACTTTACATCAGCAGTACTTGTTGGACAAGATTATTTCGGACTTTGAAAATGACAATCCGTCTGATGTATATATGTTTGACATACCCTGGCTTCCATACATTGCTTCTAATGGCTATATGGCTGATATATCGGAATTTATAAATTCACCTGAATTTAATAAAGACATTTATCTTCCTGGTTGTCTTAAATATTTTAGTGAATTTGAGGGAAAGTATTACGGTGTGCCTTTTATCTATGCACCTCAGCTTCTGTATTACAGAAAGGATTTATTTAATAACAAAAAGTTAGGTGAAGAATTTGAAAAAAGATACAAAACCAAACTCAGACCTCCGAGAACATGGCTTGAATTTAACGCGGTTGCTGAATTCTTTACCAGAGCTTATAATCCTGATTCACCTGTAGAATATGGTACTTCAGTGGCCACAGCTTATTTTGAGTTGCTTGCACCGGAGTTGTTAATACGGCTGTGGGCTTATGGCGGAGAGATATTCAATAAGGAAAATAAAGTAGTCATTGCTTCACAAAAAAATATAAAAGCCTTTACAAATTTTTTTAACACACTTAATTTTGTAAATCCCGATTTTCTCAATTACAATATTGAAAAAACCGTTTATGATTTCTACACCGGAAAGACAGCGATGCTCATCAGCTACGCATCATACATTTCAGTGATAAACAACCGTTTCAAGTCCAAAATAGTTGGAAAAATAGGATATGAAACGATTCCGGGCAAATCACCTGTCCTTGGTGGATGGAGCCTGGGAGTATCGCCACACAGCAAGAAAACGGAGGAAGCTCTTACATTTATCAATTGGGCATGCGGAAAGGATATATGCGTGTATTGTACAATACTGGAGGGCCAGTCTCCAATTGTCGATCTCTATAAAAATGACGATTTGCAAAAGCTCTACCCATGGCTTACATTGCTTCTTGATATTTATGATTCCTGTAATGTCAGAGTAGGTCCTTATAAGCAAGGAGGAAAGGTAATTCCACAGGACAGGATTGAATACTTAATGTGCAGACCCATATATCAAGCTATTGAGAAAAGGCTCACCCTTGAGGCAGCTCTTGAAACAGCCCAAAAAGACCTGAAAGAGCTCTTTGAGAGCTACGGGTATGTGCAATAAGAGAAGTTATGGATATAAGCAGCGAAGAAAGCTTTAGGAAAGTTATGAATATAACCAAGAGGAAAGCTTAAGAAAAGCTATGGAAATAATCAGAAAGAAAGCTCTGTATATAAGTAAAAAGGGGACGGAAACCCGCTCCCTTTTTCTATTCCATTTCACATTTCTTTACATTTCACATTTTTTGTCTCTCATCATCAGCTCATTTACAGCCTGTCTTGGGTCTTTGCCTTCAAACAATACCCTGTACGCTTCTTCAACAATAGGCATCGATATGTTCAATTTCTTTGCCAGCTTATATGCCGCTTTTGTAGTTGTAATTCCCTCAACTACCATTTTTACTTCACTAACAGCCTCTTCCATTGGTTTTCCCTTGCCTATCAATATACCGGCACGTCTGTTTCTGCTATGCATACTGGTGCAAGTAACTATCAAATCCCCTATGCCGGAAAGACCTGCAAAGGTCTCAGGCCGGGCACCCATTGCCACTCCAAGTCTGGACATTTCCCTAATACCTCTGGTCATTAACGCAGCCTTTGTATTATCTCCGAAACCAAGTCCGTCAGAAATTCCTGCACACAGGGCTATTACATTTTTTACAGCTCCGCCCAGTTCAACTCCCACAACATCCGGATTTGTGTATACCCTGAATGTCAAAGACATAAGCACATCCTGCACAAACTCAGCCGCCTCCATATCAAGAGATGCAGCAACATAAGCAGAGGGTATACCAAATGCCAGCTCTTCAGCATGACAGGGTCCTGACATGGCAACTACCCTGGCACTGGGTATTTCCTGATTTATAATTTCGGACATTCTTAAAAAGGTATCCTCTTCAATTCCTTTTGAAAAGCAGGCTATTATCTGCGAACCGTTTATATACTTAGAAATACTTCTTGCGCTCTGCCGAACTGTGTGAGACGGTACAACCAATGCAATCAAACCGCAGCCTTCCAAGGCCTCCTGCAAACTTGCGGTACAGGTTACCGTTTCCGGAATTTTGGCCCCAGGCAGTTTTTGCTTTTGTTCCCTGTATGTATTTATCATATCCACTTCTTCCTTAAAAGGAGTCCACATTTTTACAACATGCCCATTTCCGGCAAGTAGTATGGAAACAGCAGTGCCCATGCTCCCGGCACCAATTACTGCAACGTTTTTCACTGTAGCAATCCTCCAAATGTATTATTTGAAATATGTATTTCTCACAACCATATTACTCGAACATATGCATCTATTGCATAATTTATTGCATATATGTATTTCTTACATATGTATTAATCTTACACTACCTTCTCAGTTTTCTAAAATCCAGTTTTGACTCAGTACCGTTTAATATTCTTGCTATATTTGAGCGGTGTCTGAAAATAACAAGCAAACCTATCACAAAGGCAAATATCACAAAACCTGCACTCTGTTTGTAGACAATCGCCAAAACAGGAAACAATGCTGCGCCTATTATAGAACCCAGGGAAACATATCTTGTCAACGCAACAACAATAGCAAAAACTATCAGCAGTATTAGTGCTATCTCAGCATTCATCATAAATAAAACTGCTATGGATGTAAGTACACCCTTGCCTCCCTTAAATCCAAAATATACAGGCCAGTTGTGTCCAAGAATCGCACATGTTCCTGCCATCATTGCACCCGTATAACCTGCAAATGCAAGTCCAATAAGATAAGACAGGATTCCTTTCAGTATATCACCTATAAGCACAAAAAATGCAGCTTTCTTTCCCAATGTCCTCAATGTATTTGTCATGCCGGCATTACCGCTTCCATACTGCCTTATATCTATTCTGTATAATTTCCCCACAATTATAGAACTATTTATGCTGCCCAGCAGATACCCCACAATTCCGGACAAAATAATCATTAAAAACGGCATAAAATCACTCCTCACCTCTTTCCCTATGAATGAATTTTATTGGAGTACCTTCGAAGCCAAAACTCTTTCTCAGCTGGTTTTCCAGATACCTTTCATAGGAATAGTGCATAAGTTCAATATTATTAACAAATATAACAAATGTAGGCGGCTTAATTGAAACTTGTGTCATATAGTAAATTTTCAGTCTTTTTCCCTTATCTGAAGGCGGCTGAACCATTGCAACGGATTCATTTACCAGGTCGTTCAGCATACCTGTACTTACCCTGAAAGCTGACTGGCCGGCTACATGCTTAATTAGCTGAAATATTTTGTTTACTCTTTTGCCGGTCTTTGCTGAAATAAAAATTACAGGAGCATATAACATAAAGCCAAGTTTCTCATATACTGTCTTCCTGTACTCCTCCATCGTACCTGTTTCTTTTTCAATAAGATCCCATTTATTAACAACTATAATTGACGCCTTTCCCTGTTCATGAGCATAACCTGCAATTTTAGTATCCTGTTCGGTTACACCGTCAACTGCATCAATCATGATAAGACAGACATCGGCCCTGTCAACAGCCGACCATGAGCGAATTACACTATACTTCTCTATATTCTCTGTTATCTTGCTTTTTCTTCTTATGCCTGCAGTATCAATAAACACATACTTGTCATCTCCGTTTTCCACATATGTGTCTATTGCATCCCTGGTAGTTCCCGGTATATCAGTAACAATAACCCGTTCTTCGCCAAGAATGCGGTTTATAAGAGATGATTTACCTGCATTCGGTTTTCCGATAACCGCAACTTTGATAATACTTTCATCATACTCTTCGGTATCTTCCGCCGGAAAGTACTTATACACCTCATCAAGCAACTCACCTATTCCCAGGCCGTGTATTGAGGAAACAGTAAAAATTTCACCCATGCCTAGATTATAAAACTCATAAACCTCCGGTGGAGGATCCCCGACATTGTCCACTTTGTTTACAACCAATACAACAGGCTTATTTGCCTTCCTCAACATTGTTGCTACTTCCTTATCGGAAGCTGTCATCCCTTCTTTGCCGTCAACCATGAAAATGATGACATTTGCAGTTTCAATAGCTATTTCAGCCTGCCTTTTCATCTGCTGCATAATGGCATCTTCCGTATAAGGCTCAATTCCCCCGGTATCAATGAGGGTAAACTTTCTGTTTCTCCACTCCACTTCAGCATATATTCTATCCCTTGTCACCCCCGGGGTATCTTCCACTATTGAAATCCTTTTACCTGTTAAATAGTTAAAAAGAGTTGATTTTCCCACATTCGGCCTTCCCACAATTGCAACTACCTGTTTAGCCATATATTCCTCCTCATAGTCTATTATAATGAAAAAGAACTAAATTACTTTTAATTATAAAATCACTTATTAAATTAATAATAAATCATTAATTGACTTGTTGTGCCAGGTAATGAGATAGGATTGTGGAGAGCTTCGGAATCCATCTGCATTCACCGCGTTAAAGGAAGTATCCTTTTATACAAGCGAACCGATTTGCCCCGAAACAAGTTTACCAGCCCTTAAGCCCGGAACTCCTGCCATTGAAATGCCAGCACAACAAGCTAAATTAATTGTTAAATCATTCATTAACTACCGAAGTTACAAAGTCTTTTCCGTTACTTTCCACAACTTTTATCTTCACGCCCAATTCCTCTTCCAGCATACTAACGGTATAGTCATCCAGAAAAATATTTTCGTCTGATTTTAATGTACTCTTTGAGATGAGCAATTCATCTCCCAACTGCTGTCCACTTAATTGTTTTGCAATATCTCTCCCTGTCAGAAGTCCTGTCACCGTTACATTCTCTCCAAAAAAAACATTTTTTATCTTATAGACGTTAACCTTTATATTTTTGCACAGGCTTTCAATCTCGCCGGCAAGATGCTCGATAAACTCGTATGATGATGTTCCCGTGGCAATACTTACAGTTTTTGAATGACATTTTGTTATGCCGCTTCCAAGCTGCGCCAGGGCATCGTGAAACTCACGGTCAAACATTGCAATAAGGCCTACACCGTTTTCTATCTGCGGAAAGCCTTCGTAGTACTCATATGGTGGAATACTACGTCCTGCAAGAAGGTAAAGTTCATCTGCAATATAAACTATCCTGGATTGATATTCTTCTAAAAACTTTTCCTGCCATTTTTCAACTTGCTCTATTACAGCATTTGCAGAGTCCCAATCAAAGGGTTTAAGCTCATATAAACCTTCCCTGTACCTTGTTATACCGACAGGTACTACTGATATACTTCCTACCCCCGGATAAAGAGATGCTAAATCATTAATTGTCCTGTCGAGTTCTTGTCCGTCATTTATATCTCTGCACAGTACAATCTGACAATTTACTGTTATTCCCCCGTCTACAAGCTTATTTATTTTTTCCATTACACTTCCAGCAAATCTGTTATTCAGCATAAAAACCCTCAAATCGGGGTTAGTGGTATGAACTGAAACATTTACAGGAGACATCCTGTATTTTACTATTCTGTCGATGTCATCCTCATCCATATTTGTCAAAGTAACATAATTCCCCATGAGGAATGAAAGCCTGGAATCATCATCCTTAAAATACAGAGTTCGCCTCAGCCCGGGCGGCAGTTGGTCTATAAAGCAAAATATACATTTATTGGTGCAGCTTCGTGCCTCATCAATCATAGGATTCTCGAACTCTATACCCAGGTCTTCATATTCCTCTTTTTCTATATCAATTTCCCAGAGGTCACCATCTTTCTTTCTTACTTTGAGAGCGAGATTCTCGTCTGCAGCAAGAAATCTGTAATCGAATATATCATTTATTATTTGTCCGTTAATGGATATTATCCTGTCGCCAGCCTCCAATCCGGCTTCTTCAGCTATACTGCCGGGAAGTACTGAAGCTACGACTGCATTCGTGTTTTTCTTCAATACGGTTCCTCCAATTAATCTATCTAATAATATTTTTACCCATTTATATTAGCATAAATTAACTTGTTGTGCCAGGTGATGAGATAGCATTGCAGATAGATTCAAAGTCAGTCATTATTGGCCCTTAAACTCTGAACTTATGCTATCGAAATGCCAACACAACAAATTAAATTAATATTAGCACAAATTGCCCTTGTATAACAGTCCTTGCATAACAGTCTTTGTATAGCAATGGTGAGAATAAGCTTGCAAAATGAAAAAAGCAGCAAGTATACACAATTTATACCGCTGCTTTATTTTCACTAATGGGATATTATTTTGTTCCAGTCATCTTTAAAACTTCTTTGCCATCATAGTAACCGCACTCTTTGCAAACTCTGTGAGACGCTTTCAATGTATGACATTGCGGACATCTTACCAAATTTGGCACAGTCAGTTTCCACTGAGACCTTCTTTTACCCGTTCTTGCTTTTGACCACTTACGCTTTGGATTTGCCATGTACAACACCTCCCATACCATGGAGTCAAATATTTATTCATTATTTTTTTCACTAAAAAAGTACTTCAACGCTTCCATCCGAGGATTTATATCATCCTCTTCACAACTACATTCCCTTTCATTGAGATTGGTGCCGCACTTTGGACACAATCCCTTGCAACCAACGTCACAAACGTGTTTCATTGGAAGGTTCAAAATTATGTTGTCCTTAACAGCTTTATCTGTGTCAACATAATTACCGTTATAAGTATATACATCACTGTCTGTTGAGTTATTACTGCTTACAAATCTTTCAGTCAAATCAAAACTCATAGTGCGCTTTAAATCTTTCAGGCATCTGTAGCATTTTACCTTATACTGAACAGCTACATGCCCGTCCAAGCGCAACATTCCTTTCAAATTAGTCAGCTTACCCTTAAAACTGACAGGACTGTCAAATACAATCCCGCTGTCATTAGCTTCAAGGTCTTCAATCTTCTCGCTGAACTCAACATCTAAGGAAGCGCCGTTATTTTTCAGGATGTCTGATACATTAATAATCATGTTACTCTCCCCATAAAAAACCGACAAATGATATTATACTAACTAATACATTGTTTGTCAATAATGAAAGGTCGGGTACAAGGCTTAAATTGTAATCCCGAACAATTCAAAATTACGTTAAAATGGCGGCTTTCAAGGCCGCCATTTTATCAGTATCTATATCTCAACTTCATAATGCACAGTGCTATAGTTTATTGCTCATCCGGTTTATTTGCGGCTTACCAGTTTATAAGTCTCTCTTGCAATTGCCAGCTCTTCATTAGTTGGTATTATGAGTGTACGCACTTTTGCATCAGGTGCACTTATATCTATTTCCTTACCCTTTGTTTTGTTCTTTTCAGCATCGATACTTATTCCAAGATACTGCAGGCCATCAACAACTTTTGCTCTGACAACATCATTATTTTCTCCTATTCCTGCAGTAAATATAACTGCATCTATGCCCTCCGTTACCGCAGAGTATTCAGCAATATATTTCTTTACCCTGTAACAGAAAATATCTATTGCAAGCTTTGCTCTTTCATTTCCTTTGTCAGCTGCTTCATGCAAGTCTCTGAAATCGCTGCTTACTCCGGAAATGCCAAGAACGCCGGATTTCTTGTTTAAGTATTCATTCACCTGTTGAATAGTCAAATGTTCCTTATCCATAAGGAAGGATACAACTGCAGGGTCAACACTTCCGCTGCGTGTACCCATTGCCAATCCTGCCAAAGGTGTGAAACCCATGCTTGTGTCCACTGACTTACCATACTTGATGGCACATACACTTGCTCCGTTTCCGAGGTGACAGGATATGAGCTTAAGTTCTTCAAGAGGCTTGTTCAACATTTCTGCTGCTCTCTGTGCTACATATTTATGAGATGTACCGTGGAAGCCATATTTCCTTATGCCATATTTTTTGTAAAAATCATAAGGCAGAGCATAAAGATAAGCATATTCAGGCATTGTCTGGTGGAATGCCGTATCAAATACAGCAACCATGGGAACATCAGGCATTAAATGTCTGCATGCTTCAATTCCTATTATATTTGGCGGATTGTGAAGAGGAGCCAGTTCTACGCAATCTTTGATACCCTTGATAACGTCATCATCAATTATAACTGAGTCATGGAATTTTTCTCCGCCGTGCACAACCCTGTGACCTACAGCAGATATCTCAGACATGTCACTAATAACGCCAAGATTTTCATCAGTGAGAGTGCTAATGACTTCCTTTATAGCATCTCTATGATCTTTCATTTCTTTTTCAATAACAACAGTGTCTGAACCCATCTTTGTATGCTTTAATACTGAATTGTCTATACCGATTCTGTCACAAAGCCCTTTTGCCATGACAACCTCTTTTTCAGTATCAATTAACTGATACTTCAACGAGGAGCTACCGGAATTTATAACCAAAATCTTCATAAAATTAATCCCCCTGTAATTTACGATCTACTTTAAACGGTATTACCATTTATTTATGTTGCTTTTAATGTTTCAAATTGTCAACCGGATTATTTTTACATATTCTATGTTTACATATTCTGTGCCTGCACTGCCGTTATAGCAACGACACCAACTATATCTTCCGCGCTGCATCCTCTTGAAAGATCATTAACAGGTTTGGCAATGCCCTGAGTTATTGGACCGTAAGCTTCGGCTTTTGCGAGCCTTTGGGTAAGTTTGTATGCAATATTTCCACAGTTAAGATCCGGGAATATCAGGACATTTGCCTTACCGGCAACTTTGCTTCCCGGAGCCTTTGACTGCCCTACAGACGGTACAAGTGCCGCGTCAGCCTGAAGCTCTCCATCTAAAAGAATATCAGGAGCTTTTTGCTTTGCGAGCTTTGTAGCTTCTATAACTTTTTCTGTCAATTCGCTTTTAGCACTCCCATAAGTTGAATATGAGAGCATCGCCACAACAGGTTCAGCCTGAACAAGGGCTTTAAATGACTTTGCTGATGCTATTGCAATTTCTGAAAGGCTCTCAGCATCAGGATTTTCAACAAGACCGCTGTCTGCATAAACAAAAGTACCATTATAGCCATATTCACAGTTTGGTACAACCATTACAAAAAATGCCGAAACAATCTTTGTCCCTGGTGCAGTCTTAAGAATTTGAAGTGCCGGACGAAGTGTATCTGCAGTTGAATGAACAGCACCTGAAACCATGCCGTCAGCATCGTCTTTCTTAACCATCATTACTCCATAATAAAGTGGATCCTTCATCAACTCACGTGCCTTCTCAAGCGTCATACCTTTAGCTTTTCTGAGCTCATATAAGGTATTTGCATAGTCATCGAATTTGTCAGATTTCTCAGGATCCACAATTATAGCCTTGGATATATCAAGGTCCCCAGCGAGCTTCTTTATCTCTTCTTCGTTTCCGACAAGAACAATTTTTGCTATGCCTTGTTCCTGAACCATTGCTGCTGCTTTTAGTGTTCTGATATCATTGCTTTCGGGCAGCACGATTGTTTTAATATCGGCCTTTGCCCTTTGTGTGATTTGTTCAAGAAAACTCATTACATGTCCTCCCTGGTTTATAATATTTAACCTGTAAATCTAATTAATGCAGGTTATAATTCCCAACCCATATTAAGTATATCGAAGCCTGTCCTGCATTGCAAAGCCTGGTTAAGTTATTATTAACAGGTTCCACTATTGATAACAGGTTCTACTTAGATATATTTTTAACAATTAAAACTACACAAATTTTCAACATATTTATTATATACAATATGTTTATTGTATACAAGGATAAATTGCAGCAAAGAGCTTACAAAGCTGGATATATCTATTATTTTTGTTAATCCCCGAGTTTTTCTTTAATATCATGTTTACTTTTTGCACATCTGCTTTTCCATTTGTAAGCTTCATTACCTGCCCTATCAGAAAACCTAAAGCCTTTTTCTTTCCAGCTTTATAGTCTTCTGCTGACCTGGTGTTGCATTCAACCGCCATGCTAATCACCTGAGACAGTAATTCCTCATCATCTACAACTTGAAGTCCTTCTTCCCTTATTATCTCCTCCGGCTGTTTCTTACTGTCAAACATTTTCGCAAAAATATTTTTTGCTATTGTACCGCCTATTATGCCCTCTTCAATAAACGTTATTAACCGGGCCAAATATTCCGCCTGAATGAACTGAGTATTCTGCTCGAAGTTGTAACCCACCTTAAGTAAAGTACTTCACCAAAATCTTTTCCAGTTATCTGAAATCCAATACGAAGCCCGTTATTATCAAAACCGCACGGAATCACAAGCGCCGGCAATCCTGTTTTATTGTCTGACACTGTAAATATGTCTTCGAGACACATCTCCAATGGGTTTGACCTCTTTTCCTCAAACTTACAAGCCGTTGTGGGAGTAGCAGGTCCAATTATTACATCATACTTGCTGAAAGCCCTTTCATATTCCCTGCGTATAAGCATCCCAACTTTGAGTGCTCATGTGCTGTCAGTTCATAAAGCTCCATGTTTTCATCTTTTTCAGACAAGATGCGTTAAATGCAAGCAATACATTGACACCATATTCTGCCCGATTGGCGCGACAAACCATGCTAAAAGATGATCGGAACTTTGAAATAACCTTTTTCCTTTGAGGGAACGTTGGGAAGTAATTTATCTTTGCATAAGGATATTTCGGTGTTATCATCATAAAGCACATTCTTATCCTGTACTATGTGTTCTGCAGGCTTAACATCGTATGTATCCAATTCATTGAGCTTATCCATGTATGATAATACAATTTCCATATCCTTTGACATTTTATAAATTTCTTATTCCGTTTACTCAATTCTTGCCATGGGAATTGTCATACATGGAATCACTTTTTTACAAATGCACAGGACCTGTAGTTGGGTTGTAAAACAGCTGGAACAAACCTTTAACGACATCGTTATGATTTTCTGATGTAACAGGATGCAAGTCACCTTCGTCAGCTTGTATGCACACGGCAATTCTATATTTATCATTATTATCAACAACAGCACTGATGATATCGATTGCTTCAAGAGGATTGCTATATGCATAAATCCATTTTGTGACATCACTATCTATCATAACCTCTTTATCATAATAGTTTTCAAGAAACTTCTTGATCTCCCCTTCTCTATTTGACCACAGATTAACAACAACTCTCATTTTGTCCTCCTAATATTATACACAAAACAGCAATGTACGTATTTGCCCAAAAATCCGGCATAAGTAGTATATTTGACATAAATCAAGAAAAACCTTTATGTAATTATTTCATTGTTTGTATAACTTCGTTATTTATATTAAATGAGTACATGGTATTTATTGATGAATATTAAGAAATAATAATGTAACAGAAGAAGCAATAATAGCTGAAATATAGCTGGATTACCTGATAATAAATTTTGGAGGGAATACTTTTAATGCTGTGCAAATACATGAAGAAAAATCCTTTAAAGAAATATATTGTTTTCATAGGAGTTCTGGGATTCATTATGCTTGTATTCTGTGGCTGCGGCCAAAAATCCAAAGAGCCAAAGGCCGAGCAGCAATCACAGGAAGAAGATCAGAAGTCCGAAGAAATACCTGAACAACTTAAAGAACTTGAAGATAATATTGAGAAAATAATTAAGTCACTGGAAGGCCCGTCAGTTGCAACAAAGGACGATGAGGATAAAACCGGCGGTGAAAGTTCGCAAGGAAGCGAAGGTTCACAGGGAGGTGAAGGTTCACAAGGGGAAAGTAATGAAGGTGAAGGAAAAAATAAAGAAAGTGAGGGAGAGCAAAGCAGCGGAGGTGAAGAATCGCAGGGCAGTCAAAAGAGCCAGGACGGCCAGCAGAAGCAAGCCTCCCAGCAAAAGCCTCAGCAAAAAGATCCCTGGAAAGAAATAACTCCAGTTATCAACAGTATGCATTACAAGTGGAACAGTTATATGCCTGAGGCTGCAAAAAAAGGCGCAAGCAGGGACCTGATAGACAGTTTCAGTAATGCTCTGAACAATCTTACCAACACCGCAAGCAACAAAAACAAGACAGACACTCTTATGGCTGCAAGTCACCTATATTCATATATACCTGACTTTTACTATCTTTACAAAACCGGTACATCACCGGAAATTAAAAGAATAAGGCACTACACCCGTAACGCAATACTTAATGCCATGGTTGCAAACTGGGAGCAGGCCAATGCAGACATCAGCAAACTTAAAGATTCCTGGTCATTATTTAAGAATACGATTCCCGGTGATAACGAGGAGACTTCGAGTAAGCTGGATTTTTCCATTTATGAATTGGAAAAAGTGATTAAGGAAAAAAATCAGTCTTTAACGGATATAAAAGGACGTGTAAGTCTATCCAACATTCAATCTCTTGAAAAATCCCTTGAGGAAGGCAATAAAGGGCAAAGTGGGCAGAGCTGAAGCAACACATCTTGATCCTTTATTTAAGCTTAAAAACTGGCCGTATCTTCCCTACTATTTCCTTGTTATGGTTCAGGACGGGAGGTTTCCAGAAATTCTTTAACGGCTCTGCTTCACTTTTATCTATAATTTTCATTTGTACTAGAATGTCCAGGATCGCCGGTCCTACAGCTCTGCTATTGCCATCATCTATTTTTATTGCTATTCCAATAGATTTTCCTATGATTCCGGCACAATAAACCCCTTCGGCACCTGCTTTGCTAATCATCCTGTCGCCAAATTTCTTCATTATTTCAGTATCCAGTCTTCCTTTACCTGCAACCATTTCAGGATACATGGTCATTGCACTCAATACATAGTTCTGCGACTTACTGTACTTTCCTTTCTTAAACTCCATGTCACACAGGTTTGCATAGGATAGTGCGATATTTTTCAGCGGCACTGCATATATAGGCAATCCGCACCCGTCAACACCTGTCTCCATCTCTTCCAATTCTACATTACAAAATTCTGAAATAATACTCTTAATATCTTTCTGTATTTCATGAGACTCACGATAATATTCTCTTACGTCCGTATTCTTTAGTTTTGATGCTGCGATAAGTCCTATATGCTTGCCTGAACAGTTGCAGTGGAGCCTTGTCGGAGATTCTCCTTTCAGCGCAAGTTGTTTCGCAGCCTCACGGTTTACAGGCTCATGAACTCCGCATTTAAGCATGTCTTCACTAATTCCCGTCTTCTCCATCATTCCTTTGATAGTGTTTATATGCTCTTTTTCTCCACTGTGAGAAGCTATCATAAGAGCAATTTCATTAAGTCCCAGTCCGTATTCTTCAACAATTCCAGTCTCTAAAGCTGCTATTGCCTGAAAAGGCTTTGCGACGGAACGGAAAAATGTAATACGTCCGGCATTGCCTAATTCGTGTACAATCTTTCCCTCTGAATTTACTATTACAATGTCACCTTTGTGAATGCTTTCAACCGTATTGCCTCTTATCACTTCAACAAGTTTTACCGGCATATAATCCCTCATTCCTCATATACATAAATCAAATTTATACATTTGCATCAGAATAAACTATCAGTACCTCCACAACAATTTAATATCTCCATAACAAAAAGAAAATATAAAAAAGGATGTGCCTTTATCAGTCACACCCCTGGTATCTCAATCCAGTATTTAATTCATTATCAAAATTCATTATCTAAATTCATTATTTTAAACCATTAGTCTTAATTTTTAATCCTTAGCACATTTTTTCATTGCAGCTTGCACTACGTGCTTTGCAAGTATTGAGGTAGTAACGGTGCCTACACCGCCTGGTACGGGTGTGATATAAGCAACCTTCTTTTCCGCTTCGTCAAAATCAACATCCCCACAAAGCTTACCGTTCTCATCAACATTGATTCCTACATCAATAACAGTTTGCCCTTCGGATATAAAGGAACCGGTTACCATTTTTGCCTTTCCGGCTGCCGCAATAAGGATTTCTGCCTCTTTGCACACTTCTTCAATATTGCGGGTTCTCGTATGGCATATTGTTACAGTGGCATTTTTCTTTAAAAGGAGCATGGACAGCGGCCTTCCCACAACAAGGCTTCTCCCTACTATAACCACTTTTTTACCTTCTACGCTTATTCCGTAATGATCCAGTATTTCAACCACTGCTTCCGGTGTGCATGGAGCAAATCCGCTTGTATCTCCTTCAAATACCTTTGCTACGTTTATCGGGCTAAGACAGTCCACATCCTTTTCAGGACTTATTGCGTGTTTTATGACATTTTCATCAATATGCCGCGGAAGCGGTCTGAATATTAAAATTCCATGGACTTCCTCATCATTATTTAAATTCTCAATTTCCCTGATAAGCTCACACTGAGTTATCTGCTCATCAAACTCATATACATTGCACTTTATGCCCAGGCCCTCACACCTCTTAATTATACCCTTTTCATAGGAAAGGTCATCAGGTTTAGCTCCAAGCCTTACAATAGCCAGTCCTGGAATTATACCCTGTTTTCTGAGCTCCTCAACACTGTCAAGCAGCCTGTCCTTCATTGAATTAACTACCTCTGAACCTTTTAAAAGTACAGCCATTCAATCGCCTCCACCCATATAATCAATCGAATTCTTTCCTGCGCTTTTTCCATGCTTTTTTCTACTCTTTTCTCTGTTCTTTTGTTCTGCTCTTCTTTCTACTTTTTTCTCTACCCTATTTCTTTACACTTTTCCTTTATACTTTTCCTTTTCTCTTCTGCTCAGCTCTTTTTCTCAACTATTTGCTGCTTTCTCACCTTAACTGCCCACAAACCGCAGCATATACGGCATTAGCCCTGTCAATACCTTCAGAAAGCATTCTTTCAGTTTTTTCATTCATCATTTCCGCATATTCCCTATTCTTCATGAGCTTTGTATTTATAAATACATTCAGGCTTGCACCCTCAAGAGCAGATCTGCAGAACAATACTCCTACACCAACGTCACTTATCGCTATTTTTGTTCCCTTGTTGGCCAGTTCTTCATGAAGTTCTATAGCTTCCATACACTTTTCCATTATTTCCACAGGCACACTACAGGCAAGCTTAAGAGCATTTTCCAATACTTCTTCACGGGTTTTCTTCTCCTCTTCAGTATCCCTTGGAAGCCCGTAGGCTTTTGAAAGAGGCTCAAAAACCTCGGCATCCTTTTCAACAAGCTGGAGAAGGCTCTTTTGAAGCTCCTCTGCTTTAACTAAAATTCTTTTTATATCATCTTCTACAGCTTCATATTTCTTTTTGCCTAACGTGAGATTGCCTACCATGCTTCCCAACGCAACACCTAAAGCTCCCACCAGTGCAGATGCGCCTCCGCCTCCGGGTACCGGAGCTTTAGAAGATAACATTTTAACAAATTCAATACAGCTTTTCTCCGTCATCATTATTTCTTCCTCCTGAGTCCGTATCTTGTTACTGCCAAAAATCTTTGTGAAAGGTTATCAGTTATTTTTATAAAGATTATCAGCCGTCTTTATAAGAAACTATCAGTTATAATTCGAAATATAATTTAAAACAATCCAGAAATTCGACCGTCAGCATCCACATCAATTTTTTCAGCAGATGGTATCTTGGGAAGACCTGGCATTGTCATAATATCACCGGTCAATACCACTACAAAACCTGCTCCTGCTGAAACCTTAACGTTTCTGACAGTGATTCTGAAGTTCTTAGGCCATCCCAACTTCTTTGGGTCATCTGAAAATGAATACTGGGTCTTAGCTATGCAGACAGGCAAATTACCGTATCCCAGTTTTTCAAGGTTATTTATTTCCTTAATTGCTGCAGGAGCAAAATCTACACCGTCTCCTCCATAAATCTCACGGACGATTGTTTCGATTTTCTCCTTTATAGGCATTTCATTAGGATAAATAAACCGGAATTTGTTTTCACCTTCATCTATAAGCCTTACAACCTCATGGGCCAGTTCAACGGCTCCTTCACCACCCTTTGCCCACACTTCTGAAATGACGGCATTCACATTGTATTCCCTGCATCTTGCTTTGATAAATTCCAATTCTCTTTCTGTGTCAGTTGGAAATCTATTAATTGCAACAACAGCAGGCAAACCAAACTTAATTGTGATATTTTCAATATGTTTCAATAGATTTGGCATACCTCTTTCGAGAGCTTCCAAATCCTCAACGGCATACATATCCTTTGATACTCCGCCATGGTGTTTAAGAGCCCTTACAGTTGCCACTATCACTACTGCATCAGGCTTTAAACCTGCAGTTCTGCACTTAATGTCAATGAATTTTTCCGCACCCAAATCTGCACCGAAACCTGCTTCAGTTACCACATAATCAGCCAACTTCAGAGCCATCCTCGTTGCCATCACGCTGTTGCAGCCATGGGCAATATTCGCAAAAGGCCCTCCGTGAATAAAGGTGGGAGTATGTTCCAGAGTTTGCACAAGATTTGGTTTAAGAGCATCCTTCAGAAGCGCCGCCATCGCTCCCTCTGCTTTTAAGTCTCCCGCAGTTACTGGCTTTTCATCTCTTGTATATCCAACAACAATATTTCTCAGCCTGTCCTTCAAATCTTCAAGATCTCTTGACAGGCACAATACAGCCATTACTTCCGAAGCTACGGTAATATCAAAGCCGTCTTCCCTCGGAACTCCGTTAACTCTTCCGTTAAGGCCGCTTACTATAGACCTAAGCTGCCTGTCATTCATATCAAGGCATCTCTTCCATGTAATCCTTCTGGTATCTATACCCAGGCTGTTGCCCTGGTATATGTGATTATCCAGCATTGCCGCCAGCAGATTGTTGGCTGCTCCAATGGCGTGTATATCTCCTGTAAAGTGTAGATTAATATCCTCCATAGGTACTACCTGGGCATACCCGCCACCAGCAGCACCTCCCTTTATACCGAAAACCGGTCCCAGAGAAGGCTCTCTCAATGCTATCATTGCTTTCTTTCCAATTCTTTTCAGGCCATCTCCAAGTCCTACCGACGTAGTTGTCTTACCCTCGCCTGCCGGAGTAGGGCTTATAGCAGAAACCAGAATCAGTTTGCCATCATCCCTGTCCTCCAGGTCCTTAAGCAATTTATAATTTACTTTTGCTTTATAGTCTCCATATAATTCAATATTTTCCCTTCCGATACCAATACTTGATGCTATCTCTTCAATTGGTTTCATAACAGTACTCTGGGCTATTTCAATATCACTTTTAACCGGCATATGTATCTCCTTTCATGTTCACTTCTGTATTTATAATACATCCTCATACCAATGCACTTTTTTCAATACATTCCTATACTTATGTAGCTGTTATATGTATTTAGTATACATTTCTACGTTTGTTATTTGCAAGTATATTTAATTATATCTTTACTTGTCAATAGCTTAACGATTAGTTTTCTTATTTCGTATACCCCTGCATTTCCCAGACTGTTTCCACCAAATACCAGATGCAAGTGGGACAATGCCACTTAATCCATTTTGAATAGGGGCTGTCTCCCTTGAATAGCTTTTACGATTTATTGAATAGCTTTTGCCATTTATCCAAAACATATTATAATATATCTGCGAGCAATATTTTAAAAAAGGTAATTTTAAAAGCAAAATTTTAAGAAACAAAATAGTCTTTTAAAGGAGTATTTTAATGAAAATTCTCGGCATTATTACTGAATATAATCCTTTTCATAACGGACACATGTACCACCTTCAGAAGTCGAAGGAATTGTGTTCTGCCGATTATACCGTGTGCGTTATGAGCGGCAACTTCATACAGAGGGGTGAACCAGCACTTGTAAACAAACACGCCAGGGCAGAAATGGCTCTTCTTTCGGGCGTAGATCTGGTAATTGAACTACCGGTAGTCTATGCAATGTCCACTGCTGAGTTCTTTGCCTCCGCATCAGTAAAGATACTGGACAGCCTTGGCATTGTAGATTACCTTTGTTTCGGCAGCGAAAGCGGCAATATAAAAGAGCTTGATCATATCGCATCTATATTATGTGATGAACCTTTATCCTTCAAAGTTTCTTTAAAAAAGTATTTGGATGAAGGCCATTCCTTCCCTTCAGCAAGGGAGAAAGCATTGGTAGAGAACCTGAAAAAAAACGGTATCGACTGCAATATACTGAGTTCTTCAAATAATATACTCGGGATAGAGTATCTTAAAGCTTTAAAAAGATTAAACAGCAGAATATCTCCTTTAACAATAGAAAGAATCGCAAATTCATATAACTCCGAAGAAATAACCGGCAGCATTTCGAGCGCAACATCCATTAGAAAGCTTATAAGCAAAATCAACTATAAATATATAGGCAAAACTAATTATTATACTTGCGGGAATTACGAAGAAAAAAAAGATATTGAGATAAATAATGGGATAAGCAATGAGATAGACAATGATATTTACGAAAACATGGACCTTTTAAGAAAACTTGTTCCTGAGTCAAGCGCCAGAATATTATTGCGGGAGTTTGAGAATGGCAGGGGTCCTGTTTTCCCATCCCATTTTGAAGGTATGCTGTTGGCAGCTTTTAGAAAGATGAAAGTTGAAGAGATAGCATCCCTGCCATATGTAATAGAAGGTCTTGAAAACAGAATTAAAGCCGTCAGCGATCAGGCAGGTACACTGGATGAACTGGTTGCCGGCATAAGTACGAAAAGGTACCCCAGAACAAGAATACAAAGAATTCTGTTCAGTATAATTACGGGACTTACAGCCGAAGAGCTGAATGATTTCAATAGCAACGGCGGTCCTCAATACATAAGGGTTCTGGGTTTTAATAAAAGGGGCCGGGAACTTTTAGCTCAGATAAAGAAAAATGCAACCCTGCCAATAATTGTAAAAACTGCAGACTGGAAAAATTCCGATAATTCCTTGTTACGAAGGATGCTTGAAATTGAGTCTTCCGCTACAGATATATATGTATTGGGATACAGTAATCCTGAGTTTAGAAAAGCAGGCCAGGAATTCACACAAAATCTGGTGAGGATAGATTAGGGGACACTCCTGCACTTAAGGGGACATTCTTACACTTTTAGAATGTCCATGATTTTATTGGAATGTCCCCATATTATCACACATCATCATTAAATTATCATATCGTCTTTCTTATCTCATCCTCAAATTCCTTCATATTTATTACCCTGTTTTCCACTCTGGACTTTTCGGCTGCCAGTGCCATCAGATGACTTTGAACCGATTCTTTAGCAGAAGTCAGTCCGCTTTCTGTGTCCTCTTCGCGAACCAATTTCACAAAGTTTTGCATAAGTCCAAAATCCCCGCCTCCATGGCCGTATTTGGAATCCTTGAACCTGATAGTTTCTGTAGCTCCGGTTGCAAAATCCAGGATTTCTATTTCATTTTTACCGTCACTGCCTCTTATCTCTCCTTTTGTACCCATAAGCTTGATAGTCCTGTTGCAGTCTCTTGTAAAAGCAGACACAGAGAAGGCAGCAGTCACATCGTTTGCAAAATGTATACTTACAACCTGGTGATCTGCAACATTGTTATCGCAATGATATACACATCTCCCATAAGGTCCTTCCTTAAGAGCTTTATACCTCGCTTCATAGCTTTTGTCGACACTTATAACTGAAGCAGGCCAGTCTGTATTGTCGGTAAGATATTGCTTAGGAGCGTAATAAGGACATTTGGAAGATGCAGGACAGCCATCAAGACATCTTAGGGGAGCACCCCCGGGAGCGTTTTCACTTTTGAAATGAGTAAGTGAGCCAAAGGAAGAGATTTTATCGCAATCAGCACCAGCCAGCCACAGAAGTATGTCCATATCATGACAGCACTTTGCCAGAATCATCGGACTGGTTTCCTGTGAATTTCTCCAGTTCCCACGGACATAACTATGAGCAAAGTGCCAGTGTGCAATATTTTCATTATGTTGAACAGATACCAGGTCTCCTATTCTTCCTTCTTCTATCAGTTTCTTTATAGTAGAGAAAAATTGTGTATACCTTAATACATGGCATATAAGAAAAATCCTGTTATACTTTCTAGCATAATCGCCCATTATTACACATTCCCTGGCATCATAGGACATAGGCTTTTCAAGAAGTACGTGATATCCCTTTTCAAGAGATGCTATTGCAGGTTCAAAATGCATTCTGTCCTGAGTACAGATTACTATTGCATCAGCCAGTTTGGGTTTTTCGAGAATCTGCTCCCAGCTCTCAAAAGCCATATCTTCACTTATTCCGTGTTGTTTTTTGAAAAGCTCCCTTCTTCCCCTGTCGGGCTCTGCGACAGCAACAAATTGAATTTCATAAGGGTGCTCAAAAGCATATCTGCCATAAGCATCTGCACCTCTGTTTCCCGCACCCAGAAGAACTGCAGTTATCTTCTTCATGTATAATCCCCCTTTATGTTATTAATATATTATTAGAATCCTCCTAATCGGAGTAAAATTGAGCGAACTTTATTACCTCCTGATGCCTAATAGCTGACTCAGTAATCAAATCCTACAGTCAGACCATTTAGTCAGGCCGGTTAGCCAAATTACTTTTTGGGAACGTTCCCAAAAAGTATAAACTTTTCCCAAAACTTTAATGTGTAAACTGTTGCGGCTATAAATCCTTCCATCTATAAACAGTTGAGCCGCATTTATGCAAAACCTTCTCCCTCTGTCAGCAGGTTTCTCTAAGCACAATTTCCGGAGGGATCAACTCGCTTTTTACAGTCTCATTGCCTTGCAACATCTGTATAAGCTTTTCCGCCGCCTTTTCACCCATTAGCTCTGCCTGCTGTCTCAGACCTGAAAGCTTTGGATAGAGGTAATCGAAAAATGGGAAAAACTCATATGAAAGCAGTGCAATATCTCCAGGTATTGAGATCCCGTTTTCTCTGCAGTAATCAAGTATATATATGCTTGAAACGTACGAAAAGCATAGATAAGCCCTCTTTCCTGAGCTGTGTATATATTCTTCTACTGCCCTTCTACCGGGATCAAATTCGGTATTCCATACAGAATCCTGCCATTTAAGACCTTTGCTTTGCATATAGTTGATAAACTCATTCTCAATTGTTTTTTCATTTCTTATACTGTCTTCCCAGTTAATAACTCCTATATCTCTGTATCCTTTTTGAGTAAGTATATCAAGCCCCATTCTGGTCGCAGCAGCAAGATCTGTCCTCACATAGCATTGATGCTCATAGCCTTTTGCAGACCAGTTAACAAGCACAAACGGCAAATCATAAGCTCTGAAGCTCTCAAGAATATCAGCCGGAACATCATTAAGAAGTATTATACCTGACAGGCCTTTTTCCTTAATCACTTCGTTGAGACGTTTATGGTCATAAATATCCTCAATAAAAATAAGTACATCATATCCGAGCTCACTTACTTTATTCACAATTCCCGAAATCTTCCTTGAATTCACAAGGTGCACTATTCCTTCATCTGCATAATCCCTTGAAATTAAAATGCCAATAAGATTGCTGGAATTATTTCTAAGATATCTTGCTGATACGTTTGTTCTATACTTAAGCTGATGTGCGGCCTTTAATACTTTTTCCCTGGCTTCCTTACTCACTCCGTAGCTGTCGTTTAATACCCTGGAAACAGTAGATTTACTTACACCCGCTTTTTTTGCCACTTCAATAATGCTAGCTTTTTTACCCATTATTTCACTCCTTCGGGAACGTTCCCTATAATTTTATACCATTTTTATACCAAAGACAACAGTATTTTTTTATTTTTATTAATAATTATTTATTCTATTAATTAAGTCTTTAATTAAGTTATTACCATGCCGCCTTAAATTCATAATTTAACTTGTATGCGCTTATCAAGCACCTATCTTCAAAGGGCTCAGATGCAGCAGCTAATTTGCCTACTCTGTTACGAATTAAAATGTATCATAATTGCCCTTGCATGAGCACACACTAATATGGTAGAATAGCAAATAAGTGTGGGATTAATTCCCTTAAAGCAAAGCAGTAACACTGTATTTATCGGATTGAGTATGAAATAATATATATAATAATAAACAAATATAAAATAATATTGAAGTTGAATGCAAAATGGAAAAGACTATGAATGAGCGCAGTAGCGGCTATGGTTACAATCAGAGAGAAACCCGGCTGGTGAAAGGGTTTCAAGTACATAGATTCGCGAATTACACTCAGGAGTTGCCCGCTGAAACAAGACTTTGCAATAGGTTTTAGTAAGCGGAGACGGTCGCCGTCCGTTAAAGCGGCTTCTATTAATGAGGCAGGTTTGGAAAGCATCATTCCTTGGCAATTTTCGGTCTTTGTAGCGTTCCGGCCTGCGAATTAAGGTGGTACCACGAGCCTTCTCGTCCTTAAAATGACGGGAAGGCTTTTATAATATTTTTATAATAGTTTATGACGTGAAAGCTTTTATAAAATAATTTCATAATTGCTTTTATGAATAATTTCATGATTTCGGAGGTGTAATAAATGGCAAGTGTATTTGATACCCTTAAAGAAAGGGGATATATTGCTCAATTAACTCATGAAGACAAAATAAGAGAAATTCTTGAGAATGAAAAGGTTACATTTTATATAGGTTTTGACCCTACTGCAGACAGTCTGCACGTTGGCCATTTCATCCAATTGATGGTTATGGCGCATATGCAGAGAGCCGGCCACAGGCCTATTGCCATATTGGGCGGAGGGACAGCCATGGTCGGCGATCCATCCAACAGAACCGACATGAGACGAATGATGTCCCTTGAAGAAATCCAGCACAACGCAGAAAATTTCAGAAAACAGATATCAAAGTTTATCGATTTCAGTGACGGCAAGGCCTTGATGGTAAACAATGCCGATTGGCTGCTAAAACTTAATTACGTTGATTTCCTCAGAGAAATCGGAGTGCATTTCTCCGTCAACAGGATGTTGACAGCAGAGTGCTTTAAATCCAGGCTTGAAAGAGGTTTATCTTTCATAGAGTTCAATTACATGCTCATGCAAAGTTATGACTTTCTCGTATTATTCCAAAAATACGGCTGCAATCTTCAATTAGGCGGAGATGACCAGTGGTCCAACATAATTTCTGGAATTGACCTTATTAGAAGAGTTGAAGGACAGGAAGCATACGGAATGACCTTTACTCTGTTGACTACAAGTGAAGGCATAAAGATGGGCAAGACTGCCAAGGGCGCACTCTGGCTCGACCCTGCAAAAACTCCTCCTTATGAATTTTATCAGTACTGGAGAAACATTCACGACAACGATGTAATCAAATGCCTGAAATTATTGACATTCCTGCCCATGGAAAAAATCGAGGAGCTTTCAAAGCTTAAAGATGAACAGCTTAATGAGGCAAAGAAAATTCTGGCTTATGAAGTCACAAGTCTCGTCCATGGAGAGGAAGAAGCGATAAAAGCCCAACAGGCTGCAGAGGCACTCTTTGGCAGCGGCGGCAATACTGAAAACATGCCTACAACAGAGCTTGCAAAAGCTGAACTGGGAGAAGGTATGAACATTCTGGACCTGCTCCAAAAGGCAAAACTTATTCCGTCAAAAGGTGAAGGCCGCCGTCTGATAAACCAGGGAGGCATTTACATCGGCGAAAACAGAATCGAAAGCTTTGATTTGCTTATTACCGAAGAGCACTTCACTAACAGCGAGCTGATAATCCGAAAAGGCAAAAAAGTATATCATAGAATTTTGCTTTCATGACTCAATCTGTTAAGATTGGACATTAGCAAGGATATAAATAAATCAGCATAAAAGGGACATCCTGGTAAAGCAGTCATTTGCCTTCAGGATGTCCCTTTATAAATTCTTTAAATGGACGGATTTCATTCTTTAAATATCCGGATTTTCCAAGTCAGGTTTTTGCCAGACAGTTAAATAATGATTAATTAATCATTATTTAATCATTTTCTTCTTTGGCTAATTTCCCTATCTGCCGTTTTGCCTCCGGAGACAATGTGTTTATCAGATGATTACGGTCTTTTCCCTGTGTTTCCTGGTACTCCTGCTTTATTCTTTCATTAGCCCTGTCGACCTCAGCTTTCAGTTCTCTGGCAGATAACAAGGAACAGCCTGACCCTCTTATAATAATTTGCTGTAAACCGTCTGATGTAGCAACTGTTATATTATATTTTTTCTGATTGTCATAGGCGAATTTTTCAATATATTGATCTGCCGTTTGCGCTTCTTTGGTATATACCACACGGATATTATGGTAGTCGACCACTTCCTCACGATGCCCTTGAACGCGGTAAGCATCAAACACAACGATAATATGGCATTTTCGAATTCCCTGATAATTACTCAAAGAATCAAGCAATTTCATTCTGGCAGCGTCCATATCGTCATCTGTAAGCTCTTTCAGCTCAGGCCATGCATAGATAATATTATAACCGTCTACAAGGAGAAATTCTTCTTTGGTTTCCTTCTGTGTGCTGACATAATTAACAGGTTTATAATAACTTTCACGGGCTGTTTTACGCCTTTTCCAGCCAGACTTCTTACCCCGGTTCGCATAGAAGGTACTGTTGAAAATTTGATCGATCTCTTCTAAACTGATCTGCCTCTCTTGTGTATATGAAGTATGGTTTAAAACTGTTTGCTCTGATAAATCGTCTTTGCTCCGGAAATAGCTTTCTACATGCATATAGTCCTTTACTTGATTCCATGGAACCAAAAAGCCTGCACCGTGTGTACAGAATACAGACCCAGTCGGATTTTCTATGTCCTTTTCTGAATCATATCCGATACTCTCTATGACCTCTTCAGCATTATGGCACGGTTCGTACCCCTTAAGTGTGCAAAACAGCCTGCCGAGACCTTTGGTATAGGCAACTACCTCTTTGTTATAATTCTTCATGGTAGCAACAGGGGCACTTCCCACAAGAACTGCCATCTCACCATTTATCTGTGATATTTCACAAGTTCCATGCATTTTCTCAATATCAGTCATTGCCCTTCCCACCATTTTCTCAGGCAATTCCAGTTGAAATGCATAATAAGGTTCCAACAATACCGACTCAGCTTCTTTTAAGCCCTGCCTCACTGCACGGTAGGTAGCCTCTCTGAAGTCACCGCCTTGTGTATGCTTATCGTGTGCTTTGCCTGAAACCAGGGTAATTTTCATATCAGTAATCGCTGACCCTGTTAAAACCCCTTTATGGACCTTTTCTTCCAGATGAGTTAAAATGAGTCTCTGCCAGTTTTTACTCAATATATCCTCATTACAATTAACATCAAACTGCAATCCGCTTCCCCCCTCGCCCGGCTCCAACAGCAGGTGGACCTCCGCATAATGCCGCAGAGGTTCAAAGTGCCCTACTCCTTCCACCGCATTTGCAATGGTCTCTTTATACACAATCCTTCCGGCATCAAAAGACACATCAACTCCGAAGCGGCTTTTTATAAGGCTTTGCAAAATTTCAATCTGCACCTCTCCCATGATTTGCACCTGAATTTCCTGTAACTGCTCATCCCAAACAATATGAAGTTCCGGCTCCTCTTCTTCAATCATGCGCAATTTGGGAAGCATCGCTCTTGGGTCACAGCCTTCAGGAAGTATAATCTGATATGATAATACAGGCTCCAGTATCGGGGTATGTGAATCTTTCTCTATCCCCAAGCCTTCTCCCGGCCTGCTTTGACTGAGTCCTGTCACTGCGAATACAGAACCCGCCTCTATCTCATTCACTGCCTGAAACTTGTGGCCGGAGTATATCCGAATCTGGTTAACTTTCTCTTCCCAGCCATTACCCTTTAAAACATCCCTCACCTTGAGTTTTCCGCCAGTAAGCTTCATGTGCGTAAGACGGTTTCCTTGTTCGTCTCTTGATATTTTGAATATTTTAGCACCGAATTCATCCGGATATTCAGGTATACAGGCATACGTGACAATACCCTGCATAAATTCCTCAACACCTGTTAATTTTAGAGCCGAACCGAAAAAGCACGGAAATATCTTGCGTTCCTTTACTGCTTTTTTAATTTCCCCGGTTTCAACATACCCTGTTTCCAGGTAGGCTTCCATCAATTTTTCATCGCACATTGCCAATTGATCATAAAATTCTTCTGTGCCAATCTGTTCAAAATCAATACATCCATCATCCAGCTGCTTTCTGATTTCCTTCATTAAACCTGCCTTATCAGCTCCGTTCTGATCCATCTTATTGATAAATAAAAAGGCAGGTATTTCATACATTTCAAGCAGCCGCCATAATGTTTTGGTATGCCCCTGCACCCCGTCCGCACCGCTTATTACTAAAATGGCATAATCAAGCACCTGAAGTGTTCTTTCCATTTCAGCCGAAAAATCTACATGCCCCGGGGTATCCATCAAGGTAATCTGAGTCTCACCTATTTCAAATATAGCCTGCTTGGAGAAAATTGTGATTCCCCTTGCCCTTTCCAGTTCAAAATTATCCAAATAGGCATCCTTATTGTCCACTCTTCCCAATTTTCCAATTCTTCCGCTCAGATACAGCATGCTCTCTGATAATGTTGTCTTGCCAGCATCCACATGTGCTAATATTCCTATAACTAATTTTTTCATAACAATATTTCAAATCTTTCTATATTAATATATTTAAAATATATCCAAAGCCCTTAAAAGCTTGTACATAGATTCTTTAATTATTATGATATCAGTAAGCTTGAAATTTGACAATTTTATAGTGAATATTTACACTTATTTTTAGGTTCTATACAGATGTATGCTCAACCTTAATTATACAGAGGAATTGAATTATTCAAATGCGTCAGTTTTTTTGAGCCCCATCTCATCTATTTTAACAAAGAGACTTATTTTAAAGAGACATATTTTGATATAGAACCAATAATAGAATTAATCACTCAGCAATAAAAGGGGACATACCGGGAAAGCAGTCATTTGCCCTTCCGAAATGTCCCCTCAATAATGTCCTTTTATAAAATAAACTACACAGAAATGAACTCTATATCTCCATTATAATGGGCAATATCATCGGCCTTCTCTTTGTCCGCTCGTACAAATAGTCCCTGAGTTCATCTTTTATGATGCTTTTCTTTGAAGCCCAATCATTTCTTTTTGATTCCTCACACTTGGCAAGGGCTGTTTTCGTTATCTCCCTGACGTCCTCCATAAGATCTTCCGATTCTCTAACGTAAACAAACCCGCGGGATATTACATCAGGACCGGCTATCAAAGCCCCCGTCTCCTTATCGGTAGTTATTACCACAACAATAAGGCCGTCCTGCGAAAGATGTTTTCTGTCCCTGAGCACAATATTCCCTACATCTCCTACACCAAGGCCATCTACAAGTACTCTTCCCGCTGTTACATTGCCTGTTATCTTTGCTGAATTGGAAGTGAGTTCAAGTACATTGCCGTTTTCCATAATAAAAATGTTTTCATCGGGCATTCCAAGGCTTCGTGCAAGGTTTGCGTGCTGTTTAAGATGTCTGTATTCACCATGTACAGGGATAAAAAATCTCGGGTTTACAAGTTTGTGTATAAGTTTCAGCTCTTCCTGGCAGGCATGCCCTGATACATGAATATCTGCCAGCGACTCGTATATTACATCCGCTCCCTTTTTGAACAGCTCATTTATTACCCTGAAAATGAATTTTTCATTTCCAGGTATGGGACTTGCTGAAATTATAACAAGATCGCCTTCAACTATTTCCACCTTTCTGTGGTCAGAAGCAGCAATTCTTGAAAGAGCGGACATCGGTTCTCCCTGGCTCCCTGTTGTAATAATGACAATTTCATTGGGCCTGTACCTGTCAATATGGTCAACGTCTATCAACACGCCTTCAGGTATATTTAAATAGCCTAATTCCATGGAGACATTTGCCACATTGATCATGCTTCTGCCACATATGGCCACTTTTCTGTTGAATTTAACGGATGCATCAATAATCTGCTGTAGCCTGTGAACATTGGATGCAAAAGTAGCTACCAGAATTCTGCCTTCAGAGTTCATGAAAATTTCTTCAAATGTTTCTCCAACAGTCCTTTCAGACATTGTGTAACCCGGACGTTCAACATTTGTACTGTCGCACATAAGCAGCAGCACGCCTTTTTTACCCAGTTCAGCTAATCTTGCCAGGTCCATGGGTTCTCCTTCAATGGGAGTATAGTCAATCTTAAAATCTGAGGTATGGACAACAACTCCAACCGGAGTGTGAATAGCAAGAGAAACCGAGCCTGCTATACTGTGAGTAGAATGTATAAATTCTATCTTAAAAGCTCCCAGTTCAATTGTTTGTCTTGGTTCTATTACCTTAAGATTGCAACTTGAAAGCATCTTATGCTCTTCAAGCTTATTCTCCAGTAATCCCAATGTAAGCTTGGTGCCGTATACTGGAACGTTTATTTCTTTCAGAACGTAAGGCAATGCACCTATATGATCCTCATGACCATGGGTAAGCACTATGCCTCTTACCTTTTCCCTGTTTTTTGTAAGGTAAGATATATCAGGTATTACCATATCAATGCCAAGCATCTCATCCTCCGGAAATGCAAGGCCGCAATCAACTACTAAGATATCTTCACCATACTCGAAAACCGTGATGTTTTTTCCGATCTCCTGCAAGCCACCGAGTGGAATAATCTTTAGTTTCTTTTTACCTTTTGCCACGATTTAACCTCCGTATCAATAATAACTTAACTATTATAGCATATTTGAGTATACAATTACAAAATATTTCTAATTCTAAAATTCCCAATATAAGCGGGTCAGACAAACAAGCTGCTACATTAAAGTATTTCCCTTTCCCCAACCGGTTTTTCCGCTCTCTTCAATTATTTCTCTGTAAACATCCATCGTCTGCCGGGATATAATATCCCAGTTGTAAATACTGCTAACCTTCTCCATTGCTTTTGCTTTAATTTCTTCTGCTTTTTGAGGGTTAAAAAGCAGCTCAAGAATACAGTCTGCCAGCGAGTTTGCATTTCCAGCATAGGACTTCATTCCGTCTTCACCGTGGTTTACAATCTCATCCAGTCCTCCGGTATCCGATACTACTACCGGTACATTAGCAATCATGCCTTCTAACGCAACAATTCCAAAAGGCTCATATAGGCTTGGAAACACAGCTATGTCCACACATTTAAAAAGCCTGTAAAGCTTTTCATCATCCAGATAGCCGGTAAAATATACTTTTGACGATATTCCCATACTCTCAGCTTTGTGACTGAGAAAATCCAGCTGTGGTCCTTTGCCGGTAATTACAAACTTTACATCATTATAATAGTATAATACTTTTGGTATCGCATCCAGGAGAATATGGGCTCCTTTTTCATTTACCAGCCTGCCTACAAAAAATACTATCTTTTCGGTATCTGCAGCAAATTTTCTTCTAAAAATATAATCCTTTTCATAACCTTTAAACTTTTCCAGATTTACACCGTTTGGTATTACACGTATTTTGTCCGGTGGAAGCTGAAATATCTTTACAACTTCATCCCTCATATACCTGCTGTTTACAATTACTTTCCAGGATTCATAGGTAAGCCACCATTCAATTCCGCTTATATATTCCTGGACGTTGTTGTGTATGCCCTGATTTCTCCCATATTCAGTGGCATGAATAGTAGAAACCAGGGGTACAGAGTAAGAATGCTTTAATACTCTGGCAGTAAAGGCTACAATCCAGTCATGAGCATGGATGATATCAATAACTCCATATTTATTGAATATTTTTATTGCACACTCTAAAAGTGCAAAATTCAAATGCAATACCCAATCAATAAAGTTATTTGTATTAATGCTATAAGTGTGAACTCTATGCACAAGGACATTTACATCCTTTTCAAAATCTCTTGTTCCTGGTTCCCAACATGTTACAACATGAATCTCATTTCCTTTATTTACCAAATTTTGCGCCAAATCGTAAACTACTCTTGAGATGCCACCGACAATTCTGGGTGGATACTCCCACGACAACATTAAAATACGCATTTTTTCCTCCTAAAAGCATGTCAGGCATCAGTACTATAATTTTTGCCTCTGCAAAACTTGCCGATACATGTCTTTAATGTCATTTATAACACGTTTATACTATTAGATTTCAAAACAGTATGCTTCTCTTATTGTGCAACTTTTCAGTCTTATTTATGTGGAAAATAGCTCTCAGGAAACTATATAATCTTTGTTATGTTTAGGAAACTGTATAAACTTTGTTATATATTGAAAGAATATTATGAGTTATTTTTATACTTTGTTTTTTTCAAATTTTACCTTATACTTAAAATATATAGAAATTTAACAAGGCACATAATAAGTATGTACTATAATGTGAATTTTTATCAGTTACAATCACAAGGAGGATTCAAAGTATGCTACACAATCAATCTGATGGTGAATACCGGTTACCTCAAAGCTATAACGATAACAGTATAACACTGGTAGCACAAAATCCTCATATGTTGTATGCATATTGGGAAATTTCAGAGAACAAAAAAAAGAAGTTTATCAACTGCTTTGGTCAGGAATTGTGGAATGCATCTACTCCTGTATTGAAAGTTATTAACGTAACAAAAAATAAAGCATCGTTTATCAGAATAAATGAGTTTTCAGACAGTTTATATATAGACGTTCCTGATTCTAGCTGTTCTTATATCGCAGAAGTTGGCAGAAGAATTTCAGATGACTTTTTTATCAGCCTGGCGCACTCTAATTGTGCAAATACTCCCAGTGATACATTGAGCAACAATACATCAGCTGTCTTTACAGACTACAAATGCCTCAAAACTGAAAAAGAAATGCCAAATATGCGTAAATTAATTAAAAAAACTGAACTCTTGTTAAATAATGATTTATCAGGAACGACTTCTCCGTTTTGCAAATAATCACTGGAAGGAGGATATGTTTGACAAAGGGATATATTGCATTTATACTGCATTCTCATTTACCATATGTGCGCCATCCTGAATTTGAGGATTCTCTCGAAGAACGCTGGCTTTTTGAAGCAATTTCAGAATCATACCTGCCCCTGCTGGATACCTTCGAATCACTTAATACTGAAGGGGTAGAATACAAACTAACTCTCTCCATCACCCCTACCCTTTTAACAATGCTTGCTGATCCGCTCCTCCAACAAAGATATATAAGACATCTTAATAAAATTATAGAACTCACGGAAAAAGAAATGGACAGGACAAAGGGGCACCCTGAATTTAACGGCCTTGCGCAAATGTATAATAAAAAATACAAAAATGATTTACACATATTCAGGGATATTTATAAATGTAACATAATAAGTAAGTTCAAGGAACTTATGAATTCAGGTAAAATTGAAATAATAACTTCTGCTGCTACTCATGGTTTTCTTCCCCTTCTTGGCATAAATCCTGAAAGCATCAGGGCGCAGATAGCTGTCGGTATTCAGGTATATGAAAAATTTTTCGGTGTGAAGCCAAGAGGCATATGGCTTCCTGAATGCGGCTATTGTCCACAGGTTGAGCCTGTACTTAAAGAAAATGATATTGAATACTTCATAATGGAATCTCACGGAATACTTTATGCTGACCCGAGGCCTGTATTTGGTACATATGCCCCAATTGTCACTCCTTCAGGATTAGTCGCTTTCGGCAGGGACATCGAATCTTCAAAGCAAGTTTGGAGCTCTGTTGAAGGCTATCCCGGTGATTTTGATTATAGAGATTTCTACAGGGATATCGGCTATGACCTGGACTACGATTACATTAAGGATTATATCTCACCCGATGGCCGGCGTGTAAACACAGGTATAAAATATTACAGGATAACAGGCAAGACCGATGATAAGAAGCCATATAACCCTGCCTGGGCAAAGAACAAGGCTGATATGCATGCCGGGAATTTTATGTTCAAAAGAGAAAAACAAATAGAATACCTTAGTGAATATATGGAACAGCCTCCCATTGTAGTATGCCCTTATGACACTGAATTGTTCGGACACTGGTGGTACGAAGGTCCTATATGGTTAAAAATGCTCTTTAAAAAAATCCATTACGAGCAGGATACAATTAAACTGATTACACCCAGTGAATATATTAATCAAAACCCTGTCATGCAGGTCTCATCCCCTACATCATCATCCTGGGGTCATAAAGGCTATAATGAAGTTTGGCTAAATGAGACAAATGATTGGATATACAGGCATCTTCACAAAGCCGCTGAAAGAATGATCCAACTGGCCAATGAAAATCCCTTTGCAACAGGAATTAAAAGAGATGCACTTAACCAGGCAGCACGCGAACTTCTGCTTGCCCAAAGCAGTGACTGGGCTTTTATCATGCGCGTCGGCACAATGGTAGAATATGCCAAAAAGCGTACAAGGGACCATATTGGACGTTTTACAAAGTTATACAATGATATAAAGGCAAACAATATTGATGAGGAATGGCTTCGGGATATTGAATATAAAGACAACATCTTTCCTGATATTGACTACAATATATATGCAAGTATTTGAACAGCATATTTGCAAGTATTTAAACAGTCGCTAAATTTTTTAAACTATTATCATATAAAGTTATTTATTTAATACTAATTCATTTTTATTATTAGCCTTATTATTCAGGACTAGTTTTAATAATTTATTTTTAATATAAATATTATTCAAAATATTATTTAATATTTTTATTTTAATTATGAATTATTTAATAATAATGACTTATTTAATGAAAAAACGCGTATATTGGTGATAATTTTAAAAATAGTCCTGCATTCTTATTGACATAGGTCTTTAGTACTAATATAATAATAAGTACTTAGTTATTTAATTTATCAAGGCTCTCTTTTGTTTACCCGGATAAAATAAATTAGAGTGGACAGAGTTTCCCAAAAGGGAAACTCTGTTTTTGTATTGGAAAAAACTCTATTTTAGTATAAAAGGATTACTGCAAATAGTACTAAAGGTTCATCACCGATATTTTCAATAGCGTGAGATGCTCCTCCGCCTGTCAGGATACCGTCTCCTGCCTTTACCTCCTTATGGGTTCCGTTATCATCCAC
>Ga0134100_1000376_pt1 | contig 54990 bp, 55 predicted proteins | sample 11_taG_2_FD_94444 | JGI IMG/M metagenome (GOLD analysis project Ga0134100, IMG submission 94444) | Switchgrass degrading microbial communities from high solid loading bioreactors in New Hampshire, USA - 11_42_5_180_A3 metaG | ecosystem: Engineered > Bioreactor > Semi-continuous > Anaerobic >...
AGAAGAATGTTTGGTTATAGGTCAGCCATAGAAATGGCGGTATGATGTATAGAATTTATTCCAGTAAGCAATGGATTTACCAAATTTTTCACGGCATTTAATATTGCAATTTATATGGAATATCATGAAACAAAAATATACTTTTAAAATATAAAAAAATATTGTATACTAATCTATAGCCATGACATTTATTTTGCATTCAATGTCCCGTAAGTCTTGTTTCCATCAGAGGAATAAGCATTTAAGGACGTTTTTTTCTTTAAGGCATATTTATAATGGTAAACAATTATTTGTGATATACTATAATTTTGATACAAAGGGTGGTTGAGTTTTGATTGCCAATAATGCTAAAAAAGCAAAGTTAAATAAGAAGAAAGTATCCAGATGGAAGAGATTGTTGATATTTTTAACCTTTGAATTTGTTTTTACATGTCTGACAATGCCTCTTATGGTTTTTTACGGGCCCTTTGAAACTGTAAAGAAGACAGTTGTGGGGACTTTCTGGTCCACATGGAGACATCAGTATCTGGCACAGATTTTCTTAAAAGACGATGCCATATACAGAATACTTGGATATGACGGAAACCCCGATATTACGAACGGCGAAAAAATTAAAGAGTTGAATTTTGATATAAATCGTACAGGAAATATAGAAGTGGCAAATATTGATGGAGGAAAATTCAATGCAAAGCTTATAGTCATACCAGACCCTACAAAGGTAGTTGTGGGTTATTCAAGCCATATACCAAAAAAAGGTGAAACAACAAGTACAATAGCCAAGAAAAACAATGCAATAGCTGCGATAAATGCAGGAGGCTTTATTGATATAGGCTATGCTGGGACTGGAGGAGCTCCTGACGGTTTAATAATGCATAACGGAGAAGTTATATATGATTCCACGGGGGGCGGAGAAAGAGAGACGGTTGCCATTACAAAAAAAGGTATGCTTATAGTAGGAACTTATACACTTGATGAATTAAAGCAGTATGATGTGAAAGAAGCAGTAAGCTTCGGACCACCGCTTATTATCAACGGAAAACGTACAAACCCTCGTTATTGGGGTATAGCACCAAGGACTGCCATTGGCCAGAAGGCTACAGGAGAAATATTGTTTCTGGCTGTGGATGGAAGAAGTTTCAGTTCAGTAGGAGCTTCAATGGAAGATTTGCAGGATATATTACTGCAATTCGGTGCAGTAAATGCATCAAACCTTGACGGAGGATCATCAACCACCATGTATTACAATGGAAAGGTTATAAATAAACCTTCAGAACCCATGGGAGAGCGTTCAGTGGCTTCTGTCTTTATGGCTATGCCCTGATGTATCATTAGATATGGATATTAATAGATACAGGGTATCGATAGTTATGTCTCTTAAGCTGCAGTAAATTACTTAATGAGACATATGAATGGAGGAAAATGATGAAAACGGTAGCTCGAATATACAGATGGATAATCATATCATTAATTATACAAGTTATAATTTTAATTTATTTTAATAATATCTATTTAAAGAGAAGTGTAGCAGGCAATTTGAAAGTAACGGAATATGACACAGTAAAAAAAGTAAGCAGCACCAGCGTAAATATTCCTGAAAATGCTAAAAACATCCAAGTCTCCAGTGATTCAGCATATGTAATGTATTCTGTTGGAAACAGCATTGAATTCATAGAAGTAGAAAAAAATAAGAAAGTTAAAACCATAAACAGTCCGGAAGGAACCGAACTGACTTTCTTTGAATGGATTAGCGGCAAAAATATCGCTATATATACATTCAGTATGGAGAATTTATCATCTCCTGAGTTAAAGGTGTACACATATGATGTTGAAAACGATGTGGAACGTTATTTTGGCGGTAATTCGGACAATGTAGATGATACAATAACAAGTGTACCTGCCGGAAGCATAGTTGTTGATATTTGCATGTCAGCACCTACAAATACCGCATATGTAAAAGTCAAAACCGGTGAAAACAGAGCAAAATTATATAAATATGAAACCCAGGGTGTATTAAGCACAGTAGGGTATTATGATATCGGTATAGATTTTGAAATGGCATATCTTGAGGATACATTATTATACAGGAGCGAATTTGCAAAGCTTGCTGTCAGAACAGGCAGAACCGGTGAAGTTAAAGTACTGTCCTTTGATAATGATTTTATAATCATCGGTGTAGACAATGATGATAATATATATCTTGCAGAACTGAATAATGAAGGTAAAGTTACCGGTGTTATATACGGACGGCACGACGAGGAGCCAAAGCAATCATGGAAAAGGCTAACTTTAAGCACACCGACAGAAAAGGACGATGTATTGCTTACTTCAAACGGCAATGTATATGTTTTGGAAAAAAATCAAAAAATACTTTATAATATGAAGTCTCAAAACAACAAGCAGTTTACAGGTAAATTCCTACAAGCAACAGAGAACTATATAATAACCCAGGAATCGGGAAAATTGTTTTTTGATCCAATAAACAAATAATAAAAATGATGTTTTGCATTAAAAATATCGGGTAAAATAGATAAGTATTGTTAATGCATTAATCGATTTAATTGGGAGGCTGAAAAAGATGGCTGCTGAAAATGTTATTATTTTGACCGGAGAAAACTTCGAAAATGAGGTTATAAAGTCAGATAAACCTGTTTTAGTGGATTTTTGGGCTGAATGGTGCGGCCCGTGCAGGGCGGTTGCTCCGATAATGGATGAGCTTGCCTCGGAATATGACGGAAAAGCAAAGATAGGGAAGATCAATGTTGATGAGCAGGGTGAACTGGCGGCAAAATACCGTATAATGAGCATACCTACGGTTATGCTTTTTAAGAACGGAGAAATTGTTGATAAAGTGATAGGAGCAAGAACTAAAGCGGATTTTGCAAAAATGATCGAAAATAATTTGTAAAGACTAATTAAATATTAGAAAACCGTATTAAGGATATGTTTCATTTGCAGTTAAAACAGTTTTGATATTAAGCTGTTTATTGACAAGAAGCATTTCAAAAATACGGTTTTTTATGTTTTTTTTAAGGATAAAAAGGATTTTCTAAAATAATATTGAATAATATATAGTATTGATTAGAAGTAAAGAGTAATTTAAAATTAATATTGAGATTTGTATCATATAACAAATAAACGGATATTTAAGTATTCGGCTCAAAACTCTTTACTCTGGTATTATCAATGGGAGGTATAAATCATGTCCGGTGAAAAGCGATTTGGAACATCATTATTCGGTTTTAAAAAGAAAGATGTAAATTCGTATATTCAAAAGATGCTGCATGACTTTAACTTTGAGATAAAAGAAAAGGAACAGGAGATTGCAGTACTTAAAAACCAGAACAAGGAATTGAAAGAGAAGTACGAGGAATGCCTGAAAAAGAATGAGCAGATTAACGAAGACAAGAATAAAATTGCCGATGCATTGATAATAGCAGAAGAAAAAGCAAAGAAAATAATTGAAGATGCTAAAAAACAAGCAGAAGAAGAAAAAAGGTCCATTGAGGAAATGATAGAGAAGGAAAGAGAAAAGCTTGTTGAATTAAAGAATCAGATAAAATTCCTGAGGACGGAATTTGTAGCAGCTTTAAAGAAGTATGAGCAGCAGCTTAATGATATGGAAAAGACAGGAAAAGAATATGAAGAGGATGAACAGCCGGCAGAGGAACAAGCAGAGGACCAACAGGCAGGCTGACATACTGTATAAGTTAATTCTCCTCTGGTAAAAAGGGTATTGTATTTTTTTATTGGTATAGGTATAATTATTTTAATAATTAAATATAGATAAAAATGATGAACGGAAAGAGTACACATATAAATCTTTTGCAGAGAGCCGGAGAAGGGTGAAAATCCGGTAAAGATCTATGTGGAAGGCAGTCCGGGAGTTTCACTTTGAAACGTTAAAGGATGTATTTAATATCCTTTAAAAGTAGAAGCAGACGTATCCTCACGTTACAGAGGTACAGTATCTGTGAACAGCAGGCTTAAGGGTTTGATTATCAGCCTAGGCTCGGAAAGCCATAAATGCTAAGTAGCATGTACTGATAGAGAGGGCATTTGATAATGCCAATCAGGGTGGTACCGCGAACTATACCTTCGTCCCTTATCAGGATGAAGGTTTTTTATTTATAATAGTTATTAATAAACAGCATTAAATATAAGGGAGTGAATTAATTATGAAAGAAGCTTTATGGAAACTTGAGATACTTGAGATGCTTGAGAATAACAGCAGGCTTACTGAAGATGAAATAGCGGTTATGCTGGGAAGGCCTGTGGAAGAGATAAGAAATGCCATAAAAGAATATAGAGACCTTAATATTATAGTGGGATATAATACACTGATAAACTGGGATAAAGTAGAAAAAGATACTGTAACTGCTTTAATAGAGTTAAAGGTAACACCTCAGAGGGGAGAAGGTTTTGACAAAGTAGCTGAAAGAATATACAGATATCCTCAGGTGAAAGCATGTTATCTCATGTCCGGAGGATTTGATCTTATGGTAATAGTTGAAGGGCGTTCGTTAAAGGAAGTTTCATTGTTTGTGGCAGAAAAACTTGCGCCTCTCGATTCCGTATTAAGCACTTCTACTCATTTTGTGCTTAAGAAATATAAGGATAAGGGCATGATATTTGAAAAAAAACCACAGGATGACAGGGAGGCAATCGTTTTATGAACATATCGGATATGATTTCCCCCCTGGTAAAGAATGTTCCGCCTTCGGGGATAAGAAAATACTTTGATCTTATAAATGAAATGAAAGACGCAATATCCCTTGGTGTGGGAGAACCGGATTTTGTTACACCATGGAGAATAAGGGAAGCCGGGATATATTCACTGGAAAGCGGCCGTACCCATTATACCGCAAATGCCGGCATGTATGAGCTGAGATCTGAAATATCTCAATATATGAAAAGGAAATACGGCCTTGAATATGACCCCAGGAGCGAAATAATTGTAACGGTAGGTGCAAGCGAAGCGATTGACGCTGCATTAAGGGCCGTTGTAACACCGGGAGACGAGATTATCATTCCGGAACCCTGCTTTGTAGCATATAAAGCTTGCGCTACATTTTCCGGAGCTACTCCTGTAATTATTAATCTAAAGGCGGAATATGATTTTAAGCTCAGGCCCGAAGCCCTTGCCAAAGCAATTACTCCCAGAACCAAAGCGCTGATACTGCAATTCCCTAACAATCCTACCGGCGCTGTTATGACCAGGGAAGACTTAAGGCAGATTGTGGAAGTGCTTAAGGATAAAGACATACTGGTATTATCTGATGAAATATATGCGGAGCTGACATATGGGAGCAAGCATGTGTCTATTGCAAGTTTTCCGGAGATGAAAGAAAAAACGCTGGTAATAAACGGATTCTCAAAGGCTTTTGCGATGACCGGATGGAGATTGGGCTACGCGTGCGGGCATCCTGACCTTATTGGAGCTATCTATAAGATACATCAGTACGGCATAATGTCATCTCCTACTACAGCTCAGTATGCCGCTATTGAAGCTTTAAGAAACGGGGATGAAGATGTTGAAAATATGACAAGGGAGTATAACAGGCGAAGAAGGATAATGGTTGACGGATTCAGGAAGGCAGGCCTTGATTGTTTTGAACCATATGGAGCTTTTTATACGTTCCCATGTATTAAAAGTTCAGGCATGAGTTCAGAGGAATTTTGCGACAGGCTTCTTGAAGAAGAGAAGGTGCTTATAGTGCCGGGTACGGCCTTCGGTCAATGCGGTGAAGGGTTTATCCGCGCGACATATGCCAACTCCGTTGAAAATATTCAGGAGGCCATGAACAGGATACAAAGATTTATGAAAAAAGTCAGAGGGTGAGGAAGGCAGGATTTACGATAAACTCGTACATTCCTGTTTGGCATGAAGGTTTATATAAAAATGTGTACAGCATAAACAGCAAAAAAGGGGAGGATGTCCGTCCTCCCCTTTTTTTCATAAACTCTAAATTGCATTTTCTCCACTTTCGCCTGTCCTGATTCTTATGACATCCTTGATGTCATAAATAAATATCTTTCCATCTCCCACTTCTCCTGTTTTGGCATGTTTGCAAATAATATCCACTATGTCTTCAAGATGCTCGTCTTTTGCCACTATTTCAATTTTAATTTTGGGAAGAAGGTTTAAAGTAACTTCTGTACCTCTAAAATATTCTGTCCTGCCTTTTTGCATACCACAGCCCATTACCTGGCTGATGGTAAGACCGTATATATTGAAATTATTAAGTGATTCCTTTATTTCTTCAAGTTTGCAGGGTCTAATTACAGCTTCTATTTTTTTCATATACAGGACCTCCTATTATTACGACCATGTATTTTATATTAAACTGCAAATATTATATATATGAATTCTAAATACTTATTACTTCTTGGCTTGAGAAATCGGGATAAGCTTCTTCGCCATGCTCTGAAAAATCCAGACCTTCTTCCTCTTCCTTTTCGCTTACACGCAGGCTGGTAAACAATGAGACTACTTTTAATATTATAAAGGTAAGTATTGCTGATAATGCTACAGTTGCAATTATGCTTATTACCTGTACTCCCAGCTGTGCCGGATTACCATAGAATAATCCGTCTGCTCCCGCAGGGTTTACACTTTTTGTTGCAAACAGTCCGGTTGCCAGAGCTCCCCATATACCTCCGATTCCATGGCAGCCAAACGCATCCAGTGCATCATCATAACCAAACTTAGCTTTCAGTACGCTAACACCAAGGTAGCACAGAGGGCTTACGAACAATCCGATAATTATTGCTGAAAGGGGTGTTACAAATCCTGCCGCGGGAGTTATTGCTACAAGTCCGACAACTGCACCTGTTACCGCACCAAGCAAAGTAGGTTTGTCGTGATGTAGTGTTTCAACTATTACCCATGAAACCAGAGCTGAAGCAGCAGATATATGAGTAACCGCAAATGCGTTTACTGCCAATCCGTCTGCAGCAAGAGCACTTCCTCCGTTAAATCCGAACCAGCCGAACCAGAGTATTGCGCCGCCTATAAGTACAAAAGGTATATTGTGAGGAACTATTGGTGTTGATTTTGATTTTTTTCTGCTGCCGATAACTATACAAGCTATCAAGCCGGCTATACCTGAACTTATGTGAACAACATTTCCTCCTGCAAAATCAAGGGCACCAAGATTTTTCAACCAGCCGCCGGCTCCCCATACCCAATGAGCCAGCGGATCGTATACGAATGTACTCCATAACAGAACAAAAGCAATCATTGCCGGAAAACGCATTCTTTCGGCAAAAGCTCCTGTAATGAGAGCAGGGGTGATAATGGCAAACATTAATTGATATACTGCAAAGGCTGCATGCGGTATTGTTGCAGCATAGTCCGGATTAGGCGCTGCACCGACGCCTTTAAATCCAATAAAATCGAGACCGCCGAAAAGGTGGAATTTATCACTGCCAAAGCAGATGGAATAACCTATAAGGACCCATTGAACGGTTATTATTCCTATTATAATGAAGGAACTCATCATTGTATTTAAAACATTTTTACGTCTTACCATACCTCCGTAAAATAACGCAAGACCCGGAGTCATAAAAAATACAAGTGCTGAACTTAACATTGAGAAAGTAGTATCTCCTTTATCTATCGTATCTTCTGCAAAAGCAATTGCAGGAAGCGACATTGCTATTATTAATGCTAATATAAAAACGATGCTTTTCTTTTTCATATTCATACCTCCAATGTATAGATTTAAATGTATTTCATAATGTAGATTACCAGCGCTGACTGTACTTGAACTATAAATAACCAAATTAGGAGCCCCATTTGCAAGAATCACACCTGCGTGATTCACAATAATCAATAAAGGCGCTTAACTGATAACAATAAAAACATTATAGTTAAGCGCCTTTACTTAATTTTTTTAATTTTTCTATGAAGTGATTATATCATGTAAAATGAAATATTGCAACATAAAAATTGCAAAAATAAAAATTCAATATAATACAATTTATTTTATTTTTGAATACTTATGAGCTTATTTGAGTTTGTACATAACGCATATATGCTGAAATATCATTAGAGTTAAGGGACAGAAGAAGGGAATAGTAATGAAAATGGCATATTGACACTATCCTGTATTGTATATAACTTGTTAACACAGGATTCTTATGTTAAGATATTAAGGTATATTGAAAACCGCAAGGATATTGTATATAAATGTCTTATATAAATAATAAAAATGAAGGAGATGATAAAGTGCTTGAATTGGAACAGTTTAAAATTGAAATTGAAGATTTAAAGACAAGTCTGGATGAAATGGGGGCTTCTCTTTGACATCCCGGGAAAGAACAGGGAAATAGAAGAACTTGAGCAAAAAGCTTCCGAACCCGGTTTTTGGGATGATATGGAAAATTCTCAGAAAATATTGCAAAAAACAAAAAATTTAAAGGATAAGGTAGAAGGATATTATAAGCTTGTTTCTTTATGGGAAGATATAAAAACCTTAAATGAGCTTGCGATTGAAGAAAATGACGAAAGTGTCATTGAAGAAATAAAAAACGGGTTATCAAAATTAAAAGATGAGCTTCATAAGCTGAAACTTGAAACGTTATTGACAGGGGAATATGATAAGAATAATGCCATACTGACTCTTCATGCCGGAGCCGGAGGAACTGAAGCACAGGACTGGGTTCAGATGCTTCTCAGGATGTATACAAGATGGGCTGAAGAAAAGGGTTACACAGTAAAAATATTGGATTATCTTGACGGAGAAGAAGCCGGAATAAAAAGTGTAACTTTTCATGTTATCGGCGAAAATGCTTATGGATATCTCAAATCTGAAAAGGGTGTTCACAGACTTGTTAGAATTTCGCCTTTTGATGCTTCAGGAAGAAGGCATACGTCTTTCGCATCTCTTGATGTGATACCGGAACTGGATGATGATATCGAGGTAGATATTAATCCTGATGATTTAAAAATTGACACATATCGGGCCAGCGGTGCGGGCGGACAGCATATAAACAAGACTGAATCCGCAGTAAGGATTACACATATACCAACAGGAATAGTTGTTGCATGCCAGACAGAAAGATCCCAATTTCAGAATAAAGATACGGCAATGAAAATGTTGAAATCCAAACTTATAGAGCTAAAAGAGCGTGAACATAAAGAAAAAATAGAAGATCTTAAAGGTATTCAGCTGGAGATAGCATGGGGAAGTCAGATCAGGTCATATGTATTTTGCCCTTATACGCTGGTAAAGGACCATCGTACGAATTATGAAGAAACTAATGTTAATTCCGTAATGGACGGTAATATTGATGGGTTTATCAATGCTTACCTTTCCAGTGCCAAATAATATAAATATAAAAGATAATATACCTTATAAATGAAAGAAAAACAAGGTGCACATAACACCTTGTTTTTAATTGTTCTTGATTGGTTTTATATTGTTTTAATAAATATGTATAAGATATCTGAAGCTACTGATAACTGAATTACTCAGATAATTACTGTGACAAATTATTTATTTACACTGTCTTTTAATATCTTTCCTGCTCTAAATACTGGTGCATTTGATGCCGGTATTGTGATTTCCTGTTTAGTCTGCGGATTTCTACCCTTTCTAGCAGCTCTCTTTCTAACTTCGAAAGTACCGAAGCCAACAAGAACAACCTTATCGCCTGCTTTCAAAGTTTCCTGAACAGTTGAAATGAAAGCGTCGAGAGCAGCTCCGCTGTTCTTTTTGCTTAAGCCTGATTTTGCAGCAATTGCATTGATTAATTCAGTCTTATTCATACATATAACCTCCTAATTTTGGAATTCGACATTATTTTATAATGAAAGTAGCTATAAGTCAAGCTTTTAGTTAAAAATTAGTATTATAGAACTAAAAAAAATTATGATTTTTACTCAATATTATTATAATGCCGACCAAATATTACAAAATACGACTAAAATTGAGCATTAAATACTGGTATCAATTCATGGTAATACTATTATCTCTGCATCATTTACCAGTTTTTTTAGCTGTAAATGAAATTTATTTTCCAAGTGGTCACCTGGTGATTCACCCATTATAATATGTGAAATTTCATTTTCCTTTGCAAAGTCAGCTATTGTATTTACTATATCGTCAGATTTCAGTACGTATAGATCAGCACCTACTGATTTTGATATATCAAAAAGATACTCAAGAGCTTCACCTTCACTTGCATTATCAAGAAAGTTCCATTCGTTTTTTGCTACATGTATTACATATAAACCGCAATTTGTTTTACCTTTTAGCTCAACAGCTTTTCGTATAAGCCTTTCACAAGTTTTTTGCTGTGTGATGCAGACAAGAATATTTTGTAAAGAACGCAATTGATTAACACCGCCTTTATGCAAATTATTATAAGAGTAAAAGTTCCTTTCCGTAAGCGGAGCAAAACGAACAATGAGTGCATTTTAACATCATAGTTGAATTACGGGAATTTGTGATGTTAAAAGCACCGGCAACATGTAGCATATCAGCATATACTAAATAAAATTATATTAATTATTTACTTGTCTGTTTTTTTAGTTATTTATGTTGTATATTCAGTTGCAGCATTAAATTTTATAAAAGTAAGGCCTGCATAATTATTATAACAAAATAAATTAAAAAAGTCCTCTTATAATCAACAATATTTAAAAGTATGAATATCATAAAACATAATATTCTTTCTACAGATAGTTATTTTCAGACTAAATTAACTTGTTGCGCTGATTGATTTTACTCTATAAAACAACTATCACCATGGATTAAATTATTTGTTGTTGTCTTTGGTAAATACAATGAAAGGAGAGATTATTATGCCATTCATTTATGAATATGACAGAAGCAAGGCAGTTGATTATGCGCATAAATGGGCTTATGGCAGAAACCCTGCATATTTTAACTTTGATAATTATGGCGGGGATTGTACTAATTTTGCTTCACAGGTCATATATGCAGGCAGCGGAGTTATGAACTATACACCGGTATACGGATGGTATTACATAGATTCATATAGAAGAAGCGCTTCATGGACCGGAGTTGAATATTTGTACAAGTTTCTTATTAATAATAAAGGTATTGGGCCTTTTGCTGAGAGAGCTGACGTATATGATATACAAGTTGGGGATATAATACAATTGTCCTTTGGAAATGACGGACGGTTTACCCATTCACCGGTAGTAGTTGCTACAGGAGTAACACCGTCTGTTGATAATATACTGGTGGCGGCTCATACATTTGATGCGGATAACCGACCGTTAAATACATACAATTGGACAGAAATAAGATATCTGCATATAATAGGAGTTTATAAATAAAAGAAAAAGGTACTTATATAAAAAGAAGTCTTATCAATTCACTGATAAGACTTCTTTTTATATATATTCAATAATTATTTAGATATTATTTGCTCCAGATTCAATATAAATACGACTTTGTCATCTTTCTTAATTATGTCCGATATATATTTGGTTTCACAGTCAGGAGCTAATTCTTTATCGTTTGTATAATCTTCATCTGAAAAAGCTGTTATTTCATTGACTTCATCAACTATTAATCCTACATTTGCAGATTCTGTAGACAAAATTATGATTTTGGTTGTATCTTCATGTAAGGATTCCGGTACGGGTTCCTGAATAGAATTACTAATAGCTAATTTCTTTTTTAAATTAAAAATAGTATAAACCGTTCCTCGCAAATTTATCAGACCTTCTACATAGTCCGGGGTATCGGGAACTTTATAAATTTCTGAAGGATTTATTATCTGTACTATTCTTGCAATATCAATAGCGTACTTTTGTCCGGAAAGGCTAAAAACAATGTATTGTTTTTGTGCCATAGTATTTACCCCCATAATAAATAAAATAAATATTGCTGATATGCACTGCGAAAGATTTATAAAGCATTCCGAGGATCTGGCATCCATGAGAATGTTAAACTAAGTATCCGTTATTGCAAATGTTAACTTATATATATTATATCAACTATAATATAAAACAGCAAACTAATTTATATGTTGAGCAGGTTGATTTTATTGCAGAAAACCAAATAAGTTATTGCTGGATGACCGGCACAACCTATATATAAATTCAAAATTATACTGTCAGCTTCTGTAACTGCCGTTTATTTTAACATAATCATAAGAAAAATCGCATGTCCACATTCTGTCGGAATGTGTCCCGCTATTAAGGTCTATAATTATGCTTATTTCATTTTGTGAAAGTATCTCTTTTGCTTTTTCTTCGCTGAAGGATACTGCTGTTCCGTTTTTACAAACAAGCAGGTTTCCTATGTATATATCAACGAGATTAGGATCGAAATTTGCTCCTGAATAACCTGCTGCGGTAATTATCCGCCCCCAGTTTGCGTCTTCACCGAATATTGCGGTTTTAACAAGAGGGGATTTGGCTATTGCATTAGCTATTTTTAACGCGTCGTCTTCACAGGAAGCGCCGTTTACCTTTATCTCCACAAGCTTTGTGGCACCTTCGCCGTCTGCAGCTATGTTTTTTGCAAGATAAGTGCAAACATAAAGCAATGCATCTTTGAATTTATGATATTCATAATCTTCATCTACGAGCCCCGGATTTCCTTTTTGACCGTTTGCAAAAATAATTACCATGTCGCAAACGCTTGTATCACCGTCTACTGAAACCCGGTTAAAAGTTTTCTTGATTACTTCTTTTACGGCCTTATCAAGGAGATTGGGGGATATCTTAGCATCAGTGGTAATTATCCCTATCATTGTTGCCATGTTCGGATGTATCATACCTGAACCTTTAGCTATTCCGCCTATCCTAATGTTTTTACCCTGAATTTCTGTTTCAACTGCAATTTCTTTTGGTTTAGTATCCGTTGTCATTATTGCTGTTACTGCATCACTGCTTCCGTTTGAATTCAGGTTTTTAACCGCATTTTTAATACCTGAACGGATTGCAGTCATATCAAGCTGTATACCGATAACTCCTGTAGAGCCTACCAGCACATTTTCGGATTTACATTCTAAAAGATTTGCTGTAATAGACGCAATTTCTTTTGCATCTTTATAACCCTGTTCACCTACGCATGCATTTGCATTACCGCTGTTTATTACAATAGCATTTGCATATCCGTTCTTAATATGCTCCATGGTTACCTGGAGGGAATGGCCTTTTACTACATTTGTTGTAAATACTCCTGCTACGGCAGCAGGACATGTGGAACTGATTAATGCAAGATCCTTTTTGCCGTTTTTCTTAAGGCCGCATGCTACTCCTGCCGCTAGAAAGCCTTTCGGAGCGGTAATTCCACCGTTAATTACATCCATAATCAATTCACCCCGATATGTTTTGAATATTTAAATTATACAGAAATGATATTTTTTATTCAATAAAAGTTTTGCCCTTGACACTTTAATTTCCATACATTATTATTTTATAATAAAATATTAATATAATGTTTGTAAATACGATGAACAAGAGGAGTAGGTATAGAATACCCCAAAGAGAGGGAAGGTCGCAGGCTGTAAGCCGTCCTGGGGAGCAGATATGCTGAAGGTAGCTTGGGAGTACTGCAGCTGAAAGAAAATGTAAAAAGTAGTAGGCTGCAGCGGCAAAGAACCGTTATTTCTTTTAAGAGCCCGCATCATGTGGGAATTTTGGTGGTACCGCGAAAACGGCCTTTCGTCCAATACGGATGAAAGGTCTTATTTATTTACATGAAAAAGCATATAATGATGATTAATAAATTATCCGGGCATTTACAGAAATTACATGATTTACTTAAAGAGGAGTGATTGCACTGCTGGTACTGAAAATTCTTGGATTTATATTTATGGCGGCAGGAACGCTGCTGGTGTACGGTGCTAGGTTCATCGCCGCCCGATATAAGATAGCTGATAAAGTGGAATGCAGTTTTGAGGATCAATTAAGCGAAGAGGAATTGATAAGGTATAAGGAAGACAAAGCATTATTAAGCATAAAGCTAAAAGGCATGGCCGTTCTTGCCTCAGGAATAATAATCATATTAATTGCTTTCAGGTAGGCGTTCCTGTTGCATTAACGCCTATGAGATATTAATTTGCTAAGCCTGGAGTTATGTTTTTTGCACAAAACCACTGTAAAACAGACGGGATTGTTCATAATTAAAAAATGTTTGGAGATATATTAAATATATTTAGGAGGTATGTTATGAGTCAAAATACAAATATAGCAAAGACTTATGATCCGAAACAGGTAGAAGACAAGCTTTATAAAAAATGGATGGAAAAAGGATATTTTCACCCTGAGATAGATAAAAACAAGGAACCGTTTACAATAGTGATCCCGCCGCCAAATATCACAGGACAATTACATATGGGTCATGCATTGGACAATACCCTGCAGGATATACTTATCAGATGGAAAAGGATGCAGAAATACTGCACCCTTTGGGTACCGGGCACGGACCATGCCAGCATAGCTACCGAAGCAAAAATAGTTGAAGCTATGGCTAAAGAAGGTTTAACAAAAGAACAGATAGGAAGGGAAAAGTTCCTTGAAAGGGCCTGGGACTGGAAAGCTCATTATGGTGGAAGGATAGTTGAACAGCTTAAAAAGCTGGGCAGTTCCTGTGACTGGGAACGGGAACGTTTTACCATGGATGAGGGATTATCAAAGGCTGTAAGGGAAGTATTTATAAGGCTGTATAATAAAGGTCTTATCTACAGAGGAGAAAGAATAATAAACTGGTGTCCGAAATGCAATACTTCCATTTCAGATGCTGAGGTTGAATATGAGGAAAAAGACGGCCATTTTTGGCATATTAAATATCCTGTAAAAGACAGCGATGAATATATAATAGTAGCAACGACCAGACCTGAGACCATGCTGGGAGATACGGCGGTAGCCGTTCATCCTGATGATGAAAGGTATAAGCACCTTATTGGCAAGAAAGTAATACTACCGCTTGTTAACAGGGAGATACCTGTAATCGCGGATACTTATGTTGACAAGGAATTCGGAACGGGAGCTGTTAAGATTACTCCTGCTCACGACCCCAATGACTTTGAGATAGGACTGAGGCATAACCTCGAACAAATTAGGGTAATGAATGATGATGCCTCAATGAACTCATTTGCAGGCCCATATTGCGGCATGGACAGATATGATGCGAGGAAGAAGATTGTTGAGGACCTTGACAAGCTCGGGCTTCTTGTAAAAATTGAGGACCATAGGCATAATGTCGGTGCCTGCTACAGATGTAACACGGTAATTGAACCAATAATATCAAAGCAGTGGTTTGTAAAAATGAAACCCCTTGCCGAGCCTGCCATAGAAGCTGTAAAAAGCGGTAAAATTAAGTTTGTGCCGGAAAGGTTCGCTAAGATATATTATAACTGGATGGAGAATATTCAGGACTGGTGTATATCAAGGCAGCTTTGGTGGGGACACAGGATACCTGCATATTATTGTCAGGATTGCGGCAATATGATGGTAAGCGAGGCATTGCCGGAAAAATGTGATAAGTGCGGTAGCACAAAGATGGAACAGGATCCTGATACTCTTGATACCTGGTTCAGTTCAGCATTATGGCCTTTTTCTACCCTGGGATGGCCTGAGGAAACGGAAGATTTGAAATATTTCTATCCTACAAGTGTCCTTGTAACAGGTTATGATATCATTTTCTTCTGGGTAGCAAGGATGATTTTCTCAGGGCTTGAACATATGGGAAAAGAACCGTTTAAATATGTATTTATACATGGTATAGTAAGGGATGCCCAGGGAAGAAAAATGAGCAAATCTCTTGGCAACGGAATTGATCCCCTGGAGATTATAGATACCTATGGAACCGATGCATTAAGGTTTGCGCTTACTATAGGTAATGCACCGGGAAATGACTTAAGATTTTCAAATGAAAAGGTTGAGTCAAGCAGAAATTTTGCAAATAAAATATGGAATGCTTCAAGATTCGTTCTTATGAATTTTGATGAAAATATAGATTTCAGCGCAGTAAATCCTCAGAAATTTAATATGGCGGACAAGTGGATTCTCAGCAGGCTGAACACTCTTACAAAAGAAGTTACTGAAAACATGGAGAAGTTTGAACTTGGTATAGCTCTGCAAAAAATATATGAGTTTATCTGGGAAGAATTCTGCGACTGGTATATAGAGCTCGTTAAGCCAAGATTATATGACAGAGAGAGTGAAGGGAGACTTGAAGCCTTATATGTGCTCAACCATGTATTGGGAACCTCAATGAAGCTGCTTCATCCGTATATGCCGTTTATAACGGAAGAAATATATATGCATCTTATAAATGATGACGAAAGCATAATGATTTCTGACTGGCCGAAATATGACGATAAATTTAATTATCCTGAAGCTGAAAAGGATATGGGTCTGATAATGGAGGCCATAAGAAATATCAGGAATATAAGGGCTGAAATGAATGTGCCTCTGTCAAGGAAAGCAAATGCCATATTTGTTTCAGCAAAAGACGAAACACGAAGCATAATTGAAAGAGGAAAAAGCTTCATAGAGAAACTTGCAGGATTATCAGGACTTACGCTGCAATCCACCAAAGAGGGGATTTCACCGGATGCTGTTGCAGCTGTAATCCCGGATGCTGAAATATATATTCCTCTTGAAGACTTAATTGACATATCTAAAGAGGTCGAAAGGCTTGAAAAGGAAAAAGAGAATCTTCAGAAAGAACTTGACAGGGTTGCGTCGAAGTTAAATAATGAAGGTTTTATGGCTAAAGCTCCGGCTAAGGTAATAGAAGAAGAAAAAGCAAAACAGGTCAAATATCAGGATATGTACAACAGCGTGGTTGAGCGGTTGAACAAATTAAAAAGTTTTTAATAATAAACGGAGGTTGCCATGAATTACGGATTTGTCAGGGTAGGGGTTGCTACTCCGGAATTAAAGGTTGCTGACTGTAAATATAATGCTGAAAAAATAATAGAAATGATGAGGGATTCCGAAGACAAGAATATAAAAATAGTAGCATTCCCTGAAATGTCTATAACCTCATATACCTGTGGGGATTTGTTCCATCAGGACGTAATGCTGGATGAAGCAGAAAAGCAACTGTTGAGGATACTGGAAGCTACAAAAAATACGGATATTATAGCTTTGCTGGGGATGCCTTTGAGGGTTGACAGCCAGCTGTTTAATTGCGCTGTGGTTATACAAAAGGGCAGAATACTGGGAGCCGTGCCTAAAATTTATATACCCAATTACAGCGAATTTTATGAAGGACGATGGTTTTCCAGCGGTTTAAAGCTTAAAAGCAGTTCAGTTAAAATCTGCGGTTATGATGTTCCTATAGGTACGGACCTTTTATTCGAAGCTGAGAATTTTCCCGGATTATGCTTTGGAATTGAAATTTGCGAGGATTTATGGGTACCTGTACCGCCAAGTTCCATGCAGGCTATGGCGGGAGCGGTATTGCTCTTTAATCTTTCTGCAAGCAATGAGGTAATAGGTAAACATGAATACAGGCGTGAACTGGTAAGACAGCAATCAGCACGCTGTACGGCAGGCTATATATATTCCTCATCGGGCATTGGAGAATCAACAACCGATCTCGTATTCGGAGGGTATGGAATAATTGCTGAATACGGTACCGTGCTTGCAGAAACGGAAAGGTTCAACGAAAAAGGTACAATAATTTATTCAGATATTGATATATTCAAATTATTGAATGACCGGCGAAAAAATACCAGCTTTATGGAATGTCCTTATAAAAGTGAAGTCAGAAAAATAATTTTTAATATAAATGAAAACTTTGATTATAATATTAAAAGGTATGTAGATCCTCATCCTTTTGTACCTGCGAACAGGGAATCCAGGGATTTAAGATGCAGGGAAATATTTGCAATACAGACCGCAGGTCTCAGGAAACGTATCTTGCATACCAATCTGAAAAAAGCTGTGATAGCCATATCGGGAGGCCTTGATTCTACCCTTGCATTGCTTGTAACAGTTAATACATTTGATAAGCTGAATATACCAAGGGATAATATATTAGCTATCACGATGCCCGGTTTTGGAACTACAGGCGAGACATATAATAATGCTATGCAATTAATGAAATCATTAAAAGTAAATTACAGTGAAATTGACATAAAACCTGTATGCCTCAAACACTTTGAAGATATAAGTCATGACGCGGGTGTTCACGATGTTACGTATGAAAATGTACAGGCAAGGGAAAGATGTCAGATATTAATGGATATAGCCAATAAAGTCGGCGGATTGGTTATAGGTACGGGAGACTTATCAGAATTGGCACTGGGATGGTGTACCTATAACGGAGACCACATGTCGATGTACTCTGTAAATTGCAGTATACCTAAAACCCTTGTAAAGTTTTTAGTGGAATGGGTGGCTGAAAATGTAGCAGACAATGATACCAGGGAAGTACTATACAGAATACTTGAAACACCTATATCTCCCGAACTTCTGCCTCCTGACCCCGACGGAAGAATACAGCAGAAGACAGAAGATATTGTAGGGCCATATGAACTCCATGACTTTTTCCTGTACCATATGGTCAGATACGGTGCATCTCCGTCAAAAATACTGTTTTTGGCGCAGCACGCATTTAAGGGCGCATATGATAAAGCAACAATAGAAAAATGGCTTAAGGTTTTCTGCCGGAGATTTTTCAGTCAGCAGTTCAAACGCTCCTGCCTGCCGGATGGGCCAAAGGTTGGAACGATAAGCCTTTCACCCAGGGGTGACTGGCGCATGCCGAGTGATGCGGAGGCTGCGGTATGGTTAGGGGATATAGAGTAGATGAGATTGAATTTTGAAAATTGAAATTTGATATTTAAAAAACGAGAATTGACAGTTAAAAATGCCAATTCTCGTTTGAGTATTATTGGTTTCAAGCGGTGTGCTGGCTTATAAGTATTTTGATTTATTCTGATAGCTGATTTTATTGTATGTTTTTGGGGTTTTGCCGTATTTGAGCGAGTGTATCGGAGAAAAGACGCATTCAGCAGCCGTGATGCTGTTACGATGTTTTAGTTTTTATTGATAGTTGGGCTTATTCTGTAGCTTTGAGGGTTTTGCCGCTTTTGAACGACCAAAATCGGCGGAAAAGTCGCCGCTCACTTGCCGCGGAGGCTTTCGGGTCAGTGAAAACCTTCGAATACATTAAGCGATAGAAAACATTCCTTTGGCGGTCGGCGCAAAGTCACCATCCGTGGCTCCGTTGCGCTTAAAAATGACATCGTGTCATTTTTCTTGCGTCGTCTGTTTTTCTACCGAGTGTATTGAAGAAGCTTTTCAAAGGCTCATACTGTAGCCGTTGGAGCAAAAGTACAATTTTAGTTGTTAATTATTTACTTGTGAAGTTTTTAAGTGAATTAAATCTATTTAGACATAAGGTAAAACAGAGATGACAACTTACATGAAACTGTGCATGAATCGAGTATATTGGCTAGGTCTATACTGTGGAGAGGAAAAAACAAATTACTATTAATTCTCTTACGAAGCCTTAACGGTTGGCTTTATTTCTGCCCGGAGTGTAAAGTGTCTGCGGACGGGGACTTATACGCCTCTGAGCATGGATGCGAATAAGCGTGGTTTGTAAGGCGAATGAGCGCTCAAACGACCGGGACATTTTTCAAAAAGGATGACCCGCGTAAGCAGAAATGTGTCCCACTAACCTTAATATATACGGACAAGAAAAGGTTTCTGACAAGACGCACGGAGGCACGATAAAGGATGATAATAAAGAAAATGTGACATAATTAGTTAGTAGTTCAGAATTTAGTGTTATGAATTAAACTAAGAATTATGAACAGTAGGAGGTAATAAATGATTAATTTTGACTATTCTAAAGCTTTGAGTTTTATAAAAGAAGATGAAATATTTAATCTGGCGCCGCATATAAAAATCGCTCATGATATGCTTCATAATGGGACAGGCGCCGGAAGTGATTATACAGGATGGGTAGAACTGCCTGTGAATTATGACAGGAAAGAATTAAGCCGAATAAAAGAAGCAGCGGAAAAAATCAGGCAGAATTCTGAAGTTGTTATTGTTGCAGGGATAGGCGGATCCTACCTTGGAGCAAAAGCGGCGATAGATATTTTAAGCCACTCATTTAGCAATATTTTGCCGGCTGAAAAGAGAAAGGCTCCGCACATATTGTTTGCAGGGAATAATCTTAGTTCCACTTATCTGTGTGACTTATTGGACGTAATACAGGATAAGGATTTATCGGTTATTGTTATATCCAAATCAGGCACGACTACTGAAACTTCCATTGCTTTCAGAGTTTTAAGGGAGCACATGGAGAATAAGTACGGGAAAGCAAAGGCGGCTGAACGCATATATGCGGTAACAGATAAAGATAAGGGCGCTTTGAAAAAGCTTGCGGATGAAGAAGGCTACACAACTTTTGTCCTGCCTGCCGATATAGGCGGAAGATATTCTGTATTGACTCCTGTAGGATTGTTGCCGATAGCAGTCAGCGGTGCTGATATTGATATGATTATGGAAGGTGCGGCAAAGGCATATCAGGTATATAGTAATTCTAACGTTGAGATAAATGATTGCTATAAATACGCGGCTGCAAGAAACGCGTTATACAGGAAGAACAAGACAATTGAAATTCTTGCGGGCTATGAGCCTTCACTGCACTATTTTATAGAATGGTGGAAACAACTATACGGCGAGAGTGAAGGCAAGGACCAAAAAGGAATTTTCCCTGCAGGTGTGGATTTGACTACCGATCTGCACTCCATGGGACAGTATATACAGGACGGGCTTCGTAATATATTTGAAACTGTCCTGAATGTACAGAATCCAAGAAGAAATATGACCATCAAAGAAGATAAGGATAATATCGACGGTCTGAATTTTCTTGCAGGAATGGATTTGGATACGGTGAACAAAAAAGCGATGGAAGGCACTATTCTCGCGCATACTGACGGAGGAGTTCCAAATCTGGTTGTCAGTATTGAGCGCCTTGATGAGAAATGTTTCGGCAGCATGGTATACTTCTTCGAAAAAGCATGTGGAATAAGCGGATATCTTATGGGGCTTAATCCGTTTAACCAACCGGGGGTGGAAGCATACAAGAAGAATATGTTTGCTCTTTTGGGTAAACCGGGTTATGAAAACGAGAGAGAAAACCTGGAAAAAAGGTTAAAAGTCAGATAATAAAGCTATTTAAATGTAATGTTCGTATTATGTAAACTTATTATTGTTTCAGGTAATATTTTATAGCAGGAAAAGTTTTATCATATTGTATTTACAATGACATCTTTACTTTAGTATACTAGTGTAGTAATATTATAAAAGAATAAATTATGTAATGGGGGATATTGAATATGGCAAAGAAGCTAATAGCACTGATAATGGTGTTGATGCTTGCTTTAGGAGTGGCAGCATGTTCATCTGATAATGATAATGGTGATACGTTAACGGTAGGGTTTGATGAAAATTTTCCGCCTATGGGTTTTGTTGGTGACGATGGGGAATATACGGGTTTTGACCTTGAATTAGCGGCAGAAGTTGCAAAACGCCTGGATATGGAGCTTAAGCTTCAGCCGATTGCATGGGATGCTAAAGATATGGAACTGGAATCAGGAAATATAGATTGCATCTGGAACGGTTTTACAATTAACGGCCGCGAAGATGATTATACATGGACAGAACCTTATATGGCAAACAATCAGGTTTTTGTTGTGAAGGCAGATTCAAATATAAAGACTATAGCTGACCTTAAAGGAAAAACGGTGGCAGTTCAGGAGGATTCAAGTGCTCAAAAAACATTAAATGATAATAAACCTTTAACGGATACTTTTGGGAAACTCCAATCAAAGCCTGATTATAACACAGCTCTGATGGAACTTGAGGCAGGTTCTGTGGATGCGGTTGCAATGGATGAAATAGTAGCCAATTATCAGATTACTAAAAGAGGAAGCAAATTTGTAATATTAGAAGAAAAATTAGCGGAAGAAGAATATGGAGTAGGTTTCCTCAAGGGTAATACCGAGCTGAGGGATAAAGTGCAAAAAACACTGGAAGATATGGCTGCTGACGGGACATTAGCGAAAATATCAAATAAATGGTTTGGTAAGGATGTTACAACCATTGGAAAATAATTGAATACATGTGTAGCATATGAATTTTATATTAAACTGTTTCAAATATTCAATGTCTGAAAGGGTTTAAAGGTATAATGCAGCAGTTCTATTACAATTTTTTGCTATATATTAAATCAAAGAACTGATATATTATTGGGGCTGTCCCTGAGAGAGATAGCCCCTTTGTTTGTATGCCGGGAAGTTGGAGGTATTTTGTGTGAACTGGTCGATGTTATTGTTAAAATTAGGCGGAGGCATGGTGGTGTCTGTAGAAATATTCGTACTGACACTGCTTTTCTCTCTTCCTTTAGGTTTATTAGTTGCTTTTGGACGCATGTCTAAAAACATTATATTAAGAAATGTAATTAAACTTTATATTTCTATAATGCGTGGTACGCCATTGATGTTACAATTGATGGTAGTGTTTTTCGGACCGTATTATATATTCGGTGTAAATTTAACGAATGAATACCGTTTTGTGGCTGTTATAATAGGATTTTCACTGAACTATGCAGCATATTTTGCTGAGATTTACCGTGGCGGTATAGAGTCAATGCCGGTTGGGCAATATGAAGCTGCAAAGCTATTAGGCTATAGTAAAATTCAGACTTTTTTCAAGATAATATTGCCTCAGGTTATCAAGCGCATCTTGCCGGCAGTGACAAATGAAGTGATTACCCTTGTTAAAGATACTTCTTTGGCATATGTTATTTCTGTTTCTGAAATGTTCAAAGAAGCAAAGGCCATTGCTTCTGCTCAGGCAAGTGTGGTGCCATATATTGCGGCAGGATTGTTTTACTATATATTTAATTTTGTTGTAGCACATACAATGGAAAGGATAGAAAACAAATTAAATTATTATAGATAGGGGTTCTTCAGATGAAGTTATTGCAAATTAAGAATCTGAAAAAGAGCTTTGACGGCCTTGAGGTAATCAAGGATATTTCACTTGACGTGGAAGAGGGACAGGTTGTTGCGATCATAGGCCCGTCTGGCTCGGGCAAATCTACATTATTAAGATGCGCAACAATGCTTGAAAAAATAGATTCAGGCGATTTGATTTATATGAATGAATACGCTGCAAGAACCGGACCGGACGGCAAAGCAGTATATGCACCGCCCAAACAGCTGAAAAAAATACACACCTATTTTGGGCTGGTATTTCAAAACTTTAACCTGTTTCCACATTATTCGGTTATAAAAAATGTAACAGATGCGTTAATTACTGTTCAAAAAATGAACAAAACAGAAGCTTTGGAAATAGGAAGGAATTTACTGAAGAAAATGGCTTTGTCAGACAAAGAGGACGCTTATCCATACCAATTATCCGGAGGACAGCAGCAGAGGGTTTCTATTGCAAGGGCTCTTGCATTAAATCCCAAAGTGCTCTTCTTTGACGAGCCGACTTCTGCCCTTGACCCGGAACTGACGGGCGAAATTCTGAAAGTAATTAGGGACCTGGCTGCGGAGCGCATGACAATGGTAATTGTTACACATGAAATGGGTTTTGCCAGGGATGTTGCCGACCATGTTATATTTATGGATGGCGGCGTTATTGTTGAAGAAGGAAGCCCTGATGAAGTAATAAACAACCCGAAAAATGAGCGTACAAAAGCATTTTTAAGAAGATTTGAAAAGTAAAATGAAGGAATTATTCAAAAAGTGTAGAAAATATAATAATAAAGGGAATTTTATATATAGCAATGAATATATTAAGTTTTTATGGTAAATAACCTCTGCTTTTAAGTTTGTAAGTATTTTGAGTTGTAATGTATTTTATAATTATTAAATATCTATCATTTCAGAAATTAATGGCTGATACTTTGTAAATATATAAAGGTCTTTAGAAATCACTGCGCAGACTGCTTAAATTTAATACTATAAATTTGTTTCATAGCCGGAGGCAAAATATGTTAAAGATAAAAGATGGTTTTATGTTGAGAGAGATTGCAGGCACAATGGTTGTTGTACCTCTGGGCGAAAGAGTAATTGAGTTTAACGGGCTTATGTCCCTTAGCGAAAGCGGAGCACTGTTATGGAGAAAGCTGGAGCAGGGTGCAGAAATTGATGAGCTCGTTGATTTAATTTTGTCAGAGTATGATATAGATAGAGATACTGCCAGGGCTGATATAGAAGAGTTTATAGCAGCTTTAAAGGAGAAAGGACTGCTGAACTCGTGAATATGTCATGGGGAGAATTTACAGGCACTTTAATGCAAAAAGCAGCGGAACTGGGAGTGCCGATTGAGGGTCAATTTGAATTGACTTCACGATGTAATCTCAGGTGCAATATGTGCTATCTGGGCCGTGGGGCAAATGATGCAGATGCGATAAAACGCGAGCGTTCTGCACAGGAGTGGATACGGTTAGCGGCTGAGGCCCGTGATGCAGGAATGCTTTACTTGTTGTTGACAGGAGGAGAAGTCTTTATTCGTAATGATTTCCGGGAGATCTATGAGGCAATTTCGAAAATGGGTTTTAATATTATGATATATACCAATGCCACCATGATAACAAAAGATATTGCCGATTGGCTTGGACATATTCCGCCGTCACAGGTGGAAATAACTTTGTATGGTGCATCACCTGAAGCCTATTCATACATTTGCGGAAGCTCGGAAGCTTATACAAAAGCAGTACAGGGAATTGACCTGTTATTGTCCAGAGATATTACTGTCAGCCTAAAAACGACGGTGGTACAGGGAAATGCAGATGATTTTGAAAAAATTGCTGAATTCGCCCAAAAGCGAAGCATAGATTTTGGAGTTGTCAACTATGTTTCACCGAGAAGAGAACCGGGTAACACCCGGCCGGAAAGTGAAAGGCTGTCTCCTGAAAAACTGGCTGAATATGAAATGCGTGTTCAAAATTACTTAAATAAAGGAAACAGGAAAAAAACATACAGTGTTTTTAAAGCAGACAAGCCTTCTGTTGATGTTAAAGAGTATCCGTTTTATTGCACAAGCGGCAAGTGTTCATTTTGGATCACATGGGATGGAAGGATGACTCCCTGCGGTTTAATGAACGAGCCGGCAACCTTTCCGTTTGAGAAGGGCTTTGATAATGCATGGGAAGAATTGCAGGAAGCTTGCTGTTCATTGCCAGTATGTACGGAATGCGATGAATGTTCGCTGCAGGACTACTGTATGTCATGTATTGCAAGGTTGTGGAGCGAAACAGGCTGTTATGACAGACCGGCATCTTATTTGTGCAGACATGCTCAAAGCAGGAAAGCTTTAGAAGAGCTTGGGAGGTGATATTATGAAAAAAAAGTATGTAAAACCTGAAATTAAATACATAGAACTCAGGCCGGAAGAGAGACTGGCTAATTGCGGATGGAGAGGCCGCAATCCCGGCAAGTGGAACAATCCCAATTGTGTAAAAGGTCCGGGCGGACGTTCTTAATGAGCAAATCACTCAAGGGCAGGAAAAGAACGGGTATAAGATGAAAAACAGAGATTACAGACTTGCCTGAGAGCTTGTTTTACAGATACTGAAAGGATATATACATATGACGAAATTGGATGTTGCCGGAATATTAATTAAGATTAAAGCAGATGATGGATGTGAATATAGGAAATTAAAACCCTTTTTCTCCAATAGCGATGAAACAGCCGATTTAAGTATAGATATATTTGGATGTGATGAAATTAAAAATAACATTGGAGAACCTGCGGTTAATGGAGATATCAGATGGGAATGCGGTAGCGAAGGCAGCAAAGATGTATCTTTGTATATATACGAAAATAATTCCGATGAGATTGCTTTCAGGATAGATGCGCGTGAAAGCTGGGATTATGCACGTGCATATTTCAGCAGAAAATATTATGACGGAAAATATGCCATTACAGGTCCTGTAGGAGATATCCTGTTCAGAAACAGAATTTTATATCATTCAGGTATGGTCATACATGCTTCTGCAATAGAGTGGGAGGGCAAAGGGATTATTTTTTCCGCTCCTTCAGGAATGGGTAAATCGACACAGGCCGGTCTCTGGAGAAAGTATAAGAAAGCAAAAGTGCTTAATGATGACCGCTCCGCAATAAGACTAATAAAAAATCGGCCTTATGTATATGGCATTCCATGGAATGTATCATCTTCAAAAGTTATAAATGCTTCTGCACCGCTTTTTTCGGTAATTGTACTGGAACAGTCGGAAGAAAATAAAATCTGTCGCCTTTCAAAACAGGAGGCTTTGCTGAGGCTTATGCCACGATGCTTCCTTCCTTATTATCAAAAAGGTCTTATGGATATAGCGTTAAACAATTTGGAAAAGATTATTATTACTACCCCTGTATATTTATTGAGCTGCAAGCCGGACAGGGAAGCAGTGGAGTTGGTATGTGAATGCCTGAAGTTAAGTTAGTAAAGGCAGATAATATATTTAATACGATCCGAAATATGTTACGTGAGGGAAAATGTGTAAGGGTTACCGTCACCGGAATGAGTATGTATCCTTTTTTACGTGAAGGTATAGACAGTGTATTGTTATCTGATATTAGCTTTGAAAATCTACACCGTGGTGATATAGCATTGGTACATAATAATGACGGGCAATATATATTACACCGTGTTTTGCGTAAAAGCGGCAATTGCATTTTTATGGCAGGCGATTCGTTAAAAGAAGTTGAAGGACCTATTAATTCAGACAGTATTTTTGCAGCAGTTACCGCTGTCTGGCGGGGAGATAAGCGTATTGAATGTACCAATATGAAGTGGAAGCTGCTTTCACATTTATGGCTGTTGATGATGCCTGTCAGAAGTATTATGCTGAAGATAATAAGACATATTGATAAGTCTTGGGCGTAATATGGATATTTATTACCGCCATTTGAATCATATTTATAATTCAAGCCAACGAAGCAGTTCCATCCTTTTTTTTGCATTTACATCAGATGAGCTGGAAAAGAGTATAGTTTTTTTCTCTGCTATACTGATGTCTTTTCTGAATGCGTTATCCAGAATACGATGTATCCAGGCAATTGGTACCAGCAAAGGGGTTTTTTGAGCATATACATATTTACCTTTCAGGTTTTGAGCAGAAGGGAAAAGAAATGACCTGGAAAAGATAAGTTTACCATGGTGTCCCTTTCCTGTGGAGCTAAAACGCAACTGCAGGCTGCCTGTTTTTCTTTCAGGTATTTCCTTGCCATATATGCCGCCTGATATTATATCTTCGATAAACAAGCATATATTAGCATCATTTAGGAATGAATTATTTGCAAACTGTGAAGGGACGGTTAATCCAAACAACCGGTCGCAAATTGCCAGGACTGCAAGTGAGAAACGTTCTAAATTAAGAGTTCTGATATCTTCCAGAACAGCATTCCAGTTTATCGTTTCCATTCTGGAATGTATAAAAAGAACCAGGTCGCATAGCTGACGAAGACCGAAACCTGAAGAAAGCATATGAACAGCCATGTGTAAAAAAAGATAAGCTAGTTGTTTTTCATCGCGCAAAGTTAATACCGGTGTACTTTCAATTTCAAAATATGTCGTTTGATTCCAAATATCAGCTTCAAATATTTCAGCTGTTTCGAGATGCTCTTGACTTGCCAATGCCCAGTGCAGTTCAATGGGAAGGTGTTTTTCATGTGTAAAGACTGCATGACATGAGGTTGTATTTGATAATGAGTAATTTAAATTTTTAAGTATTCTTTTTGCAGTATTTAAATCACTTTTATGTATAAGAAGGTCGGCATCGCTCATTATGCGCAATTCAGGATGAGGATAAAGGTCTCTGAGAACCAGGCCTTTAACTGCGATTACAGATATATTTGACTCATTAAATAACTCTAGAATCCTGCTTATCTCGTTTACATGCTGAAGCTGTGTTACTCCGGCCAGGACAGAGCTGTATTCCCATTCCGATATTAATTCTGAATCAAGCTCATTTATGATACCTGAATTTTTCAGCAAAGGATACAATAAAGTATGAACTTCATGTTTTTTTGCTTCAAGGAAGATGTTTTCCCAGTCGGCATTTTTAATACCTGATTTATCTATATTCTCATTGCGTATTGCCTTTGCCAGTAATGTAACCAATATTTGCTGATTTTGGTTCATATATTTTCTCCTCAACGGATCAATTATAATATATAATACTTATAACAGTATAGCAAAAACAAGTATTGTGTACAAATTTGTCACTGAGTCGGGTTAAAATTGACAAGAACAATGTTTGAGTGTATGATTATGTTTGAGTGTATGATTAATTGTATAAATTAATCAGATAATTAAAAATTTATCAGAATTAAGCAGAAAATAACGAGTATTAACATATAATGAATTCTTTATATTATAAAACAATACAATTATTTGCACTCAGAATAAGTATTTTCTGAATAATTAAATGCGTTTTTTCTCTTCATTTATTCAATTAATAGTGAGAAATGCATAAAATATCTGGTTCATACTATTTAACCGTCCTGAATTACAGTGTTTATTGTTTAGTGATAGTTAAATGAGGGTGGTTGCATATGAAAAAGTGTAAAGTTTTGTCCATGATGTTAATTTTCTTTATGACTACTTTAATTTCATCTTGTTCAGGACCCAAACTGACGGTATTCAGTTCAAAAACTGATTCTACACAAACGGTTGATGAAGATAAGATTTATGAAGTTAAAAAGACGTCTTTAACTTCGGTAACTTCCGGTACTGCCTTATTGGTTGCCAGGCGTGAAACCAGTTTATATTTCAATGATGTTTCGGGTATAATCACCAAATTAAACATCAGAGTGAATGATAAGATAAAGCCGGGGCAGATCATTGCAGAGATAGTATCGGAAGAATTGATTCATGAAATGGAACAGTTGAAGTTAAGTCTTGATAAAGCACAATTGGAGCTGCAGCAAATAGAATTAAATATAGCAAATGAAACTGATGACCTGGAGATTTACAAAATGTATCTTGAGTATGCTAAAAAAGCTTTGGAAAATGATAATAATCAGGAAAACTTAAATGAATATAACAGAGCGCTGATTACATACAGGCAAGGCGAAAGGTCACTGGAAATAGCGAAAAAAAACAGGGAAATTGCAAATCTTGAAATAGAAAGCATTGAAAAATCAATAAAATACACGGAGCAAAGATTAAATGACTGCAAACTGGTTTCAAGAGTTGAAGGAATAGTTACTTACATTGAGGGTTTCTCCATTATGGATTATATACCAAGTGAAAAGATTATTGCAAAAGTAGTTGAACCGAGAAATATCGTTGTCAAATTCATAGGAAATAATCTGGATGGGCTTGAATATGGAATGAAGGTTAAAGTCAAATTAAATGATAAAGAATATGATGCGGTAGTTTATGAACCTATAGCGGGAGACTTAATACAACCTCTTGACACAACTGAAGAATCAAGCAATTATATATATCTGGAACTGGAGCAGCAGGTGGAAGGTTTAAAGCTTGGAGAAGTAATGAATGCAAGCGTATCTGCGTTGATAGCAGAAGGGGTTATTACTATACCAAGGTCTGCTCTAAGAACCGACGGAACTAAAACATGGGTTGAAAAATATAAAGATGGCAAGATTGAAGAAACAGAGATAGTTATCGGTTTGGAATCCGGCCCAAATATAGAGGTTGTTAAAGGTCTAACCGAAGGTGATAAAATAATAAAAGGCTATTAATATCTTCTTATATGAACCATACCGGGAAACAACTTATTATGCGGGAAATATCGGGAGCGGGCGAAATTTGCGAATATGAAATCAGTTGTTTCTTTAAAGGTATTTGAGTATCAAAAATAGGAGGAATTTAATTGAATTCTGAAGGAATGTTTGATTTAATAACAATTATAAAAATTATACTCAGAAAGCTTTGGATAATTATTCTGGTTGCTGCTGTATTTACCGGCGGTACGGCATATGTCACCGCACGTTTTTATAAAAAAGTTTATCAGGCTAAAGTTTCTCTTTATGTACTGACGAAATATTATTATAATGATGAACTTCAGCCAACCACATATGATGATATCATGGTAAGCCAGCAGATGGTAAAAGATTATAGTGAGCTGATTAAAAGCAACAGAGTCACTTCAGCGGTAATTGAAGAGCTGGGTATTACTGACATTACACCGGAGCAGCTTGCAGGCATGCTCAGCATCAGCCTGAAGCAGGATACCAATATCCTGGAGATCATAGTAACGGATACAATTCCATTAAGGGCAAAAGACATAGCAAATACAGTAAGTGAGGTTTTTATTGAAAAAATTAGGGCGTTAACGCATCAGGATAATATCAGCATTGTGGATGAAGCAAAACTGCCTGTTAATCCTGTTAATTCCAAGCGCAATGTAAGTATAATTCTTGCGCTGCTTGTATCTGTCGTTGGCACTGCAGGTTTAATTATATTATTGGAATATGTAAATAACAAAGTAAGAACCGTCGATGATATAGAAAACAAGTTGGGTTATAGTGTATTAGGTATTATACCGAAAATGAATATCAAGTAATCGGGAGGGTTGTAATGCCTACTAAACGGTTTGATGAGGAAATCTACAATCAAGATAATGTAATCGTGGAGGAAGCATATTCCTTCCTTAAAGCAAATATTAGTTTTCATAATTCCGGAAAGACTATCAGGAGCCTTTCCATATTAAGCTGTAATCCTGCTGAGGGAAAAACTACGACAGCAATTAATCTTGCAATTAGTTTTGTCAGAAGCGGAGTAAAAGTGCTTTTTGTTGATACCGATTTGAGAAAACCCATTGCGGCTAAACGCCTGGGTGGAGATAACTATGAGGGGCTGTCGGATGTTTTGACTAAAAATAAATCCCTTGATGACGTAATTATGTCAACTAATATTCAAAACTTATATTATCTGCCAAGCGGATTAAAAGTTTCATACCCGGCAGAATTATTATCGTCTGATGCGTTTAACAGGTTTTTGAAAGATACGGCTGAAAGATTTGAACTTACTATATTGGATACACCTGCCTTGAGCAGTGTAATAGATGCAACTGTTGTGGCTTCCAAATCAGATGCTTCTATTCTGGTGATAAAGTCGGGAAAAGTAAAATTGTCAAAACTGCAAAGGGTAAAAGAATCTCTCCAAAAAGCCAATGTAAATGTCCTTGGCGCTGTACTTAATGTAGTGGACAAGTCAGAATATCGAAAGCATCTTGAAGCATATGATTATTTTAAAGATGAGTCCAGGTTCTTGAAAATATCAAGGCATTATAAATATAAAGACAGAGCTTATCATTGCCAATATTAAACTGCATCACATAATGGGAGACATTTTATGCATCCTTATGGGTATATATCCAAAATGAAGATTATATCAGTACTGACTTACCGGTTAGATGTGCTGATATCTTTTGTTTCAAATGCAGTAATGATGTTTGCGATGGCTTTTTTATGGAAAAGCGCTTATGGGGCTGCCGAAACGGCAGCAGGGGTAAGCAGCCGGCAAATGATTACCTATGCGGTCTTATCTGTTTTGTTATCTGCATTTTTTCAAATAAATGTAGAGAATAATATTAATCATAAAATTCAGGAAGGGCTGATTGCTGTTGAATTGTGCAAGCCTGTAAATTTATTGATGTGCTATCTCGCAGAGGATATAGGAAATGTTATAGGATCTTTATTAGTCAAGGCAATACCTTCATATTTATTTGCTTTGCTATTGTTTAGAGAAGTTTTTACTCCTGATTTAACAAGAATTATATTATTTGTGGTAAGCTGCATATTGAGTTACGGTATATTATGGACACTGTCTGCAATAACAGGCTTATCAGTATTTTGGTTTATAAATTTAGGCCACCTTGGTACGGTAAAAGACGGTATTGTGCGTATCTTGTCCGGAAGTTTGGTGCCGTTTTGGTTTTTCCCGTCATACATACAGAAGGTATCAGGCTGGTTGCCTTTTCAATATACATATCAGACGCCTCTGGGTATTTATATAGGCCAGACAGCGATTAAACAGGCATTCAGGGATTTGGCGGTTCAGGCCGTATGGATGCTTATTTTTTCTGCTGTTCTTTATAAATTGTGGGAAAAGGCCAAAAATAAAGTTGTCATACAGGGAGGCTGATCAATGCGTGCGTTGGCGTTAATCAGGCATTACTGTTCGGTAGCAATTTGCTGTGCCCGGCTTACTATACAGGAACAGCTTGAATATCCTTTCCTTGCAATTTGCTGGTTTTTCATAATACCTATAGAGTATTTGACAAGTGTCGGCCTTTTAAAAGTCATAATCAATACATTTAACAATTTGGAGGGATGGTCTTTTCCGCAGCTGACATTTGCTTATTCACTGGCTTTGTTAAGCAGAGGAGTGGTTGATGTTTTTTTTATACAATTATTATATCTGGGAGATATGGTGCTTTACGGAGAGCTGGACCGTATGATGCTGCGTCCGTTAAGCGTGTTTTTTCAGTTTACGGCTCAAAATATTAATTTTATCGGGTTAGTTAATATGATACCTGCAATTGTCATTTTTCTTTACTCATGTAAAGAGGTTTCCTTTCTTTGGACAGCAGCCAATATAGCAAAAATTATACTGACGGTAATAGGCGGGGTTCTGATAAGAATATCTTTCTTTATGATTATCGGAACGGTTTGTTTTTGGACCAAAAGCAATAATCAGGGAGTGGAACTTGGCATAAAACTCCTGGAAAGGTCAACGATGTACCCGTTGTCTATATACCCCTTTTTTATACAGTTTATACTAACTTTCATTTTGCCTTTAGGATTTATATGCTTTTATCCTTCATGTGAATTCCTGAATAAGAATGATGGTTTTGTAATTCCGTTAGGTTTATCTATATGGACCCCTGCCATTGGAGTGTTATTGTTCTATATTGCGCAAAGATTTTTAAAATATGGACTGAAACATTATGAAAGCACAGGCTCGTGAGGTGATACTAATGCCATTGATAGAAGCGGAAAACTTGGTAAAAGTATTTAAGGTGGCAAAGAGAAAACAAGGCTTAACAGGAGCCGTGATTAATCTGTTCCATCCGGAGTATATGATAATACGGGCAGTGGATGGGATCAGCTTTACCATAGATAAGGGTGAAATCGTCGGATTCATCGGCCCTAACGGTGCAGGGAAAAGTACAACTATTAAAATGATGTGCGGTATATTAAATCCCACATCAGGCTGGGTGAAAATTAACGGGCTTTCTCCACAGAAAAACCGTAAGGCTGTGGTTTCAAAGCTGGGGGTTGTTTTTGGGCAGAGAACTCAATTGTATTGGGATCTGAGGCTGGGTGAATCATTCGAGTTAGCTAAACGAATATATAAAGTAGATAATGAAGTTTACAATATGAACTTAAAAGCAATGGATGACATCCTTAAAATAGGTGAATTGATAGATATACCTGTAAGACAGCTTTCATTGGGGCAGAGAATGAGAGGGGAACTGGCAATGGCAATGATTCATTCTCCGTCTGTTCTTTTCCTCGATGAACCGTCCATAGGGCTTGATGCGGAGGCTAAATACGCCGTAAGGGAATTTATTAAAAGCATAAATGAAAAAATGGGTACAACCGTCATTCTTACAACTCATGATTTAAATGAAGTAGAGCAGCTGTGCAGAAGGCTGATAGTATTAAATAAGGGAAGGATTATAGAAGATGCTTCTCTCAGTGTGATCACTGATAAAATCATATCACGGAGAATATTGATAATTGACCTGGATGAGGATGTAAATGATATCGACCATCCGGCAGCGCAAGTAGTAAAAAAAGAAGGCTTAAGGGTATGGATGCAATTTCAAAGAAGTAAAATTACTGCAGCGCAGCTTGTTTCCGACTTGTCCAGAAAGTTAAAGATCAGGGATATAAGTATTCAGGAACCGGATATTGAAGAGGTAATAAGAGAAGTCTACAAAGGCACAGCACAATGAGTTTTATTGAGATGTTTTATTAAGTAATTGATTTTTTGGAAATAAGTATATTTTTGTTTAGGTATATATGATATAATAACTAATCAAATAATTAAAATTATCCTATTAGCATGTATAAATCCTTATTGGTGAGATAAAGCATGTACAATATACTACTAAAGAGAGGTGTTGAACGTGAAAAGTGTAAAAGAGATGGAAGATGAAATGCTGGGTGCCTTAAGTGATAAAGCGAAAAAGAGCAGTATGATCGATCCTGAATTATTTAAAAAATATCAGGTAAAAAGAGGGCTAAGGGATATTGACGGAAGAGGCGTGCTTGTCGGGCTTACGGAAATAGGCGAAGTAAGATCATATATAGTTGAAGATAATGAAATGGTGCCTATACCGGGAAAGCTGATCTACAGAGGAATAGATATTAATGATTTGGTAAACGGATTTATGAAAGACGGACGTTTTGGCTTTGAGGAGACATGTTATCTGCTTTTATTCGGTGACTTGCCTACAAAGAAGGAACTGGATGATTTAAACCAGCTTTTGGGTGCGTACAGAAAACTACCCGATAACTTTGTACGTGACATAATTCTCAAAATGCCAAGCAAGGATATAATGAATTCGGTTGCAAGAAGCGTACTGGCCTTATATTGCCTGGATGATAATCCGGATGATACTTCCGTCGAAAATGTACTGAAGCAAAGCTTGAAATTGATAGCGTGGTTTCCTTTGATTGCGGTATACGCATATCAGGCATTTACCCATTTTCACGGCAATAACAGCTTGTTTATACATAGCCCAAGGCCGGATTTGAGCACAGCGGAAAACATACTGCATATGCTCAGGCCGGACAGTAAGTATACGGAGCTTGAGGCAACACTTCTTGATTTGGCACTTGTTCTTCACGCTGAACATGGAGGAGGAAATAACTCTACATTTGTTACACATGTTGTTACTTCGGCCGGCTCGGATACATATTCTGTAATTGCCGCTGCTCTGGGTTCATTAAAAGGACCGAGACATGGCGGAGCAAATATAAAAGTTATGCAGATGTTCGAAGATATGAAGAAAAATGTAAAAGACTGGAATGACGACGGCGAAATAGAAAATTACCTCACCAAGCTGCTGAATAAAGAAGCATTTGACCGTTCAGGGTTGATTTACGGAATAGGCCATGCTGTTTATTCCATTTCTGATCCAAGGGCTGAAATTTTCAAGGGATATGTTGAAAGCCTTGCAAAAGAGAAAGGTCTGGAAGATGAATATAACCTGTATGCAAAGGTTGAGAAACTGGCTCCTCAGGTAATAGCAAAGGCACGGAAAATGTATAAAGGTGTAAGCGCCAACGTAGATTTTTATTCAGGATTTGTGTACAGGATGCTGGGTATACCGCCTGAATTATATACTCCGATTTTTGCAATTTCCAGAATCGTAGGATGGAGTGCACACCGTATTGAGGAGATAGTAAACCAGGGTAAAATAATAAGGCCTGCATATAAAAGCGTGGCAAAAATGAAGAAATATGTTGAATTAAAAGACAGAGGCTAATACATATAAATATAAAAGACAAACCAAAAGAGTGTAAGAGTTTAATATATCTTACACTCTTTTTGATTTGTTTGTCATACTTTTGTATTTTGGTTTGGAAAAGCTAATTATGTTTAAAACATTGCGGGTACAACGCAATGTTAGCAAAACTTTTGAATCTGGTATATAGTTTTAAGCCGGGTATTTACAATTATGCCTATATAAGTACCAGACTCCCTTATTTAATATAGATTTTATAAAAGGCATAACTTTGCTTATAAAATGCTGGATTTAAGGTATTTGACATTGAATTAAAAATAGAGAAAACATACTTATTTTACAGAAGTATAAAAAATTTTTGAATATATATGATAATTGATGTATAATTGAATTTGTGTTGTACCAGGTATTTGATAATATTAAAAATTTTATGGGGATATCATATTAAATATAATATGAGAAATTTTTTGATTGGATTTATAATTATTGTTTTTGCGATTGCATTTATAGCTTCTTCGTATTTTCTTGGCGTATATAGGAAAGAAAAAAGATTAATGAAATATATACCTGCCGGGACAGCAGCTGTTTTAGCTCTTTTTGCATTTATTAAAGCATTGCATTTCCCTAAAGGCCTTGATGATTTATTCTATTTACCCTTTGGGATAATTATGTTAATTATATTTGCCATATCCATTACAGTTGCTATAATAATGGAACTGGTGAATATTAAAAAATATAAATAAAGCTGTATGTAATCCGGTATCAGGGTGTGTACATGCTTTATTTTACAAATCTGTCTGTAACAATTTGTTTTATGCTTGTACATTTATTCAAGTAGCATGTTATCTAATGCTTGATAAACTGTATAAGGGGTGTGGAGCTATTGATGCGAAAAAAAATATGTAAAATATATGAATGCTCGGAAGGAGATATTATAGCATCCGATGTATATACCAGTTCGGGTGTGTTTATCGTGCCTGCAAGAACAGCCTTTAATGAATACATAAGGATGAAGCTTGAAAGTTTAAATGTAAGGCAAATAGAGATATACGACTGGGCAGGTTCCTCAAAGGTATCTTCAGGGTCCGATGATGAGAATTTAAAGCGTGATTACTGCGAAAAGGTTAATATTATCAAGTCGGTTTTTCTGGATATAGCAGCAGGAAGGGAACTGAATCTGGCAATTATAGCTTCTATAGCAGAGTCTATCTATTCAGAAATTTATTCCAATTATGATCTGGCAAAATGCATAAGCTTTGTGAAAGACGCTGACAAATATACATATACCCATTGCCTAAATGTTTCAATCTATTGCATGTTTATAGCAAAATGGCTTAAGATGAATGACAATGAAATCAAAGATGTTATAAAAAGCGGTTTGCTTCATGACATAGGCAAAGCAAAAATACCTCAGTACATACTAAATAAATGCGGACCTTTGGATGATGACGAGTTTGAAATAATGAAAAAGCATCCTGAGCTTGGTTATGAACTGATATATCCTATAAGCAGTATAGGAGATAAGATAAAGAAAGCAGTGTTAATGCATCACGAAAGAGAAAACGGTTCAGGTTATCCAATGGGCCTTCATTCAGAAGAAATCGAGCAATATGCAAAAATTGTAGCTATAGCTGATATTTATGACGCTCTTACGACAAAGCGTGTATATAGGCCAAAACTAACACCTTTTGATACTTTTAAAGAGATAGAAAGCATAGCTATGGGAGAAAATTTATATGATTTAAAAATTTTGCTTTCTTTCCTGACAAACATATCTACATATTATATAGGTGCGAAGATAAAATTGAATGATAATCGCTACGGTGAGATAGTTTATATACCTCCCTATGACATATCAAATCCTATTATTAAAATTGATAATAAGTATATTAATATAAAAAATGAACCTGAACTTAAGATTACTGAAGTTTTATAATTAACTTGCACAACTTTGGAAACATATGAAAACACACCCCATATAAATTTAAACATATATTGTTTGCACATCCATATATAAATTTGCATATAAACATAATTAATGATAAAACTTATATACATATGCTTATCGTATTGACAGGAACTTAATTTCCAGGACAGGAATAATTAATTCCATTATGAATATATAAGCAAAACTATTGTTGAAATTTTCATGCATATATGATATGATAGTGAAAAAATTAACTAAGTGTCTTGCATGATTATTATACAGCTAAAATAAGTTAAGAACTTAGAAACATTGATATTGTAAATGTGCAATAGCATAAATAAATCGCATGGAGGGAGAAAATTGATGACATCAAACAAAAAATTGCAAGAATGGGTAAAAGAAATGGCAGAAATGTGCCAACCAGATAAAATTTACTGGTGTGACGGTTCACAGGAAGAAAACGACCGTCTGTTAAAAGAAATGGTAGACTCAGGATTGGCAAGGCCGTTAAATCCTGAAAAACGTCCGGGATGTTATGCCTTCAACAGTGACCCGTCCGACGTGGCTCGTGTTGAAGACAGAACTTATATAGCTTCAAAAACACAGGAAGATGCAGGTCCAACAAATAACTGGATTGATCCTGTTGAACTGAAAGCAACAATGAAAGAATTATATAAAGGCTGCATGAAGGGCAGGACTATGTATGTAATTCCGTTCTCTATGGGACCTATAGGCTCACCTATATCAAAAATCGGTGTTGAGCTTACAGACAGCCCTTATGTTGTAGTTAACATGCGTATAATGACCCGTATGGGAAAAGAAGTTCTTGATGCTCTTGGTGAGAACGATGAATTTGTTCCTTGTTTGCATTCAGTAGGTGCACCTTTGAAAGAAGGAGAAAAAGATACAAAATGGCCTTGCGCACCTATGGAAAAGAAATATATCAGCCATTTCCCGGAAGAAAGGACTATCTGGTCATATGGTTCAGGCTACGGCGGAAACGCTCTTCTTGGAAAAAAATGTTTTGCACTTCGTATCGCTTCTGTTTTAGCACGCGATGAAGGATGGCTTGCTGAACATATGCTCATACTTAAAATCACTGATCCTAAGGGTAATGTGAAATATATATGCGGTGCTTTCCCAAGTGCTTGCGGAAAGACAAACCTTGCGATGCTAGTTCCGACTATACCTGGATGGAAGGTTGAAACAATCGGTGATGATATAGCATGGATGAAGTTCGGAAAAGACGGACGTCTTTATGCTATCAATCCTGAAGCAGGATTCTTCGGTGTTGCACCTGGTACTTCCATGGATTCAAATCCTAATGCAATGCGCACTATACAAAAGAATACAATATTTACTAACTGCGCTATTACTGATGATGGAGATGTATGGTGGGAAGGTATCGGTTATGATGCTCCAAGCCATCTTATAGATTGGAGAAAGAATGACTGGACTCCAGAATCAGGAACTCCGGCTGCACATCCAAACGCACGTTTTACAGCACCTGCAAAACAGTGCCCTGTAATTGCTCCTGAATGGGAAGATCCTAACGGTGTGCCGATTTCCGCAATATTGGTCGGAGGACGTCGTCCTACAACTGTTCCATTGGTACATGAAAGCTTTGATTGGAAACATGGTGTATTCATGGGTTCAATTATGGGTTCAGAAATCACAGCAGCAGCTATTTCAGATAAAATCGGCCAGGTACGTCGTGATCCGTTCGCTATGCTGCCGTTCATAGGATATAATGCAGGCGATTATCTGCAGCATTGGCTTGATATCGGTACTAAGACTGAAGCTGATAAGCTTCCTAAGATATTCTATGTAAACTGGTTCCGCAAAGATAAGGACGGCAAATGGTTATGGCCTGGATACGGTGAAAACAGCCGTGTACTCAAATGGATAGTTGAAAGAGTTTCAGGCGAAGGAAAAGCGGTTAAAACTCCTATCGGATATATGCCTACAATTGATGCAATCGACAGAACAAATCTTGATGTAAGCGACGAAGCTATGAAAGAACTGTTGAGTGTTAATAAAGAAGATTGGCTCAAGGAAGTAGATTCAATAAGAGAATACTACAAAATGTACGGAAACAAACTCCCGAAGGAATTGGTTGCACAGCTTGATGCTCTTGAAAAACGCTTAAAAGAGGCATAATACAAAATATGTTATAAATATGAAACTGGTTGGCAAATGCCAACCAGTTTTTGTATTATAGAGATAATATGACGGTTTTATAATAAATTAACTTATTTGTGCTTGCTGATTTTGTTCCAGAAAATCGAGTTACGATGCCAAGACTCTGTAAATTCGGCTGCTACGAATTCAAACTCGCAGAATAATACTGATTTATATATAGGAAATTATTCTGCTCAAACAGTGAATTCGCTTAACTTAGGCTCGGATTAACATGCTCTAAGGCCTCTTCACAGGGTTTCTTCCACATAACAGCCAGCACTATGGGTTAAGCTAACAAAATAAAAGGTTGAATTTGTTGAGAAAGGTTGTGTACTATGAGGACATTTATAGGTATAGATTTTGATGATGAGCTAAAAAAAAATATCTTTGAATTACAGCAAAGATTAAGGGAACTTGCGGTCAAAGGAAGGTGGAAACATTCTGATAATTTTCACCTGACTCTTAAATTCTTAGATGAAATCGATGAAAAACAGAAAATGGAAATCGATAATGCTCTAAGACAGATAAGCTGTGAAACAAAGCCTTTTGAATTATCTCTCTCAGGACTGGGCATCTTTCCTGGAGGGGATTCTGTACGGGTTCTCTGGCTTGGGGTCACAGGGGATATGCCGGAACTGAAATATTTGCAGGGAAGCATAGATCAAGCTTTAGAGCCCATTGGCTTCCCAAAGGACAAAAGGGCATACAGGCCGCATATAACAATCGGTCAGGATGTGGTGTTTAAACTTGAATTTGATGAAATTAAAAAGATAATCGGAGAGGTAAAGCTTACTGCGTTTAAAGTAAACAGATTGTTTTTGTTTAAAAGCGAACAGATAGGGTACAAGCGTGTATACACAAAAATAGAAGAATATAAGCTTGGGGGAGAAAGGAAATAAGGTGCTGGATTATGGCAAAGGAAATTGATTTATCAAAGACCGTATATGAATTATGCAAGGAAGACCCTGAGATCATTAATGTTATGAAGGCGCTTGGTTTTGAAAGCATAACAAATCCTGCCATGCTAAATACCGCCGGACGTTTTATGACTATACCCAAAGGTGCTGTAATGAAAGGTATAGATTTGGGTAAAATAAAAGAAGAGTTTACTAAAAGGGGATACAGTATAAAGGAATAAAAAGGTGGTATTTATGAGCGAGATAATTAATAATCGTGAATACAGGCAAAAGGTGTTAAAAGAGCTTATTACCGAGCTGCATAATGGCAAAAGCATAGAGGAGGTAAAAGGTCGTTTTGAAAAGCTTATTGAAGGTATTGCGCCTTCTGAGATATCAGAAATGGAACAGGCCCTTATCATGGAAGGTATGCCTGTAGAGGAGATCCAGAGACTATGCGATGTGCATGCTGCGGTATTTAAAGGTTCCATAGAGGAGATACACAGGCCTCAGAAGCCTGAAGATGTGCCGGGACATCCTGTTCATACCTTCAAGCTGGAAAACAGGGAAATTGAAAAACTTATAAATGATAAAATAAAACCCCATATTGAAGCTTTGAGGAAATCTGATACTCCTGAAAATATAAATGTACTTCTTAAAGATTTCAAATTGTTGCAGGAGGTAGATAAGCATTACTTAAGAAAAGAAAACCTCGTATTTCCTTATATGGAAAAGTACGGCATAACAGCTCCGCCCAAAGTTATGTGGGGAGTGGATGACGAAATCAGGGATCAAATCATAGAAGTTATAAATCTGCTGCAAAGCTATAACGGAAACAGGGATGCGGTGGCTGAAAAAGCAAGTGACGCAGCAAACAGGGTTATAGAAATGATTTTTAAGGAAGAAAATATACTGTTTCCTATGATACTTGATACCCTGGCTGAAGATGAATGGCTTAAAATCGAAGAAGAAAGCGCTGAAATAGGATATTGCCTTACAGAGCCAAAAGGCAGATGGAAGCCGGTACGCACAAATGTGGAGGATAAGGCAAGGAATAGCGGGGAAGTGCCTTCGAATAACGGTTATGTTAAATTCGAAACGGGTATTCTTACTCCTGAAGAGATAAATGCCATATTTAATACCTTGCCCGTTGATATAACATTTGTGGATAAGGAGGGCGCAGTTAAATACTTTACGCAGGGAAAGGAACGTATTTTCCCAAGAACCAAGACTGTTATCGGCAGGCACGTGACCAACTGCCATCCTCCAGCAAGCGTGCATATCGTGGAGAAAATAGTTGAAGATTTAAAGAGCGGCAAAAAAGATAATGAAGATTTCTGGATTAGAATGGGTGACAAATTTGTATTCATTCGTTATTTTGCAGTAAGAAATGAAAAAGGTGAATTTCTTGGCATTATGGAATTCACACAGAATATAAAGCCAATTCAGGATATCACTGGTGAAAAGAGGCTTCTGTCTGAGTAAAAGCTTGTACAAATTTGTAAAAAATGAATAAACTAATTGACAATATATCATATAGTTGCTAAAATAATATCAGGGAAATGAGAATGATTATCAATTTCAAAATTAACATAATAAACAAGGAGTGAAGAAGATGCCTTTAACAATGTTGCCATTAGGCAAAGAAGCTTTTATAAATGCATGTAAGGCAAAAGATGCGACTAAAAAATTCCTTGAAGGTTTGGGTATCATCCCCGGGGCATCAATATCTGTTGTATCAGAAATGAGAGGGGACCTTATAGTATGCGTTAAGGGCTCAAGATTAGCTTTAAATAAAGGAATTGCACAGCAGTTAATGGTAATGGTATAAAGAAAGTGAGGAGATTTTGTGAGGACTTTAAGAGATTTAAAACCCGGAGAAAAAGCAGTAATTACTAAAATATCCGGTACCGGAGCGGTCAAGAGAAGGCTCATGGACATGGGCGTCACCCGCGGTACGGAAATAATGGTGCGTAAAGTAGCGCCGTTAGGGGATCCCATTGAGGTCAATGTAAGAGGATATGAGCTTACTTTTAGAAAAGCTGAAGCTGAAAACATAATAATTGATTAAGCATACTAAAGAATGTGGATAACATCTGTTTAGAAATATAAATCTAATACAAATGAAACTAAAACTACTGGCAAAAGTAGTATTTTTTTAAGATATATATTGATAATGATTATCAATATCAAATGGAAAGGGGCAAAAGAATGCATTACAGGTTTGCGCTGGTGGGAAATCCTAATTGCGGGAAGACTACCATGTTTAATGAAATGACCGGAAGCACGCAGTATGTTGGAAACTGGCCGGGAGTCACCATAGAAAAAAAGGAAGGTAAAGCCAGAAAAATCACTGAGGACGTCAGAATTATTGACTTACCGGGTATATACTCTTTGTCTCCCTATTCAAAAGAGGAGATTATAGCAAGGGATTATATCATAGATGAAAAACCGGATCTGATTATTAACATAGTAGATGCGACAAATATTGAAAGAAACCTCTATCTTACCACTCAGGTAATTGAATTTGGTGTACCTGTTGTTGTTGCACTTAATATGATGGATGCTGTGGAAGCAAAAGGTGATAAAATTGATATCAGCGTAATAGAAAAGTATCTTGGGGTTCCGGTTGTGCCAACTGCAGCAAGCAAAGGGCGAGGTATTAAGGAACTGATGCAAAGGGCACTGGAGGTTGTGAAAGAATCAGCAGGGAAAACAGGATTACCTGAACGTAAAGTGTATGATAATCATGTTGAAGAAGCTTTATCTGAGGTAGAAAAAATCGTAGGTGAGAATAATTTACATAAAGGTATTTACAATCGAAGATGGATTTCATTAAAGCTTCTGGAGGGCGATGAAAAGGTGAAGGAAAAGCTGAATGTTTCTGAAGCTTTGATGGAAAAAATTAAGCCATATCAGGATAAACTGGAAAAAGAGTATGACAACGATATGGAAACCATAATAGCAGACAACAGATATAATTTTATTTCGAAAATCGTGGATAAAGGAGTAAAAAAGAACTCAAAAGGTTCAGAATTAACTCTGTCAGATAAGATTGACAAGGTTGTAACCAACAGGGTTCTTGCTATTCCTCTGTTTCTTGCAGTCATGTTCGCAGTATTTCAGATTACTTTTGGCATTATAGGTTCCTTTACTGTTGACTGGGTTGACGGATTAATCAACGGCACGGTTGCAGAAGCTGTTGCCGGTTGGCTTGAATCAGCGGGATCGGCAGATTGGCTGAATGCCCTTATCGTAAACGGTATTATCGGTGGAATGGGAAGCATGCTGGTATTTGTGCCGCAGATTATGATTTTGTTCCTTTTCCTGTCCTTGCTTGAAGACAGCGGATATATGGCAAGGGCTGCCTTTGTAATGGACCGCCTGCTCAGAAAGCTCGGATTGTCAGGTAAATCCTTCATACCTATGCTGATGGGTTTTGGGTGTTCTGTTCCGGCAGTTATGAGTACAAGGACATTGGAAAATGAAAAAGACAGACGCCTTACTATAATGCTCACGCCGTTTATGTCTTGCGGAGCAAGGCTGCCGATATACGCATTATTTGCAGGAGCCTTTTTTGCTCAAAATCAAGGGCTTGTAATATTCTCGATTTATATTCTCGGCATTGTCGTTGCTATAATTTCAGGTATCATACTTAAAAATACGGTGTTGAAAGGCGAAGCTGCTCCATTTGTTATGGAACTTCCGCCATACAGGATTCCTACTGTTAAAGGCCTACTTATTCATATGTGGGACCGTGCAAAAGGTTTTGTTAAAAAAGCTGGTACAATTATTTTCTCTGCATCAGTTATTATTTGGTTCTTACAAACCTTTAGTTTCTCATTGAGAATGGTTGAAGATCCTGCTAACAGTATTATGGGCGTAATCGGTAAAGCTATTGCTCCAATTTTTGCACCTCTTGGTTTCGGAGACTGGAAGTCTTCAGTTGCGCTTCTTACAGGACTTGTTGCAAAAGAAGTAGTTGTAGCTACTTTGGGTATATTAAATGGAATAGGAGAGATAGGGGAAGACACCACACAACTTGCAACAATACTTCAAACCACATTTACTCCTTTAACAGCATATTCATTCATGGCATTCTCACTCCTTTATGTACCTTGTATAGCTGCTTTTGCAACAATAAGGAGAGAAATGAATTCATGGAAATGGACACTCTTTTCAGTGGTATATCAGACCGGAGTAGCATGGATTGTAGCATTTCTTATATATCAGATCGGAAGGCTTGCAGGTGTGAGCTGATATAAACATCTTAAAAAGGCAAGTATAAATTAAATTTATATAAGGCAATTTTACAAAGGCACTTTTACGAGTGAACAAATACAGAATCAGATTTTGTAACTGTAGATTATATATGAGGAAGCAGGTGATTATATGATAAATTGGATATTGGGAAGTATAATTTTCGGAGCAGCAATTTTTATTATTGTGCGGACTGTCATAAAAATGCGAAAAGGACAAAGTTGCTGTTGTGAGGGCTGTGGCCAGGCTTCATGCTGTTCTAAAGCTAAAGGCAAATAAAATTTTACACTAAGGAATAAACAGGACGTAAAGGAAGGATGGACAGGGCAATAGATTAAAAGATAAAAACTGCTTGATAATACAGGACAAAGTATAAATTATATCAGCCGGGTTTCAGTAATCTTAACCTGTAAGCATAAACAGCAGTCTCTCCCAGCTTATCAAGCAGTTTATAATTGGCATAAGCGCCCACTACAGCACCTATACCCGGCACCATTTGCAGCATTTTTGCGAGATCTATATAATCTCTGTATTGCTGTTGAAATGTTCTCCAGTCAAAGGAATTAATATCTTCCGGCAGTTCCTTCACATAGCTTTGCCAATTTGCTATTTGATTATAAATTACCCTGCTTCTCATTTTATCTGAAAAAGCTAATTGAAAAATATAAAGAATATATAATCGTTCCCTGTAGTCAGAAGTATCAAATCCGTATATTGATGCTGTATCAAAGAGAAATTTAAATTTCAGCCCGATAAGTATAGGAAAGTCTGCCATGCCCAGCAGAAATCCTCCTGCTCCGGTCCATGCCCCGCTGGCAGCGGCAGCTTTTTTATAGAAGTTTTTCTTATCGTTTACCAATTTTTCACGTTCTTCAAGGGTAGCACTATACAGAGGTGGGCTTGATACAATTTCAGAGCCGAATAATATGGCCTTAACCATATTTTTAATTATGGCGGTTATAGCTGTATGAACTTTCTCAGGTATCAGTTTATTTGCCCTGGCCTGTAAGCCGCTTATAATTTTACCTGAAAAAAGCGGTTTTTTTGACATTCTATTTTGCCAGTTTTCTAGTTCATTCAGAGCTTTCTCTTCATAACAAGTCATATTGAAACCTCATAAAATATATTCATTGGTAGAATAACCATAGTGAGTTTTATTATACAGCGCTAAGCAAGTATTATTCAAATTCTTTAAAGCCCATGGCGTGATAATCTTCCTTGGTAATAGTATCTTTTACTTCAAGGTTATTATCGGATTGGAATTTATGCAAAGCTTCTTTCAAATCATCTTCATAAATACCTGTTTCATAGCCTTTAAAATATCCAAGCAATTTTAATTTTTGCTGGACAGCCATAACATCCGCCCCTCTGTCACCAGGCTTTAATTCTTTAAAACCTGAACCGAATGGTCCAAAAGGGCCGTTTCTTATTATCACGGGAGTACCTATCGGCACGATATCATATAATTCCCTTATATCTTTGTTATACATGCGGATGCAGCCATGGCTTGCCGCCCTCCCTATGGAACTTTCATTTGTCGTTCCATGGATTCCATATTTACCCCATTTGACGTCCAACCCCATCCAGCGGCCGCCAAATCCTTCCCCCCAGTCGCTCTTTTCGATAATTTTCCATTCGCCTATGGGAGACGGCCACCCGGGTTTGCCTGATGCAATAGGATATTTGCGAATGCATTTATCATTTTGAAAAAGATATAGCCTTTTCTCATCAATATGAATTAGTATGAAATAGTTATATGCAGATTTGGCAGTTTGTTTGGAATTATTGTCTATATTATAAAAGAGATTTGAATATACAAACAGGCATATTATTATCAGAGTAATAACTGCGAAAAATAATAGTACATGCTTCTTTTTTACTACCAGAAACAATACTTCTACTCACCTCCGATAATAAATATATATGAAGGAAAAGGACAGCTTACTACACCCAAACAACAGTGCTATAATTTATATATAATTATAATATGTATAATTGGGAGGGATATTATGGATGCTAATAAAAAAGCAATTATCAAAAAGAAAATAGAGAAAACAATCAAAAACCTTGAAAGCAACAAAATGCAGGCATTTTATGTAGAAAGCAAAGAACAGGCGGTAGATAAAGTAAAAGAGCTTATTGACGAAGGGGCAGTTGTAACCTGTGGAGGTTCTATGACTTTATTTGAAGCAGGTATTATTGATCATTTGCGTTCAGGCAGATATAATTTCCTGGATCGTTATAAACCTGGACTTACGCCCGAACAAATTAAGGAAATATATATAAAGGCTTTTTCATCAGATGTCTATTTATGCAGCACAAATGCAATTACCGAAAACGGAGAACTATACAATGTGGATGGAAATAGCAACAGAGTTGCTGCAATGATTTACGGCCCCAAAAGCGTTATTGTTGTGGCAGGGTACAATAAAATTGTAAAGAATATAGATGAGGCAGTAGAAAGGGTAAAAAGCATTGCCGCCCCAGCCAATGCAACCCGTTTAAGCTGCAAAACGCCATGCGTCCATACAGGACAGTGTGAAAACTGTAAAAGCGATGACAGGATTTGCTGCAATTATGTTGTAATGGCTCAGCAAAGGCATAAAGGCAGGGTAAAAGTAATAATAGTGGGAGAAGAACTTGGATATTGATAATATGAAAATCCCTTCTCAAAATATATAAATTTCTTATTGACATTAACGTTACGTAAAGGTGTATATTAGCTCTGAAAGGAGTTATGCGTATGGAATATACAGTGCAGAAGCTGAGCAGTATTGCAGGTGTCAGTCCGAGAACCCTCAGATACTATGATGAAATCGGGATTCTCAAGCCGGCAAGAATCAATTCATCCGGGTATCGTGTATATGGACAGAAAGAAGTAGACAGGCTGCAGCAGATACTATTTTACAGGGAACTTGGTGTCAACCTGGACAGAATAAAAGAAATAATTGATGAACCGTCATTTGACGAGTTGGCTGCACTGAAAGAGCATCGCAAAAAGCTCATTGAAAAGAAAAATCAACTGGATTTGCTGATTGCTAATGTCGATAAGACAATAGCAATGAGAGAAGGGAGGATTAATATGACGGACAGAGAAAAATTTGAAGGTTTTAAACAGAAAATGATAGATGAAAATGAAAAAAAATATAGTGAAGAAGTGCGCAAAAGGTATGGAAATGAAGCAGTTGAAAAGTCATATGCGAAATTCAAAAATATGACCATGAAGGAATATGAAGAGCTTAAAAGCCTTGAACAGGATATATTTGATGCACTTGCAGAAGGAATGAAAACAGGAGATCCGTCCGGTGAAAAAGCGCAAAAAGCTGCCGATTTGCATAAACGATGGCTCACATATTACTGGGACGAATACAGCAAAGAGGCACATGCCGGTCTCGCACAAATGTATGTTGCTGATGAGAGATTCAAGGCATATTACGATAAGAAACAGCCCGGAACTGCAGAATTTCTGAGAGATGCGATTCTTATCTACACAGGAATGAAGGATTGAATATAGGAATACAAAACGGCAAGGCAGATGGTGAAATGCTTGCATTTCATCATCTGCCTTTTTTGTATGTGTGTTAAGTTTTAGATAATGGCAAAATAAAAATGCACAATTTTAATAAGGAAAGATTGTCTTGATTTTTAATAATCCTTTTTAAAGCAAGAATTAATATTTCAAAGGCTATAAAATAAGGGAATTTATTACGGGGACTTTAAAAAAATTATTAAAATCTGAATTTGCATATTGACAAAAATTAATAAGATGATATAATAACTATAAAACATATCGGAATAGTAGGATATAAAATTAAATAAGTAGCGAATTTGCCGAATAAAACCTGCTATACATATAGGAAAAATAGTAAAATAAAAGAGTTCGGTATTGAATAATAAAAAATTGAAAGGAATGATATTATGGCTAAAATTAATGAAAACATACTGAATTTAATAGGAAAAACACCACTGGTAAGATTAAACAGAGTAAATAAGGGCGATGCAGAGGTACTGGTTAAGGTTGAATATTTTAATCCGGGAGGAAGCGTTAAAGACAGAATAGCCTTTGCAATGATTGAAAAAGCTGAAAAGGACGGTATCATAAACAGCGACACGGTTATCATAGAACCAACTAGCGGAAATACAGGTATAGGCCTTGCGTTGGTATCCGCTGTTAAAGGTTACAGACTTATACTTACAATGCCTGAAACAATGAGTCTTGAAAGAAGGACACTGCTTAAGGCATATGGTGCAGAACTTGTACTTACTCCAGGCAGTGAAGGTATGAAGGGCGCCATAAAGAAGGCAGAAGAACTGAAAGAACAGTATGGCAACGCTTTCATACCCCAGCAGTTCAAAAACTTGGCAAATCCGCAAATTCACCGTATTACAACAGCTCAGGAAGTAATAAACGATACCGACTGCAAGATTGATATCTTTGTAGCAGGTGTTGGTACCGGAGGAACATTAACCGGTGTGGGCGAGGAATTGAAAAAGATTAATCCCGATGTCAAAATAGTTGCTGTTGAACCGGAAGCATCAGCGGTGCTGTCAGGAGAAGCACCGGGACCTCATAGAATTCAGGGTATAGGTGCAGGATTTGTACCGGATGTATTAAATGTAAATATCATAGATGAAATAATCAAAGTATCAAATGAGGATGCAATAAATACATCAAGAAGCCTTGCAAAGAATGAGGGACTTTTAGTTGGTATATCTTCAGGAGCGGCTGCCTATGCGGCATTAAAGATCGCTGAAAGAGCGGAAAACAAAGGTAAGCGTATAGTAGCGGTATTACCAGATACGGGTGAAAGATATTTGTCAGCCGGGCTTTACGATTTATAATGCAATGGGTCGACATGCAGGGACGCTTCCGGCGTTTTTCAGATGAAACACCGGGATCGTCCCTGTGTTTTAAGAAAATATTAAGAAGCAGGTCAAATGGGTGATTTTATGTCAAAGGAATGTTTAAAAATATCTACCCGAGTTGTGCATGGAAGCAAAGGTTTTGATCCTCATACAGGAGCGGTCAGTTTTCCGATCTATCAAAGCGCAACATTCAGGCATCCGGGGCTTAATCAGACGACAGGATATGATTACTCCAGGCTGCAGAATCCCACAAGGGAGGAGCTTGAAAATACTATGGCCTCTCTTGAGGGAGGAAGCTCAGGGTTTGCATTTTCAAGCGGTATGTCTGCAGTTTCGGCAGTAATGGATTTGTTTAAGACAGGTGATCATATTATTGTGTCAGATGATCTGTACGGAGGCACTTACAGGTTATTTGACTGCGTATGTAAAGACAGAGGGATCGAGTTTTCATACACTGATACAAGTAATATTAAGGAGATTTCAAGCCTGATAAAAAGAAATACAAAGGCAATATTTATTGAAACACCGTCAAATCCGATGATGAAGGTTGCTGATATAAAGGCAGTATCGGGTATTGCTAAAAGTAAAAATATCCTGACAATAGTTGATAATACTTTTCTGACACCGTATTTTCAAAGACCCCTTGAACTTGGAGCCGATATTGTGGTACACAGCGGCACGAAGTATCTTGGAGGACATAATGACACCCTTGCCGGTTTTGTTATAGTTAAAAGTGAAGACATTGCGGAAAGATTAAAATTAATACAGAAAACTACCGGCGCAGTTCTCGCTCCTTTTGACAGCTGGCTGATTTTAAGAGGAATAAAGACACTTGGAATCAGGCTTGAAAAGCAGCAGCAAAATGCTATTCAAGTTGTAAAATGGCTCAAAGAAAATAAAAATGTCGAAAAGGTTTATTATGTCGGTGATACGGAGCATAAAGACTATGAAATATCAAAAAGGCAAGCTTCAGGTTTTGGAGCTATGATTTCATTCACAGTAAAGGATGCGGCAATAATTGAACAAATTTTAAGTAAAGTTAGAATTATAACTTTTGCTGAAAGCCTTGGAGGAGTTGAATCACTTATAACATATCCCCTGGTTCAGACCCATTCGGCAATACCGGAGGAAATAAGGAACAGGCTTGGCATTAATGAAAGGCTTTTAAGGCTCTCGATAGGAATAGAGGCAGCAGAGGATATAATTAAAGATTTAGAACAGGCGATGGGGTGAAAATATGAAATTCGGAACGAAATTAATCCATAACGGAAATGAAATAGATAAACATACAGGAGCTTTGAGTATTCCTATTTATCAGGCGTCTACCTATCATCAGGAGGATATAGACAAGCCCCAGGAATATGACTATTCACGTTCAGGCAATCCTACCAGAAAAGCTCTTGAGGATACTATAGCATTGCTGGAAGGAGGAGTCAGGGGATTTGCATTTTCAAGCGGTATGGCTGCTACTTCATCAGTGCTTTCGATATTCTCATCAGGGGATCACCTGATTGTATGCGAAGATGTCTATGGCGGGACTTACAGAGTCTCTACAAGTCTTTTTAACCGTTTCAATATTGATGTTACTTTTGCTGATGCCGGCAATCCGGATTGCATTAAAGAGAATATAAGAAGCAATACAAAGGCAGTCTTTCTTGAAACGCCTTCTAATCCGTTGTTGAAAATAACTGATCTGAAGAGCATAATAAAGATTGCTAAAGAGAAGGATTTACTTGTTATTGTTGACAACACCTTTATGACCCCCTACCTGCAAAGGCCGATTGAACTTGGCGCAGATATCATCATACACAGCGCTACAAAATTTCTCGGAGGACATAGCGATGTTGTTGCAGGGCTGGTAGTAGTAAAAGATGAAAAACTGGCACGCAGGATATATGGTATCCAAAACGGTTTTGGAGCGATTCTCGGTCCGCAGGACAGCTGGCTTTTACTCAGAGGCATAAAGACATTAAAGGTTCGTCTTGACTATCAGCAGAAGAATGCGATGACCCTTGCAACGTGGCTTGAGAAGCAGCCTCAGGTTAGCGCGGTGTACTATCCAGGTCTGGAGGCGCATGAAGGAAGGGATATACATATGTCTCAGGCGGATGGAGCAGGAGCGGTACTTTCTTTTAAAACCGCCAGTGATGAACTTGCCCGCACATTTATGAAAAACGTAAAAATGGCTGCGGTTGCTGTAAGCCTTGGGGGCGTTGAAACCATAGTATCATACCCTGTGAAAATGTCCCATGCGGCAATGCCAAAAGCAGAAAGGGAACAAAGAGGAATTACCGATAACCTTATCAGAGTATCAGTAGGCCTGGAAGACATTGAAGACTTGATAAACGACTTTGCGGACGCATTAGCAGTATAGCCAAATTATGACTAAAAAGGTGCTTTCGGTATAAAACAGAAGCATCTTTTTTATTTGGATTGCTTTTGTTTAAATATATGTAATTAAATTATTTTCTTATCTTAAAATATCATGCATATACAGTTTATTATAAAATATTAAACAAAATCTGCATAAAGCTTGAATATAAGGTTCAGTATTTGAGTTCTGCTATCTTTTTATATAGAATTGTTTTGATTATACGAGTATAAACAGTAGTAAAAATGCTTGGGCAAATGTTAAGTAAAGGACTTCTGATTTATTTTGTTGATATAGATATACAGATTTGTTATGATAAGCATAGTATATTATAGTAAATTAATTCGTTGTGCTGGTTGTTATGTGGATGAAATCTTTAGCATAATGGATTAAATTAATTATATTATTAAATTCGGAGGTAGGGATGCTTGAAAAGTACTATCCATGTCTTTATGCGGAAGGCATAGAGTATATAGATATGAAATTGCTTGCGGAAAAAGGTATTAAAGGCTTAATACTTGATATAGACAATACTCTTGTTCCCAATCATGTTAAAGATGCTGACGAAAGAGCCGTTAATTGGGTTGAAAAAGCCAAGAAAGAAGGATTTAAGCTTTGCATAGTATCAAATGCTTCAAAAAAGCGAGTTGTACGCTTTAATGAAAAATTGAAAATTTACGCTATACACAGAGCTTTAAAACCCGCAAAACGAGCTTTGCTAAAAGCGGCTAAACTGATGGAAATTCAACCATCAGAGGCTGCAATGATAGGAGATCAGATATTTACTGATGTCCGGGGAGGAAATAAACTTGGCATGTTTACCGTTCTTGTAAAACCAATAGACGAAAAAGAGCAGTTTTTTGTCAGATTAAAGAGAATGCCGGAAAAATTTATATTATCTAAGTATATGAGCAGTATAAGTAATAACAACACTAAATAATATTAGAATTAGGGGGCAATATATGCAAATTGATGACAGAATAACAGGCACAACACGATTCGTAGGACTATTGGGGAATCCGGTCGAACATTCGGTTTCTCCTCAATTACACAATACAATAAGTTCTTATTTGAATGTTGATTTTGTATATATTCCGTTCAAGGTTGAAAAAGAAGATCTTGAAAGTGCAGTAAAAGGATTGCGTGCGCTTAATGTAGTAGGTTTCAATGTAACAATACCATTTAAGAAGGATATAATAAAATATCTTGATGAAAACACGAAACAGGCTCTTTTAATGGGTGCGGTCAATACAGTTAAGAACATAGACGGCCGGTTATATGGCTACAATACCGATGCTGAAGGTTTTGCCAGGTCTTTCAGGGAGGAAACCGGCACAGGCCTTAAGGGAAAAAGGATTTTCATTATCGGTGCAGGCGGAGCAGCACGTGCTATTGCCGTAAAGGCTGCTATTGACGGAGCAGACAGTATATATATCGCTGCGAGAACAAAATCGAAAGCAGATGATATTGCAGGTATTTTGAATGATAATTTCGGATGCAATTCTGAAACATATGCTTTAGCTGATGAACAAGCAGCCGATGCTTTTAATGAATGCGATGTTGTTATAAATACAACATCTGCGGGAATGAGCCCGCAACAGGGCGTAAGTCCTCTTGATGGCACACAGTGCCGTTTTTCCAGCGGACAGATAGTTTATGACGTTATTTATAATCCGCCGGTAACCAAATTTTTAAATGACGCTGCCATGGCAGGCTGTAAAACCGTTAATGGGATAGGAATGCTGTTTTATCAGGGGATAAGCGCATATGAGATCTGGACTGGTATAAAACTTTCTCCTGAAATGCTGAAGGAGCTTTATCAGTCATTCAAAGGTATTTTGAAAGTGTAAAAGCCGCTGTTCCTTTGTTTTTATATATATAAAGGATGACAGCAGAAGAAGTAGATATGGGAGGTGTATTATTATTACTATAGCATTATACATATATGTATTTATACTGGGTATGGTGCTCGGGTCATTTTTAAATGTTTGTATTTACCGTATACCAAAGGGTGAATCAATAATAACACCTCCTTCTCATTGTACGAATTGCAACAAGAGATTAAAATTGACGGATATTATACCTGTTTTCAGTTGGTTATTCCTGAAAGGAAGATGCAGATACTGTGGAACGAAGATTTCAATAAAGTATACCATAGTTGAACTGTTAACAGGTGTAATATATGTTTTTGCATTATATAAATTTGGCTTGTCGGTAGAATTTCTGGCGGCAGTATATATCATGTCTATTCTCATAGCAGTGTTTTTTATAGATGCAGAGCATAAAATAATACCAAACAGTTTAGTGGCGGCAGGAATCATAGGAGGAGCCGTACTGTTTGTTTACAATTTATTTAATTATGTTTCTTTTTATATGGACAGGCATTGGTGGAATCCCCTTGCAGGTATGCTGGCCGGTTCAGGCATACTGTTGCTTATGGCTTTCCTGGGTAGATTGTTATTCAGGACTGATGAAGCTATGGGTATGGGGGATGTTAAAATATTAGCCCCTATTGGGCTTTTTCTCGGGTGGAGACTGACAATTCTCACTTTATTCTTATCGGTATTTGCAGGAGGCATAATTAGTCTTATCTTAATAATTTTGCGCATAAAAAAGAGGACAGACACAATACCTTTTGGCCCTTATATAGTAATAGCTGTTTTGGTTTCATTATTTTGGGGACAATATTTATTGAATTGGTATTTCAATATTTATGCGTGAAATTTAAAAGTATACATAAAGTGTCAACAAGTGTAGGATTATCAAATTAATTTTTGAAAATTAGCTGTTTTGCAGGTTATTTGCCGAAAAAAATCAAAGCTTCAGGTACAGGAAATACAAAATAATATAAAACGTGCATAAAGTTGTTTTATTTGTCGAAGTTTATAAAAATATGATATATAAAAACGATAATAAAAATTTTTATCATAAATATTAAAATAAGATAAAAACCTATTGACTATTCCTAAATTTACATATATACTTTGTATATAGAGAAAAATATACATAAAAAAGTAATATTATATATTTTATTACATTATTTTATTTAT
>Ga0134100_1000377_pt1 | contig 54827 bp, 39 predicted proteins | sample 11_taG_2_FD_94444 | JGI IMG/M metagenome (GOLD analysis project Ga0134100, IMG submission 94444) | Switchgrass degrading microbial communities from high solid loading bioreactors in New Hampshire, USA - 11_42_5_180_A3 metaG | ecosystem: Engineered > Bioreactor > Semi-continuous > Anaerobic >...
CAACCGGCTGCGGCACGAGGTCATCCCGTACCTGGAGCAGATCAACCCCAACCTGCGTGAGATGCTCGTGCGCACCGCCTCGGTGCTGGCGGCGGACTACGAGATCGTCAGAGAGCAGGCGGACGCCACCTGGCTCGGCATCACGCGGGAGGTTGGCGACGACCGGGTGCGCTTCGACCTGATGGGCTGGCGTTCTCTGCCGCTTGCCCTGCAGCGCGCGCTGATCCGCCGGGCGGTGTGGACGCTGCGCAGCAGCCTGCGCGATGTGAGCTTCGAGCACGTCGAGTCGGCGGTCAGGGTGGGGACCCACGGCGAGACAGGCGCGGAGGCGACGCTGCCCGGCGGGCTTGTGCTGCGCGTCAGCTATGATGAACTGATCATCGCCGGGCAGGATGCGCGCAGCCCGCGCCTCGATTGGCCGGTGCTGGAGCCAGGCACACGCATCGAGATCGCCGCGCCCGGCGTCTACCCCCTGCCCGGCAGCGGCTGGCAGTTCGAGCTGCGCCGCTACGACGGGCCGCGTTCCGGGCCAGCGTGGGCGGCGGTGATAGCCGACCCGTGGGCCGCGCCGCTTGATGCAAGCCGCCTGGAGTTGCCGCTCGTCATCCGCACGCGCCGGCGCGGCGACCGCTTCAAGCCGATGGGCGTGGGCGGCACGAAGAAAGTCTCTGACTTCATGATTGACCAGAAGATCCCGGCGGGCTGGCGCGACCATCTGCCGCTGCTCGTGAGCGGCGGCGAGATCGCGTGGGTGTGCGGCTGGCGGGTGGATCAGCGCTTCGCGGTGACGGCGAAAACCGGCGAGGTGTGGCTGGCGCGCTTCTCCAGTGGGGGAAACGAACAGACGGCCCGGTAGTGGATGGGCCGCCTGTTCTGTGGGTAGTGGAGAAACACTAAACGACGGGCGGTGTCCTGTCGCCCGGCTCGCCGCCAGTATCGGCCTCCTCACGCGGGGTGAAGCTGGCCGCCATCCGCTCAAGCGCTTCGCTGAGGCTGCGCAGCGCGGTGATCGTGGCGCGGCGCACCTCATTGCCGACCTTGCCGCTCTTGACGCTCTCGGCGGCCTGCTGTGCGCCTGCCTCGACCTTCTGTGCAACCTCGGATTTGCGCAGGCCCTTAATCGCCTCGTCAACTTCCTTCGCGAAGCGGTCAAGCCCCTCTTTCAAATCTTCCTGCAACTGATAACGCTCCTCGCTGTTCCATGCCTGCTGAATGGCCTCGCCAAAGCGCTTGCCCAGTGCGGCAAACTCGGCGACGATGCTTTCTGCCTCAGGACGTTCCGCCCCGGAAGTATCCTCCGGGCGCTCGTTCTCAGGGAGTTCGTAATCCGGACGCCCGTTGCTCTCTTCACTCATTGCCTGGCTACTCCTTGCTTACTCGCAAACACTGATCACTGCTATCTGCTATGAGTCTATACGCAATGAGCGGGGCAGGGTTGCAAAGGGGGGTTAAAAGAACTGCGTGGCGGCTGTGTAGGGGCGCAGCATGCGCGTTACGCGACACACATCGCGCAACACGCACCCCTACCCGATTTGCCTGTCGATGGTCATGAAAGCGGCGTATTCTCAGACCCGCCAGCGGAGAGGGACAGAGCCAGACGGTGACTGAGAGTCACCGTCTGGCTCCGGGTAGAGTTGTACCGTCCTTACTCCGTCTTGCCGATGCGGCCCTTCACCTCGGCGATGAGCCGGGTGACGGGGATCTCACGCGGGCAGACGGGCGTGCAGTTGTAGATCGTGCGGCAGCGCCACACGCCATCCGGGTCGCTGAGGATGGCAAGGCGATCTTCCGCCGCCTCATCGCGGCTGTCGAAGATGAAGCGATGCGCCTGCACGATCGCCGCCGGGCCGACATAGGCGCCGTTCGCCCAGAACGACGGGCAGGACGTGGTGCAGGCCGCGCACAGGATGCACTTCGTGCCCTCGTCGTAGATGGCCCGATCTTCCGGTGACTGGAGCCGCTCGCGCTCCGGCGGCGGCGTGTCGTTGACGAGGTAGGGCATGACCTCGCGGTAGTGCTCGAAGAACGGCCCCATATCTACGATCAGGTCTTTGACAACGGGCAGCCCGAGGATCGGAGCCACTTCGATCTTCGCTTTGCCGCCCTTCACGAAGTCTTTGACCAGTGCCTTGCAGGCGAGCATGTTGCGCCCATTAATGCGCATCGCGTCGGAGCCGCAGATGCCGTGCGCACACGAGCGGCGGAACGACAGCGTGCCATCGATGTACCACTTCACCCGGTGCAGCAGGTCGAGCACACGCTCAACCGGCTCGATGTCGTGCAGTTCATACTCAGCCCAGTAGGGCTTCTCGTCCACTTCGGGGTTGAAGCGCTTGATGCGCAGGGTGACGTCCATTAGTAGACGCGCTCCTTTGGCTCGTACTTCGTAATGACGACTGGCTTGTACGTTAGCTCGATACTGCCGTCCGGTTTACGGTGCGCAAGCGAGTGCTTCAGCCAGTTCACGTCGTCGCGCTGAGGGTAGTCGTCACGCGAGTGCGCGCCCCGGCTCTCCGTACGGGCGAGGGCGGCGACGGTGGTCACTTCTGCGAGGTCGAGCAGCGAGCCAAGCTCCCAGGCCTCCAGCATGTCATAGTTGAAGATGTGACCCCGGTCGTCGATGCGCAGGTCGGTGCGGTAGCGCTCCTTCAGCTCGCGGATCTTGTCGAGCGCCTGCTGCATGCCCTCCTCAGTGCGGAAGACGCTGACGTACCGCATCATCGTCTCCTGCATCTCCTCGCGCAGGGCGGCGACGGATGTGCTGCCGTTTGCCGTGCGGAGGCGCTCCAGTTCCTGCTGGATCTCGTCGAGCGCCCCGTCGGGGATGGGCACGAAGTCCGCCTGTTTGGCATACTCGGCCATCGCGCGGCCACCGCGCCGCCCGAACACGACCAGGTCAACCAGTGAGTTGGTCCCCAGGCGGTTCGCGCCGTGTACGGAGACGCACGCGCACTCGCCGGCGGCATACAGGCCCGGCAGCACCGTGTTATTCTCGTCGATCACGACCTCAGCGTCGACGTTGGTCGGGATGCCGCCCATCGCATAGTGCGCGGTCGGCTGGATGGGCATCGGCTCCTCAACCGGGTCAATGCCGAGGTATGTGCGGCAGAAATCGAGGATGTCCGGTAGCTTGCTCTCGATGTACTCCCGGTCGATGCGGCGGCTTTCGCCCGCTTCGGCCAGGTAGCGATTCACCGTTTCCGGGCGCACGTCGAGGTGGACGTAGTTCTTACCGTTGATGCCCCGGCCTTCCATAATTTCAAGGTAGATCGCGCGGGAGATCACGTCGCGGCTGGCGAGGTCTTTGATCGTAGGCGCGTAGCGCTCCATGAAGCGCTCGCCCTTGCCGTTGATCAGCACGCCGCCCTCGCCGCGCACGCCCTCGGTGATCAGGATGCCCAGCCGGTAGATGCCCGTCGGGTGGAACTGGAAGAACTCCATGTCCTCCATCGGGATGCCGCGCCGGAACAGAATCGAGTTGCCGTCACCGGTGAGCGTGTGGGCGTTCGAGGTGATTTGCCAGACCTTGCCCCAGCCGCCCGTGGCAAACAGGAATGCCTTGGCGTGGAAGACGTGCAGTTCCCCGGTGCCGATCTCCACAGCGACGAGCGCTGCGGGGCGCCCGTCGTTCATGATCATGTCAACCGCCTGGAACTCGTCGAAGAACTTGACCTGGTTCTTAATGCACTGCTGGTACAGCGTCTGCAGGATCATGTGGCCGGTGCGGTCGGCGGCATGGCAGGCCCGGCGCACGGGCTTCCCGGTTTCGTTATTGGTGTGCCCGCCGAAGCGCCGCTGGGAGATGCGACCGTCCTCGGTGCGGTCGAAGGGCAGGCCCATGTGCTCCAGCTCAATGACTGTCTCGATGGCCTCTTTGCACAGCACTTCGACCGCGTCCTGGTCGGCCAGGTAGTCCGACCCTTTCACGGTGTCGAAGGCGTGCCACTCCCAGTGGTCCTCTTCGTGATTGCCGAGCGCCGCACCGATACCGCCCTGGGCCGCGCCCGTGTGCGAGCGGGTGGGGTAGACCTTGCTGATGACGGCGGTGTTGACGCCACGCGAAGCGTAGAGTGCAGCCATCAGCCCGGCGCCGCCCCCGCCGATGATGACAGCATCATACTGGTGTGTCTGCATGGTCGTTATTCTCTCTTCCTTAGGGGAGCTCAAAAGGCGCGCCAATGAGGGCGATGGTGCCCAGCGCGAGGATGGCCACGAGCAGCACAGCCATCAGGATGGATAGCGCGCGGTTCCAGCCCCGGTTGTGCACATAGTCGTTAATGACGGTCAGCGAGCCCCGGTAGCCGTGCAGCCCGGCAAACCAGAGCAGAAAGGCGTCGTAGAGGCGCCAGCTAAGCAGCGACCAGCGTGTCTCGATGACCCACTGGTAGTTGATCTCCGCCACGCTGTTGATGAGATGCACGATCGCCAGATGGCCGAACGCCAGGGGGATCAGCAGCACACCGGACCAGCGCATGAAACGCCACCAGAAGGTCGCCTGGCGGTTGATCTCAGGGCGGGGCCGTGCCGAACGGCGGTGGGTTACTTCCTGTGCAGTCGTCATGGGGGCACCTACCCTTCCGCCAGGGAGCGGATAAGATGGCCGATCATGATGGCGGCGGCGGGGATGTACAGCAGCGCCACCAGTGCGAACGTTGCCAGCGTAATCGGGCGCTGGTACTGCCACAGGCGCGGCTTCCAGTCGAGCACGGCGACGCGGATGCCGTTCACGCCATGGTAGATCACCGCCGCTACAAGCAGGAGTTCGCCGACAAAGAAGACGGGGGTCTGGTAGAGCCGGATGGCGTGCTCGTAGCCTTCCGGCCAGAAGTAAACAAACGAGGTGTCAACGACGTGGATAATAAAAAAGAGCAGCGTACCCAGCCCGGCCAATCGATGGCCAATCCAGGCGAGCTGCCCCTCCGTCCCGCGGTAGCGGACTACATCGCGGATGGTCGAGACGAGGGTTGCCATAACGTCTTCATCCTTTGCTGTAGGTTGTCCGAAGCAGAGCGAAGAGGCGAGATTCAATTTGTCTGGCCTGCAGACTATCTATGTCTAGTATATCTATATGTGAAAGAGCCCGCAATGAGCGGGCCTGGTGGGGCGTCCCCTCACCCTCGGACGGCTGCGCTGCACGCCGGGGTGAGGGGATGTGTCAGGTCTATTAATTAAGTGCGAGGATTACCAGGTCGGTCGTTTGTCGCTGAACGTCCAGCCGTCCGCACCGCGGCAGACGGTATATATCCAACCCTGCCCGGAGAACGGCCCATAGCGGCAGTCGAACGTGACCTCGCCCACGCCATCGACGGGCAGGCGCTCAGGATAATTAACGGTGATGCTGCTGCTACGACCCGGCCCTGTCTCGGGGCGGGCGGACCAGCCGGGACGCGCGTTGATGTCCCGCTCGATCAGCATCGGCCCGTGGAAGCTGTACTCCCAGCGCCCGACGATCTCCGCGTCGTTGCGGCGGCGATCGGGCGGGGTGGTGCCCCGGTAGCGCCGCACGGTAATGAGGCAGCGCTCCGGCACGCGCCCTTCGCTGAGGAACTGGTCGAGCAGCAGGTTCTCCAGAGCGACGCGCACAACGAGGAACTGGAGCAGGTCGTCGTCGGCGGCCTCAAGCTGCCGGTGCGACCAGTAAATCGGGTGCAGCCGGTCAGGCGGAGGCTCCGGGAAGCTCTCGGGGGGGTACAGGAACTGCTCGGCGCGCTCGTCCATCAGGGCAAGGCCCCACTGCGCGGCATCACGCACGCGCGGGTCGGCGTGCTCGCACAGCTCGTCGAGCGTCAGCCGCTCGGTTTCCGAGCCGATCACGCCGAGCGCCCGTGTTGCGATGACGCGGAGCGCTGGCTCCTCGAGCATGTCGAGAATTTCGGGCAGCACCATCAGTCGCCCGCAGTTTGCCAGCGCCATGATGGCCTCGCCCAGCGTGCGCTCGGCGAGCATCCGCTCCGGCGAGTTGCGGGTCAGGTGCTCATCGTAGACTTTCTCGAATGCCTCGTCGATGAGGATACGGACGGGTTCGATAGCAAGTTCGTTGGGGTAGGCGTTCAGGAGCCGGACGGCGGTAAGGCGGGAGCCCCAGTCATCTGATGCAAGGTAAGGGATAAGAGCCTCAGCCAAACTGTAGCGTTCAAGCGGCATATACTTGTTCGCCAGCACGCGCAGGGCGTCCAGCGCGATCACGCTGCCACCCTCTGGCTGCTCGCAGAGATATTCGATGACAGCGTCAAGCGCCTCGGCTTCGCCGACGGCGGCCAGCCGTTCAAGCGCTCGCTCCTGTTCACCCGGCGTGCCGTGCCATAGGAAGTAGAGTAATTCGGCCTGTGTGCGATCGTCAGGACCTGGCTGAGTAGACATAGTCCCTTCTCCCGAAAGGAACAGTTGGCCTGGTGTGGGCCGGGCTTACACGGTGTTCATGTTCTCTATGACTGCGGTAGCAAACTCGGAAGTCTTAACTTCAGTGGCGCCCTCCATCTGGCGGGCGAAATCGTAGGTGACAATCTTCTGGGCAATGGTTGCCTCAAAGGCCCGAGTAATGAGGTCAGCCGCTTCCCACCATTTTATGTATTCTAACATCATTACGCCGGAAAAGAGCAACGAACCGGGGTTGACTTTGTCCTGGTTGGCGTACTTAGGCGCGGTGCCGTGCGTGGCCTCGAAGAGAGCGACGGTATCGCCGATGTTCGCGCCGGGGGCGATGCCCACGCCACCGACCTGTGCGGCTGCTGCATCGGAGAGATAGTCACCGTTGAGGTTGGTGGTGGCGATGACGTCGTGCTCGGTGGGGCGCAGCAGCATGTGTTGGAACATGATATCCGCAATGCGGTCTTTAATCACGATCTTGCCGGCGGGGCAGTTGCCGTCGTACTTAGCCCATAGTTCGTCTTCGGTGATAGTGTAGTCCCCAAACTCCTCAGAGGCAACTTCGTAGCCCCAGTTGCGGAAGGCCCCCTCGGTGAACTTCTGGATATTGCCCTTATGGACGAGCGTGACGCTCTTGCGCCCGCGCTCAATGGCATACTCGATGGCCTTGCGCACCAGCCGCTTCGAGCCGAACTCGCTGATCGGCTTGATGCCAATGCCGGAGCCCTCGAAGAAATCCGCGCCCATCTCCTCCCGCAGGAAGCGCTCGACCTTCTCCGCCTCCGGGGTGCCGGCCTGGTACTCGATGCCGGCGTACACGTCCTCGGTGTTCTCGCGGAAGATCACGAAGTCGACCTTCTCCGGCTCGACAAGCGGGCTGGGCACACCCCTGAACCAGCGCACCGGGCGGACGCAGGCGTACAGGTCGAGCACCTGGCGCAGCGTGACGTTCAGGCTGCGGAAGCCGCCGCCAACCGGCGTGGTGAGCGGGCCTTTGATGCCGATCAGGAACTCCCGCAGGGCGTCGAAGGTTTCCTCGGGCATGTAGTCACCATGATAGACGCTGGCCGCCTTCTCCCCGGCGTAGATCTCCATCCACGCGATCCGGCGCTCGCCGCCGTAGGCCTTTTCGACGGCGGCATCCCAGATGCGGCGCGAGGCGCGCATGATGTCCGGGCCGATGCCGTCGCCCTCGATGAATGCGATAATAGGCTTGTCCGGGACGTGCAGCTTGCCGTTCTCGACGGTTACCGGCTCGCCGTCTTCCGGGACGATGATATGCTCGAAGCTCACGTTGTTTCTCCTCTGGGCTGTCTCAAGGCTAAGTGGATAGATATAGATAGTGTAGGCGATTATACCATAGCCTTCTCGCGGGCCAGCAATACCGGGTATGCCTGGTTCTTCTGATGTGGGAGGGTGCGGGGAGGGTTCAAACCCCTCTGCGAGGGGCGGGGTGGGGTTCCCGGGTGAAGCCAGTAACGCCGCGAATGAACTTCGCGGCTCCACATGTGCCGCCGAGTGCAGAACTCCGCGTGTTGATATGCTATACTGCGGGTTGACCCACCACAGCTTCTTTTCTGCCCCCGGCATGGCCGGACGGGCATCCGCCAGTAGACACGAGGAGTCATGGCAAGCATGAAGAGCATCATCGGCGTTGACGTCGGCGGGACGCTGCTGCGGGCTGCCCGCTATGACGAGAACCTGAACCAGCTTGAGCGCGTCGAGCAGCCGACACTGGCCTCACGCGGCAGGGATGTCGTGCTCGACCGGCTGTACGAAACGATCCGGCAGGTGCTGCCCGAGCGCCCGGAAGACCTGCTCGGCATCGGCATCGCGCTGCCGGGGCCGCTCGATGTGCAGGCGGGCGTGCTCATCGCGCCGCCGAACCTCCCCCTGCGCGACATACCCATCGTCGAGCTTGTTGAGCAGAATGTCGGAGGGCCGGTTTTCATCGGCAATGACGCCGACCTTGCCGGGCTGGCCGAGTTCACGCGCGGGGCGGGCCTGGGCACGTCCACGATGATCTACATGACGCTCAGTACCGGCATCGGTGGCGGTGTTATTGTCGATGGCAAGCTACGCATCGGGCGCGGGCAGGGCGGCGAAGTCGGGCACATGGTCATCGTGCCGGATGGGCCGATGTGTGGCTGCGGGCGTCGGGGCCATGTCGAGGCCGTCGCCTCCGGCACGGCGATCGCCCGTATCGCGAGAGAGCGTTTGCAGGCGGGCGAGTCGTCGCTGGTGCGCGATCTGGTTGAGGGGGATCTGGAGCGAGTCAGCGCGAAGGTGGTCGCCGAGGCGGCGCGGGCAGGCGACGCGATGGCGCGGGAGATCTTCACGCAGGCGGGTCGCTACATCGGTGCGCACATCGCCTCGCTGATGATGCTGCTCAACCCGGATATGTTCGTGCTCGGCGGCGGGCTGACGAAGGCCGGCCCGCTGCTGTTCGACCCGCTGCACGAGGCCGTGCGTGAGTACGCGATGCACCCCCGCTACTACGAGAACACGGCGATTGTGCGCGCCCAGCTCGGCGGGGAAGTCGGGCTGGTCGGGGCGGCGGCGCTCGTCCGGCAGCGGCTGGGGCTGTAAGGTCGCAGCCGCGCGAGAAAATGCCACAAATGAGAGAATGAGAAACGATGCCGCGAAAAAGAGGATAAGACACAATGCCGCGAATAAACTTCGCGGCTCCTTGTGCGATGATCCCGTAGGGGCGTAGCATGCTACGCCCCTACTCATGTCTGTAATTGATACCTTGAGGATAGCGGGGCTTCGCCCTACCGTCTCCCTCGCTTGCCCCTGGGCCGGTCCTCGGAACTGGCGCGGAAGTCCATCAGCAGCGGCGTACCTGTGAAGGGGAACAGCTCGCGGATGCGGTTCTCCAGGTAGCGCTGGTAGGAAAAGTGCATCAGTTCAGGGTCGTTCACGTGGAACACGAACTTTGGCGGGGCGACAGCCACCTGGCTCGCGTAGCGGATCTTGAGCTGCCGCCCGCCCTTTGACGGCGGCGGCTGCTGCAGCACCGCCTCGCGCACCATGCGGTTTAGCTCGGAGGTCGGGATGCGGTGGTAGCGCTCCTCCCACACGCGCTCGACCATCGGCATGATGGTGTGCGTGCGCTGGCCCGTCAGCGCGGAGATGAACAGCACCGGCGCGTAGGGGATGAACTTAAGCCGCTCCCGCACATGTTCGGTGTACTCGTTGATCGTGTACGTGTCCTTCTCGATGGCGTCCCACTTGTTGACGAGCACGACCACGCTCTTCAACTCGTCGAGGATGTAGCCCGCGACGTGGGTGTCCTGTGCGGTCACGCCGTCGGTCGCGTCGATGAGCAGTAGCGCCACGTCTGCCCGCTTGATGGCCTTGAGCGCCCGCAGCACGCTCCAGCGCTCGACGGTGCGCTCGATGCGCCCCCGCCGCCGGATGCCCGCCGTGTCGATCAGGATGACCGGCTGGCCCTGCCACGTAATGCGCGTGTCAATCGAGTCACGGGTGGTGCCCGCTACCGGGCTGACGATCACCCGCTGCTCACCGAGCAGGCGGTTCAGCAGCGAGGACTTGCCGACGTTGGGCCGCCCGACGATGGCGACCTTGAGCACGTCCTCTTCTTCCTCGAAGGTTTCCGGCGGGTGGTGCGGCAGCGCCTCGATCACCGCGTCGAGCAGATCCCCGACACCCGTGCCGTGGAGGGCCGAGATCGGGAAAACCTCGCCCAGCCCGAGCGAGTAGAACTCCATTGCCTCGACGTGGCGGTCGACGTGATCGCCCTTGTTGGCGGCGACCAGCACCGGCTTGTCCGAGCGGCGCAGCATATCGCTGACTTCCTGGTCCGCGGCGGTGATGCCGGTGGTCACGTCTACGACGAGGATGATCACATCGGCGGTGTGGATGGCAAGCTCGGCCTGCTCGCGCATCTCCTCGATGAACTGCACCGAGTCCTCTGCGAGCGGTTCGCCACCCGCGGCGAGGGTTTCGTACGCCTCGATACCGCCTGTGTCGACAAGCGTGAAGCGCACACCGCCCCACTCCGCCTCGGCTTCCTGCCGGTCGCGGGTAGTGCCGGGGCGGTCATGGACGACGGCCAGCCGTCGCTCGATGATGCGGTTAAACAGCGTGGACTTGCCCACGTTGGGCCTGCCAACGAGTGCTACCAGCGGTGTCTCAGCCATAGGGTCTGCCTGACGTTCCTTCGGTTGCCTCTTCTTCCATTACCTCAACTTGCACCACAGTCGGCAGCACCGACTCAACCCTCACGCGCGACAGTTCCTCCTGCGGTATGTCGGTGCTGATGATCTCTGCCTCCGGCTCCAGCCGGTGCGTGCCCGGATCGAGGTCGGTCACGTCCACGGTGACGACGATGTTCTCAGGGCGCAGGCGCTCAAGCACCGGCAGCGGGCCGCGCAGCGACACGACCACGCGCTCCGGTGCGACTGTCGCCTCAAGCCCCTCTTCCAGGCCGACCACCTCAATGGGCACTTCCATGTTGTCAAAGCCAAGCTGCGCCTCGATAGAGATATAGACCGTCACCGTGCGGACACCCTCCAGGGTGACGCCCTGGGGAGGCACAAGCTGCGCAACAAACGTCTGGTCGCTCTGGACGGCGGTCAGCCTGATCGGCTCGGTTTCGATAGAGTTGATATTCTGCAGCACGTCGGGGTCGCCGCGTATGGGTACGATCGGCGGCTCGACGCGGATGTTCGTGACGAAGTAGCCGCGCGGCGTCTCAAGCTCCGCGATGCTGGGCACGACCGTCACCTCGCGGAAGTCCGCTTCCTGAAAGACCGGGATGTTTACCTGCACCGTGCCGGGCTCGACGGTAACCCCCTCGACGATCTCGCCCTCGCTGTCGAGCGGGAGGAGCGTCAGTTCGTCGTTAATCGGCTCGCGCACGTCCGTGACATCCACCGATACGCGGACCTCGCTGACGAGCTGCACCGCCGATGCCGGGCCGCGGATCGTCGCCATGGACGGCTCGATGGACACCACGCCCGCCCGGTAGCCAACCGGCAACTCGCCGTTCTGCACAAGCTGGATGGGCAGCTCGCGAACGGCCAACTCCTCAAGCTCGACGACCACCGTCGCCGGGCGCACCGCGAGCAGCACCGCCTGCACGCCGTCCGCCACCCGGGCCTCAAGCTCGACGGTGTGCTCGCCGCTGGTCAGCCCGGTCAGGTCCGCCACGACGATGAAGTCGTTGCGGGTCAGCTCGCGCACCGCGTCGCTGGGCGCATGCACACGGACGGTCGCGGTTTCCGGGGGCTCATTGGTGACGATGTAACCGTCATCCGGCCCGATATACTGCACGGGGATTGGCTGGTTGAAGTCCAGGTCGACCGCCGGGTTTAGCTCCTGCGTGGCGACCGTCCACACGACGAGCGCAAGCAGGATGGCAAGCACCAGGGAGACGACGTTCGACTCCAACCACTCAACAAATGACCCTTGAAACATGAGAGCTTATCGGCCTAGGCTGCGCGCCGAAGCTGCTGCAGCAGGGAAGAGAAGCGCCGCGGAGCCTCGCGCTGGCGGATGTACTCACCCATGATCATGGCCAGCCGCTCGGCGTCGATACCGCGGATAAAGCGACCGCCCACCACGACGGAGATGCGGCCTGTTTCTTCCGACACCACGATCGCCACGGCGTCGCTGACCTCGGAGATGCCGAGCGAGGCGCGGTGCCGGAGGCCCATCGTCCGGTCGGGCAGATGCCGGGCGGTTGAGATCGGCAGGGTGCAGGCGGCGGCCACGATCCGGTTGCCCCGGATAATCACGGCGCCGTCGTGCAGCGCCGTGTTCGGGAAGAAAATAGTCTGGAGCAGTTCGCTGGTTGTTCTGGCGTCGAGCTGTACGCCCGACTCGATGTACTCCTGCAGACCGGTTTCGCGTTCCATGACGATCAGCGCGCCGTGGCGGCGGCGCGACATGAAGCGCACGGCGTCCGCGATGTTGCTAATCAACTCCTCGCGCTCGTCCGGCGGCACGGCCTGCCGCCCGATCAGCGGCAGCGAGCGCCCAAGCCGGTCAAACCAGCGGCGCAGCTCCTCCTGAAAGATGACAGGCAGGGCGATGGAGAAGGCCGTCAGCGTGCGGCTGAGCAGCCACGAGAAGGCGCGCAGGTTCAGCAGGAAGGAGAGCGACCAAAGCAGCAGCAGGGCCACCGCAATGCCGCGCAGGAGCGTCGCAGCGCGGGTGCCGCGCACCAACTGGAGAATAAGAAAGAAGATGCCGGCAACGAGCAGAACGTCAAGGACGTTCAGCCAGCTCCCCAGCAGGTTTTGTAGGGACCACAGAAAGTCTCGCAGAACCACTTTGACCACTCATCCGATTGGCAGGGTTAAACCGCTCCTGGCGCACCCTTACGGCTGATACCCGCCGCTCTGAAGCTGTGCGAGCAACTGGTGATAGCCGTCGACGTCCGGCGGGTTCAGGTCGATGATGCGCTGTATCGTAACGATCGCATCCTCGATCCGCCCCGCATCAAGCTGAAGCTCGCCCAGCGCATCCAACTGAGCAATCGCCTCCTGTATGCGCCCCTGCTGGCGGTAGACTTCTGCGAGGCGCTGGCGCAGCGGCGCCTCCTGCGGATGGCGCTCCACCTGCTCCTCGAGAATCTCCGTGACACGGTCGCCGCGCCCCTGCCGGAGTATCTCGCGGATCGTGTCGTCCAGCGCGCGCACCGCCTCGCGCGGCTGGCCAAGCTGGTAGTGCAGGTCGACAATGCTCAGCGCGACCTCTTCGTCCTCCGGGTGCATCTGGCGGATGCGTTCGTAATACTGCAGCGCGCGGTGCCAGTTCAAACGCTGGCTCTCGACATCCGCCAGCCCGCGCAGCACCGGGATGATCTGCTCCGGGTCGGCGTTGGCCTCGCGGCTGTAGTCGAGCGCCTCCCGGTAGACCTCGACTGCCCGGTCGGCATCGGCCATCAGGCGGTAGTAGGTATCGGCCAGCTCAACGTAGTGGTGAAGGGCCTCACCGGTCCGCCTCTGCTGCCGCAGCATGTCGATCACACGGCGCCGGGCGAGCGTGTCCGCCGGCCAGAGGTTGATGACCTCGACAAAGAGGTCGGCGGCCTTCTCCGCGCTGCCGCGCACGAGGTACGTGCTCGCCACCAGGTTGAGTTTAGCAGCAGCCTCCTGCGTGCGCCCCTCGCGGACGAGCGCGTCGGCAAGGCGGCGATGCGCGGGCAGGTAATCCGGCGCGCGCTCGATGGCGTGGTGAATCTCCTCGGTTGCCAGCAGCAGCATATTGCGCTGCAGGTACTCGTCCACCCGCTCCATAATGGCGGCAAGTTCGGGCCGCCCGCCCTCGATCATCAGATCGAGCAGATCAGGGACATAATTGATTTTACCTTGTCCCACGTAGTTCGACAGCGCTTTTGTGAGTTTGCTGCGCCAGTCGGCGTCGTCGAGGTAGAAGGCGATGGCGCGGGTGATGTCCGCAAGGTGGTCGTCGGTCTGGTCGGGCAGGCTGGCGAGCGCGCGCTCATAGCCCTTCTCGTCGACCAGGCCGGGGTTCAGCAGATGGTCGGCGGCCTGCATGGCGAGCAACATGTGATGGGCGGCGGTGCGCTCATCGCCCTGCGTCTGGTACGTGCGCCCAAGCAGCAGATGGCCCGCGAGCCGGTACTCCTCGTACTGCACGGTGTCAGCGAGCAAATCGGCGGCGGGGCGGTACTCGCCCATTGTGCAGAGCACCACGCCGAGGTTGAAGTGCAGGGCCGGGTGGTTCAGACCGGCCTTCCGGGCGCGGCTGTAGTTCTGGAGGGCGGCATCGGCGTCGCCAAGCTGGTGCGCGTCGAGTGCGGCGAGGAGCGGAGCCTGCGCCTCCGGGGGAACCTCACCGCTCCAGATGCTGTCGGCGAGCAGGCCCATCGCGTGGCGCACGGCGACTTCGATCGGGCTGTACTCGCGGGGCTTCTCTGCCGCCTCCAGCAGTTCTTCCTCGACGGTGGGCAGTTCGTCGGGCGATATCTGGCGTGACTGCCCGGCGTCAAACAGGGCGTCGCTGTACGGCCCTGGCATCTGGATGGGCTTGTTGAGCCGCAGATCGCCGAGCGCGGTGCGCACCTCGACGTTGATCGGGTCGAGGCGGAGGGCGCGTTTGAGCGCCTGTTCGGCGCGGAGCGGCTGCTGCATCTGCTGGAGCAGCCGGGCGACGTGCAGATACTCGGTCACGGCGAGGCTCGTGCGGCTGGCGTCTTTCTCATAGACGGTGGCCAGCCGCATGTGCGCCTGCGCGAGGTCGAGGTCGAGCCGGACGGCCTGTTCCCAGTTGGCGGTGGCACGCTGGAGGTCCTTACGGGCGAAGTAGATCTCGCCTGCCGCCATGAACTGCTTGGCGGCGAGTTCGGCGTTCCCGGCGCGCCGGTGGATCTCGCCGAGCTTCTCGCGCGGGAGCGGGTCGCTGGGGACGAGCCGGGCCAGGCGCGTGTAAGCCTGAAGCGCGTGCTCGTCCTCGCCGGCTTCGTACAGGCTCAGCGCCAACCCGGCGAGCGCCTGTGGGTCGTCGGGCGCGGCTTCGAGCGCCTGCTGGTAAGCGCGGATCGCCGCTCGCCAGTTCTGATCCCAGGCGGCGCTGGCCGCTTCTCTCATTGCTGCTTCGTAAGGTTGGAGTTGTGCCATTGGATCTCATCCCCTAATCAGGCTGGCCGGGCGGCCAACCACGGCGCCAGCGGTCGGGTTCGACGTCGGGGCCGAGTGTGAGCGTCGTCATTGTACATGAACACCCGGGGGGTCGCAATGGTGCTGAGGCCCTGTGGGGATGGGGTAAAGTGCGTAGAAGTGCAGAAATAATGTGTGTGTAAAATCGCCACACAAGGCGGTGAGGGCTGTACAAACCGCCGCGGGTGCAGGAATAACGTGTGTAGGGGCGGGTCTGAGACCCGCCCCTACCAGGCAATTCGCAGACGCAGGGTTGTATTGTATACCCCGCCGCGAATAAACTTCGCGGCTCCGGACGGTACGGCGGCGCGGCTGGGTCGCACAAGGCGGTGAGGGCTGTACAAACCGCCGCGGGTGTGGACATAGCATGTGTAGGGGCGGGTCTATTGATGCGGTTGATGCGGAGCATCGCGCATCACGACCCGCCCCCACCAAGGCAATTCACGGGAGTGAGGGGTTTACGCCCTTAGCTGTGCCCCGAACGCCTCCTCCAGTGCGCGGACGATGCGGGCGCGCATCGCGTCGGCGTCCCGGTCGCGCAGGGTGCGGTCCTGGGCCTGGAACGTCAGCGCATAGGCCAGGCTCTTCTGGTTCGCGCCGATCTGCTCGCCCCGGTACACGTCAAACAGGCGCACATCGCGCAGCAGCGTGCCGCCCGCCTGCCGGATCACCCTCTCGACGTCCGCAGCGGGGACATCCTCGTGCACCACGATGGCGATGTCCTGGTAGATGGCCGGGTAGCTGGCTACCGGCTGGACCGGGTACAGGTCGGATACATCGGCCAGCAGCGCATCCAGGTCGATATCGGCGACCAGCACGGGCTTCTCGGGCAGGTCGAACGCCTCGCGCACGAGCGGGTGCAGCTCGCCGAGCTTGCCGACCTCGCGCCCGCCGACGACCAGCTTCGCCACGCGCCCGGGGAAGTACGTCGCGTCGTCCACCGCCTCGAAGCGCACGTCCTGCAGGTGCAGCGCGCTGACCAGCGCCTCGACCACGCCCTTCAGGTCGAAGAAGTCCATCTGCTCGACCTCCGCGTTGAGCGGGTCCTGCCAGGCGGGCAGGTCCCGCCGGCCCATCAGCAGGATGCCCAGGCGGCGCGGCTCGGCGGGCAGCTTCTCGCCCTCGACGGGCAGGTACACCTTGCCGATCTCGAACAGGGCGATGCGGTCCCGCCAGCGGCTGTTGGCAGCGGCGTTATCGAGCAAGCCCGGCAGCAATGAGCGCCGCATGACGGTGCGATCCCGGCTCATGGGGTTGGCGATACGCACATACGGCGGCTCGACATCGCGCCCCGGTGTGCCGGGCGGGAGGAGCAGCGCCTCGCGGGCCGGGGTCGTCAGCCGGTAGTTGATGACCTCCTGCAGACCCGCCCGCACCAGCAGGTCGGAGACCTGCTGCTCGCGCACGAGCGCAACGTTGGTGCGCTGCGGCGGTAGTTCGTCCTCGATGAGGGTGTTGGGCAGCTTGTCGTAGCCGTACACCCGCGCGATCTCCTCAAGCAGATCGGCCTGCGCCACGCTGTCAGCGATGTCCTCGTGGGCCGGGTCGCTCACAACGCCGATGTCCATCCGGTGTGGCGGCACCGTCACGCGCAGCACGGCGCTGTCCGGGGTGGCGCCGCCGACGCGCTCGACCTTGAACTCAAGGCTCTCCAGCAGCCTGGCGACCTCGTCCTGCGAGAGCGGGATGCCGATGATGCGCTCGACCTCGGTGAGCGGCAGGTCCACGGTGATGGTCGGCGCAGGCGCGGGGTAGTTATCGAGGAAGCCTCTGGCAACCGTGCCCCCGGCGATCTGGCGCATGAGTTCCGCCGCGCGACGCAGCCCGACCTCCGCCAGCGCAGGGTGGACGCCCCGGCTGAAGCGCGCCCCCGCCTCGGAGTTGATCTCCTCGCCGCGCGCACGCTGCGCAAGGAGCGTCTGCCGGATGTTGATGAAGTTCCAGTTCGCCGCCTCCAGCAGGACGTTGGTCGTCGTCTCCTCGACCTCGGACTCAAGCCCGCCCATGATGCCGGCGAGGCTGAGCGGCCCGGCAGTGTCGGCGACCAGTTCGGTGAACGGATCGAGCTTGCGCTCAACGCCGTCAAGCGTGGTGAGCTTCTCGCCCGGCTCGGCGGTGCGCGTGATGATCGTCGGCGGCTTGCCGCCCGCCCGGCGCACCAGCATGTCGTAGTCGAAGGCGTGCAGCGGCTGGCCGGTTTCGATCATTACGTAGTTGGTGATGTCCACGACGTTGTTGATCGGGCGCATGCCGACCTTGCGCAGGCGGCGCTGCATCCAGTCGGGCGAGGGGCCGATCTTGACGTCACGGATGAGTGCCAGCATGAAGCGCGGGTTGAGCGACGGGTCGCGGATCTCGATGGCAGCCTGCCCCTCGATAGGCTCGCCCCCGGTCTGCACGTCGAGCGGCGGGTAGCGGAGCTTCTGGCCTGTCAGCGCGGCGATCTCGCGGGCAACGCCCAGGATGGAGAAGGCGCGGGCGAAATTGGGCGTCAGTTCGATGTCAAGAATAACGTCGCCGATCACATCGCGCAGCGGCGTGCCGGGCGGGGCGTCCGTCTCGAGGATCATGATGCCCTCGTGCTCATCGGAGATGCCAAGCTCCCGCTCGGAGAGCACCATCGTCCGGTTCTCGATGCCGCGCAGCTTGCGGGGCTTGAGCGTCATCCGCGCGCCCGGCTCTTCGGCGTAGGGGTCCATCAACTCCGCGCCCTCACGGGCGAAGGCGACGGCAAGCGGCTTGTCAAGCGGGCCTTTGCCCTTGTACGGGAACAGGTTGGGCGCGCCGGTCACAACCTGCTCAAGCTCGCCCGCGCCGTGATCGACCATCGCCAGCACGAGCCGGTCGGCGTTGGGGTGGGGCTTCACCTCGTGGATGTAGCCGACGACGATCTTGTCAGGCTCCCAGACGAGGTGATCCGACGAAATAGGCACGGCCAGGTCGCGGCCCACCCTGGCGGCGTCGCCTGCCGGGACGCCGATGTACTCAATCGCCGCGACCTCCAGCCCGGCGAGCGTCAGCCGGTGGGCCAACTCCTCGACCGGGAGGGTGATGTCAACGTAATCTTTAACCCAGGAAAGTGGTACTCGCATAATGTGTCTCCGTGCTGTGTGATTGTTTTTGGGTTCGCCCGGCAATACTAATCTTTAACAAACTTGCCTTAACAACTGTGAACGACTTCATGGCCGAACCCCCTCCTGACCCGCAGCCCAGGCTGCGATCCTTCCTCCCCCTTGCAAGGGGGAGGGGCAACCCGGAAGGTTGCTGGTGGGGGTTCCACCGGGGGCGCTAGAACTGCTCCAGGAAGCGCAGGTCGTTGGCCCAGAAGTTGCGGATGTCCTGAATAGCGTGCATCTGCATGGTGATGCGCTCCGGGCCGATGCCGAAGGCGAAGCCGGAGAACACCTTCGGGTCGTAGCCGCCGTTCTTCAGCACAACCGGGTGAACCATCCCCGCACCGCCGATCTCCAGCCAGCCGGTGTACTTGCACACCGGGCAGCCCTCGCCGTCGCACAGTGCGCACTCGACATCCACCTCCATGCTCGGCTCGGTGAAGGGGAAGTGCGAGGCGCGGTAGCGCACCTGCCGCTCAGGGCCGTAGAGCCGCCGCGCGAACTCGGCCATCGTGCCCTTGAGGTCCGTCATGCGGATGTTGCGCCCGATGGCCAGCCCCTCGACCTGATGGAACTGGATCTCGCTGCGCGCGCTGATCTGCTCGAAGCGGTAGCACATGCCCGGCAGGATCACGCGGATGGGCTCAGGCGCGTACTCGCGCATGGCATGGATCTGCCCCGGCGAGGTATGCGTGCGCAGGATGACGCCCTCCTCCGTCGTGTGGAAGGTGTCCCACATGTCGCGGGCCGGGTGGTAGGGCGGGATGTTCAGCAGCGTGAAGTTCACCTCGTCTTCCTCGACATCCCGGCTGCGGTACACCTGGAAGCCCATATCGGCCCAGATGGCGTAGATCTGGCGGAGCGTCTGCGTCGCCGGGTGCAGCCGCCCCATGACGATGGGCCGACCGGGCAGCGTCACGTCGAGCGCGCCTTCCTCCAGGCTCTGCGCCAGCTCCCGCGACTTGATCAGTTCCTCGCGCTCCGCGAAGGCCGCCTCAAGCTCCTGCCGGACCTCGTTGGCGCGCTTGCCGACGGCGGGGCGCTCGGCGGGGTCCAGGCTGCCAATCGAGCGCAGGATCGTGGTGATCTCGCCGCGCTTGCCGACCGTCTGGTTGTACAGCGCGCGCAGTGCCTCGCTGCTGGTCACGCCGTCGAGCGCGGCGAGCGTCTCGGTTCGGATGGTTTCTAATCTGTCGAGCATCTGCTTCCTCCAGCGTCTTTCTGTTCGCGTCGCGCGGACTAGCGCCGGGGAGTTCATTCCCCGGCTAAAAGCTGCGAAGTCCCCTCCGAGGGCTGGCCTGCCCCTGATCTCTAATCATAGTAAACGGCTCGCTCGCGTACATGCTATCAGCCATAAGCTATACGCCACCAGCCAAACAAAAAAGCCCTCATCCCCATCAGGGACGAGAGCCGCAGATTGCTGCGTGGCTCGCGCGGTACCACCCTGCTTAGGCCGCCCGGTCGGGCGGGCCTCGCTTATCTGACCAACGGCGCGGCAGGTATCCTGCCCCGCGATTGGCTGCCCGTGTAACGGCGGGCCACCCGGAGCGGGCTACTGGAAGCATGGTGCTTGCGCCATGCCGTTCACCCGTCGGCTCCGGAGGGAACGTCTGCGGCGGACTACCCGGCGGGGCTCTCAGTCGGTGGCCCTGCCTCCCTGTTGGCGCCGTGATGCCGCAGACCCGTCTCCATCACAGCCTGTGCCTGTATGTGATTAGGGTCAATTATAGCGGCGCGGACGGGCAGGTGCAAGGGGTGGCTCGCCGGGCAATAGATAGCTTCGCTGTCCCACAAAGCCCCTGGCGGGGCCACCGTCCCCTGTGGATTGAATCGCGGAGGGGCGGAAGGGTCGGAGGGCGCGGAAGCCGGTCCACGTTTTCCATTGTTTCCGTGTTTTCCGCGATTGAATCGCGGAGGGGCGGAAGGGTCGGAGGGCACGGAAGCCGGTCCACGTTTTCCATTGTTTCCGTGTTTTCCGCGATTGAATCGCGGAGGGGTGGAAGGGTCGGAGGGCGCGGAAGCCGGTCCGCGTTTTCCGTTGTTTCCGTGTTTTCCGCGATTGAATCGCGGAGGGGTGGAAGGGTCGGAGGACGCGGAAGCCGGTCCACGTTTTCCGTTGTTTCTGTGTTTTCCGCGATTCGATTGCAGGGGCAGGGGTGAAGGATAAAGCCGCGAATAAACTTCGCGGCTTTGTGTGGGGCCATATTCCAATCAGCAAGCTTGCCGTAAGGCAAGCTCTTTTTTGCATCGATCCGGGAACGCTTTACCCGATCTCCTCGGCGAGGCTGATGAGAAGCCCCTCGGGCCCGCGGATGTAGCAGAGCCGGTACACGTCTTCGTACTGGACCACTTCGCCGACGAGCTGCGCACCGTGCTTCCCGAGCCGGGCGAGCGTATCGTCGAGGTCGTCCACGGCAAACATGACGCGCAGATAGCCCAGAGCGTTCACCGGGGCGGTCCGGTGATCGGCGGCTACTGGCGGCACGATAAATTGCGAAAGCTCGAGCCGGCTGTGGCCATCCGGTGTGCGCATCATGGCGACCTCGACGTGCTGGTTGCCCAGCCCGGTGACGCGCCCTGCCCACTCTCCTGCGATCGTGGCTCGCCCTTCAAGCTCAAGGCCAAGCTCGGTGAAAAAGGCAATCGCGACATCGAGGGATTCCACCACGATGCCCATGTTGTCCATCCGCTTTACAGCCATATCATGTCCATCCAGTTCCATTGAAACGCCCGGGGTTTGCTATTTACAGAGCGTACAGCATTCTGAAGGCGGGTACGAATCGCGGAGGGGCGGAAGGGGCGGAGGGCACGGAGACCAATCCGCGTTTTCCATTGTTTCCGCGCCTTCCGCGATTCAACTCCTCGCCCTATATTGCAGCGCCTCGGCGAGATGGTGCGCCTTCACGTCGTCGCTGCCATCCAGATCGGCAATCGTCCGGGCCAGCTTGAGCACCCGGTGATAGCCCCGCGCGCTCAGGTGCATCTGCTGCATCGCCGAGCGCATCAGCACCTCGCCCTCGCGGTTCAGCCGCACGTGGGCCGTTAGCTCGCGGACGCCCATATCGGCGTTGCACAGCACCGGGCGCTGACCATTCTCCGCGCTCGCCGCGAACCGCTCCGCCTGCCGGTCCCGCGCGGCCTGCACCCGCTCGCGGATGCGCTCGGAAGGCTCGCCGCGCCGGTCGTCCGTCAGCTTGTCGTAGTCCACGCTGGGCACGTCCACGTGGATGTCGATGCGGTCCAGCAGCGGGCCGGACATGCGCTGCTGGTAGCGGGTGATCATCTGCGCGCTGCACGTGCACGGGCGGACCGGGTCGCCATAATAGCCGCACGGGCAGGGGTTCGCCGCCGCGATCAGCATGAAGTTGGCCGGGAAGCACATCGTGCCCGACGCCCGGCTGATCGTTACCTGCCGGTCCTCCATCGGCTGGCGCAGGTTCTCCAGCGCCTTGCCGAACTCCGGAATTTCGTCTAAAAAGAGCACCCCTCTATGCGCCAGGCTGATCTCGCCGGGGCGGGGCCACGAGCCGCCGCCCACGAGCCCCGCATGGCTGATGGTGTGGTGTGGCGCGCGGAAGGGACGGTGCTGCATCAGCGGCACGCCCTCCGGTAACATGTCGGCGACGGAGTAGATGCGCGTCACCTCCAGCGCCTCGCTGAGCGTCATGCGTGGCAGGATGCCCGGCACGGCCCGCGCCAGCAGCGTCTTGCCTGCGCCCGGCGGGCCCATGAGCAGCACGTTATGCCCGCCCGCCGCTGCGACCTCCAGCGCCCGCTTGACGTGCTCCTGCCCCTTCACGTCGGCGAAGTCGGTGAGGTAGCCGGGCGTATACGCAGGCCAGGTGTAGCTGTCGCGGTCGAACGGCGGGATGGTATCCAGCCCCAGCAGGTGCTCGACGAGCGTGATCAGGTGATCGACCGGGATGACCTCGATGTCGGGGATGAGGGCGGCTTCGGGCGCGTCGGCGGCGGGCACGAAAATCCGCTCCAGCCCCAGTTCGTGCGCCAGATGCGCGGCAGACAGCACGCCCCGCACATGCCGCACGCTGCCATCAAGCGAAAGCTCGCCGAGCACGAGCGAGCTTTCGAGCACGTCGGGCGGGATCTGCCCGGTTGCGGCCAGCACGCCGAGCGCAATCGCGAGGTCGTAGGCGGGGCCGTCCTTGCGCAGATCGGCGGGGGCGAGGTTGATGGTGAGGCGGCGGGCGCTGGGGAAGGTCAGGCCGCTGTTGCGGATGGCCGACCACACGCGCTCTTTCGATTCTTTCACTGCCGTGCTGGGCAGCCCGACGAGCGTCTGGCTGGGCATGCCTTTGGCTGCGTCCACCTCCACTTCGACGAGCGTTCCATCCAACCCGACAAGCGCGCAGCTATTCACTTTGGCGAGCACGGCGACCTCCGCGATGGTGAAAGAGGATAGTGGTTGAGGTGCGCCCATCCTAGCACGGGCGGGGTCAAGGGGCAAGTGGGAGCCCTCACCCCTCGCCCCTCTCCTGAACGGTCACTGTCGTGGCCTGGGAGAGGGATGGGGGCGTTTGCACTGGCAACGCGTCACATCCTTCCCCCTCTCCCAGCGACTGCAGGTCGCGACCGGGAGAGGGGGTTAGGGGGTGAGGGTTGGAGGTGGGGCTCCCGCTAGGCTTTTTGCTCCCCACCCCGGTAGTCTCAAGGTATGACCTGAGGCGGCTGAGTTGTACTGGTATGTAACGAGATGGCCGAACATGCAGAGACGGTAGACACAAGCCGGGCTCCGGAGCGCCCGCGCGAGCATGAGCGTGAAACGACCCACAGACCCTGGTGGCAGATCGTGCTGATCGGCGCGGGGACGCTCGCGCTGGGCATCGGGCTGCTGTACTTCATCCGGCTGGTTGCGCGACCGCTGGCGCTGGCGCTGCTCGGCATCGTGATCGCCTCGGCGCTGTCGCCGGTCGTGGACTGGCTTGGCAGGCGGATGCCGCGCGGTGTGGCGCTGGCCCTCGTGTACCTGCTGCTGGTGGTGATCATCGTTGCGGCGGGCTGGTTCATCATCCCGCCGCTGGTGAACGAACTGCTCGCGGTGATCGGGAACATCCCGGACTATCTGGAAACCGTCCAGGAGTGGATAGAGGCGCGCCCCTGGCTGAACAACGGGGTGGTCCTCGATACGCTGTCGTCGCAGGCGGTGGGGCTTGGCACGCAGGCCATTAGCCTGCCCATCACGCTCACCTCAGCCTTCTTCGACCTGGTGCTGATCCTGTTCGTCTCGGTCTACTGGCAGATCGAGAGCGATAAGCTGAATGCGTTCTTCCTGTCGCTGTTCCCACCGCGCCAGCGGAGCGAGACGAGCCGCGTGCTGAGGCAGATCGGCCACGCGATGGGCGGGTACATCCGGGCGGTCATGCTGAGTGTGCTCTTCATCGGCGGGCTGGCCTATATCGGGCTGTCGATCATCGGCGTGCCGTATACGCTGGCGCTCAGTGTTCTCGTCGGTGTCGGGCAGTTCGTGCCGCTCATCGGGCCGACCGTGGCGACCATCCCCGTCGCGCTGGTCGCGCTGCTCAGTTCCCCGACGAAAGCCCTCATCACCCTGGGCTTCATGCTGGTCCTCCAGCAGCTTGAGAGCAACGTCGTGACGCCCAACATCATGCACAGCCAGACGAAGATCTCGCCGCTGCTGGTGCTGCTGGCGCTGTTCGTGGGCGGGGTGGTCGGCGGGTTGATCGGCGTGCTGGTTGCCGTGCCGCTGGCTGCCGCCGGGCGCGTGCTCATCGTCGAGATGCTCGCGCCTGCCATCCGCCGCCGGACGGGCGCGGCAGGCCACCCGGTCGAGCAGGATGAGAGCGCGTAGCCTTTTCTATGGCCATTCTAAGGGAGGCGCTTGCTCGATCTCTTGACAAGGATTGCGCAAACCGATAGAATCGCCTCGCAATCGAAATGGGCCTGTAGCTCAGCTGGGAGAGCGCTACAATCGCACTGTAGAGGTCAGGAGTTCGAATCTCCTCAGGTCCACTATTCATCCCGGGCACTCGTTCGGGATGGGGTTTCTATCATCTATGTAAGGCGTCGATAAGAGAGGCTCTGCTAGTGCGGCGGCAGAGCCTCTTCTTTTATTGCTTGCCTGTGGAGACAGGCTCTACTGCGTTCGGGGCACCTCGACGAAGGCCGTCATGCCCCAGCGCACAACCGGGGGCAGGTTCGCCACCTCGACGGTGACCATGAAGTTCGCCGCCACGCTGTCCTCGGCCTTCGGGGCGATGCGAGTCACGCGCCCCTCGTACTCCTCGCCGGGCAGCGCATCGAACGTCACGTAGACCGTATCGCCGGGGGCCAGCGCCGCCACGTCAAGCTCGCTGAGGTCGGTCGTCTGGACATGCAGGCTCGACATATCGGCCAGCAGCAGGATCGGCTCACCGGCGGTGACGTACTGCATATTGCGGATGTAGATCTCGCTGACCGTACCGGAGAACGGCGCGACCAGTTCGGCGCGCTGGCGCTCCATCCGGGCCCGCGCCAGCTCCGCCTGCGCCTGTGAAACCACCGCCTCGGCGATCGCAATATCTTGCTCGCGCGGACCGGCGAGCAGCAGGTCAAGCTGGGCTTGTCCGGCTTCCGCCTCGGCGGATGCGGCCCAGGCTTCAGCGGATGCGGCTCGCACACTGCCGGGGGTCGCCTGCCGGTGGGTCATTGCGTCCACCTTGGCCTGCGCCGCCTGATAGTTCGCCAGCGCTATCTCGTACTTATCCCGCGCGTACTCCTCCTGCGTGGGGAGGAACTCCTTCTCGGCATCGGTGTATATGTCCGGGCGCGCTTCGCTGTTGGCGACCCAGTCGTAGTGGATGCGCTCGGCTTCCATCATAATGTAAAGCTGGTGTGCGGCAAGCTGCGCCTTGGCGATGTCCGCCGGTGATGGCCCGCTCGACTGGATGGCATCCCGCTCGGCGATGGCGGCGGAGGCTGCCGCCCTGGACGCCTGGATGGTGTTCTCAAGCTCCGCAATTTGAGCCTCGTGCGCGCCCGTGCGCACCTGCTCTAACTGGGCCTCGGCGACGGCCACTGCCGCCTCGGCCCGCTCGATCTGGGCGTCGAGGAGGGTGGTGTCAAGCCGGGCGATGACATCGCCCTCCTGCACCGTGTCGCCCTCCTGCACGAGCAGTTCCACCACCTGCCCGGAGGTCATGAAGGTCAGCGTGGCTTCACGAGCCGGGACGACGCGCGCCGTCGCCGTGATAGCGTTGGAGGGGGCGCCCCCGGTCACCTGCAGATCTCTCTCGGCCTCCTCCGGCTCAGACGGAGCGCCCCGCAGCGCGTTGCAGCCGGTGGCGAGAAGCGCCGCCAGGGCCAGCAACAGGGCAAGCTGCAGGACTCGCCGCATGGTACGTGTGTTGTTCATCGTGCTCGTTCTCCCCACGCTGCTACTCGTCCTCGATCTCGACGAAAGCCGTCATCCCCCAGCGGAGGTTTTCCGGCACTTCGTCAAGCTCGATGAGAACGGTGAAGTTAACGCCCATGCCCTCTTCTGCCTTCGGCGCGATGCCGACGACCCTGCCCGACACCTGGACATCCCCCAGAGCGTCGAAGCCGACGAGAGCGGTGTCGCCAAGCTCCAGCCGCGCAACGTCGATCTCGCTGAGGTCGGTCGTCTCGACGCGCAGGCGGTCAAGCGCGGCGATCTGCACGATGGGCTGGCCCGGCGTGGTGAACTCGTTCGCGTCGAGGTAGCGCTCGGTGATCACGCCGCTGAAGGGCGCGACCAGTTCGGTCTGCTTGAACTGCAGCATGACAAGCTCAAGCTCGCGCTCGGCCTGCTCAAGCTGGGCCTCGGCGACTGCCACCTGCTCCGGGAAGGGCTGTGCGAGCAGGTAGTCCAAGCGGGCCTGTGCCGCCTGTGCCTGCGCGGACGCCATCCAGATGCGGGCGTTCTCGACGCGTACGAGGTTCGGGTCCGGGCCGGCCTTAAGCTCGTCAAGGTAGAGCTGTGCGGCCTGCACCTCAAGCTCGGTCAGGTGGTAGTAGTCCTCCACCTGCTTGTAGCTGCCGAGCGGGCAGGCCTGTCGCGGGGGCGGAGGCAGCGAGAAGTCGATGTCATCCGGCAGGTCGATGTCGAAGTCGGGGTCGTTCTTGAGTTCGTTGTAGATCTCCTCAAGGATGGTCAACCCGGCGAAGGTCCAGTCTTGCTGGCGCTCGTAGCGCTCGCAGTCCTCCGGGTTGAAGTTCTGCAGCCACTGGAGGTCCTCTAGGGCGCGAGCCCGGCGCAGTTGTGCCTCCAAGAGCCGGCTCTCAGCCTCTGCGATCTCGCCGGGATCGGTCTGGGTGTAGAGGGCATCGCGGCGAGCGGCGGCAGCAGCCGCGCGGGCGTTCGCGGCGGCGACGGCCTGCTCGGCAGCGCGGATCTCCTCCTCGGACGGCCCGGCGGATACCTTGGCCAGGTTGGCCTGTGCGCGGGCGAGGTTGGCTTCCGCTTCAAGGCGCTGCATCTCAAGGTCCGCCGTGCCCAGCCGGGCGATCACGTCGCCCGCCTCAACGGAGTCACCGACATCCACGTTGAGTTCCAGTACGGTGCCGCCCATCGGGAAGCTGAGCACCGTCCATTCCGCCGGAACCACCCGGCCCGTCGCGGTGACCCGTGCGACCTGGTGTTCAAACTCGGCCTTGGCTTCTTCCGGTGCAGGTTCTTCTGGCGCGGCGGCTGCGATCGACTGCTGCTGCAAGCAGCCGGACACAGCGAGTGCCGCCAGCGATAGCAGCACCAGCGAAGCCAGGATACGGCTATGACATTTCATAAATGCGCTGCTCCTATGTTCACCCTGCCTGCCGCCCGACCCCGGTGAAGTGAGGGCATGCAGGGGCCATAGATAAAATGGAAATGTACTCATGGTTGAGGTATCGCCTGTACCGCAAACAGATTATGATGATAGGAGTGGTATGAGAATAAACGCTGCGGGCACTGCTGTTCGGGGCTGGCGGCGTATGCATCGCGCAGGCAGGCGGCGAGGGCGAACAGGATGGTGGTGTGTTCACGAGGGCGGCGGTGTGAGACGCAGGCGCGCGGGGCACCTGTGTTGCTAACGGCTGCCTGCGAAAGCCCACAACAGTGCTGATAAGATCGGCAGGTGTTTCCAGTAGAAAGGTCTGTCTGCGGCGGCCAGTCAACGCAAACTCAAACGCGAGAGATGGCGCGGGCTTCTGCCTCCTTCAACGCACGACCAAGTCTGGGAATCAAGGGGCCGGAACAGAGAAGAGCGCGCCCTGTACCGGTAAACTTACAGTCTGAGGGCTAATGCTATTATCCGGGGGAAGCAGTGGGAATTCAATGAGCGGGGCACGATTTTTAGCAATTTTTCATAAATGCGCCTTCAAAACAGGTTACATTGCTATATCAACTGCCGTAAACAGGGGGAGAACGGTGGAGCGCAGCACACATGGGCCGCCCGGTGAGGGCTGCTACGACTTTGTCATCGTGGGGTCGGGCTTTGGGGGGAGCGTCTCGGCGATGCGCCTCACCGGGAAGGGCTACCGCGTGCTGGTGCTGGAGCGCGGCAAGCGCTACCGCGATGAGGACTTCCCGCGCAGCAACTGGAACGTCTTTAAGTACCTGTGGTTCCCCGCATTGCGCTGCTTTGGCATCCAGAACCTGACGCTGCTGAAAGACGTGCTTGTGCTGCACGGGACCGGCGTCGGCGGTGGGAGCCTGGTCTACGCGAACGTGCTGATGGAGCCGGACGACGTGATGTTTGAGGCCCCCGCCTGGCGGCACCTGGCCGACTGGAAGCAGGTGCTCCGCCCGCACTATGACACGGCGCGGCGGATGCTCGGCGTGACGACCAACCCGCGCCTGTGGCCCGCCGACAACGTGCTGCGCGAGGTCGCAGAGGAGATGGGCCGGGGCGAGACGTTCTGCCCGGCGGAGCTTGCCATCACCTTTGCCGAGCCGGGCCGCGAGGGCGAGCCCATACCGGACCCGTACTTTGGCGGGGAAGGCCCGACGCGCAACGGCTGCACGTACTGCGGGGGCTGCATGGTCGGCTGCCGCTACAACGCCAAGAACACGCTCGTCAAGAACTACCTCTACTTCGCGGAGAAGTGGGGCGCGGAGGTGCGCGCCGAGACGGAAGTCACCGACATCCGTCCACTGGCGGGCGAGCAGCCTGACGGGGCGCGCTACGAGGTCGTGACGCGGCGCTCGACGAGCTGGCTGCCGGGCCCCAAGCGCACGGTCCGCGCGCGCAATGTGATCGTCGCCGCCGGGGTGCTGGGCACGCTGAAGCTGCTCTTCCACTGCCGGGACGTGAGCCGCTCGCTGCCGGACATCTCCCCGCGCCTCGGCGAGCAGGTCCGCACGAACAGCGAGGCGCTGCTTGGCTCGACGGCCCGCACGCGCGACGTGGACTACTCGCGCGGCCCGGCGATCACGTCGGTGTTCCGTGCGGACGACGTGACGGCCATCGAGCCAGTGCGCTTCCCGCCGCGCTCGTCGTTCATGCGGAACCTCGCCGCGCCGCTCATCGAGGCGGGCGACAGCGGCTTCGTGCGGCGGCTGCTCAAGGTGCTGGCGCAGACCGTTCGCCGCCCGCGCGACTTCCTGCACGCGCGGTTCTTCGCGCGGTGGCCGGAGCGCACAACCATCCTGCTTGTGATGCAGACCGAGGACACGCTGATGCGGCTGCGGCTGGGGCGCAGCCTGCTGACGCTGTTCCGGCGGGGGCTGGTCAGCGAGCGCGACGCCGATAAGCCGGTGCGGGCGGAGATCCCCGCCGGGCACGCGGCGACGCGCGCCTTCGCCCGCAGGACGAACGGCATACCGCAGGGCGCGATCGTCGAGAGCCTGCTGAACATCCCGAGCACCGCGCACATCCTCGGCGGGGTCCCGTTCGGGCGGGACGCGGCGGAGGGAGTGGTCAGCCTGGACTGCGAGGTGCATAATTACCCCGGGCTGTACGTTGTGGACGGGTCCATCATGCCGGCGAACCCCGGCATCAACCCCAGCCTGACGATTGCAGCCCTTGCCGAGTACGCCATGAGCCGCATCCCGGCGAAGGACGGCGCCCGCGTGCGCGATCCGCTGGCGACATCGCAGACCCGATGACAACACAGGGCGACGACACCATGTATCTCTCGCATAACCCCACACAGGACCGGCTGATGGCGCTGTGCCGCCGCGCCTTCCCCGACTGCGTGCAGCATATGATCGGCGAAACCTACCCGATAGCCAGCCGCCAGCACGAGATGATCGCCTTCAAGTGGGGCGGGCGCACGCCCGACGGCAGGCTGCACCACGCGCCCCTCATCATGCGGCGCTACATCAGCACGCTGAGCTGGTGGCGGCCCGACGACCGGGGCAAGGCGCAGCGCGAGACGACCATCTGCCGCTGGCTGCACGACGAGGGGTTCCCCGTGCCGCAGGTGTACCTGCGCGAGTTCGGCCCGCGCGGGGACGTGGTGCTGTTCTCATGGCTGCCGGGGCAGGCGCTGCCGGTCGGCGAGCGGCCTCTGCGAGAAGCGGTCGAGCCGTACATCGACGCCTTTGCGCTGCTGCTGGCCGACCTGCACCGGCTGGAGCCGCCGCGCGACGTGCAGCGCGTCGTGCCGCGCGTCTCGCTGCCGGGTGCACTGGCGAACCTCGCCGCTCTTGCCGCCTCCATCGGCACGGCGGAGCTGTCACAGGCGGTCGAGATGGTGATGGAGCGCGCCTACGACGTGCCGGAGGTCGGGCCGGTGCTGATTCACGGCGACTATCACCTGCTCAACGCGCGGCTGCAGGATGGTGAGATCGTTGGGCTGGTGGATTGGGAGTACAGCGCGCTCGGCGATCCGCGCTGGGACGTGGCGAATGCGTACATGCAGCTTGTGGACTTCGGCGCGGCGGATGCCGCCGACCGTTTCCTGTCTATCTACCTCGACGCGTCGGGCTGGGAGTTCGAGGGGGAGCCGCTGTATAACATTGTCGTGCCGCTCCAGCAGTGGGCGCTCTCCGAGTGGTTGATACAGCAGCAGGCCGCGGGGGAGATGCCAGAGTTCTCGCTGGCGCAGGACCTCATCGCACTGCGCGACGCGTATCACCACCGCGCGGAGATGGCGCTGCAATGGCTGGGGCGGTGAGGCTGGCCCTGTAGACGCATAGAGCCGCGAAGTTTATTCGCGGCGAAACCCCCACCAGCAACCCTCCGGGTTGCCCCTCCCCCTTGCAAGGGGGAGGGTGGTAGCTCGCAGGCGAGCACCGGCGGAGGGGGCGGCAGCCGCGGCGAACCCCCACAGCCCCCGATGCGGGCCATAGGCACGCGTGACCCTCGTCTATTTCCCCAAAATCCTCGATAGCAGACCGTTTATACTGTTTATCACCCCTCCCGGTGATCTTTATCACTACTGGCATCTGCCTCCCCCGGCTAATCTATGTGAGAAAGTGGATGCGTCCTGTCAGATTCGAGTCCAACCGGACCGAAATAGTACTATCCAGCGCGCTGTCAGGAAGTTTCTACCGGCTGCATTCCCGTCGGGTTCCTACTCGAGTGACCCCGACATTTCTATGTGATTGCGATTGGGAGGAGGTTAAGCCTTGCCACGCGAAATAGTCACGATAGACGGTAACGAAGCTGCCGCCTATATTGCCCACAAGACGAACGAAGTTATTGCGATTTACCCCATCACCCCGTCTTCGCCGATGGGCGAGCACGCCGACGCGAAGAGCGCGCGCGGGGAGAAGAACATCTGGGGGACCGTCCCGCTCGTCGTCGAGATGCAGGCCGAGAGTGGCGCCGCCGGTGCGGTTCACGGCGCGCTGACGACCGGTTCGCTGACCACGACGTTCACGGCCAGCCAGGGCCTGCTGCTGATGATCCCCAACATGTACAAGATCGCCGGCGAGCTGACGAGCACGGTGTTCCACATCGCCGCCCGCTCCATCGCCGCGCAGGGCCTGTCGATCTTCGGCGATCACAGCGACGTGATGGCCGCCCGCGCCACCGGCTGGGGGATGCTGTTCTCGAACTCGGTGCAGGAAGTGATGGACTTCGCGCTCATCGCGCAGGCGGCGACGCTCGAATCGCGCGTGCCGTTCCTGCACGTCTTCGACGGCTTCCGCACCTCGCACGAGATCAACAAGATCGAGAAGCTGTCGGATGACGACATCCGCGCGATGATCGACGACGAACTGGTGCGCCAGCATCGCCTGCGCGGGCTCTCGCCTGACCGCCCCGTCATGCGCGGCACGGCCCAGAACCCCGACGTGTACTTCCAGGCACGTGAGACCGTCAACCCGTACTACCTCGCCGCGCCGGAGATCGTGCAGAAGGCGATGGACAAGTTCGCGGGGATCGTCGGTCGCCAGTACCACCTGTTCGACTACGTCGGCGCGCCTGACGCCGAGCGCGTGATCGTGCTGATGGGCTCCGGCGCGGAGACCGTCGAGGAGACGGTGAACTACCTCGTCGCTCAGGGCGAGAAGGTCGGCGTGCTGAAGGTGCGCCTGTACCGCCCGTTCTCGGTGAAGCACTTCATCGACGCACTGCCCTCGACCGTCAAGGTCATCGCGGCACTCGACCGCACGAAGGAACCCGGTTCCGCCGGCGAGCCGCTGTACCTCGACGTGGTGAGTGCGGTGAGCGAGGCGATGGCGAGCGACGACGCGCCGTTCGAGCGGATGCCGCGCATCATCGGCGGGCGCTACGGCCTCTCCTCCAAGGAGTTCACGCCGGCGATGGCGAAGGGCATCTTCGACGAGATGGCGACGGCCCAGCCGCGCAACCACTTCACCATCGGTATCAACGACGATGTGACGCACACCAGCCTGCCCTACGACCCGAGCTTCAACATCGAGCCGCATGATGTCGTGCGGGCGATGTTCTGGGGCCTGGGCTCCGACGGTACGGTCGGCGCGAACAAGAACTCGATCAAGATCATCGGCGAGGAGACGGACAACTACGCGCAGGGCTATTTCGTCTACGACTCCAAGAAGTCCGGCGCTCGCACCATCTCGCACCTGCGCTTCGGCCCGCGCCCGATCCGGAGCCCGTACCTGATCAGCAGCGCGAACTTCGTCGCGGTGCACCAGTTCGGCTTCCTTGAGCGCTACGACGTGCTCGCGGCGGCTGAGAACGGCGCGATCTTCCTGCTGAACTCGCCCTACGGCCCGGATGAGGTCTGGGACCGGCTCCCGCGCAAGGTGCAGCAGCAGATCATCGACAAGAACCTGAAGTTCTACGTGCTCGACGCTTACAAGGTCGCCGGCGAGACGGGCATGGGCGTTCGCATCAACACCATCATGCAGACGGCCTTCTTCGCCATCAGCGGGGTGCTCCCGCGGGATGAGGCCATCGCCAAGATCAAGGAAGCGATCCGCAAGTCGTACGGCAAGCGAGGCGAGGCGGTCGTGCAGAAGAACTACGCGGCGGTTGACGCGGCGCTTGACTACCTGTACGAGGTGGACGTGCCCTCGCAGGTGACGAGCACCATTGAGCTTCCGCCGGTCGTGCCCCCCGAGGCGCCGGAGTTCGTGCAGCGTGTCACCGCGAAGATGATGGCCGGTGAGGGCGACGAACTGCCCGTGAGCATGCTGCCCGCCGACGGCACCTACCCCACCGCGACCACGCGCTGGGAGAAGCGCAACATCGCGCTCGAAGTGCCCGTCTGGGCGGAAGACCTGTGCATCCAGTGCGGCAAGTGCGTGTTTGTCTGCCCGCACGCGGTCATCCGTGCCAAGACGGTCTCGCCCGACGTGCTGGTCGATGCGCCGGCGGGCTTCAAGACGCTCGACGCCAAGTTCCGCGAGCTGCCTGCAGGCACGAAGTACACGATCCAGGTGTCGGTCGAGGACTGCACCGGCTGCGCGCTGTGCGTCGAGGTCTGCCCGGTGAAGGACAAGCAGGTCGAAGGCCGCAAGGCGCTCAACATGGTGCCGGTGCACGAGGTCCGCGAGCAGGGTATCGAGTACTGGAAGTACTTCGAGAGCCTGCCGGAAGTGGACCGCTTCGACGGCCTGAAGTTCACGACCGTGAAGAACGTCCAGCTCCTCCAGCCGCTCTTCGAGTTCTCGGGTGCGTGCGCGGGCTGCGGCGAGACGCCTTACATCAAGCTGATGAGCCAGCTCTTCGGCGACCGCGCGATTGTCGCCAACGCGACCGGCTGCTCCAGCATCTACGGCGGCAACCTGCCGACCACGCCGTGGTCGCAGAACCGCGAAGGGCGCGGCCCCGCGTGGAGCAACTCGCTCTTTGAGGACAACGCCGAGTTCGGCTTCGGCATGCGCCTGACCATCGACAAGCAGCGCGAGTACGCGGCGGAACTGGTGGAACGGCTGCGCGACGTGATTGGCGACGAACTGGCCGACGCGCTGCTCGACGCCGACCAGTCCGATGAGGCCGGCATCGCCGCACAGCGCGAGCGTGTGGAGCAGCTCCGGGCGGTGCTCGACGGCATCGACGACCCGGCGGCGCGTGACCTCTACACCCTGGCGGACGTGCTCGTGAAGAAGAGCGTGTGGATCATCGGCGGCGACGGCTGGGCCTACGACATCGGCTACGGCGGCCTCGACCACGTGCTTGCGAGCGGGCGCAACGTCAACGTGCTCGTGCTCGACACCGAGGTGTACTCGAACACCGGCGGTCAGTCGTCGAAGGCGACGCCGCTCGGCGCGGTGGCGAAGTTCGCCGCGGCAGGCAAGCCGCTGCCGAAGAAGGACCTCGGCATGATGGCGATGTCCTACGGCAATGTGTACGTGGCGCAGGTGGCGATGGGCGCGAACGACACGCAGACGATGCGCGCCTTCCTCGAGGCCGAGTCCTACGATGGTCCGTCGCTCATCATCGCGTACAGCCACTGCATCGAGCACGGCTACAACCTGACGCAGGGCCTGAGCCAGCAGGAACTCGCGGTGAAGTCCGGCTACTGGCCGCTGTACCGCTTCGACCCGCGCCTGAAGGAGCAGGGCAAGAACCCGTTCCAGCTTGACTCGCGCGAGCCGAGCATCCCGCTCAAGGACTACGCGTATAACGAGACGCGCTATCGCATGCTCAGCCAGACCATGCCGGAGCGCGCCGAGGAACTGCTTGAGGAAGCGCAGCAGGCAGTGCTCGAGCGGTGGAAGAAGTACGTGGGCCTGGCGAAGCTGTACGAGCCGGAGCCCGTCGCAGAACCCGCCGCCGACTAGCTCTGTAACGATCACATCAACCGCTCCGGGGATGCCCCGGGGCGGTTTTTTTGATCGAGGGTGGGGGCGGATCTGTTCAATGAAAAACCGCCGCGACGTTTAGCCGCAGCTACAGTGTGTTTACGACCTCTGTAGGGGCAGGTCTCAGACCTGCCCCTGCCACCCGTCCCGACTGCCCTAGTCACGGTGAGAATATTCCCGCTGGAAAGTTGAGATGATGCCCATCCGTGACTAGAATTAGCCCTGACGACATGCCGCCGGCATGGCTGGCACAACATAAAGCAGGCATTCAGGGAGACATCCACGCATGGAACATGAGCCATCTCTCGAGTCGGGGCCGAGCAGCCCGCCCTGGAATACCACGCTGAAAGTCGTTGTCGGCGTGCTTGCCGTCATCCTGATCGGTCTGGCGGCGTACGCTTTCCGCGCGGTGTTCGTACCAGTGATCCTCGGGTGCATCATCGCGTATGTGCTCTCGCCGGTCGTGCGCGACCTCACCCTCTCGCTGCCGCTGCCCCGCGTGGTGGCGACGCTGCTCGTCTTCCTCGCCGTGATCGCCATCGTCATCCCGGTGGGAGTGCTCGGTATTCAGGAGCTTATTCGGGAGGCGGCCACGTTTGGCAACCGGCTGATCGCCGCCATCCAGACGCTCAGTGAAATGGGCGGGGACACGATCCACATCCTCGGGTTCGAAATTGTCATCGGGACCCTGCAGGATCAAATCGCCGCACAGCTTACGAGCACCATCCGCGACATGATCCCCAGCACGGTGAACTTTGCGCTGAGCGCGGCGCGCACGGTGGTGTTCGGTGTGTTTACGCTGTTCATCGGCTTCTACCTGACGCGCGACGCCGACCGCATTGTAGTGTCGATCAAGAAGCTGGTCCCACCGGCCTACCGCGCGGACGCCGATGCGCTGCTCGGCGAGATCAACAGCGTATGGGCCGCCTTCCTGCGCGGGCAGGTGATCCTCGCGCTGATTGTGACGGTGATCCTCACCGGCGTCAGCGCGGCGCTGGGGCTGCCGCAGCCGCTCCTGCTCGGCGTGTGGGGCGGCCTGCTGGAGTTCCTGCCGAGCATCGGCAATATGATCTGGGGGGCAACGGCCATCACCCTGGCCATTGTAGAAGGGTCAAGCACGCTGTCTTTACCGACACCTGTGTTCGTGCTGGTCGTGGTGATCGCGTACGTGGCGTTTGCGCAGCTTGACATGAACGTGCTCATCCCGAACATCCTCGGCGGGCAGATCCGGCTGCACCCGGTCGTCGTGCTGATCGGTGTGATTATCGGGCTGTCGGTGGGCGGCGTGCTCGGTGTGGCGCTGGCCGCACCGACGATCGCCTCGCTGCGCGTGATTGGCCGGTATCTCTACGCCAAGATATTCGACCTGCCGCCCTTCCCGCCCGACGAACCTCCCGGCGCTCGTGCGGAGGCGCAGCCGGCGCGGAAGGCAAAAACGAAAGCAAAGAAGGCGCGAGCGAGGAAGGAGCGGCCTGGCCCCGAGGCGCTGCTGGATTAGCGAGCCGTCGCGAGAGCATCCGCCGACGCGCTAAACTAAACATAAGACACAGCCCCGTGGCCCGGTATGCCGCCCATCTACCGCGAGGCGCCTGAGTAAGTGGAGATTAGCTCGCATGAGAGACGTGTTAGAGAGTCTGGAACGCTGGCGCGAGCGCGGCGAGGACATCGCCGTGGCGACCGTGATCAACACCTGGGGGTCTGCCCCGCGCCCGGTCGGCTCGAAGATGGTATCGACCCGCAGTGGTGGTATCGCCGGGTCGGTGAGCGCTGGCTGTGTGGAGAACGCCGTCCTTGAGGCGGGGGAAAATGTGATGGCCACCGGCCAGCCGCGCCTGCTGCACTACGGCGTAGCAGATGATACCGCATGGGATGTCGGGCTGGCGTGCGGGGGCGAGATCGAGATATTTGTCGAGCCGTTCTCGGCGCTTGAGAGCGTGTACGATCAGATCAAGTCATACCTGGAGGCGCGGGAGCCGATTGCCGTGGTCAGCGTGCTCAACGGCCCGCCGCAGATGATGAACCGCAAGCTGATCGTGCTGGAGGATGGCCGGACGGAGGGCACGCTGGAGCTGGGCGAGCACCGCGAGCGGGTCGTGCAGGCGGCGCTGAACCTGCTCATGCGGGAGACAGGCGGCGTCATCGACCTGGAGGGCGGCCCGACGCTGTTTGTCGAGACATACCCGGCTGCGCCGCGCCTCATTATTGTCGGCGCAGTCCACATCGCCGAGGCGCTCATCACCATGGCGAACGCTGCCGGGTTTGACACCATCCTCGTTGACCCGCGCAGTGCATTTGCCACCCGCGAGCGCTTCCCCGAGGTAAACCAGCTCGTGCGGGAATGGCCGGACAAGGCGCTCTCGAAGATGAAGCTGAACCACTCGGCGTATGTCGTCGTGCTGACGCATGACCCCAAGCTCGACGACCCGGCGCTGATCACGGCGCTCCAGAGCGGCGCACGCTACGTCGGCGCGCTGGGCAGCAAGCGCACCAACCGCCTGCGGATCGAGCGGCTGCGCGAGGCGGGCCTGACGGAAGAACAACTCGCGCGGCTGCACGCGCCCATCGGGCTGGACCTCGGTGGGCGTACCCCGCCGGAGATTGCGATCAGCGTTATGGCCGAGATCGTCCAGGTGCGGAACGCCGAGCCGGCGGAGGCCGCCGCGACGGCGTGAGGGGTAACCCGGCCTGCCCTGAATTGATAAGACAATGGCGGTGGGGAGCTAATGATGCGGTCGATGCGAAGCATTGCGCATCACATCCGCCCCTGCTAAAAAACGAGCGAGGCGCACATTAGCCTCGCTCGTCTGGTTGATTCCGGTTGTCGCTCAGTCAGCCACCGGACTTTCGGCGTGCTTGCCGTGCTCCCGCGTGGGGTCGAGGTGCTGGTACTCGCCCGTGCGCAGGTGGCACGCCGCCAGATGGTTCGGGTTGCCGTTCACCGGCAGCAGGACCGGCTCGATGTTCGCGCAGATGTCGAGCACGGCGATCGGGCAGCGCGGGTGGAAGCGGCAGCCGGTCGGCGGGTTGATCGGGTTCGGGATCTCGCCCTCCGGGAGCGGCATGGTGCGGCGGCGCTCCGGGTCGGGCACGGGCACGGCTGAGAGCAGCGCCTCGGTGTAGGGGTGCGCCGGGTTGGCGTACACATCGCGCAGGCTGCCGATCTCGGCCATCTTGCCCAGGTACATCACGCCGATGCGGTCGCAGATGTACTTCGCCGTGGCGAGGTCGTGCGTGATGAAGAGGTACGTCAGGTTGAACTCCCGCTGAAGCCGCTTCATCAGCTCAAGAAGCTGCGCGCGCACGGATACGTCCGCCATGGCGATCGGCTCGTCCGCGACGATCAGTTCCGGCTGCGTGATGAGCGCCCGTGCGATGACGGCGCGCTGGCGCTGCCCGCCGGAGATCTGGTGCGGGAACTTGTCGTAGATGGTGCTCGCCGGTGTCAGGCCGACATGCTCCATCATCTCCTCGACGGCCTTGCGCGCGCGCTGCTTGTCTGAGTCGATATGGATGCGGTAGCCGTGGGCGATGCCGTCGCCGACACTCATGCGCGGGTTGAGCGAGGCTGTCGGGTCCTGGAAGATGAGCTGCATGCGCTTGCGCATCTGCCGCATCTGGTCGGTAGACAGCGTGCTCAGGTCGATGCCGTCGAACAGGACTTTCCCCTCGCTCGGCTCGACCAGGTTCAGCACCAGCCGCCCGACGGTTGTCTTGCCGCTGCCGCTCTCGCCTGCCAGCCCGAAGACCTCGCCGCGCTTGATGGTGAAGTCCACGCCGTCCACCGCGCGGACATACTTCTGCTCTTCACCCGTGAACAGGCGGGTGAGAAAGTCCTGCTGGATGGGGAAGTACTTCTTAAGCCCCTCTACACGCACCAGGACGTCGCTGTCGTTGTTGTGTGTCTGCTCGCTCATGCACTCACTTCCTGACGGAACTCAGCGGGGATCTCCTCATGCAGCCAGCAGTGCACGTAGTGCTCAGGTCTGGCGGGCTGGAAGTGCGGCTCAAGCTGCGAGCAGACCGGCATCGCATACGGGCAGCGTGGATGGAACCGGCAGCCGGGCGGCGGCTCGATCAGGTCGGGCGTGGTGCCTTCCATGATGTACAGTTCCTCCGTGTCGTCCAGTTCGATGTTCGGCACGGCGTTCAGCAGCCCCTGCGTGTAGGGGTGCAGCGGTTCCTTGAACACCGAATAGACGTCGCTTAGCTCTGCCATCTGCCCCGCGTACATCACCAGGATGCGGTCGGCCAGTTCGGCGACGAGGCCGATGTTGTGCGTGATGAGCAGGATGGTCAGGTTGAACTCGTCACGCAGTTCCTTGAGCAGTTCAATGATCTGGGCCTCAACGATCACGTCGAGCGAGGTGGTCGCCTCGTCCGCGATGATCAGGTCAGCTTTGAGCGCGAGCGCAATCGCGATCATCACACGCTGGCGCATGCCGCCCGATAGCTGGTGCGGGTAGTCCTTCAGGCGGCTGCGCGAGATGCCCAGCCGGTCGAACAGCTCGCCCGCGCGCTCAAGCGCCTCCTCCTTGCTGACCTTCGGCTCGTGGGTCTGGATCGTCTCGACGATGTGGTCGCCCACCCGCTGCACAGGGTTGAGCGAGGTCATCGGGTCCTGAAAGACCATGCTGATGCGCTTGCCCCGGATCCGGCGCATTTCGCTGTCCGAAAGCTGCATCAAATCCTGACCGTCGAACCACAGGTGGCCTGAAATGCGCGACGAGGGCGGCAGCATCCGCAGCAGCGCCTTGCCGAGCGTGCTCTTGCCGCAGCCACTCTCGCCCACCAGGCCAAGCACCTCGCCCCGGCGGATTTCCAGCGAAACGTTGTCGATGGCACTGACCCACCCGGCACGGGTCTTGTACCGGACGGACAGGTTCTCTACTGTGAGCAGTGTTCCGTTCTTTTGGTTAGCCATACCGCTAATTCTCCGTGAGGCGAGGGTTGAGGATCTCGCTCAAGCTCTCGCCGAGCATGCTGAACCCGAGCGTCACAATCACGATCATCAGGCCGGGGAAGGTGACGAGCCACCACGCCTGGCGCAGCATGCGCTGGCCCAGCGCAAGGTCGATGCCCCAGTCCGGCGTGTCGGGCGGCAGCCCAAGGCCGATGAAGCTGAGGCCCGCTTCGGTCAGGATGGCATCCGCCACGTTGACAGAGAAGATCACCACGACCGAGGGGATGACGTTCGGGAAAATGTACTGAGTCAGGATGCTGAGCGGCTTTGCGCCGAGGCTCTCCGCCGCTTCGACGTACAGCTCTTCCTTGACGGAAATGGTCTGGCCGCGCACGATGCGGTAGTAGGTCGGCACGTACAGCGTCGCAATCGCGATGACGACGTTGAACATGCCAGGCCCAAGCACCGACGTAATGGCGATCGCCAGGATCAGGCCGGGGAAGGAATACAGGCTGTCCATAATCAGTGTCAGCACCCGCTCGATGGGCCCGCTCCAGAAACCGGCGATAAGCCCCAGCGGGACGCCGATGGCGAGTGCAAACACCGCCGCCGAGAAGCCGATCAGGAGCGCGATGCGGGTGCCCCAGATGATGCGGCTCAACACGTCCTGCCCAAGCTGGTTCGTGCCCAGCACGAAGGAGCGAGTGGCCTGCCCGGTGATGGATTCATCGCTCATTGCCAGGCCGGGGTACTGCTCAAGGAGCGGCTCGATCTCGGAGCTAAGCCCGACGACGACGGCGACTTCACCCGCCGCCAGCCCTGCAAGCGCCTCATCGATGGTGTCGTAACGCTCGTTGCGCAGTCTCAGTGAGACGCCGGCATTGGCTTCACGGAGCTCCTCGTTGATCCGGCCTTCCGCGTCGCGCAGGGCGGAGGCGGCGGGGCTGCCGCGCACGATGCCGATGCGAATGCGCTCTTCGCCAGCCAGGTCTTGCAGGCTTGCCACACCGGACCCCTCCTGCGTGACAAGCACGAACGTGGGCGGCAGCTCACCGGGTGCGAGCAGCGCCGGGCCGACCTCTGCACGGGGGTTGTAGGGCGCGTACAGCCCCGGGAAAATCGCCAGGCTGAAGATAAACAGCAGCAGGATGCCGCTCAGGACGGCGAACCACCAGTCGGCGCCGTACCAGCGCCGCGCCATCAGGAAGCGGCGCAGCAGGCCAACCTGATCAAGCTCACGCTGCCACTGCGGTCTTTGATCGATTGCTCTTTCTGCTGTGGCCATTGCTCTGTCTCTCCAGTGGCTAATACCGGACGCGCGGGTCCAGGAAGGCGTACACGATGTCGGTGAGCAGGCTGACGATAGCGACAGACAGGGCGAAGATGGTGATCACACCCTGTACCGCTGTGTAATCTCGCTGCCCGATGCGATCGACAAGATACAACCCCATGCCCGGCCAACTGAAGGTGGTTTCAGTCAGGACGGCACCGGCCAGCAGCACAGAGAACTGGAGACCGATCAGCGTGACGATAGGGATGAGTGCATTGAACAGGGCGTGGCGGTAGACCACGACGCTGTCGCGGATACCGCGCGCGCGAGCCGCGAGCACGAAGTCTTCGACCAGCGTCTCGATGACGTTAATGCGGCTCAGGCGGAGGAATACGCCGGTGAGGATCAGCCCAAGAGACAGCGTGGGCAGGATGAGATGCTTCAGCGCACTCCACAACGCGGGCCAGTTACCGGTGATCAGGGCATCCAAAACCAGGATGTTTGTATGTCGCTGCAGTGTCGTCCCGATGATCGTGTCGATGCGCCCTGCAACCGGCAACCAGCCAAGCACAAGGCTGAAAATCACCTGGAGCATTAAGCCCAGCCAGAACACCGGGATCGAATAGGCGGTGATGCTGAACAACCGCAGGCCGTAGTCGACCCCCTGTTTTCGGTGATCGGCTGCAAACGTTCCTGCTAATACGCCAAATCCAACGGCAAACAGAAGCGAGGGAACGATCAGCTCAAGCGTAGCGGGGAGGCGTTCGCTCAACTCGTCGGCGACGGGTCGCTGCCCGAAGACAAGGGCATTGCCGAGGTCTAACCGGGCGACATCGGTGATGTAGTCGACATACTGCACCAGGATGGGCCGGTCGAGGCCTAACTCACGCGTCATGCGCTCGCGTGCTTCGGGGCCGCCACGTGGGCCAAGCTGACTGGTCACCGGGTCACCGGGGATGATTCTCATGACGAAGAAGATGATGGTGACCAGAATGAAGACCATCGGAATGGTGAGCAGCGTTCGCATCACAATGTAGGCGCGCAGCCCCCGACTGCCCCGGATAAACGCGTAGACGAGTACCAGAAAGACGATTCCCAGCGACCCGAGGCAGATGCCGGTAAGTGGCGTCAGTTCCATGTTAAACCTCCCGCAGGGTTCTCCCCCATCTCAACGGGGAGCGGAATGCGGGTAGCCCGATAGGGCTGTTACCCTGTTATGCATTCCTTCCGTCGATGTTTGCCTTTCATTGCACCTTGTTAACCAATAGGTACGAGGTTGTTGCGGTGAGCCTCCCGCGCAGAATGCTTCAGAATGCCTGCATTCCGTAGCCCGGGAAGCTCCCTGCTTTAGGCTTTAGTGAGAAGGGCCGTCACAAAGGCCCTTCTCCGCACAAAACAAAAAGGACTTACTTACTCTGATTTTAAATAATTATGAAGAAGGTTCTATACCTGCCGGGCCCGTACATAACGGGCCCGGCAGATACTCTAGCTAGCTATGAGCGAATGTGACGTTTAGCGAGCCATCACGATGAACTCGTAGTTGAAGTCCAGCGCCGGGCCAATCGGCACATCGCTGATGGTTGCGTTGCGGAAGACCGCGAACTCCGACTCGATGGTGAGCGGGATGGTGACCACGTCCTCGGCGTAGAGAGCCTGGATCTGCTCGTAGATCTCGGCACGGGCCTCCTCATCCGTCTCCGCCGCACCCTGCGCCAGCAGTTCGTCCATCTCCGCGCTCGCGTAGTTGGTGCCGATGAACGGCGACGCAGCCGACTGCGCGAACGGCTCGATGTAGTTGCTCGGGTCCGGATAGTCGAAGAACCAGCCGAGGTAGCCGATCGGGTACTCACCACCGGTCAGCGCGCTCACGTAGGTGCTCCACTCCTGCGACTGGAGGTTCACCTGGATGAGCGGGGTTGCCTCGAGCTGCTCCTCAAGCACCTGGAAGATCTGGGCAGCGTGCGTGCCGTAGTGCTCGGGCGGATACCACAGGTCGAAGACAAGCGGATTGTCCTCGCTGTAGCCGGAAGCCCTCAGCAGTTCCTCAGCCGCCTCGATGTCAGGCGCATCGTACCGGTCGAGGAAGGCCTCGGTGGCACCCAGGAAGCCGGGCGGAACCATGCTGTAGAGCGGGTCGTTGCGGCCCTGGACAGCGCGGTCGATGATCTCATCGCGGTCGATGAGGTAGGCCACCGCCTGGCGGACGTTGATGTCGTTGAACGGCTCCATCCCGTGGTTGGGGACCAGATAGCGGATACCACCACCACCGGTGTTGACCAGCGTCAGGCCATCGACCTCGCCCAGGCGGGCGGCCTCGATGGGGCCGAGCGTGCGCCAGGCAATGTCAATCTCACCGTTCTCGAGGGCAAGACCCATCTGCGTCGGGTCCTCAAAGTAGCGGATGATCACGCGCTCCGGTGCGGTCTCGGGGAGTTCACCACCGTAGTACGGGTTGCGCTCCAGCACGACCTGCTCGTTCACCGTGTACTGCGTGATCTGGTACGGGCCAACGCCGTAGACCCGCTCGGGGAACTCCTCAAGCGCGTCCTCGGGGTACTGGCCTTCCTGAATGGGCATGTACGCCGTGCCGGTCACAACCTGCGGGAAGTAACCGTACGGGGACGTCGTGGTGATAACCAGGGTGCGGTCGTCCGGTGCTTCGACGCTCTCAATGTACGGGGCGACCAGCGGGGTGACCTCACCCTCGAGGGTCATGGCGCGCTGAATGCCGCGGACGAAGTCACCTGCGACAAGCTCGGTGCCATCCGGGAAGAACCAACCCTCTGAGATGGTGAAGGTCCAGGTCAGACCGTCCTCACTGACCTCGGGCCAGTCAGCCGCGACCTGGGGAACAACCTCAGCCGTGCCGGGCGCGAAGCCCATCAGACCGGCGTTCACATTGCGGAACAGTTCCCAGTCGTGCACGGAATAGGCATCGGCAAAGTCGAGGCTGTTGATCTGGTCAGTGGTGCCGATAATGACGGTGCCGGCTTCGCCAGCCGCGCCGCCCTCAGCCGCCTCTTCGGTTGCCTCTTCTTCAGTGGGCTCTTCAGTGGCTTCCTCTTCAGTCGGCTCCTCAGCCGGCGCTTCGGTGGGTTCCTCTGGCTCTTCAACAGCTGGTTCTTCCACCGCAGGCTCTTCGACCGCTGGCTCCTCGGCGGGTGCCGCAGGGGTGCAGGCCGTCAGAATGAGGCTGAAAGCCAGCACGCCAATAAGAAGCCATTGTAGTCTCTTCAACATGCGTTCTCCTCCTAAGAGATAGTGAGACTAAGGTGAAGCTCGGGGTAACTTCCCCCGGAGTTGAGTTGAGCGGTCACCTCCTTTGTCAATCCCCCCAGATATGACAATAGGCGGACGTACTGCGTGTTTGCGACCGTTGATCGGGAAGATTTCTGGTCCTGGCTGCGGACGCCAGCACGCTTGTCGTCTCGCCTTTGAGACGTTCCCCATTTTAAACGGGGTTTGCATCTCGTGTCAAAATCTGGAGTTAATATTTAAATAGCTAGGCTATCATTTTTCCGGGGGGTGAGTCTAGTTAAAAATGTCATATAATGACTGTGAGGGTTGTCACTCCGCCCCGCGTGCCTTGCCTCACCCCGCAGGGGCGCTTATACTGAGGCCAACTCGCGACGCCATCCCCGTACTCTACGATTTGTCTTCGCAGCCCGTCCACATCTTCTATTGCCAGGCTTACAACGGTCGGAGCCCCCTCGCTCGCAACTGCGCGGTGAATGGGGAGGCAGGATGTCATCGCAGCCTGGTTTTCAACCGATCGCAGTGGAGGTCAGAGCAGGTGAGCAGCGAGCAGATCGAAGTCGTAGTTGCCGGTCATATCTGCCTGGACATCATCCCCACGTTCCAGCCGCGCACCACTGGCAGCGCAGAGTTTCTCGTGCCCGGCACGCTGGTGACGGTCGGGCCGGCCCATCTTTCAACCGGCGGGCCGGTGTCCAATACCGGGCTGGCGCTGCACCGGCTGGGCGTCCCGACCCGGCTGATGGGTAAGGTCGGGGCGGACCTGTTCGGCGAGGCTGTGCTGAACCTCCTGCGCGCACACGACCCGCGCCTGGCTGCCGGGATGATCGTCGACGAGCACGAGTCGACCTCCTACTCCATCGTGATCAGCCCGCCGGGCGTCGACCGCACCTTTTTGCACTCGCCCGGCGCTAACGATACTTTCCGCGCCGCCGACGTGGATGTGCGCAGGGTGGCAGGGGCGCGGCTGTTCCACTTCGGGTACCCACCCTTGATGCGCGAGATGTACCAGCATGACGGGGCCGACCTCGCCCGGTTAATGAGGCGCGTCAAGGATGCCGGGCTGACGACCTCGCTCGACATGGCTTACCCCGACCCCGAGACGGAGGCGGGGCGGGCGGACTGGGCGCGCATTCTGGAGGAGACGCTGCCGTATGTTGACGTGTTCCTGCCGAGCCTTGACGAGCTGCTGCTGATGCTGGAGCGAGAGACGTTCGACGGGCTGCATGCAGGCGAGCCGGTGGCCGCGCAGATCGACGGTGGGGCGCTGTCGCGGTTGGCCGGGCGGGTGCTCGGTATGGGGGCGGCGGTCGTGGGCCTCAAGCTCGGCGACCAGGGGTTGTATCTGCGCACGACGGATCAGCCGGAGCGGCTGGCGGCGATGGGCGCTTCGGCCCCGCGCGATGTGTCAAGCTGGTGCGGGCGCGAACTGCTCGTGCCGTGCTTTGCGACGGAGGTGGTCGGGACGACGGGCGCGGGGGACGCGACGATTGCGGGCTTTATAGCGGCGCTGCTCAAGGGTTTGCCCATCGAGCAAACGCTGACGATGGCGGTGGCGGTCGGCGCGTTTAACGTCGAGCGCGCCGATGCGACGAGCGGGATCCCGGACTGGGCGACGGTGGAGGCGCGGGTGCAGACGGGCTGGGCGCGACGTCCGGTTGACATCGTCCTGCCGGGCTGGCGCTGGGACGAGCCAGCGGGCGTGTGGGTCGGGCCAAACGATCGGGTTAGAACGGCTGAAGAGGCGTATTGGGCGGGCGGAAATGAGTAGCGGATTTCTTGACTAAAAGGGCAGGATGTGTTAGAGTTACTGCCTGCAAGGGGGCGTGGTGTAGTGGTGAACACACCGGCCTGTCAAGCCGGAGATCGCGGGTTCGAACCCCGTCGCTCCCGTATAGTCCCACAGAGAGCCAGGCGATCAGCCTGGCTCTTTTGATTCCTGGCGCTGATGCAACGTGCCGATGGAAGCATATGGGAAGCGGTGACCGGCAAACCGGTGCTGAAGTGGCTCAAGTAGCTGCATCGCCCTACTTCCGTATGGGCTTGCAGAAAGAGCCAGGCGATCGGCCTGGCTCTGGTGCTTCTTGGCGCTGATGCGGCATGCTGACCTGAAGTACGCAGGGTTAGCCTCCAGCCTCTCCAGCTTTCCAAGCTGCATCCAGACGGCTTACGACCTCCTCGATGCCATCTACTTCCGGGTTGAGCTTCTTGAATCGCTCTATCGCCTCGATGTAGCCATCGTAGTCATGTGAGTCTGTCGTTCGCGCGATGCACTCGTCTATCGCGGCGAGCGCTTCGTCGACTCGCTGCAGCAGCAGAAGCGCCATACTCCTTACTAGCCAAACGTCTTCAGTTGGTGCGTCCGGCCGCCTGAAAGCTTCATCGGTTTGAGCTAAAGCCGCCTCACCCTCCCCCTTAAGTACATGCCACTGTGCCCAGCGAAGCGGCAGGTACGGATCCGAAGGTTGGAGGTCGTGCGCCCGGCGGAGCGCCGCTTCCGCCTCACCAAGCATGGCTGCTTTGAGGTACGAGTTTGCCTGATTGAGATAGTACGTCGCCTCAGAGGGACTGAGCTCAGCAGCCATACCGAAAACCTCAGCAGCCTTTCTGTACTCCTTCAACTCATCGTAGATGCTTGCGAGAAAGTAATAACCGGATGCCAGCAGTGCTGGTTGGTCAAGCGTTTTATAGCGCGCCACGCACTTCTCACCTAGGCGAAGCGCATCGTCCCGTTGACCTATCGCTGCCAGTAGCCACGACAAATAGCCCACTGTGTTGGCCGCACCGTGGAGATCACCAAGTTCGTCGTACATAGTGATGGCCGCCTCGTAGTGCTCTCGCGCCGCCTTATACTCATTCAGCGCCAGATGCACATCGCCCAGGCCCCTCAGGCAGTTGGCTTCACCCCGTAGATTCTCGATATCTCGGTAGATGTCCAGCGCCACCATGTACTGTTCCCGCGCCGCCTCGTATTCGGTCAGTAGCCGGTGCACGTCGCCCAGGCTCCTCAGGCAGTGGGCCTCGCCCAGCCGGGCCTTGATGTCCCGGTAGATGTCCAGCGCCGCCTCGTACTGCGCCCGCGCCGCCTCGTACTCGCCCAGCATCTGATGCACGTCGCCCAGGCCGCTCAGGCAGTTGGCCTCGCCCCGCCGGTTCTTGATGTCCCGGTAGATGCTCAGCGCTTCCTTGTACCGCGCCCGCTCCGCGGTGTCCGCGGTGATCTTTGGAATACCATTGGCCGCCAGATACTCCCCAATGTCTTTTGGCCCGGTACGTGAGGGGCGCGGCTTACACCTGCAAGACGTTGCCTCTTGACACGGTTCAGTTCTCAACGCACTATATCATTATCAGATATAGTATATCGACGAGCGACATAGTGAGGCACACCACATGAGTGCTACCGTGAAACCTGGGCCAAAGGACGTACTCCCGCTGACTCCGGCTGTCTTCCACATCTTGCTCGTACTGGCCGAGGGGACGAAGCACGGCTATGCGATCATGAAGGCAGTCGAGACGCTCACTGACAGGCAGCTGCAGCTGGGTCCTGGCACACTCTACGGCTCCATCAAGCGGATGCTAACAGACGGGCTCATCGAGGAGAGTGAGGAGCGCCCCGACCCCTATCTCGACGACGAACGGCGGCGCTACTACCGGCTCACGCCGTTCGGTCAGCAGGTGCTGAGGGCTGAGGTAGAGCGCCTGTCTCACTTGATCCGCTTCGCTCAGAGTACCCGGCTGCTCGGGGGAACGACTTAGGATTTCCGATGGCAGAGCGACCCGACGACCGGCTGAGGCAGGCTATCGCCGTCTACCGTGTTCTGCTGCTCGCCTATCCGGCATCACACCGCCGGGAGTACGGCCCGCTGATGCTGCAGCTCTTCCGCGATTTGTGGCGGGACGCGTGCAGGCGCAGCGGTTCAGGCAGCTTGTTGAAGCTCTGGGTCCGTGTCCTCATTGACCTTGTCGTGTCCGCATCTGCTGCGCACTGGCAGGCGGCGAAGGAGAAACTCATGGCCGTTGCACATCAGATCACGCCGATGCCCTGGCGCAATGTCCTGCTGATTGTGGCGCCCGGGGTCGTGTTCGGCCTCGTCAAAATGCAGGCCGCTGCAGGGTGGCTGACCATCGTCACCTTCGTAGGCGTTGCAGCTCTGGCGTTTGTCGCCTTGGTGGTGCAGAAACGCTTCTCCGCGCGGGTCCTCCTCGTGCTGGGAATGTTATTAAGCGCCAGCTTGCTGACAATCGGTTTCCTGATCGTGGAGGAGCTGTCCAGCCTACGCATTGCCCGTGAGACACGTCACCTGCTCGTGTCGCTCCCGCTCTGGGTTGCGGTGGTTGCGCTGGGCTGGAAACACAGACGTCCGCAGAGCATGCTGTACTGGGCGTTCGTGTTGGGTGCCGTCACTGCGGTCGTCCTGGCACCTCTCACCACCCTGAGTACCCTGAGCATTGCCGGTCTAGTCCTGCTACCCATCGCACTGGGGCTGCCCCTGTCGCGACAGTACGGCACCCGCACGTTGCTGTTTATTGTGGGGAGCTACAGCCCTGGCTGGGCGACCTGGATTACGTTTCCGGACCGTGGTTGCAGGCCGTATCGTGGTTCCCAGTATACGTTATTCTGCTCATCTGGCTGTTCCTGAGCCTCTCTCCGCTGCTGCTCCTGCGGGCGAGATCTCGGCGGGCCCAGTTCGCCGGGTTCCTGGTGCCGATGGCCATCGTACTCACCGCACGAGTCGTGGTGCCGGCGCTGGTACGTCCAGCCGTTTACCCACTGTACATCTCGCCGCGTGAGGCGAGTCTGTCTGTGCTGGCGCTAATACTCCTCACCTTGCCTTTCTGCTCTATGCCGGGGCGGATGGCTCGGAGAGCCCGGCCAACACAGCGAATGCCAACCAACGCCCCTCCTCCGGTCTGCTGACGGTTTGACAGCTGCCGCCTGGCACTCCCCGCCAGCTCAACCGTAGTTGCACCACCGCAACTCAGCTGGTCCGGCTCGGTGCTGCTATACAGCAAGCACCGAGCCACAGCCTCTCTATTTCGTTGAGGATGTCCTCGCTACGGGTATCCTCTGGTCTGTTGCCAGCATTCTTAATACGCGCGGCCCTGGCTGTGCGCTCTAGTGCTCTTAAACCTCTGTTGCTACATGTTATTCAGCTTCTGCTGCAGAAGTGGTTACTATCTTCTCCTGCTAGGAAATTACTAGGGCCTATGCTATAATGAGTTTCCTTCAACAGAAGAACCACTGCATGACGGCCGGGCTTCTCCTGCGTCAATGTGATGTAACTATCAAGTGATTCGGTCTGGGATCTTTAACGTCAAACTTACAGGCCTGTTTAGGTCAAGGAGTGTCTTCAAGCCCGGCTTGATGGTAGACGATCAGGGCTTCATATGCAGTCCAGCCAGTTGTGCAAACTGGACGTGCCGTAGCAAAGCTATTCATTCGGAATCATCTGTAGACAAAGCTAGCCATGTATCAGCCGCCCGATCTTCTGGATCTCTTCTTCGCGGATGTTGAACAGACACCAATAGTCGCGAGCAAGAGAGAATACGTGCCCCTCACCCGTCGCATCGAGCGAGGGCGCATGCTACTAGCTATCCAGAGTAAGAGCGGTGGTCAAACTCTTGCGCGGCTGGCAACGCTGATCGTATCCCGGCACAAAAGACTGGTTCAGCTAGTCTCTAGAGATAAAGTAGCGGAGTTCGTCCAGCGTGCCTCGACGGAAATTGAACGTTTTCTCGACGAACCGGACTGGAACACCCCGCCGTCAGTCTGCTGGCTTGTCGAGGAGGCTGACATTAAGGACGATGCTGTCAGCGAGGAAGCGTGGCAGTACTTCTACCTGATTTCCCTGATCCCCCCACACATGCGAGACCTGAAATGGTCGGAGAAGAACGCCGATGCATTCGAGAAACACTTCCTCGCTGTCCGCAACGATTACGAGCAGAGCAGACATACCCTGGTACAAGGCACTCTCCGATATCCGCTTCGCATCGCGACCTATTACCTGGATAGGGGCGTACCTTATCTCGACTTAGTGCAAGAGGGCTATCTCGGGCTGCTTCGGGCAATCGAGAAGTATACCGAACGCTACGGCGCAAACTTCCACCAGTATGCCTCGCAATGGATTCGGCAGCGGATCTTAAGATACGTCGCCGACAGTGCGCGCCTTATTAGGGTTCCAGTTCACAGGCAAGAAGCAAGCGCCCCAATTCGTGATCAGATAGCGGTCTTTGAAGCTCAATATGGGCGCGAGCCCTCAGATGTCGAACTCTCCTCTCTGATGGGCTGGCTGTCACAGGAAGACATCGAACTCATTGAGCAGCATTTTGCAGGTCGACGCTATAAGACCGCTCTAGAACGACTGAGTGATTGTCAGCGGATCGCGTCACTCATGAGAAAGCCCAGTGATGACATACCAGCCGAAGATCTGCACAAGGTAAAGTCCCTCAAGCACTACTGGAGCAAATACGTTGAGAAGCACGGTGAGGCACCTGACATGTTAGCCACATATGGTGCTCTCGGTTGGCTCTCCTGGCGCGACCTGGAGATCCTACGCCATCCAGCCCCGCATCGCTTGGATGCCGACGATGTCCACAGTGCTCTCAAACGACTGCGATTTGCCAGGCGTGAGCTACGTTACTATCGAGCAACGCACGCCACACATCTCTCAATTGAGCGCACACGTGTATCGTCTGCCGGCAGCGACAGACCTGTAGAATTGGGGCAGTATCTCATTGCCGAGGACGACACAGAGACGACAGGCACCGAGCACGCTCTCTCTACATCAATCAGGGCGAACCTATCGGAGATCCTTGATGACTGCAGCTACCGCGTTTTGAGCTTGCGCTATGGACTTGAAGACGGTGAAGACCGAACACTTGAAGAAGTGGGCCAGATATTCGGCTTAACGCGTGAGCGAATACGCCAGATCGAGAGCAAAACCGTCAGACGATTGAAGAAGTCCAGCCTCAGTGTATACGCCGATATGATCGGTAGTGAGCCGTCACTGGTTGAGAGAATCGGAGATCGGCAACGAGACGCCCTACTGCGAGAATTACGGGACCTGCAAGTCGATAGCCTCGAACTCGTGACCGTCACGCCCGAGGAGGTACAAAGGATTGAGCAATTGATCGAGGAGCGCGTCGTTCAGGCTCGGCGACGCGGTGGGGTCGGTTATCGCCGCGGCTCCAAGCGGCAGTTGTGCAGACAGGTTCTGGAAGAGCACGGACAGCCGATGCACTACACCGCGATCCACGAGAAGCTCGTTGAAATGCTTCCCGGTGACAGCAATTTCTCCAAAGAACGTACATACGCAGTGCTTTTCGCCAGCGATGCGTTCCGTCTTCTCGGTGATGGGGTGTTTGGCCTTACAGAGTGGGAGCATCTTTCCGTTAGCCAGAGCGGTGAGAGAATCCTTCATCATTGCCCGCAACCCCTGTTACCACGCGATGCTCACCCTCGGGCCTTCTTCGAGTCTATCATGGTAGGGCGCGATCTGCTTGGGCAGATGCCTATGATCTCCAACGAGTTCTTCGCCAAGATGGCGGACTGGGCCGGGCAGATAAACGTAAATGGGATGCAGAAGCAGGATGCGTTTAATGCATGGTACGCGGCTGGGTTGATTCCCTACGTTGATGTCTTGAATCCCCCTACCGGGCCGCTAAAGCTCACAGTGGGGGCTCATGCCACATTAGCAGAGGTTCGCGAACATTGTCTGAACTCACTCTGCCGCCGCATCGAGCGGATGCCAGAGCTACTGCTGGCCATACAGCATATTGCGCGACCAACAGTCGCAGACTTGCAAAAGGTTCTATTTGGTAGTGAACACGCGGGATTTGACGTGCCAGATCGTTTACAAATCCTTGCCGCCTTCGAAGCTATCCAGAGCGTTGGGAACGAGTGGCGTCTCACCCCAATAGGGGAAGCAGCGCTTGCGGCGAATCCTCCGCAAGAACTACCCGATTTCGTTGCCATCGATGAGGCTGCTAACGAATACGAAAGTGACGAGACGGATGAGCTGCTCTGGGAAGAAGAGCTTGGGCTGCTGGACATATGATTCCGAAGCCGATTGACCGCCACATGAGAGAGGCCTTGTCAGAGGCGATCGAAGTCATATTTCCGCTCCGCAGCAATGCGGCTACGCTGATTCAACGGCATGTGTGGCGCAATCCTGACTATGTTGGTGAGTTTGAGGGGCAGGTAGCGGCGTGGCGGGGATGGAGCGCCAATCTAGCTCGAGTCGATTCAGCTTATCAAGGCGTCTACATTGACTACGTGAAGAATTTTCTGCCGATTGATCACCGTCTAAGATTGTTTGGAGAGGTGTTTACCAGCGTGATTGGTAGGTTAGACAGCTATGTAGTCGCCTATGTCACTCACATTCCACCAGAAGCTGCTAGCTTAGTAGCAGGTACGGGCCTTATCATCCGCGAGATCGGTAGAAAGGCACATGCCTGTATCCTATCCAGTCCGACAACGTTCCTGAAGCACTCAACGATCTACTGGGGGGCACGTATCGCAAAAATGATCAACGTTCGACACGAGCTTCTGGCGTACCCCGACATAGTTCATAGAGAACTGAACGATATCAGTGCTCTCGCTGAGCGCTGGGACAACGAAGTAGCATGGGAAGACGACTTGAATCTGCTTGATGTCTAGCCTCATTATTCAGCCGAGAAGTGTGAATGAATCATCAGCTACGTTTCGTTGCATCGATGACAGTTTGTCCGAGCGACATAAGGAAGATTCAGCAGCATGTAGTGACTGCACAGGCTTCGGTAGACCCTCTTAAGAACATCTTAGTCACACCGCTCTTCATTAGTCCGGATTCACTTGATCTAGTGAAAGAGATGGCTGAATGTGGAAGTGACATTTACTTCGATAGCGGTGGCTACTATGTTCAACTTGGTCGGTTGAAGTACGAAGAACTCTACATGCCGCTACTTGAGATCTATCGGACGAATCAGTGGGCGGCACTCTACACTCTTCCGGATCATGTCCCCCTGTCTCAGGATTCACCAGAGACTGTTGCACAGAAGGTCCGGGATACAATTGACTTCAGTACACACTTTTTCTACGAATTGCCAGATGCCCTAAAGCCCAGAGCCATGCCTGTTGTGCAAGGGCACACATACGAGCAGGTTGATGCGTGTCTGGACGCGTACTTCCGCTTGGGGATTAACTGGATCGGCTTCGGCAGCTTCGGAACAATGGGGGCAAATAATGAGGTCAATATTGCGACTCAGAGCGCTATTGAGCTTGCCCAGTATGTGATTGAGGTAGCCCATGCACACGACGTCAAGGTCCACCTCTTTGGTCTCGGCACCCCCGCCCTGGTTGCAATGCTCAAAGGCATTGAAGCCGACTCCTTTGACTCCGCCACTTGGCTAAAGTCAGCGGGCTTTGGGCAGGTTTTTTTGCCATTTATGCGAGCCTACAATATATCCCATCGTAATACGACTTCGGAACTCCAGCGTGGAATTACATTTGATCAATTCAACAATTGGCGGAGGCTGACACAACATAATTGTGTGTTATGTGCTGACTTACAGCAGCTACAAGAGTCAAAGATGTATCGAGCCGTTCACAATCTAATTGTGATGGCCGAAACCGTCGACATGGCTAATCTCGAGGCTCACGACGTCATCAAAACGATATATCACAATGGCTCTGTACGATACCGTGAGGAGTACGAAAAGTGGCTCCAGTCCGACTAACGGTTCATATACCACCCGACTCAAATCCTACAAATACCATTGCGCTAATTACTGATCTAGCAGCTAATCCGGGACATAGCTTTGATTCCGCATCTCAATTACTGGAGTATCTTTCGGTTCAAGGCATAGGCTCCAGAACTGAGATACACAGCACGGCTACTAGCCTCGGCATTCTCGACCGAACAGAACAGGCCATCCACCTATCTGCAGACGGACTAGCTCTAGCATCAGTGCGCGAAGATGTCCGTGGAGACATCTTGCACTTTCTTATGTATACCGGCTGGACCTCCAATGCTCCCACTCAGTTTCTGCAGTCGTGGGCCTATCGCCTTGTGTGCGATCAGTACTGGGAGCATGGCACCGTTGCACTCACCAGCAGCTACTTGGATGCCCAGGTCGGCGAAGTCATTAACATCGCCCAGGAGTATTTCCCGCAGATAGGCGTCAGCAACTTTGACGAGGTTTCTTTCAGTCGCAAGAGCTTGCGCGGCGCACATAACTGGTTGGAAGCCGTATCCCCACCCGTTATCACGGGCGACGGACAGCAACCGCCGACATTCTCTCGCCGCAGCTTCTGTCCACCCGAGTTGGTGGTGCTGGCCGTCGCATATGTAGTCGGTCAAGAAGAAAACGCACTTGGGATTGACGTGCTCCTGACACCGGAGAAGCGGGAGAGCATCAGCAAGATTTGTCTCATTGACCCGAACGCGTTCGATCGCGTGCTGGACTGGGCGCTGCCAATATACCCACATCTGATTGCACCCGGCACGACGGCCGGATTCTATGGGCGCTTCGTTCGCCTACACCAGCTCCCAGAGCTGAAAGATGTGGTGAGATGAGCCGGTGGCTGCAGCTCGTTAGCGAGATGAAACGTCGGTCGCCAGATCGGTATCTGACGGCGACTCAAGAGCAAGCGTTTGATCAGCTGTGCGAGGCGCTTCGCTTTCCGAACCGTATTAATCTCTACGGACCCTGTGGCAGCGGCAAGACCTACGTTGCCTGGGCTCTTGCGAGTGCAGTCGGAGCCGTACACGTCGCCCTGCCTGAGTTAGTGGGCGAGCTCGAGTCCGGGCACGACTGTATCATTGTCGACAATGTTTTTCATCACGAGGACAGTGTGCGCCGCGTTCTCGCTCAGACCGATCTACTCGGCGCCTCGTCTACGGTGCTTATCACCCAGGCACCTGTTGACGTCACCATGCGCCGAGTTGAACTTCCTTTGCCAACGGCTGAAGATGTCGCCAAGGTGCTTCAGTCATACTGGCGGCTTGGTTACTACCAGCAACATGACCTGCCAGAGCAGCCGAATTTCTGGCAGATCTTGCTGGCCTGCGTATAGAGATGGAGAAGCAATCATGGGCATCGAAGGTCTCGATTTCATTCTCAAGAAGCAGGAAGTCGTTCCGACAGTTAG
>Ga0134100_1000381_pt1 | contig 54533 bp, 49 predicted proteins | sample 11_taG_2_FD_94444 | JGI IMG/M metagenome (GOLD analysis project Ga0134100, IMG submission 94444) | Switchgrass degrading microbial communities from high solid loading bioreactors in New Hampshire, USA - 11_42_5_180_A3 metaG | ecosystem: Engineered > Bioreactor > Semi-continuous > Anaerobic >...
AAATGTAGTCTGAGCAACTTCATTTTACCTGAGATTTCAACTTCATGCTCGCTTTATTTAAAAAAATGTTGAAGCACCTCAAATTTTTATCTTTCGGTACCCCAACATTTATTATAGAACCAGTTAAAATTGGCTGCCTCAAGAGTTGAGGCAGCCAATTTAATTTTTACCGGTTTCCATCTTATAGCCCAACAGTGTTTAAAAGTAAGAAACTAAAAGCAATCTTGCCTTGACCTTACTGCAGGTAAACCTGATAATAGAGTTACAAATGTCATCCTAAATGCTGACATCGTATCTTTATTTTGCATAAAAGATCAATCGCTGCGTTCGGAATGACACTTAAAGTTTAATAATATAAAGGCAGGTATTTATGAGTAAAATTTTAGTATTGGCAGAGAAGCCGTCGGTGGCAAAAGATATAGCAAGGGTTTTAAAATGCAATCAAAACGGTAACGGATTTATATCCGGACAGCGGTATATCGTAACATGGGCCCTGGGACATCTGGTCACACTGGCCGACCCTGAGGTATATAACCCAAAATATAAAACATGGAATCTTGAGGATCTGCCCATGCTTCCTGAGAAGCCTGAGCTTGTAGTAATCAGGGAGACCTCAAAGCAATTTGGTATCGTAAAAAATCTACTTCACAGTAAAGATGTCAGCGAACTGGTTATCGCTACTGACGCAGGAAGAGAAGGCGAGCTCGTGGCCCGATGGATAATAGAGAAAGCGGGATTCAAAAAGCCGATCCGCCGTCTGTGGATATCATCACAGACAGATAAGGCCATCCTTCAAGGCTTTCAAAATTTAAAACCTTCCAGGGATTATGACAACCTCTACCGATCCGCCCAGAGCCGTGCCGAAGCGGACTGGCTGATAGGGATAAATGTGACCCGTGCCCTGACATGTAAATATAACGCCCAGTTATCTGCCGGAAGAGTGCAAACACCCACTCTTGCAATGATCGTTCAGCGTGAAAATGAAATCAAGCGCTTCGTTCCCAGAGATTTCTGGACGATCAGGGGAAATTTAAAGGGTTTTTCTGTCCTGTGGCAGGACAGGAAAACCGGACAAACACGCATATTCGATAAAGCCACGGCAGACAGCATTGTCGCTAGGATATACGGAAAGACCGGCACAATTACAGAGGTGTCAAAAGAAGCAAAAAAGGAACTTCCCCCTCTGGCATATGATCTTACGGAGTTGCAGCGGGATGCTAATAAAAAATACGGCTATTCGGCAAAAAAGACTTTACAGCTGATACAAAGCCTTTATGAACATCATAAGCTGGTTACCTACCCCAGGACCGATTCACGATATCTGACTGAGGATATCGTGCCGACTTTCCAGGAACGGCTTAAAAGCATAGCAGTTGGCCCTTATCAAAAACCTGCCCAGGCTATCCTGCGAACAAAACTCAATATTACCAAGCGTTTGGTGGACAACAGCAAGGTCTCGGACCACCATGCGATTATTCCTACAGAGCAATTTGTGGATCTGTCTTCATTAAGCAGTGATGAACGTCATATTTATGATTTGATCATAAAGCGTTTTTTGGCTGTGTTAAGTCCCCCCTTTGAATACGAACAGACCACTGTAAAATATGAGGTGGCCGGAGAATTGTTTACGGCCAGAGGCCGTATAATCAAAAATTATGGCTGGAAAAGCATCTATGACGGCGAATCGATGGATGATACCGATGATGAATCCATCGATGAAAACAGCCATCAGTCCCTGCCCCCGGTTACAAAGGGACTTTCAGAGCCTATAACACAAGTTCGGACAATAAACGGCAAGACCTCGCCGCCCAAGCGGTTTACCGAGGCTACCCTTCTTTCCGCGATGGAACATCCCGGAAAATATATTGACAACAAAGCTCTTCGTGAGGTCATAGAAGGTACGAGCGGGCTCGGGACCCCGGCAACAAGAGCAGATATAATTGAAAAGCTGTTTGACAGCTTTTATATTGAAAGACATGGCAAAGAAATCATCCCGACATCAAAGGGAGTACAGTTAATAGAGCTTGTTCCCGAAGATTTAAAATCTCCGGAGCTGACAGCAAAATGGGAACAGCAGCTTTCCCTGATAAGTAAAGGACAGGCTGACTCTGCAGTTTTCATAACCAAAATGAAAGATCATGCAAAAAAGCTCGTCGGTTCAGTTATTTCAAGCAGCCATGTGTATAAACATGAAAATATGACACGGGAAAAATGTGAAAACTGTGGCAAGTTTCTTCTTGAGGTCAACGGGAAAAAAGGTAAAATGCTGATTTGTCCTGATCGCGAGTGCGGCTTCAGAAAGAATATTTCTTTCGTTTCAAATGCCAGATGCCCTGAATGCCACAAAAAGATGGAAATACGAGGAGAGGGTGATGATAAGACCTTCTTCTGCTTATGTGGTTACAGGGAAAAGGTTTCGGCCTTTAACAAAAGAAAAAGCGAGACAGTAAGCAAAAGGGATGTTCAGCAATTCCTAAAAAAGCAGGATGATACTCATATTAATTCAGCCCTTGCCGATGCATTAGCCAAGCTAAAAAAGCAATGAGATTTCAGCAGTGCGAAAATAATTTTGTCCGCTTCCATTGCTTTTCCTAGCATTTCTTCTATAAATGAATTATACTAAGATAGATTGCTAAAATAGCAATCAGAAAGGTTGAGTATTATGAATAAAAAGAAAACCTCCATTTTAAGCATTATTCTTTATGTAGTGGCTGGACTTCTAATGATTCTTGGTATCTGGGCAACAAGTGAATCCATCAGTTATATTTCTCTGATGATTAACCAGGGACAATTAGTATTCAGTGGCAATGAATTTGATATAATCAGCTTTATCATGTCAAGCGGCGCTGAGTATGTGATATTCGCATTAATTCTGTTTTCATTGGGATGGATCATTCAGAAGAGCAAATTTGCCACAGCAGGCGTATCAAATGGTGAAGAAATTGCCAAAGAATAATTGTATGATGAAATGGAAAAAAATCAGACCGTCTTAACAATTCAGACGGTCTGATTTTATATTACCATTAATTATTTTTTCTTAAGATTGAACCATGCATTCAGTCCAGGGTATTCAGCAACATCACCAAGTTCTTCCTCAATCCTTAACAGCTGGTTGTACTTGGCAACACGGTCAGTTCTTGAAGGAGCACCGGTCTTAATTTGTCCGGAATTTGTTGCGACAGCAATATCGGCGATCGTAGCGTCTTCTGTTTCACCGGAACGATGTGAGGTAACGGCAGTATAACCTGCGCGGTTAGCCATTTCAATAGCTTCAAGGGTCTCGGTAAGAGTTCCGATCTGGTTAACCTTGATAAGAATTGAGTTGGCAACTCCCATTTCAATACCCTTCTTCAGTCTTTCGGTGTTGGTAACAAATAGGTCATCGCCGACTAACTGAATCTTCTTGCCAAGCTTTTCGGTAAGAAGCTTCCAGCCATCCCAGTCCTCTTCAGCTACGCCGTCTTCAAGGGAGATAATGGGATACTTTTTGCACATGTCTTCCCAGAAGCTGACCATTTCTTCCTTAGTCATATACTTATCTATCTTCCACCAGTAGTATTGTCCTTCCTTGCCTCTGGCCTTGGCTTCATCATACATTTCTGTAGCGGCAGCGTCTATAGCAATGCGGAATTGTTCGCCGGGCTTAAATCCAGCCTTTTCTACAGCTTCAAGTATAACCTGGATAGCTTCCTCATCGGATTTTAAGTTTGGAGCAAAACCGCCCTCATCGCCAACGGCTGTGGAATAGCCCTTGCTCTTTAAAACGCTCTTTAAGTTATGGAATACTTCTGCACACCATTGAAGAGCCTGTTTGAACGAACTTGCTCCTACAGGCATGATCATGAATTCCTGGATCGTTACGGAATTATCGGCATGTTTTCCGCCGTTGATGATATTCATCATGGGAACTGGAAGAACCTTGGAGTTGGTTCCGCCGATATACTGATAAAGGGAAAGGCCCAGAGCTTCGGCAGCAGCCTTTGCAACTGCCAATGAAACGCCCAGTATAGCGTTTGCTCCTAATTTACCTTTGTTTGGTGTTCCGTCCAGCTCAATCATGGTCCTGTCAATGAGGATCTGATCAAATACGTTCATTCCGACTATTTCCGGAGCGATGATATCATTAACATTATCAACAGCCTTGGTTACACCCTTGCCCATGTAGCGTGATTTATCACCGTCGCGTAATTCAACAGCTTCAAAAGCGCCTGTGGATGCACCTGACGGTACTGCGGCACGGCCTACGAAACCGCCCTCAACGATAACTTCAACCTCAATTGTGGGATTTCCGCGGGAATCAAGTATTTCACGTGCAAATACATCTTCGATTTCCAAATATTGTTTCATATAATTATCTCCCTTCCAATGATTGTTAAATTAATAACCGTATTCTAGCATACCTTAAGATGGCTTGATTGTAAAGATACAGCCTGCCAAATTTGCGTGAGGATACCTGATGTTTTGTGTTATTTTTCACATTAACTTATAACTTTATTCCAAACTTCAGGCATACCGGTTCTAAGAATCATCCGGGAGCGCTTGCTTTATATTTACTTTACGACCTTTCTCAATGTTTTGTATACCAAAAATACGATCAAAGAGTTTCCTGCCGATTTTATGATGTTGAAAGGTATGATAATGGGTACAATACTGGCCTTAACCACTTCAATGGGCTGTCCCCAATACCTTACGGTAAAGAAAAGATTGGCTGGGATCATGACGGTCGTCATGGCGATGCAGCCGGCAATCAACGCTAACAAAGCTCCCTTTCGTGTTTTATTATATTTATAAATAACTGATGAAACCAAAACTAAAGTTCCTGTCGGAATCACATGCATCACAAAACCGACCCATCCGCTTTGGGCGCTTACCGTTAAGGCCTGGATCAAAGATGTTACGACAGTAATTATCAAACCTGCAATCGGACCGTAAACAAATCCGCCGATCAAAATGGGTATGTCAGCTGGATCATATTCGAGCCATGGTGCGGCAGGAATAATTGGAAAATGGACAAGCAATACCAGCACAAGCGATAATGCAGCCAGGATGGCCATGGTACATAGTTTTCTTACCTCACATTTCATAAAAACAACACTCCTTTTTAGGGCTTCTGCCCGTTTGATTGTTTTTACAATACAATCCGAGGCTTGAAGAATTAAAAAAGTTCCCAAAGCAAGCTCAGGGAACTGATTTTTTCTATAAATCTTCTTCCATCCAGACTATACTGTCGGCTCCGGGATCTCACCGGATCATACTGAAAACAGCTCGCGGGCTCGTGGCTTCACACATCACCGCCGGTAGGGACTTTCACCCTGCCCTGAAGATTGTACTGTATTTAATTCGAATCAATTATAATTTATACCTAAATCCTTGTCAATATGAATCATTCTAATATACTTTCAGTGCAAAAGCAGGACAGCAGGATGAGCAGTACCCGCATAATACGCATTTATCGTAATCTACCGTAATCTTGCCATTCTCTAATGAAAGAGCTTTCTGTCTGCACCGCTTAACACACGTTCCGCACTTCTCGCACCAGAAATCGACATGAAGCTTTTTCTTATTTACAGGCTGATAATTCTTAACCTTTTCATTCGCATTCTCCAAATCATTAAAGAGCTCCACGTTCATGCGGACCTCGTCAATGCTTTGCATCCCGACAGCAATTGAATGCAAATACGGTATTGACGTAACAAACTCAAGGCACTCCTTGAAGGAATGCAGGAGATTTCCTCCCCCGAAGGGTTTCATACCATAAATCGCTTTTCCGTTGTCGTAAGCCTCTTTAATAGCCACCAGCATTTCTTCCATTGTTCCGTCACAAATCCCCAACCCGTTGATATTGGTGATAGGATGAATCACATCAATTTCAGGTATTTTTGCTGCTGCTTTGACAGCGGCGATATGATGGGTGGAAAGCCCTACAGCCTTGATTACTCCCTGCCTCTTAAGCTCAAGATAATATTCCAAAGCTTCACGATGGCCTCTTATGGTATGTTCGCTTTCCTGCTCATGCATCAGAAAGCATCCTATACTGTCCAGTCCAAGTTCTGTCAATGCCCTGTCAACCGTTCTTTTTGCTCCCTCTTTGTCATAGGCATAAGATTTCGAAGAAATAACCGGCTTGATTCCGGTTATATCCATTGCCCTTTTAATATGACAATATGTATCGTACAAGTCGGCGGTATCAATAAAGTTGACACCAAGTCGTAAGGCTTCGGCAATAACTTCTCCGCCTTCCTCAACACTCATATTCTTCTGTAAAGGGCCAATAACCAGCCCTCCGAAACAAAGTCTTGAAACTTTTAGTCCTGTATGTCCCAGTTCTCTGTATTCCATAGTTCGTCTCCTAAAGTCTTAAGTTATTTAGCAGGTTCTCATCTTATTAAAAAAGCGCCCTTCGGGCGCTAAATTTATGATCTATTCATCTTTCAGATAGAACCGCACGATCTCTTCCAGCAGCTCATCCCTCTCAATTTTTCTTATAAGAATCCTGGCATTTTTGTGGCTGGTTATATATGTAGGATCGCCCGACAAAATATAACCCACAATTTGACTTATTGGATTATACCCCTTCTCCTGCAAAGCCTCGTAAACAGTAAACATAATCTCTCGGGCCTGATCTGATTTATCCTTATTAAAATCAAATTTCATCGTACCTGAATTCATAATGCACCCGCTTCCTATTCGAATATCATCGGAATTTTAGGTATATTCTAATATTAATACATACCACTTTTTAAATCAAGCTATATCATCAAACCGTAATATAAGATACTGTACCTCTCATACGTTCACCCTCGATTGAATCAAGCCGTACGCGGATTATTTCCCCGGGATTAATGTTTTCCACCTTTACTGCAACAGGAATATAGTTGGATGTCAACCCCTCCATGGTCCCGGGGCTTCCTTCAATTTCCTGCTCCAGGATAATATCGGCCTGACGCCCCAGAAACTTTTCAAACACTTCATTCCTCATTTGATGGGCTAATTCGATCAACTGCCTGCTTCGCTTTTCCTTTATACCGGATGGAACCTGGTCAGGAAATTTTGCGGCTGCGGTACCTTTTCGGAGCGAATACTTAAACACATGCATCCATAAAAAGCCAATTTCTTTACAGAAATCATAAGAGCGGGCAAATTCCTCGTCGGTTTCTCCGGGAAATCCTACCATAACATCAGTGGTAAAGGTTACATCGGGTATCCTCTCCCGTATTAATTTCACTATTTCCCGATAATCCTCCGGCGTGTATTTTCTGTTCATTCTCTTAAGAGTCTCTCCACAACCGCTTTGCAGGGAAAGATGAAAATGGGGACACAACTTGGGCAGATCCTTGATCTTTTCAATAAATTCATGGGTAAGGTGCATCGGTTCCAATGAACCTAAACGTATTCTCTCGATGCCCTCAATATCATGTATTGCTCTTATAAGCTCCGGCAGACTCACATTATTCTTTGTGTCATTATAAGCAGTAAGGTGTATACCCGTCAAAACTATTTCCTTAAAGCCGTTTAAAGCAAAACTTTTTGCCTCTTTGATCACATCATTGATATCTCTGCTTCGCACAGGGCCTCTGGCATACGGTATTATACAATAGGAGCAGAATTGATCACAGCCATCCTGCACCTTCAGGAAAGCTCTGGTATGACCGACATATGTCTCAACAGGCAGTTCTTCATATTCCAGAAGTGTTTTTCTCTCATCCACATACTGCTTTATATCATTTTTTTGCGTACTTTCCACCAACTCAACAATACGATGCTTCATATTATTTCCTAAAACCAGGTTAACTCCCTCAATTTTTGATATTTCTTCGGGAGAAACCTGCGCGAAGCATCCCACCACTGCTATAACGGCGTCCGGATTAAGAGAATGGGCCCTTCTTATCATCTGCCTGGATTTCTTATCACCCATTCCTGTTACCGTACATGTATTTATTACATAAACATCGGCATGTTCCCCGGCTTCAACTATCTCATAACCGGCTTTCTTAAAAAGCAGTTTCATTCCTTCAGTCTCCGCTATGTTCACTTTGCAGCCCAAAGTAATAAATGCGGCTTTTTTCCCTTGTTTCATTTGTAACCCTTTCTTAAGTCTGTTATATTATTTTTACAAAATACTCTATTAGCTTTCGACTTCATTGATTTATGGTATAATTTATTACACAATATTATATAAATAATTCATTTAAGGATGGTGCATAAATATATGAAAACATTCAATATCCTGTTAAAATCCATTAACGATGTGAAAGATTTTGTTAACATCGTCAATAAATATGATTTCGATGTTGACCTTTCGTCCGGTCGGTATATTGTTGACGCAAAATCCATAATGGGTATTTTTAGTCTTGATCTTTCAAAACCAATCAAGGTGGAGGTTCACAGCGATAACCCTGATAATTTCATCAATGAGATAAAAAGCATTATCGTTGATTAATCCCGCCACGTTATTTTCCATATATTCCAACTTCACAAAAGCCCTAAGTATCAACCGGGCTTTTTTATGTTGGGATTCCTGTCCGACGGCCAGCTCGAAATCTTTTGTTGCTATATCATTAAGGCTTTTATTATACCACAGAAATTATAATGCAACCAAGACATGGGTGTGTCTATGTTTTCGCGTTTCATTAAAAATTACATTAGTTCCACTATTTGACATGTTCGCACATAATATGATATTATTCTATTAATAAAGATAACATACAATTTGAGGGAGCTTTCTCCCAGCAGCAGGTGGAACATGAAAAAAGCAATAATAGCCCTTATGATACTTATCACAGCAATTTCTCCGCTATTCAGGGGACTTTTTTTTAGCCTGGAAGCCTCAGCTGTATTAGCAATACTGGCTCTTATGTCTTTTATGTATTTTTTGATCAAATATACAAACAAAGAGGACATATTCTACAACAAATGGCTCCTTATTTTGGGCGCTTTACTGGTCCTGGCCTACGGTTTGGCTTTTATTAATTCGGTCAGTCCGCATGATAATTTTGAAATACTTGCTCAGGTCACCGGATATCTTCTTTACGCAATCGTTTTGTATGATTATTATCAGGATAAAAAGAAGGAATTCAGTGTCGCTTTAATGGCTCCTGTGGTTATAAGCTCTTTTGTTAACGCTGTAACAGGGCTTATGGCTATTACCGGAGCCTTCAGATTCTTAAATGATACTCTGAATAACGGGCGACTGGGAGGAACATTCCAGTATGCAAACACCGCGGCTATTTACTATATTATAGCCGTTATTTTTTCGCTTACACTGATTTATATTGTCGACAAGCCCGTTTATAGAGCGCTTTTAACAGGTACAAACACCGTTATGCTTCTTGCCATATTCCTTACCAGATCCCGGGGCGGCTATATAGTCGGTTTTTCGGCTGTTTTGCTGCTTTTTATTATTCAGGCCAAAGGGTATAGGTTAAAAACCTTCGGTTCATTCTTTTGTTCAGCTGTGCCTGCATTTCTTCTTATGATGGAAGTCTCGAATCAAACTGCGTCCCGGGATGCGGGTACATTGGCCACTCTTTTGATAATATCTTTCTTCGCTGCCGCAATTCTTGCGGTTATATATGAAAGCATCGTTTCTCATATTTCACGAGCCAGAAAAAAGCACAAGCCTTCTAAGACGTTAAGCAGAATCATTCAATTCTCTTCGGTATGTTTATTGATTATAGCTATATTCCTTTTACGGGATAAAATAATTGCTTTGATTCCGCGCAATATTATTGAACGTTTTGCCAAACTGGACATGTCCGGAAGAAGTGTATATAGACGTATAGAATTTTTTAAAGACGCACTTAAATTGATATCAAAGAATTGGCTGTTCGGCGTTGGGGGAGGCGGCTGGGAAGTACTGAATTATGGTGTTCAGGAAACCTATTATGTCAGCAGAGCAGTACATAATCATTATCTGGAAGTGTTTGTCGATGCGGGAATTTTAGGATTTCTTTCCTTTACATCCGCAATCATTCTATCTGTTTTCTATTTCATCCGGGGAATTTATAAAGAAAAAAACTTGCAGAAAAGAATCATCCTTACAGGTCTTTTTTCAGGATTTATTGCCCTTGCTGGCCACGCAACCTTTGATTTTGACTTATCCTTCGTATCAATGGCTTTGCTTCTTTGGGCCATGATCGTATTGGCAGCCCCCGGCACAAATCACAAGATAAAACTAAAAAGCAGCCTGGCGGCTCCCATTTTTTCAGTTACTGCCGCTATTCTTATACTGGTCAACACAATTATTGCTCTTGCAGCTTTTAACGCAAAAAAGGGTTTGAACCTTGCCATGAAGAATGAGGTTTCCAAAGCTTTGACTTGTTATGAAGAAGCTATTCGCCTTGATCCGTATAACTATAGATATTCATATGAGCTCAGTAAGCTTTACCGCATTCTTGCCGAAAGAAACAATAACAATGAAAAAAAAGCCGCCTGGTATGAAGCTGCCGTAAGCATGGCTGAAAGAAGTATTTCCCAAAATCCATATCTTCCTGAAAGCAACAGATTGCTTTCAGATTTATACAATAATCTGGATATGCCCCTCAAGGCCCTGGAATATTCTGAGAAACTTGTATCATACCAACCCTATAACGATATGAACTACAGGGTTTTAGCCGGAAATTATGTAAGTGCGGCGAAGTATTACATTGAAAACAATGACTATGAGTCGGCAAACGAATTACTTAAAAAATGTATCGATCTGAAACCGCCTGTTAAAGTTAATTTAAAAGATTATAAAGAGGAAGCGTCAGCATTATTAAATACTAATTTGCAAAGCAGAAGTTAGATATTTTTGCTGATTTAATTGCAAATATATGTTAAAATATTTATAATTAGGATGTGTAGGTTAGATAAGTATATTAAAGGAGGGAGAAAAGTGAAAAGAGCATTATTCCTATCCTTGATCCTATTGTTTTTATTATTGTTTACAACAATGGTTCTCGCAACCACTGATAATGATATAGAAGATCCATTGGCTCCTTTAAGCCCGGATATTGTTACCAATGAACAATATAAGGAGTTTGACGACCCGTTGATACCGCAGTCGCCACCGGATGTAGAAGAGCAAAGTCCGGGAAAATTACCACAGACCGGCGGTATTCCGGCGGAGGTTTTCTATATAACCGGCGGGATATGCATTTTGTCGGCAATACTGTTATCAACAGGAAAAAGTAAATCATCGGTCAGTAACAACCATATCGTTAATGATAACAACAAGAAACCCTGAGGATAATCAGGGTTTTTTACTCACTTTACTTAAATGTATCCGTCCCCTTTACTCATCGAGTAGCGGCTTGGTAATAAACTGTTACATCAGCTCTACCCGTTTTTTTCACCGAGCAGCTGCAAGGGCTCATACCTTAGATTTAAGGCGATACTGATCAAGGCATAAAGCAAGGCTACGGGAATGACCGAGGCGGAAACTATGGCGCCCCGCCAGATACCTTCCATCGAGACAGCCATCTTCACATTTTTGTCGGCCGTGGCTCTCCAGTTGCTGAAGGACATATCGAAGGATTCATGACTGTCCAGCGGCCTTTGCATGGCCATGTAATCGGTCAGTTCATAGCCTGCCAGGCTGCCGAAGGCATAGGCAGCGACGACCACAAGCATGAGGCCTGCCAGCAGCGATACTGCGCATAGCCTTTTGTTCATTCCCAGGGATCTTTCAATTGCGGTCCGTTTTCTTTGCCTGCTGATAAAAAGATGGCAGAAAAGCACGATAACCAGGAGCGTCGCAGCCAATCCTACGGCAAACAGTATGACCGCCGTCTTCATCATGGCTTCCAGTCCCGCTTTTATTCTCGAATATCCATTGTCATAGAAGACGATTTTTAAGTCAGATATTCCAAGAGCCTCCCATTTGGACAGGTATTGCGATATATGCCCGTTGGGAATCTGGAAAGAGGTGTTGTATCCCTTCATGGGACCCATGCCGATGATATTGTTTTCATCACTGTTTTTGACAGATTTCCTGGGAATCACCACGGTATTGTGTCCCATTTGATAATCTGACGATGAGAATGGTTTCGGAGCGTCAAAGATCCCCACGATACGGTATACGCTGTCTTCGAATGCAGGATATCCTTCACCCCTGGCGTTCACCAGTTCGGAAATCATATTACTATAAGGAATCGGGTTAAAAAAAGCCCGCCCCGATGAAATTGTGTAGTTAGCATAATACAGGGGCAAACACAGTTCGTCTCCCACATCCAGGTTGTTATTCGCCGCAAAGGTCCTGTCAACCAGGCATACCTTTTCACCATTTGTATATTCCTCGGTGCTGATGTCGCGGCCCTCGACTATATATGCGTCGCCGCTATGGAAAGCTAACAGGAGCTTTGTGCCGTTAACCGGGATAACCGGTATGGCGTGTTTCATCCTGTCCAACCCTTCTATCACGGCCAGCCACCGTTTGCCCCTGGGAGTATCATAAAAATCTTCAGTCATCTCATCCCAGGGCTCGGATACCGGGATAGCATCAGGAATACGTTCGCCGTCTTTTGTATACTGGTGAGATTGGGTGACAATGTTAGGGATATAGCTGAATTCATCATAACCTTCGACTTCAGGTCCCGGCATCAGGCAAGCGATATAGGTCTTTCCTTTATGCAATTGCCAGGGCGTGTCATAGATAAAATGGTCCAGGACTATCTCTCCATCATCATCCTCCAGTTTGCCGTACAACACTCTCATGACCTTTACCGGTATGGGATCGGTAGTTATGCCGTCTTCCAAAGGCTCAAACTCGATTATTTGGTTCGCTTTATCAAACAGCTTTTCGTCTTCCGGGTCAGTGCTGATGACATAATCGGGATGGCTTGCGATATATAAAGGTCTCTGCTCAGGCTTGACAATATAGTCTGCCCCCTCGAAATCCAGCGCCGATGCCGGGATCAATTCACCGTAACTTATGGAGGACCCAATACCTATGGATCCATACCTGGTTTCTTTAAACGTCGCCGGTCCATCTCCGACCGATACGGGTTTTTGTTCCACCGTGCCTATCGTTGTGAAACTGTTTTCGATCAGATCGATATTATTCCTGGCTATGAACCACAGGTTATAACCCAGCAGAAAAAATGCGACAGCCAGCGCCAGCAGCGCAAAGAAGAAGAAAGTTTTCACCGGTGTGCGCATAAGCTGTCTTATGCTGTTTGAAACCACCATTGCCGTTTTCCTCCTTTACGCGCATTCACATTCGAGGACGCCGTCGTTCATGATATAGCTCCTGTCGGCCTGCGCGGCTACATCATGGTTGTGGGTGACGACCACTACCGTATAGCCGTGCTCATGGGCAAGGGCCTTTAGCAGGTTCACTACGATCCCTTCATTGGCTGTATCCAGGTTCCCGGTCGGTTCATCGGCCAGCAGGATTTTGCCGCCGGCGGCCAGGGCACGCGCAATGGCAACGCGCTGCTGTTCTCCGCCACTTAACATTTGCGGGAACTTGTTTTGCTTTGTTTCGTCAAGCCCGACTTCGGCCAGCAACTCTTTTGCTTTTATGCGGGCATCGCGCCTTTTTGCCCCCTGAAGTTCCATAGGATACATGACGTTTTCCAATACAGTAAGGAGCGGGAACAGGTTAAAGGATTGGTAGATAACCGATGCATCATACTTCCTGTATCGATTCCGGTCGATTTCGGCCAGAGATTTTCCTTCGAACCGGATCTCACCCGATGTCGGTGTATCCAGGCCGGCCAAAAGGGAAAGAAAGGTGCTTTTTCCGCTCCCGGAACGCCCCATTATGGCATAGAACTTTCCCTTTTCGAAGGAACAGGTGACGTCTTTCAGGGCGTCAACCTTCTGATATCTGCTCACATAGGAATAGCTGACATGATCAGCTGAAAGAACGGCTTCCATAATACTACCTCACGATTCATTCTTTATGAGCCCGGTCATGGTATTGAAACGGCTTATCCTGAAGGTGGCCGTAATAATACCGATCATCAGGCTGGCAAAAAACAGCATGGAATATAAGAGGGTATTGATACCAAGCCCGGTCCATGGGGCTGCAAACGCATTTCCAAGCAGGCATCCCATAAGGCCCAGAATGGAATATTCAATTATCATGGCGGCCATGCAAGCGGCGGGGCCGGTTCCAAGTGATCTCATGATCGCGATGTCAAGCCGCCTGTCCTGGATAAGAAGGTATGCAGCGGTATATCCCACCAACGCGATGATCACGAACATTATTGGGGCAAACGTATACAATATTTTAAGGGTATCCTTCACACGACCGACCGATAAAATGAAAATCTCATCGTATACGATAAGGCAATCTCCCATGCTCGACTCGCTGCCCGTAGGGCTTACACTCTGAAGGTATTTCTTCATCTCAGCTTTAAAATCGTTTAGCTTAAGCGGATCGTTTACAGTAAAGGCTACGGAATCCAAATGAAATTCGCTGCCTGCCAGGACATGTTTTTCCTCAGCCCATCCAAGAGGACATAAGATGTCAATGAACGTAAATTCATTATCACTGCTGGCCATGGAAATGCTTCCGATTATCTGGAGGCTGCAATCGGCCAGCCATTCATAGTCGTATGTAAATCCATATGGGTCGTATTTGCGCTTATACAGCTTGATATCGATGTTATCGCCCACCGAAAGGTTATTTCGGGCCAAAAATGTCTCTCCTGCAAGGCAGACGGGTTCATTGCCCTGCAGAAAATCCATATCTGTTTCATCTTCCAGTATAATATTCCTGTCCTCATAATCGGGTATGGCCTTTTCATCGTTTGCACACAGGACCATCGCTATATCCTTGTTGTCGTTCGGATCGCCAGAAGGCAGCACCGCGGCCATCCGAGTCGTATAAAGCGGATCCTTGACGAATCCCGTGCTTTCAATACTGTCGATCAGATCCTTTGGTATGAACAGGCCTCTTTCCTTTGACCCTTTGCCATTCACAATGCGGGCTTTTACCGGAAGCTCGCGGGAAAACATCAACAGCTGTTCCTGGTTGGATTTGATGCTGTTAAGATAGATCAGTACGAATACGGCTGCCACTGCGCATACCAGCGCCATAAGCGCGCTTTTGTTCCTTCTGCGCCATAAGTTTAGAATTGCAGTTTTCAGACAGAACATCACTGTTACCCTTCTTAGAATTATTTACTTAACCATTCTGATTTACGGCCTGGATTGCACCATATTTCTGCGAAATAACAGCGGGCTTTACTGTCAAAACAATCAATAATAGTTGTTAGTAATTATATTATATAGCATATGTTTCCATTGTCAAATATGCAGCGTACTTTGCGAAGAGCTCCTGGTACGTGTTTGCGGAAAAGGATCAGGCTTCAGGTTTTCTTTTTGTCAGGCATTTTTTTGCAAGTGCCTTTCGGGCATAAAAAAACTGTTGCTTTGTATTTCTCTGAGCAACAGTTAAAGCTGTTTTACTAATGGTAAATCGTAGTATCGACCGGGCTTGTGGTCGAATATTTTAAGGCATTCAGAGCAAACAGACTTACACGCATCTTTAACCCGAATTTCTTTTCAATTATTACAGCTGCTTTTTTTAAACCAGGATTGCGAATGTTGTCAGAATGCGCATCAGACGCTACAAATTGTGCCCATCCTTCATTAATTAACCTCATCGCTGTTCTCCTAGCATTCATACCATAAAAACCGGTAATGCTGCCTGAGTTGACCTGTGAAAGAATACCTCTGTCAAAAAAAGCCTTAATCAGCTCAGGTTTCTGCTGTATTTCAATATTGCGCTCAGGGTGTGCAATAATTGGAATGATTCCTTTAAGCTGAAGATCATACAATACACTATCGGTATATTGGGGAATATTCATCATCGGAAACTCTATCAGCATACAGCGGGATCCTGCGAGAGTTCCTATCAATCCCTGCTCAAGCAATTCTGCAAGTTCCGGAGTTATAAATACCTCACAACCGGGATGTATTGTTACGCTTAGTCCGGCATCCGCCGCAAGGCCGTTAAGGCGCGCACATTTTTCTCTAATCTTAGAATACTCATACCTGGTATTCCCGTAAACATAATGAGGCGTAGCAATAATATGCCGGGTGCCACAATCATTTGCAATTCTGAGCATCTTTAAAGCCATTGCTTCGTCTTTGGCTCCGTCATCGATCCCCGGAATAATGTGACTGTGAATATCTATGTACACTAAATAGCCTCCTCTTTCATTCCATTATCGTGATATTCGTCCGATAAAGGAACGAAATTTTCTGGCAATGTATAAGATACCAGGCCTTATAGGTCTTGCCAGAAGCCATAATTCTGCAAAAAACTTGTAAGCTGCCTTATTACAAGAAATCCTTTTTCCTTTTCGTATTACCTCAGTTGCAACAGCCAGAACGGCATCCTCTTTTATCGGGCCTTCTATCCATGTCTGTGAATCGCCCAACAAATAATAATTTTTTCCTTTAACATGATGAATACGATGAAGGGCGTGTATTCCGTCTTCATCAACATACAATACTATATCGCCACGCACGGGTTTTTTTTCGCCAATTGAAGAAATTACGGCTTCATCTCTTCCTCCCACAAGTAATGGATACATACTCATGCCCTTCAATGGTATTCTTAATTTATAACCTTTGGAGAGGATCGGTAATATTACGGATGTCCAGTCAGCTGCTGATATGTACACGTCTTTCAGCTTAGGTTCAGGCACTTTTTAACCATCTCCACCGCTTCATAATCGGGCAGGCACTCAAGCAAGTAAAACTTGGTACTTTTTGCCAACGATTCTATGACATTCAGAAATCTATTTGTAAGTTCATTATTCCATGGCAAAAGAAAGCACCTTCCCGCCAAATACAGATAAGCTTCCATAAAGTCCAGTCTTCTTATGCTGTTAACCTTAGCTTGCTGAAGAAAAACCACTGCTCTTAAAGCTCCGCTTTTGTTAATAAATTGCCCTGAAGTTCCGCACCAGGGCAAACCATAAGCTATTGGGCCATCTTCTAAGATCCTGCAAGCTGTAACATCACCATCTAATATGCTTACACCGTAACTTTCCTGCCACAGTCTTGCATGAGTGGATTTGCCGACACCAGATTTTCCTGAAAATGCAATAACTTGTTCCTCCCATAGGATCGAACATGAGTGTAAAAGCAAACCATTGTTCCGGGATAAAACAATGATCATCACGTCTCTGAGCCCTGCCAATATCCCATCTTTTATAGCCATAATCAAATCTTCGTCTTCAGGCGGAAAAAAATCAGGAGAAATGTATAATTCCCATTCGGTAAAATTATTTACTGCTACGATACATGACGGTATATCATGCTTATCATTAATTTGTACTATGGTATCATTATAACTATATAAAGAAGTGGTGGACAGTTCTGCCAACACTTGGGGATCCTTCGCTAAAAAACTTTCTTTGGAGAAATCTTCAAAGCGAATAGTGCAACGAATGTCATAACTCATAGAATCAATCTCGAAAGCCCTTAAATTCTCATGTGCTGCCCATAAAGGCAAATCGATCCTAAGAACCAACCCCGCTATGAAATAATTTGGCAATCAGTCATCACTCCAAAAAAAAGGCACTATAAATGTGCCTTGTATTTCATCTCTGTTCTATGTATATATCAGAGTATATATCAGATTAAGTGCTGGAATTTGATTTAAATGCAGCAAATTCCGAACCAGAGGGCGGCCATTCGTTGTCAAGAACTACACAACCATTCTTACTATTACCTTTGCTGCATTTTGTAAAAACATTCTCGAACTGTGCAAAAGCTTTGGTGTCTAAAACGGGTTTTGAATAATCCTTTTTCATAAAACACCTTCTTTCAATAAATATGCTTATTTGGTTTTTTTAATATATGTTTCTAAATTTATGCATATAGAATAACATAAATTGTTAACCTCGTCCACCTATTTTTTTCTTCCGGCCCTTTCCAGGGCAACAGCACAGATATACTCTGAAACAGTACCAAAACTGCCTGTTTCAGACTGAAGTATAGCCGGACAATTTGAGCATTTTCCGTCCGCAAATTCACAGGTTTTACATTTCTCAGGGAGCTCAATATCTTCAAAAAGGCCTGGAAGCCTGTCCCACGCTTTTTTAAAGCCTTCCTCGAACGGCAGTGTATATGGACTTGAAAACGACCCGCACGGCAGCATCTTGCCATCCCAGGTTATCCAGTACATGGACTTTGCAGCAAGACAAGTAATAATCTTTGGTGGCAAATCAAATCCATAATCCTTGACCCCGATATGGTTATCTGTATCCATATTTTTTTCAAGAGCGATCTCCTCAGGATCATTAAGCGCATTATAGTATTCGGCATTATCTTTATATAAATCAAATAATTCTCTGGGAGATAACCGGACATTTTCGACCTCAGAACTGGCACCCCTTATTGCTTTATTAAGGAAAGCGTTAATTGCAAAACGCTTTGTATATTTATTGGCTATTCGCCGAACTTCATCCAGTTCACCCACGTTATCTTTTATGAATGTTGTCCGAACCTCTAATTCAGTTGGAATTGATGAAAGCATTTCCAGCCCTTCAATGGTTTTGTAAAAGGCGGCGGCCGATCCGCAAACCTTCTCATAAGTTTCGGCAGATGCACCGTATAGAGTGACATTAGTGGCAGTGGGAGGGTATTTTTTAAACAGATCCAAATATTCTGAGTTCATAAGCGTAGCATTGGTATTCAGCGTAATAATAAAACCCATTTGACATATTGCCGTATAAATCTCTGCAAAATCTTCCCTCAGAAGCGGTTCTCCGCCGGTGATCAACAGATTCAATGTCCCTTCATCAGCCGCTTCCCTGGCGAGAGCTATCCATTCTTTTGCCGTTCTCTCCCTGCCTATTTTCTTCATCTCAGAAGTATCAAGTCTTACATAGCACATCCTGCAATTCAGATTGCATCTTGGGGTCAACTCAAAAGTTCCTCCCAAAGGAACATGCCTTTGAGCCGCACGGGCTGCAAGGGTGATCTCGCTGCTGTCCCATTCCCTGGCAAGCTGATTTTTACTGACAGTACTTTCTTTCATTCTTCCAACACACCGCTTTCCCGTGCCTTATCCAGAAATTCATCCAGATCTTTCCTTGCAGTATCCTCATCAACTTCATACTCCTGGAGTATGGAATCTAAAAGCTTTTCATATGTATTATCCTCAATCAGATGATTCCATATAAAATGTCCGGAATGATTGAGAGTCATTAATCCCTTAAAATCAATTACTCTTGATCCTACGGGTACTACTATGTAACAATCAGCAATTTCTCTTAACAAAAAACCCTCTTTTATTTTCATATTTATCCCCTTTTATTTAGTTTGCTTTTCCTTTTCTTGTTCCCATCATCACCATAGTAATAATAAGGATAATAACTATAACCGATTTGCTTTTTATGTATATTGTTAAGAACGACTCCTATAATATTTGCATTTACTTTTTCCAATATTTCCTGTGCTCTCTTTAATGCTTCAATTTCAGTTTTGCCCGATTTCACAACCAATATGGTACCATCCGCATAAGTTGAAATGATTGATGCATCGGTTACGCTGCCTACAGGCGGCGAATCCATTAAAACTATGTCATAATTGTTTTTTACATTTTCAATAAAATTCTTCATGGCATTGGAGCTTAACAACTCAGATGGATTGGGAGGAATCCTGCCACTGGTCAAAACATCCAGATTTTTTACAACATCATGCTGAATAAAGGCAGCAGATTCCTTTTGCAACGTCAGTAAATTTGTAAGGCCTTTTTCGTTTAAAAGCAGAAAGAATTTATGCAGCATTGGCTTTCTAAGATCTGTATCAATTAAAAGCACTTTACTTCCGCAATGAGCGAATATAACAGCAAGATTTGCTATGGTTGTGGTCTTCCCCTCCATAGGTCCGGCGCTTGTTACCAATATGGTTTTTAAAGGCTTGTCCACACTTGAAAACTGTATATTGGTTCTCAATACCCTATAAGCTTCGGAAACAGGAGACTTCGGGTCATCATGAGTAATAATGCTCGCATTTTCCAACATAAATCAAACCCCGTTTTTATTGACTTTAAAATTCGGTATAGTACCAATGACCGGTAAATTCAAATACTTTTTTACATCTTCCGGTGTTTTAACAGTATTATCAAGATACACAATCAACAATATTATCCCCATACCTGCTATTAAGCCTAATATAACGCCAATCATGTAATTCATCCTTTTGTTGGGAGATACAGGATATGGCTGCAGCTCAGCTTTATCGATTATTTGTACATTTTCTATCTGCATAATTTCTGTAATTTTCTTCTTCAGTACTTCTGCGACTTTATTTGTTAATTCCATCGCCATCTGCGGATCAGTATCATTAACTGATATTTGAATTACTCTGGATTCACCTTTTTGAGAAACTCCTATCCTTCCCGCCAAAGAAGCCGGGCTCATATTCTGAAGTCCCATTTCATCAATTACTTCGCTTGCAACCAATTTGCTTTTTGCCAGTTCACGATAGTCTTGTATAAGGATCGATCCAAGTGATAAATCGCTTGTTTGTATCCCTTCTGATTCAATATTCTTTCCTACATATAGAGTTGTGCTTGATGAATAGACAGGAACGGTAAAATAATTTGTCCATATATATGCGGCTGAACCGGATACCAGAATGCAGATTGCAAAGATCCACCATTTTTTGAGAATCAGTCTAATTAAGTCTTTCAAATTAATTTCCAGCATTGAATCCTCCAACTTGGCTAAACATGCAGACTTGAGACCTGATATAAATTACTAATATTTCCTTAATATTCTTTTTTCATTATACCACTTTTATTGCTACTTTGACTAGAGTGTGCCATCCTAACCTTCCTGGATACAGATTTCTCTGTAACATACAGACCTCATATTTTTTCTTCTGATAATGCAACTTAACAATTAATATAAGGCTTAAACATCTTATGTATAACAGAAATTACCCCGATGGTATAGTTTTAGGGTGTGTACCACAAAAGTGGTACACACCCTAAGTACAGAATTATGATTCGCCATGCGGTACCCACCATTTATTCGTCTCCTCATCATAGTACGGGTCGCCGTCTGGAGCTTCAGTATAATTCGGGCCGCCATGAGTTTGTTGTACACCAAGCTGGAAAATCTGGGGATTAATCCATTCTTTCTTCACCTTGTTCACCTCCTTTCCCTGAATAACTTGTTTGTTTAAATGACAAAAATTTATTTAATGACAAAACTATTAAGAGCATCCGAATATTACATTCATTTAATTCTTTTTTTTCATCTTTAAGCACTTCTACTTCTTCTCTAAACTTTTCTAAGTCTATATACTCCTTTAACTTTCCTTGCTTAATAATATCCTCAAGGTCTTCAATAATCGCCTTTCGCTTTGGTTCTAGTCTTTGGATCCAATCAGCATGCTGTATACCCCTGTATGACACATTGAGCCTTACTTTATCAGGCAATATTCCTTTCATAGCCTTTCTTACAAGACGCCTTTCTTCCCCGTTTCTTACAAATAGATCGTCCGGTAAACTAAGACAAAACTCAATAACGCGTTTATCCATTGTTGGATCCCTTTTTATGATCCCATATGCCAATGCTGTTTTTGTCGTAACAGTTCCTATCTGTGTAAAGGCAATTGGGTTTACAATAAACTTTTTTGCCTTTTTAAAGGTATAATATCTTTCTGGTTTAGTTATGAACCCCTGCTTTTTAAATCGAGTTTCAATATCCCACTTTTTTATTAAATTGTTATCAACAAATGAACTATCATTGATTTCATTATTCTTGCTTGCCAATTTACGAATCCAAAACGGAATAAAAGATTTGAATATCACCTTTGCTACATATAGACCGGAGGCTTTGTGAATTTTACTAAAACCTTTTATTTCCTTTATCAGCCTGATAAAACTACCGTGCCTATAAAGGGTATAGGCACGTGTGAAAAAATTGCCATAAGATATCGTAACGTTACCGTACTGCCCTGTTAAAAGCACTCTGCATCCGCTTTGCGACGCTCTGCTGTTTATTTCATCATTCCAGAATGAATTTTCAATATTCTTATATGGCTGCTCCAGCACCTGAATAAACCAATCCATCTTGCTGTAGGAATCTTTTCCTTCACATTTACAGTATGTTACATCTATATTTCCGCAACGTTCCTTAATAGCTTCAATATATTCGCTTTCATTGGCTATTCGATTTGACGGTATTTTATATTTAAGGTTATCCAATGAAATAAAGCTGAACGCCTTAAGACTTTTATTTTGTTTTTTCAATTCCTGCGCAGCGATACATGCCACGGAACCTGAATCTAATCCCCCGCTTAACGATATTGCCACATCCCCGTTGCATCTTAACCGGCATCTTACTGCCTCAGTAAAAATTTCAATAAATCTCTCGTAGTATTCTTTATCTGATTTCAGTTTTAAACGTTTGACACTTTTTAATGGATTCCAATATTTCTTTTTAGTAATACCTGACTTATTCAATATCAATAAATTAGCCGGTGGAAGCTGCATTATGTCAGTATATATAGTTTCTTCGCATTCCGATTGATGAACAACGCCTGTTAAAGTTAAAAAGTCGGCTATCCATCTTTCGTTTAAACCCATTTTTTGATTACAGGCAGCAATTATTGGTTTTATAACCGTACAGAAAATAAATTGATTATCTTTGTAATAATAGTAAAAAGTTCTAGTTCCGGTATGATCTCTGGCACAGAATAATTCCTGAGCCTTTTCATTCCAAATTGCAAAAGCGAAGTCCCCAATAAGGTATTGAGTACAATTCTTTCCCCACTTTTCATATGATTTTAATATAAGCTCACTGTCTGTTACTTTCCCCCATGTGTCCTCAGGAATATTTAGAAGTTCAAATAATTCCTTACGGTTATCAATAATTGCATCGGCGGTGATGGTCAGTTTTCTGTTTTCATCATGATAAGGAAGGACTTCATAAATTGACTCGGGCGTAATAAACTGCATACCACAGCCAAAAAGCACATTATTATTAAGCCTGTAATTCAAGCTATCCAACTTATAAATTTTTAAGTTCTTTTCTATGTACTCTTCTGTTCCGGGATCTATCTCTTTGCCATCTGTATTTATAACGCCCCAAACAACACTCATTGGACTACTTCCCTTCTAATCTGTTTACAATTGCTAAACCATGCTACTGTCGTATAAGCATTCTTTTCACGATTTCCAGTTACTATTACATTTCCGCATCTTGTCCACGCATGTGCTGTGATGTTGTTTTCCTTGTCTTTATTAACACCAAAATACACTGTGCTGGAAATATTACGCTTTTCCAGCATACGTTGGGCAGTAATGGCCTGAACAAAGCATCTGCTCTGCCATGGAGTATTATGGCTTACTATGTTTATGGCCCAAGCGATCTTTGTTATAATTGGATATTGCTTTTCGTCAACTATATACGGAGACTCTTCTTTGTATTCTCCGATCATTTTTTGCAGCTTATTAAATTTCACAACCAATATGAGTATCCTTGCCAGGGCCGTATTAATAAACGCTTCCATTAATAGCTTTTTATCTGATGGTTTCAGGTTAAGAAAAGTTTTTACTTTTCTACTTAACTTCGATAATTTCTTCATAACTGACATTGGTCAGGAACTCCAAAACCGCATTTTTACAAGTCTCTTCATCAATCTGATATTCATCCAATAAAGTATTTACTATTTCATACACAGGTACAGGTTCAGCAATAAGATCCCATATCCTGCTTCCGACTTCATTCATTGCATAATATTTACCGTTTTCAATATGCATCATGACTTTCTCGCCATCGATTTCAGTAACGAACAGATCCTTCTTTTGGCATACTAATGTCTCTAAATCGATTTTTTTCTCTTTATTCATTGCTTACAACACCTTCCCACAGATTTTGACTCCTTAATAAGATCAAATATGATTTCCTGCTGACGCTCAACAGAAAAAGCACTTACCGGCCTTATAATTCTGAACATCCGGATATTTTTAATGATACTTATACAGTGTTTAAAACAAACAGGAGTAAGCCCGATAAGATCATAAAATTCCTTACGATAAACGTTATTAATTAAAGCCATTACCTTTTCACTGCCAAAAAGCTCATAAGCTCTGATTTGGTCCTCACCGCTATCATCTATCATAATTTCAAAAATGAATTCCAGAGGTATTGGATGGCTTTGAAATGATTTATTTAAAGGAACGGCATACTTTTCCTTATCATTAGCAATTTGTTCAAACAATTCCACGTTGTAACCCAAATAATTCATTGCATCTTTGCATAGCTTATACTGGGGATATGCTGGTAAGACCTTTACTCCGAAGTTCAAATCATCGTTAACAATTACAGAAACATCGTCTGATAAGTATTTATAGCCTTCTTTGACAAACGCAGATACCAAAGTTGATTTTCCCGCACCTGTTTCGCCGGCAATTATAACTCCCTGGTTATCAATTTCAACTGCTCCCCCATGAATGGCAAGGATATTCCTATGAATAAATAACATCCCCATGCAGGATCCCAATAAAAATAACCTTATTCTGTGTTCAGCGGTGTTTTCATCGGGTTCAACAATTATTGTTTTTCCAAAGCCAACGTAATAGTGTGCAATTTCCGGAACGTAAAAATAAAATTCATTTCTTGACACTTGAAAATATCTGTTGCCTTTTAATGCATCAGGTAAAGACTTAGGAACAATACCGTATGTAATGGTAACATCAGCTTGCCTGTCATCATTATCAGCTACCCGTGTGAGTTCAGGAAGAAGTATTTCCGATTCTATAGTCAGGCCATATGCCGTATACATGACATGTTTTCGATGGTATACAGGTCCTTTATTCTCACTCATTCTATATCACTTCTTTCTGATACTCTTTAATAATTCCGTTTTTTGAAATACGAAAGACCTTATCACACACTTCAGTAACAGAAATGCGGTGAGTGATTGCTATACATGTAATATCCGGCACCATTTTACTTATATTAGAAAGAACCTGCTTTTCTGTATAAATATCCAAGGCTGATGTAGCCTCATCAAGCAACAATATCTGTGATTTTCTTAAAAGAGCACGAGCAATAGCCAAACGCTGGGCTTGTCCCTCGGATAAACCAATACCGGATTCCCCAATCATTGTATATTCCTTGTCCGGCAATGACTGCACAAAATCCCACACACAGGCTATTCTTAATACATTCTCAAGCTCTTCATCGGTTATATTATTCTCTCCAAACCTTAAATTATCGATTATCGTACCTGAGAATAAAGTGTTTCCCTGAGGAACATATGAAAAGAAGCTCCGTGTATCAGGAGAAATATCATATTTTAGGCCGTCATTCGTTTGAATAAATGCTTCTCCTGATTCCGGGCTGATTAAAGCCAGTAAAAGTCTTATTAGTGTAGTTTTCCCTTCGCCGGATACCCCTACGATAGCAATAAGTTCACCTTTATTTATGCTTAAGGATATATTCGACAGAACCGGTCTGCCCTTAGAATACTTAAAGCTTAAATTCTTCAGCACGAGCTTTCTGAACTCCTGCGATTCTATATTCTTATTCTTGTTCTTGTTTTTTTCCAGCTCAATATCTTCAAACTCCATAACACGTTCGACTGATGCAAGGCATGAAGCTACTTGCGGTATAGTTCTCATTAATCCTTCAAAAGGACCTTGCACCTGCGCCACTAATTGAATAAATGCAGTAAATGTACCAAAGCTTGTTAATTTTTTAGACAGTCTGATAATACCCCAAACAAATGCGGCAAAGTATCCTAACCAATAACCGCTTCCTATAGCAAAGCTTGCGATGGCACTAAAATTACTTTTTTTCTTAACCCATTTATATTTATTGGCTTGATTTTCACTAACTTTTTTAATACTGTTTTCTTCTTGTTGAAAAGTTTTAATAACAACAATATTTTTAATTGTTTCGTCAATGTATGACCTATTTATACTCTCAAACTTTTGAATATTGTGCTGTAATCTCTTAACTTTTCTACCCATTACAAATCCAATAACAGCAGAAATAGGACCCAGAACAAAAGCAAATATAGCTAGGTTTTTATCAAAGTAGAATAACGTAATGAACGCAAGTATCAATTGTACAAAAAGGGCAATAATGCTCGGGAAAATATTAACCCAAAAATTCGAAATATTGTTTATGTCATTTGTTAACCGTAATAAAATATCCCCGCTATGTATTTTGTTAAGCTTTAACCACTCAGCATCGTATAATTTTTGAATCAAATCTTTCTGCTTTTTATTACTCATCTTTTCATTCAGCCGAGTAGATTTTATATTTTCTCCTGAACTTATTCCCATACGAAGTACAAAAAGTACACCCATTAGAACCAAAAAGTATATCATTGATGAAAAATTGCTATTAATAGCATGATCAATCAAATTACGCGTTATTATAGCGTTACTTACTGAAATAACAGACAGTATCGAATAGGTGCTTGCTATAATAACTATGCTTACCCAAAAATCACTTGCATATTTTAATAAGAAGCGGAAAGATGAAATTTTAAAGTACTTTTTAATCTTATTCATGCTTCTCCTCATTTTAAATATTAGGGACATCCTTATAAAGAAAATGAATGGAATAACAAAATAGTTTTTATTTTATATCCAACCATTTAAACAGCCTGACATATTCATTTATACCCTTTGTATCCGGTATTCTATGTTTTAACTTCAAGTCGGTCCTAAAAGCATTCTTTAGTAACCTGTGCACCCATGCCAAAGGGAGAAAAAATGCATGCCTCTTAGCGTATGAATAGTGTGCCCCCAACTGATCCCTTGATGGGAAAAGATACTTAAAAGTATTTGTAGTTTTTTTGCTATTGTTTTGGACGTATGTTGCAAGGACTCTATCATTAACGACTTTGGGATTTTTCCCTCCAAAAACACCTGCGTCAAGAATAGACTGAATTAACATTTCTATATCCGATATATTATCTTCAAATTCTTTTTTTATAGAATTGGGAATCTCCAGGGAAAAAAGAGTATGGCAGACATAAAGCATCGCTTTTGTAAACTTTCCTATACCATATGAATATGCCCGCTCTATTATGTTATCCCAATCTGCATCTTTACCAAGATTTCTTGCCAGCAGATTAAAATCAGTTAACTGTCTTAATCCAAAACCACCTTTTCCAAAATGGTTAGTCATATGGATACAACAATATAGCAGGTGATTTGCATCGTTTGGGACTAACATGCTAATATCATCTGTTTTATAGAGCATTGGCAATTCCCATATGTCGTCATTTATTGATGAAGCAAGTTTTCTCCTGGATATAGTTACTAATGATATATGCAGCTCAATAGATATGTATTGTCTATGATAAAAAACGAAATGCTTCGGATCTTCTTTGTCCGCTTTTTCATATTCAAAACTCTTAATAATACCTATAGCCTCATCCAATGATTCAGGTTTTATTAATATATCAATATCACCCATCGTTCTCAACTCAGGTTTTGGATACAAATGCTTAATAAAAAGGCCTTTTAGTGCCATCACTGGAATATTGGCTTTTTCAAAAGCTTTAAATAAGTCACCTATAATGCTGAATCTCCTATAGTTCTCAAGAGCCTGGTATATCGTTAATACTTTCCATTTCTCAAACAGTGCAGGATTTATCGATTTCCCATATTTATTTGCTTCTTCAAAAATTATGAGATGTACTTGATGAGCTACAGCTTCCTCATAAAGCTGCTGCCATTCCTGAGGATCCAATTCGACATAAGAAGATGGGGAACAATTGATTGACGAAGAAAGTAATTTTAATAATGCGTTATTTACTCTATTCATATATTTTTATTCCTCCGCAATAAATTCCCCAATAAAAGAAAGACATCAGTAATAGTTATTCAGATGGTTGCAGCAACCTCATCCAATGCTTTAACCGCGTTATTTTCTCTATATCCCTGACCTGTGCCGTAATATATGAAGCCCTTTTCTTCCATAGCATCTATTTTGTATAGATTTCTGAAATCAAAGAAATATGGTTGTTTCAATAAAGTTTTAACTCGCTGCAGATCCAAATTTCTGAATTGATTCCATTCGGTTATGATAAGTACAGCATCGCATCCCTTCATTGCTTCATATTCATTTTCACAATATGTTATCTTATCATTAATGTTTTTCAGCCATTTTTTTGCTTCTTCGCAGGCAATGGGATCATAAACTTTAAATCTTGCGCCTTTTTTAGCCAGCTCGTTTATTATTGTTAAAGACGGTGCTTCACGCATATCGTCAGTATTGGGCTTAAATGATAAGCCCAGAATTGCTAATTGCTTGCCGGATAAGTCTCCCATCGCATCTTCTACTTTTTTTGCCGCCAATAACTTTTGTTTTTCATTAGCTATTACAGTTTGTTCAATCAATGTTACAGGCGAACCATATTGTTTACCGATCTCGGCAAGCGCCCTTGTATCCTTTGGAAAACAACTGCCACCAAAACCTGGACCTGGATGCAAAAATTTAGGGCTTATCCTGCCATCCCGCCCCATTGCCCTTGCTATATCCTGAACATTTGCATTCACTTTCTCTGAAAGATTTGCAATTTCATTGATAAAAGTAATTTTCATGGCCAAAAACGCATTGGACGCATATTTTATCATTTCTGCAGTTTCAATATTTGTTTCAATAAATGGCGTTTCATTAAGATATAACACACTGTAAACCCGCTTCATATATTCCAGCGCTTTTATTGATTCTGTTCCTATTACAACTCTGTCAGGATGGGTAAAATCATAAACAGCAGAGCCTTCACGCAAGAATTCGGGATTGGATACAACATCAAATTCAAACTGTGATCCCCTCTTTTCCAGCTCCTCCATAACCCATCGTTTTACTCTCTGTCCAGTTCCAACAGGTACGGTGCTCTTATTTACGATTACTTTATATCCATTCATGTACCTCGCTATATCTCTGGCAACCGATTCAACATATTTCAGATCTGCACTGCCATCTTCCTTTGACGGTGTCCCGACCGCAATAAAAATAATATCGCTTTCTCTTACGGCTTTCCCTATATCTGTTGTGAAACAAAGGCGCTTATAGTAACAATTTCTTTCTACAAACGCATCTAACCCGGGTTCATATATTGGAATGATACCCATATTCAATTTTTCAATCTTTTCTGAATCATTATCTACGCAAATAACATTTAGCCCAAAATCAGAAAGACAGGCACCGGAAACTAAACCGACATAGCCGGTGCCAACGACTGCTATATTGTTCATATTTACACCCCTTATTCATTTTTGAGTATGAATTATTAAAGAGACACGATTAATTAATTGTTCTCAACCTCATTGTCTATGAAAGCTAGATTAGTATCTTCTTACAGGCTTGATATATTTTCCCCGTTAATAGTATTATTAAATATTTCAGTATTTATAAAATCACTATTATATTTAAAGCCAGATTTCTTATTCGTTACATCTACAATTTCATTATTCTTAAATTCCAAGGTGTTCGCTTTTACTCCATAAAATAAATATCCAAAAGGAGCAGTTATTCGGTTATTATTAATTACCACTCTATCGATAATATCACTGCTTATTTCTCTATAATCAATAACGCAAACCAATGTAAATGGCTCAACAGTTCTTTCATCAATTTCAATATTATTATTCAGAATTTCAATTTTATCTGTTGAATACTCATCTTTTAATCTTACAATTGCTAATTTTCCAGAACCTTTTTTCGCTTTTACAGTATTATTTGAGAATATATAACTACCTATCATCGAACTTGATACTGGAAAACGAATATCATATACATCAAAAATATTGTTATCGATTATGTAGGACTTCGCATATTGGGTTAAGCTTATAAAATCTACCTTCAAATGCTCCTTCGATTGTTCTAATCTTTCAGCAAATTCTTCTTCTACTATAAATGTATTATTTGAATAATTTCTTATCAATGGCTTCTTCCCACCACCCTTTGATTTCAATAATGTATTATTTGTTTTGTCTTCTGCAAAGCATATATTATTCTTCCAAGTATTATTTGTATAATTAACAATTTCCGCACTTAAATAAGCATCATAAAGAGCAATATTCTCTTTAGCTTTCATACCTTCGACATAATTATTATTATATAGTACCTCTTTACCTTCATATAATACAAAAGTATAATATGAACCTGATTCTGTTTTTCCCCACCAATTGTCTTCACAAATTACGGAATTATTATTAACTTCCAGATACTTAATATGATCATATAATTCTTGTTCATATGGTATATCATTCGTAATTGTTATATTTATAAATGTATAATTAAAATTATTAATAATATTATTACTAATTTTACAATGGGTTACAGGTATATCAATTAAGACAATAAATGATAATCTAGTATCAAATACCTTATTATCGCAAAACATAAAATTATTTATACCATAATCTGTACTATCCGGATCAAGTGTAGTATCTCCGTACTGTCTATATAAAGAAATGTTCCCTTTAAAGGTACAATTCTCGATATGAACATCATTAACCTTCGCATTTGATTTTGCTGGATTATATATAATTAAAAAGCTTTTATCTTCATTTATATTTGTAAAATTCAAATTTTTAACAGTTAAGTTATCTAAATTATCCGGGGAAAAAAGTATTGTATATGCATCAATTGCTGAAATAAGCTCAGCATTACCAGTACCTATTATTTCTATGTCTCTTGTAGTAAGATTTTTTGAAGGAGTACCTATGTAATAAATATCATCAATGACTATACCACCATATTCATTTAACACTTGTATAAAAAGATTCCCATTCTCTTTTGCCTTACTGGCATCATTTGGAACCATCCCAGTATCCTTTGCATTACAGTACATGCCTTGTGGGATGTCATCATCAATAATAATCCCTTCCTTAAAAAATACCTTACTTATAAATATCCCTATTATTACAATAATCGTTAGTAAAATGACCAGTAGTCTACTTAGATGTCTTTTATTCATTTTTTCCCCCATATTCTGCCGAAATCTCTAAATTATTTTCTATGATATTTTATGTACCAATCTACAAAGTGTCTCAAACCTTTTTCTATGGGGGTGATTGGCTTGTATCCAATGGCTTTCTCCAGCCCACTTACATCAGCATAAGTTTTTAGGACATCTCCTGCCTGCATATGTGTATATATTTTATTAGCTTTTTTCCCTATGATTTCCTCAAGTACAGAAATAAACTTCTCAAGTTTTACTGGCTGGCTATTTCCAATATTGTATATCTTATATGGAGCGAAGCTTCCACTCAACTCATCGCTTATCTCACTCCATTTGGGGTTAGCTTCTGGTGGTAAATACAATAACTTTAGTATTGCATCTATAACATCATCAATATATGTAAAATCACGCTCAAGCTTGCCATAGTTAAATAATTTAATTGGTTTATCATTAAAGATTGCATCTGTAAATAAATAATATGCCATATCCGGTCTTCCCCAAGGACCATACACAGTAAAAAATCTTAGTCCTGTAGTCGGAATTCCATATAAATGGCTATAAGTATGAGCCATTAGTTCGTTAGATTTCTTTGTAGCAGCATATAAGCTTACAGGGTGATCAACATTATGCTCTGTAGAAAATGGAGTTATTTTATTACCACCATAGACAGAACTTGATGATGCAAAAATTAAATGTTCTACCGGAAATTTTCTGCAAGCTTCTAGTATATTGTAAAACCCAATAATATTACTTTGTATATATACATCAGGGTTTTCAATAGAATATCTTACGCCGGCTTGGGCAGCCAAATTTATTACAATTTGGGGCTTGTATTCATCAAATATATTCAATATATATTCTTTATATGATATATCACCTTTAATAAAGGTAAAATTATCTAAATAACTTAGCTGTTCTAAACGATTTAGCTTAAGATTTACGTCATAATAACTATTTAAATTATCTATGCCAATTAACGTATAATTTTGCTCAAGCAGTTTTTTACTAAGATGAAAGCCAATGAAGCCAGAGACACCAGTAATAAGAATTGATTTCAAATCGTTAACCCCCCAAGTATTTATAATATGCTTTAGTTTCAGTTTTTTTATTATTAGGTATTAATAAGCTCTTTATGATCCTAAATAGTTTTATAATATCAGTTCGATAAAATACAATATTAATTAACATAACTATTACTATTGAAATGATCGTAACACATATAGCATATAGTACCCATTCTGTATATGAGCTAATTTTTGTAACCTTTAAGCTATTTACTACAAATATAATTAGCAGGACAGCAAAAATATTAATAAAACATCTCTTTGTAAACTCGCTAATTTTTCTATTTAATATATTTCTTGAAAGATATATCGCATATTGAATTGTTCTAAAAAGCATTGCACTGAGTGTTCCAATTGCAACTCCAATAATTCCAAGATAATTAACTAGTATTAATGATAAAATAACATTTAAGGAAGCTTCAATAAATGCCCCATTTCTGGTTTGTCTGAAGTGCCCCGCTGCTAATACAACCGAATGATATGGAATTCGTATACAGTAAACAGCCTCAGCCATTACTAAAATATATGCGAATAATGGTCTAATATAGTTTGCATCAGTTACCCCTTTTGTGTATAGAGTGATAAAGGGTATAATTAGCATAGCCGTTGAAGTAAATAATATTGTTGTTAATGAAGAAGATATAAGTTCGTATATTCTAAAGTTCCTATCCAATATTTCATTTTCTTCTTTAGCAATGACATTGCCAAAAGCAGCTTCCAGTCCAGTAGAAAATGAGGTTACAAGCTTTTCAATACCTGATACAACCATAAAATATACATAATAAACAGAGACCTCTTCAAAGTTTGTAAATAAAGTCAAAACTACGATATCAGTATTTCTATGTAGGAAATAAGCGATATGATGCCCCAACCCATCCCATCTATTCCTAATCGCATCCTTATTTTCAGGACAATCTTTTATTAGTTTATATTTTCTTTTAACATATAAAAATATACTTACAAATCTTACAATATAAATCAACGAGCTGCCGAATTTCACCATATGGATTCCAGCGCCTAACTTAATCAGTACCGCAACTAAAAAAGTATTAATAATTAGTGTAATAATTTGTAAGGACGATGATATATATTGCTTTTGATCAGCATATAATAAGACTTGATATGTCAACCCGAAATAATACTGGACAAAAGTACTTAAACCTATTATAAGAACTAAAGAAAATGTAAAGAATATATCATATCCTTTATTGGCAAAAAAAGAAAAATAGAGAGCAATAACAAATAAATATCCGATAAAAACATATGATAACGACTTAAAAAACTTCTCCGTTGCTTTTAATATTCCGCTTATTGAGCTTATATCTTTATTTGATAATGGTTTATACAAACTAGCACGTACAACACCACCGACACCTGCTTCAAAAAGTGTTATGTATCCTAAAAAGCTAGTTATGGAAGTTGTTAAACCATTTATGTTTGAACCAAATGTTCTTATTATTAACCTTGGGACAATAAACCCACAAACGACTGTTACAAACTGTAAAATCAAAGATGCTATTATATTTGCTAGTGCTTTTTTACTTCGCATATATTAAAACCTATTCTTTATAAAATACGTTCTTTTTAATAAAAATCCTTATTAAATATTTAATCGTTATAATATGGAATGGAAAAATCTTTACTGCTTCAAACCATTTTTTAAATGCCTTTTTATAACCAAATTTGATATTATAATATGGAACTAATTTTAACTTTCTTATTGACAGTGCTCTAGGATGCCGACTCAAATAATCCATATTTATTTCATTCAAATATTCTAACCCAGCAATTCTATAGTCTATATTGCTACTAATTCTTTCTCCCTTATGTTCATAGTAGTTTACTAACGGGGTATCGACAAAATCCACCTTATATTTTTTTGATATCCGTAACCACAGCTCATAATCTTGAGCAGATTTCATACTAGTATTAAAAAGGCCACATGTTCTAAAGACTTCTCTTTTAATTAATACAAAAGAAGTTGAACCAATAAAATTTTCAATTATTAACTTATCATATACCCAACCGTTCACCCTTTTTGCACGTATGTTTTTGTATTGTATACCATCATCTTCAAAATAAATAGAATACGAATCACAATAAACTAAACCAACCTGTTGATCTTTAAACTTCGTAATCTGTAATTCTAATTTATTCGGCAGCCATTCATCATCATCATCAAGAAAAGCTATATATTCACCTCTAGCAATTCGAATTCCAGTATTTCTTGCTTCACAGCCACCTTTATTGTAATCATGCTGAATATACCTTAATCTGTCATCTTTTATTGTATAAATGTTACTTTCAATTTCTTTTCTGTTTAAATCATCTTTTGAATTGTCATCAACTATAATTATCTCTATATTTGAGTAGCTTTGACTTAACACACTATTAATTGCCCTCTTTAACATTTTAAAAGGTCTTTTATATGTTGGTATAATTACGCTAATTAAATCCATTATCGGATTCTCCAAACACTATGATATAAAATTAATATTTGAGTTTATGTTTATTATTTTTTAATGATTTTTTAATTCTGTTAGTATTCTTAATTCTGTTAATATTAATTCTCTATGTGCTTCGCACTCAATATAATTTTGTATAGCTAATAATTGCTTATTACTATATTTATACTTCACCAATAAATTGTTAAGAAAGATTTTATCGACTCTAGATAATAATCTTCCCATTCCAGCAAATTTTTTGATGTAAAATAAATAATTGTTTAAAGCGAATTCAGTATATTTCTTTTCTACAAAACCTGGTTTCAATATTTCTTCTGAACGTATTTGAAAATCTTTTAATATCTCTTTTGCCTCTATATCTTCAGCTAATCGGATAACATTCCCATTTTTAATAATTGGAACATAAGAAACTTTAAGTTCCTTATTTATATCTTTTATATCAACTTTTATTAATAGGCTTGTTTTCCAAAAATCACTTTCCGAATGATCAAATATAAAATTACCTTGTCCATATATTATAGTAGAACCTTCAAACTCCTCATAACATCCTATGCAGTGGCTATGTTGGCAAATAACTATATCGGCTCCTTTTTGTATTATCTTTCTGCAAACCTTTTGTAGATATGGAGACGGATAAGGATAATGTTCTTTACCACCGTGATAGAGTACTATTACATAGTTACATACTTTCTTTAAATTTATGATGTGATCTAAACTTTCCAAAGTATCAAAAGGATTTGCTCCTGGACTATTATCACTTGCTATGGAAAATTCATGTTCTGCACATGCGTATATTCCAATCTTTACATTATTATTCTCTATTATGTATGGTTTACTTGCTTCATTTATGTTAAAACCTGCTCCGACAAAAGGGATATCATTTTGTTGTAAAATCTCTATGGTTGATTTTAGTCCTTGAACTCCTTGATCTAAGATGTGATTATTAGCCAAGGCAACCAATGAAGGTTTTAGAGCTTTTATACCGACTATTGTACTGGTAGGAGCAATAAAATTAGGACCGTTTTTTTTGATCGGATCCTCATCATCACAAAGAGGAACTTCTAAATTAAAAATACGGATATCTGCAGAATCCCATAGAGTAAAAAGCCTTTCACCTAAAAGATTTGCAACGTGCCCCTCTGAAAAAACATCAATATTTGATTTAGTTGGTACCAAATCAGCACCAATAAGTAAAATCATTTATTAATAACCTCATCTAAAGATATCCAACTACCAAATAAATTATCATATGAGTCCGGTACAAATCTTTCAAATCCGGAAGCAGGGAAAAAAGTAATTTCACCAAAATATAATTTCCCCTTTACCTCATAGAAATCTACTCGAACAAAAGGTATATCTTTTGCTAGTATCTCTGCAAATTTTACCATCAAAGAAAAATTAAATGGTTTTTTTATAACACTATTAGAGCGGCGATTTTTCTCTCTTTCGCATGGTATAAGCTCCCAATTCATATCATATATATCAATATTTGTTCCATTTGCATTTCGGTTTGAACAAACAAATATACATTTGGCTTTCCCATTAAAACACATAAACTTATAGTCTATAAGGTCACTACCAGATTCATCTCCCATATATTTTTCACAGATTATCCGCGGTTTAATATTTTTATATGGCCATTCGCGACCATAAAAGTAGTAGTTTCTTCTCATACATTTATTTATTTTTTTTCTCGCAGCTTTGAAATCTAATTTACTTTTATTTCTACAAATGATAATTCCACCACTATCATGAGTACACTTTAAGACAAATTGATTGGGAAGTTTATTGAAATCAATATCATTAAACGTATTATAAATGCCGATCAATGGTATAAGATACTCTTCCCCAATTTTTTCACTAATATAAGATCTTACTTCATATTTATCAACATATTTAGTATACTCCGGTCTTCTATTGTATAATTTCAACCATTGAAGTTTTTCATTGAAAGTTAATGGATTATCTAGATTTAATCTCTTTTTCATATGTAACTTATACAAAATACGTAAATATATTTTATCAGGAACAACTCGGAAAATTTTTAAGTTTAATATAAATACTATAATTAAATTTGGATTTTTTAAAGCCTTTTTTACCTTATTAACTAACTTTACGAACATTGAATTTACCCTTTTGATAATTTTATGATTTGTTAATTTGTTAATTTCTCACTTCGTAACTAGTAATATACGGAAATTTACTTGCTATTGTTAATATGATACTAAAAAGCTTAGCATCATAGCATACAAGAGAAGCAGCAAGTATCATATATGATATGATTATCGCTAAAAATGTATAACAAGGTATTTTATAAATAGTTTTCTTTGAAAAATTATACAAATCCTTAATAACAATAATATGAGTTAAGTAATATACAGAAGCTCCTACCAACCCCGTTCCAACTAATAGCTCAATATAATTATTATGAGAATATGTACCAGAATACAAATGCCTATAATTATCAATCCCATAACCAAATAACGGCTTATTAATAAACAATTCTAGTCCAGCATTAATCATATTACTTCTAATGTTTATAGAGCCTTCTTTTGTCCCTTCACCCTTAATAAAATCAAACAAGTTTTCAAATCTAATGCCAATAATCCTATAAAAAAATGGAATTTTAAAAATTATATAATAAAAAACTATTATTATACATAAACATATAATTATAAATTTAATTTTTTTTAAGATACTATGTTTACTCCTAAAATATGTAATAAGACTTAAGCTAATAATAAGCAGTAATAAAGATTTTCTTGAGCCAGTGGCTAAAACCATAGGAATCATAACTAATAAAAATGGTATTAGCCAAGCTTTTTTTTCGGTTATTATCATAGAAAAACAAAATATCCCTGAAATTGCTATAAGCAATCCTATTGCATTTACATTGCCTAATTGGCCTCCGAATCTAGCTATCCGTGAAAAATCCGAAGATAATAAAATATAAATACTTGCTATAACTCCACTAAAAATAAGGTAATTAACAATTTTTCTTATTTTTTCATAAGTATCAACATAATTAACGAGAGATATAAGAACCACAAAAATTAGTAACAATGTATTAACTTTCGATAGTGCAGTATATTGATTAACGGAATATAGAATTGAAATAAAACATATTATAATAAAAATAAATTGTACATAAATAAATTTGTTAACGACAAGGTTTTTATTACATAAAACAAAATTTATCCATATTAATGCAACCATTAAAAACGCTAATGTATTACTAATATTATTAAGTTTTTCTCTGTATGTAAATATATATAAACTTATGATATAAAAACAAATAAATGCGTTTATTAGATTTTCTAATGTTAAGGGTAGTTTTATATTTTTCATTTTATTTGAATTATTCACCAATTTTTATTAAGAGTCATAACTATCTTATACGTCAATTATATCACTATACTCTTTTTTACAAATTTCATAATTATAATCTTTAGCTCTTTGAAAAGCTTTCAGAGAATATATTCTTCTAAGTTCAACGTCATCAATAAGATTTAACATAGCATCCGCTAAAACTATTTCTGTTTCATGTAAAGTCGAACAATCCCAGTCTTCTTGTGGATCTAACGGGTTAACTAATACTCCATAATCTGCTTTCTCAATACCTTTACATACAGCACCTATTTCCGGATTTTTATATAAGATTTCTCTTGGTCCAGATTTACAATCTGCAGCAATAACAGGGCAACCGCATGCCATAGCCTCTACCATAGAGTTGGGAAAACCTTCAAACAATGATGTTAAAACATATACAGCACTAGCTTTAATAAACTTAAATGGGTTACTATGCTGTCCTACTAACAAAACGCTTTCATTTAGCTGTAAATCATCGATAAGCTTTTGGCATTTTCCATTCTGATAATCTTTTCCGACTATTACTAGTTTAGCTTCTTTGATTTTATCATGGACAAGCTTAAAAGCTTTAATTAAATGCCAAAATCCTTTTTGGTACATATGCCGCCCGACTGTGATAAATGTAGTTTCTTTATTAATAAAATCTTTATATTGTGGTTCAATTTCTTCCATAGCAAGTTGTTGAATCTGCACAATATCATATGGATTATATATTACTTTAAGTTTATACTGCTGTATTCCATAGTCTTTTACCATACTTTCTGCTATAACTTTCGACACGGGAATAATAACATCTGCTTTATTATAAAGATGCTTAATACACATATTTGATATTGTTGATAAAATTGATCCTCTATTCTCTATCTTGGAGTAATTTCTAATCGATATGCCTGTTTTACAATCCCTTGTTTTTGATAAAATATTAACGATATTGGGGCTATCCAAAAAGCTTATTACATAATCCAGTCTCAGATTCTTCTTTACTTTTCTTAATCGAACAGTTCTTTTTAATGCTAAAAATAGCTTAAAAAAACTACCATTTTTTGCTTTTACATTTAAATTGACAAGATCTCCTAGATAGTCATATTCAATATATGTATCCTCAAATAAAATAAGATAGATTTTATATTTCTCCGAAAGAATATGAGTTAGTCTTGATACAACTCTTTCAGCGCCTCCATAATTGAATCCCGGTAATAATAAGCCGATCTTTTTCATCACATTCACCATATCTATTACTAAATATTGTATAGAAATAAAAGTGTTTAAATTTATTTATTAATATTCTTTATAATAATGACTTAATTTTTCTTGCAGGGTTTCCTGCATACATACTATTTGAATCCACATTTTTTGTAACCACACTTCCAGCACCAATAATTGTATCATCACCGATTGTAACACCTTTTAGAATAACACTATTTGCTCCTATCCAGACATTTTTTCCAATACTAATGGGTTTACAAATATAATCATTTGTCGTAGTATGACAAAAATCATGATCATGATCATAAATTATAACTCCAGGAGCAATAGCAGTCCCAGAACCTATGCTAATCTCTAACATTGAAACTATCATGCAGTTCTTATTAATGAATACCCCATCAGCTATTATTACTTTACCATTTATGGATTCGATTTCAGTATTTGACCTCACATGCGATCGTCTTCCTATTTTAATTATAGATTTTTTCCCAAATAATCGAATTGTAGCTCTTGGATGTATCATAGAGTATAAATCAATATGTATTCTTCTACCATATATAACCTTAAAGAAAGTATTTCTAATAATACTGCATATAATCAATATTATATAATTAAACTTTTTCATAAACCCACAATCCTTTATAATATACTGCTGATCCTATCAATAAAAGAGTCTATATAATACTGTTTTGATAATATGAAATTTCTTCTCATTTGCTCAGTTAGAAGATTTCTGTCATCATTAAGTCTAATAATTGCTTTTTTTAATCCTTCTATATCTCCGGGTATTATAATTATACCGTTTTCATCATTTAAAATTTCTGTTATTGCACCAACGTTAGTAGTTATAATAGAGCAACCAGAGGCTAGTGCCTCTAGTAGTACAATTGGTAATCCTTCTCCATAAGAAGGTAACAATAATACATCAGTATTAAGTAGTATATCTTCTTTATGTTTACCAGAAACATAACCATGATATTTAGCCTTACCATTTAAATTATCTACCATTTTATTAAATTCTGTCTCTATTTCAGAATCATTTAGCTCTCCACAAATATTGAACACAAAATCAAAATTACAATTATTAAGCGCTCGAAGACAATCTATAATTCCTTTTCTTTTATCTATTGAGCCCATAAAAGTAAGTACAATTCTCTTATTAGGGGCATTTTTAATTTTTTTTATATAATCCGATTCGTCAATTCTTATTTGATGGAAATTATAAATACATACTGTTTTTTCTTTATTTATTCCATGACTAATAAACTCTTGCCTTGTTTTATCAGACAAGAAAATTACCATATCAATATATTTGTTTATTAAATTTAAGATCAGGTTATTAAGCATTTTTTTTGAGAACATTATTTTTTCATATTCTGCATAATGAATGTGCAATACTATTCTTAATGTTTTTTTGCCATTTTTAATTTTTTTTATTATTAATAAATCTTTTAAAAGAGCTAGTTTAATTGATGAATGGTAATATAATGTATCAAAAAATGTTCTTGAACAATATTTCTTTAGCTTATTTAGTAAAACGTAATAATTGACTATATTCTCCAGTCTTAATCTACCGTTCGAATCCTTTTTACGTTCAATAACGTTGATATTAAATGAATATATATCTATATTATTCAAGGTTAAATTATCTTTTTGGGTAATGATAGAATCTGCTACATATTTAACTCCGCCTTTGCATCTTCCTTTAGTATCATATGGTGCAGCCATTAATACTCTTTTTTTCATGCTTATAATATCATCCTTTCCCCCACACAACTCTGTTAACGTAATCAGTATAAGAAAGAATAATTCTTAATACCTTATCTGATACATTTGGCATACTGTAGTCCGCAACTTGTCTTAACGTGCCTTTTGTTTGTGTCTCTAATACTTTAAGTCCTTGTAGTATTCTCTCTCTTTTTAGTCCAACCATCATTACAGAAGCTTCTTCCATTGCTTCCGGTCTTTCATGGGCTTGTCTGATATTCAGAGCCTTAAAACCAAGGACAGATGATTCTTCGCTTATGGTTCCGCTGTCACTTAATACAGCTTTTGCATTCATTTGAAGTTTTACATAATCATTAAACCCCAGTGGTTTCATTATTCTGATTAATGGATCAAATTTTACTTCCCTAGCTTTTATCATTTTTAAAGTCCTGGGATGAGTACTTACAATTAACGGCAGATTATACTCTTCGGCAATAGTGTTCAGACTGCCTATTAAATCCATGAAATTTGTTTCAGAATTAATATTTTCTTCTCTGTGGGCTGAAACAGCAAAGTATTTATCCACTTCAAGATTTAATTTCTCAAGAATATCTGATTCCTCAATATCTTTAAGTCTTGAGTTAATAACCTCCAGCATAGGACTTCCAGTTTTTATAATCCTGTCTGCCGGAAAACCTTCAGAAATAAGGTATTCACGTGCAATATCGCTGTATGTTAAGTTTATATCTGCAATATGATCTACAATCTTTCTGTTAGTCTCTTCCGGTACTCTTTGATCAAAGCAGCGATTTCCGGCTTCCATATGGAAAATAGGAATATGTCTTCTTTTTGCTGCTATAGCGCATAGGCAACTGTTTGTATCTCCTAAAACCAGAAAAGCGTCCGGTTTTTCTTTCTCTAGAACAGGTTCAATTTTAATCAATATATGACCGATAGTTTCAATAGGATTGCCAGTTGCTGCCCCAAGAAAATAGTCTGGTTTTTTCAGCTTAAAATCTTTAAAGAATACCTCATTTAATTCATAGTCATAATTCTGTCCGGTATGTACCAAAATATGTTCTATCGCTTCTGAATCTTCAAGTTTATTAATTACAGCCGATAATCTGATAATTTCCGGTCTTGTGCCTACAACTGTCATAACTCTTAATCTTCTCATTCCGTTATACCTCTAAAAAATATGTATCTGGCTTGTCAGGATTAAAAGGCTCATTTGCCCACATGAAAGTAACCATATCCATATCGCCTGTGTTGGTTATATTATGAGTATAGCCTGTTGGTATATCTACAACTTCCAGTTTTTCGCCGCTGACATGATATTCAATGATTTCATCAGAATTTATCCTTCTGAATCGAATTACTCCCTTGCCGCTTACCACCAGGAATTTCTCATTCTTTGTGTGGTGCCAGTGGTTTCCTTTAGTAATACCCGGCTTTATAATATTTACTGAAAACTGGCCTCTATCTGTTGTACGAATGATCTCAGTGAACGAACCCCTTGAATCAATGTTCATCTTAAGAGGATAACTGAATTGATCCTTTGGCAAGTAGCTCAAATAAGTGCTGTATAGTTTTTTTACAAACTCATTTTCCATGTCAGGTACGTTTAATGTTTCCCTGCACTTTTTAAATGACTGGATTAAATCAACAATTTCACCCAAAGTGATTTTATATGTAACCGGAACTACGCAAAAATCCCCTTCTCTGGTTTCTTTACCTTTTAATGCGTTTATCAGCTCTTCTACCAAATCATCAATATATACCAAAGTCATCTTTGTACTTCTGTCATTTACGGTAATTGGAAGATCTTGCGATATGTTATAACAGAAGGTTGCAATTGCGCTGTTATAGTTAGGCTTGCACCATTTACCGAATACATTGGGAAAGCGATAAATAAGGACCTTTGATCCTGTTTTTTTGGCGTATTCAAAAAGCAAATCTTCACCAGCTTTTTTACTCTTTCCATATGGATTATCAAGGGCTGCCTGAATAGATGAAGAATACATTACAGGGCAAGTATTTTTGTTTTTCTGCAATGCTTCAAGCAGTCTGGCTGTAAAACTATAGTTACCCTCCATATACTGTTCCTGATTCTGTGGCCGGTTAACACCGGCAAGATGAAATACAAAATCACAGTCCTTGGTATATGTATCGAGTAAGGATGCTTCAGTATCTATATCATACTCATATATGTCTGTATAATTCTGATTCTTTAGCTCAACAATCAAGTTTTTCCCAATAAAACCTTTGGCGCCGGTTACAAGTATTTTCATTTTTTATTCCAATCCTTTAGCTCGTCTTGTATGTATTTAAGATTGAGAAGTTTTTCTTTTATTTGCTGGATATTAAGCCTTTCGGTGTTATTGGAATTGTATTCTCTTTCATAAGATAATTGCTTGTTTCCAACAACAAAGTATTTATCATAATTTAAGTTTCTCGTATCGGCAGGAACCCTGAAAAAATTCCCCATATCTATTGCGACATTATGTTCTTCCTTGGTTAACAATGTCTCATACATTTTTTCTCCATGTCTTATGCCTATTATTTTTATTTCATTATCTGCATTAAAAATTTCCTTTAAAGCCTGAGCTAAATCTCCGATTGTACATGCTGGTGCTTTCTGCACCATGATATCCCCTGCTTTTGCATGTTGGAAAGCAAAAACAACAAGTTCCACTGCTTCTTCCAGACTCATTAGGAATCTTGTCATATTAGGTTCTGTAACCGTTATAGGCAATCCGCTTTTTATTTGCTGAACAAATAATGGAATTACAGAGCCCCTGGAAGCCATGACATTTCCATATCTTGTACCGCATATGAGTGTTTTTTCAGGATCTACAGTCTTTGATTTTGCAATAAAGACTTTCTCCATCATTGCCTTTGAAATACCCATTGCATTAATGGGATAGGCTGCTTTATCTGTAGAAAGGCAAATAACTTTTTTTACGCCGCACTCGATACAAGCTGTCAACACATTGTCAGTACCTATTACATTGGTCTTAACAGCCTCAAGAGGGAAAAATTCACAAGAAGGAACTTGCTTTAATGCCGCTGCCTGAAAAACATAATCTACACCATACATCGCGTTCTTAATACTTGACAAATCCCTGACATCGCCTATGTAGTATTTAATCTTATCATTTTTGTATTTGTGCCGCATGTCGTCTTGTTTTTTTTCATCTCTTGAGAAAATGCGGATTTCGCCTATGTCAGTATTAAGAAACCTTTCCAGTACAGCATTACCGAATGAACCAGTGCCACCTGTTATTAACAGTGTCTTATTCTTGAACATAATGCTTAGCCTCCAATATTGGACTAATGCTTATTGGCACATCAATATTGAATAATTCATCTATTTTGTTTAGTAATTGCTGTTTATTAAAATGTTTATCATAATATTCTCTGGAGTTTTTTCCCAATTGCTTTATTTCAATATCTGATATAGTGGATAATTCTATAATATTATCTACAAGTTTCTTAACATTTCCTGCTTGACTACATTTTCCGGATTTTGATTCATTAATTATTCTATTGGTTTCACCATCTGCTGCGGCAATAATTGCTATACCACAAGCCATATAAGATTGTAGTTTTGCAGGAATTGTCATTGAAAATATCGGATTATCTGCCAAACTAAGAAAAGCAGCATTACTTGCTGCCAAAAATTCAGGAATACGGGTAGAGGGTTGTTTTGAAATAAAATTAAACATATCCGCTACATTATTTTTATTTACTAATTCAATTAATTCATTTTTATATCTTCCATCTCCAATTATATTGAATCTTATTTTACGATCAACTTTCATTTCCTTCAGCATAACAGCTACTTTTGGTAATATATTTAATCCTTGAGCATAACCAATATTCCCTGCAAACGTTATATTAAATGCACCATCTAACGGTATTTCATCTATAGTAACATTTTCAATAGGCTTATAAAAATCTTCAGCATACTGAGGCCAATACTCTATCTTCTCAATAGGGACTCCTCGTTTATTTATAGACATCACAAAGCTTATTGAAGTTGTGAGAATTCTTGTACATCGTGAATAAATATAATCTACCATTTTACCAATAGCGCCTATAAGATACTTATTTTTTATTCCTGCGATTATTTCTACATTTTCAGGCCAGAGATCTTGTACATATATGTAGCATGGAATTTTTCTTCTTTTTGCAAACCAGATTCCTGGTAATGCTTGAGACATAGGGGATACTTCAAATATAAAAACAATATCAGCTTTAATATTCGTAACTGTTTTCCAAATAAAGCCTGAGAGTACAAAAGATACATAATTTAATATCAGCATGATTGGATTATTTCCTCTTGGAAATATAGGAATTCTTATTATATTAATCCCACAATAAGTCTCTTTGTGTTTTTTCAAGAGCCCATAGCCTTTATAAAACTTACCATAAGGATAATTGGGGATTCCCGTTAATACTGTAACTTTATATCCTCTTTTTATCCATTCAATACAAATATCATTTATTCTGAACTGTTCAGGATAGAAATATTGTGAAACTACTAAAATATGTTTTCCCAATGAAATATACCTCTTTAACCGATCTCAGTTTTAATAATAGACTCCCTCAGACTTACTACTCTATAGTTTTTTTTATAATTGCTCATACTTTTTTCATATACGAGGTTTCCAAATACCTTATTAACAGCATTAAAATATTTTCCTATTGTTATTAAAATAGGATTAAATAATTTTGTAAGTATTATTTTTTTTCCATGTACTTCTGATATAAGTTTTACAAGTTCAGATGTGCATACATATTCTTCATTCTGCGGGTAGAATATTCCTTTATCCTCGTTATCAATAACTAGCCTTATTAATTCACATAAATTATCAATATATAACATACTCCTTTCATTTTGTATATAAGGGAATACAGGCATAATCCGGGCTAGTTTTGATAGTTTAGAATAGTTACCCTTAGAGCCTCTTCCATATATCATAGGAGATCTCACAATTACAACTTTGAAATAGTCATCCATTAACGATAATAGATATTCTTCTGCTTGAAGTTTACTTTTTCCATAGAAGTTACTTGGTTTTGGTATAGTATTCATATCTATGACTCTCTTGCAATTGAAGGGACTACTATCTCCATATACAATAATACTACTCATGAAAATAAATTGCTTAACACCATTTAGCTTCGCCTTCTTTGCTGTTTCTATTGTAAGATCACGATTTACACTATAATATAAATCCTCCATTTTCGGATTCGATGATATATGTGCTATTCCCGCCACATGAAATACTACATCAAATTGGGAAAAATCATTATCTTTCCATGAAGGATCTGTCATATCTATTGTTCTAATAAAATATTTGTTATTATATTTTTTAAGCCACTTTTCGAAACTTGTTCCAATATAACTATTAGATCCTGTAATCAGAACTCTTTTCATCTAGAAATTATCTCCTTATTGGCAGTATTCTGATTTACAAAACTTTCTTTACGCCCCTCAACAACACCATCGCTTTTTAATACACGTAATATTGTATAAAAAAAGCATTTTAAATCCATCTTAAAACTCATCTTTTCGACGTATTCTCCATCGAATTTTGCTTTTATTGGGATAGGCAATTCATCTCTTCCATTTATTTGTGCCCAACCTGTAAGCCCAGGCAATATATCATTAGCACCGTATTTATCTCTTTCTTTTATCAGATCATATTGATTCCAAAGGGCAGGTCTGGGTCCAATAATACTCATATGTCCAAGGAAGATATTAATTATTTGAGGTAATTCATCAAGTGATGTTTTTCTTATGAACCGACCAACTCTAGTAATCCACTTATCAGGGTTTTCAAAAAGATGCGTGGGTACATCTTTTGGAGTATCAATACGCATGGTACGGAATTTTAGTATATAAAAATGTGTTTTATGTATACCTATGCGTTTTTGTTTAAAGAATACAGGTCCTTTAGAATCCAATTTTATTAATATGGCTAGTAGAATAAATAATGGCCATAATAAAATAATTGCCAGTGCAGAAAGTATAATATCTATCAGCCTTTTTATTTTTTTATAAGTCATATATCTTTAGCTCCATAAAAGATTTAAAATACCATTTTCACCATTGACAACTTTCATTTATCAGCTGCGGAAGCTGCTTCAGCCTTTGCTGTCGCACTTTGATAATCATATGTAGGTACAAGTTCACGTACTGTTTGAAAAGCAGATTCAGGATTTGATGATAGTATCTGTTTGTTCAATGTTCGTATCAAGTGCGATATCTTTATAAAGTTTTGATGTTCCTGCTTCAGGACAAAAATCTTATCATTTCTTGTCCTAGATACATCCTCTTCAGAAAGATTTATTTCTTCGAAAAGCTTTTCTCCGGGTCTTAAGCCGGTATACTCTATCTTAATATCCTTTTCAGGCTCCAATCCTGAAAGCTGTATGAGGGTTCTGGCAAGATCAGCTATCTTAATAGGTTCTCCCATATCCAATACGAAGATCTCTCCGCCCTCTGCCATTGCACCTGCCTGCAAAACAAGCTGCACTGCCTCCGGTATGGTCATAAAATAACGTTTTATTTCAGGATGGGTTACCGTTACCGGCCCGCCCTGGGCAATTTGTTGTTTAAAGAAAGGCACCACACTTCCGTTACTTCCCAATACATTTCCGAAGCGGACTGCTGCATACTCGGTATCTGATAAAGTATCCATCATCTGAATACAAAGCTCGGCGATCCTCTTGGTAGCACCCATTATATTCGGAGGATTTACCGCCTTATCGGTTGATATCAATATAAACTTCTTTACATTATGCTTGCTGGCAGCTTTTGCAACATTGAGGGTACCGAACACATTATTCTTGATTGCTTCCAGAGGGTTGTATTCCATCATGGGAACATGTTTATGGGCAGCGGCATGGAATACAACATCAGGCTTAAATTTTGAGAATACTTCTTCCAGTCTGTTGGGTTCACGAATCGAGCCTAGTATTGTCTCGAATTTATTGCGTCCATGTATAGGCAAAAGTTCATTCTCTATGTCAAAAAGACCATTTTCATTAAAGTCAAATATAATAAGCTTTTTACAGCCATAGTCCAGAACCTGGCGACAGATTTCAGAACCGATGGAACCGGCGCCGCCGGTTACCAGCACAGTCCTACCGTAAATATATGATTTAACTTCATCCATGTTAAACTGAACCGGTTCTCTTCCCAATAATTCCTCTACCTTTACATCCCGGATCGAAGCCTTTGAAAGGTCATTTTTGTCTATTTCGTGAAGAAGCTCAAAACGTTTCAGCCTGCATTTCATGGACTGGCATTTTTCAAAGATATCCCGGATAAATTCTCTGTCAGCCTTTTCAATAGCAATGATAACCTCGTCAATACGCTGCTGTTTGAGGACAGTCCTGAGGCTTTCCCGCCCTCCGAAAACAGGAAGCCCGTTGATCCACCTGTTCCACAGCTTAACATCATCGTCAATGAAACCCACAGGCGTTCTGCCGTCTTTGCTGGTAAACAGATGGTTGGATAAAAGAGTACCGGCTTGACCGGCCCCCACAATCAATATACGGTTTATTTTTCCGCGATTGTTCTGCTTAAGATGGGATATGCCCCATATGCCAATCCTAACCGACAGACGAACACCGGTCGTTCCAAACATACATATGAAAGTTGCTACCAGAATAGCGCCTCTTGGAATATGCATATCAAAAAAGTTGTTGATAATGTAAATAGCGGTATATGATATGAGAACAGCAGTAACCTGTCTTATCATCTCGCTTATACCGGCTCTTTCCCAGACATTAAAGTAACAGCCTGTAATTATACATGCAATAACCAGTGTTAAAGACGACAAAAGCCAGAATACAGGGATATACTGGAAATACTCCTGAGGTACGTTTCCATCGAAGCGTATGTAAATTCCGGCGTAAGCCGAAAAAAGCGCTATTAAAATGTCTGTTATCAAAAGTCCCGGTAAACTAAAAAGCTTTAGAAATCTTTTCAAATTGCCACCTCGGATCTATAATTACAGAATAATATGATTCTTACGCAGACTTTACACTTAAGTCCCGATTATCTTCCAGGCAAGTAAACAGGCTTACTTCCTGTGAAGCAGGTTTTCCTGCCAGAATAAGCCCAATGGTTTTAAGAATTATCCAGCAATCTCGGGTTAGAGACCATTTATTTATATAATTCTCGTTCAGTTCTGCCAGATACTCTCCATCATCAAGCTTTCTTTTGTCCCCGAATCTCCAGTCCCCTGTCAGGCCCGGTTTTAATTCAGTATTCTTAAAGCGGCGGTCATTCAGAGATTCCAAATCAGAGACCGCTATTGGAAGGCTTCCTACCAATGACATATCTCCTTTAAGGACATTCCAGAACATTGGCAGATTATCCATGCTTGTCCTTCTTAAGAATCTGCTTATAAAGTATCCCTCATCATCATTTTCATTTTTGGTTCTGAAGGAATAGATATTAAAAATCCTGCCGTTTACAGAAACATGTTTTCTTTTTCGAATCACCGGTCTGCCATTTGTAACCAAGATAGCAGGTATTATAAACAATGAAGAAATTATGGTTATAACCATGCCTATCATGGCTCCGATTATATCCATTCCTCTTTTTGCAATACTTTGAAGATCATTCAAAGTTGCGTTGTAATATGTGAAAACCGGAATGGTGCCTACTGTATGGACCGAGTTTTTCTGCACCAGATCTTCAAAAAAGTCTACCGCCAGTCGGACTGTAAGCCCTTTTTCTTTGCAGAGAAAGACGAAAGGCCTTATTTCTTCCAAAAGGCTGTAGGGTACGGCAAAGATAACCTCGTCTACCACATTTGTTTTTAAGGCGGCCTTCAACTCATCCAGCTTGTCCCGGTTTTTATCAATGAAGTTTCCGTCTTCGCTAAAATGAATGCAATTTATGATATCGATCTTAAAGCTGGTTTTGTTTAAATAATAGAGATACTCCTGGATATTTTCGTTTATACCTGCAAGAATCGCGCGTTTATTCCATTTGCAGGTCAATACCTGCCGAAGCTCCTGTACTACCATGTATTCCATAAACAGCATTATAATAGCTGATAATAGATATATGATCAAAAATCTTACGGTAAGCACGTCTTTAGTTGTAAACGGGATCATAACTAAACAAAACAGCGCTGCAAACAGGCAAGACTTCGAAACATATTTCAGAGTTCTGTCCTGATATGTAAATGTAGACCTGTTATACATTTCGCAGGTGTACATGGTAAATATATATACCATTCCGAACAGGATCGGAATCCAAAGATTTCTCTCAAATGTTTCGGCATGGAATATCAATCTGGTCAGGAAAACAGTAATCATATATGTTATGCATAAGCATATGATATCAATAAAAATTTGAACTATATTGATAAACGATCTGCTTTTTTTCCAATTCATTCAGATACCTCCAACCGGAATTGAGCAATAATACCGTTTTAAGCCATGGCTTCGCCATGGAAGCATTGTTGCAAACTTCCAAAGCTTTACCAGATCTATCCTCATTGACAAATTGCCGGGCCGAAACACCGACAATCTACCAATGATTCATGTTGCCTGCGCAATCAACCTGATGCCTAAATCAACTGTTCTTTTGTCGCCCAAGAAACTAAGACAAACTTTTGCCCTACCTTTGCGGTAATCAATAGACTGGATCAATCCTTCCAAACCAAGAAGTGGACCATCGGTGATGACAACGTTGTCGCCTTGACGAAATACATTGGAAATACCAATAAGCTCGCCATTAATCATAAGACGGCTTATAACTCTCATCTCGTCCGGATGAATCCTATATATTTCTTTTTCATCCCTGAGTACTCTGAGAATTCCGGGTATGGTTTTTAACACGTAGTAGTCATGTGTCGATATGTATCCTTTTATTAATATGTATCCTGGGAAAAGAGGCCTAATCCTTTCGTTCCAAACACCGTTTTTGCGTTCGTGGATACGACGCTTTGGGACAATAGGCAATATGTGTGAGTCCTTAAAAGTATAAGCTATTTTGTCTTTAACGGTTTGCTCATTTCCCGTCATCACAAAAATCGCATGCCATATCGAGGATTCATCTTCCTCTACCGGCGCAGTCGTTTGTCTGAGCCTCTCCCGCCAATCCATCATATCACCTTATTCTGTTGCCCTTCGCAGATATATTTATTACATATTTTGTAAATAATTCATTGTCGTTTACTATCTATTATATCATTTATTTCCTTTTTTTCAATATTTTAATGCGGAAAAAATCGGGTATTTTTTCGCCATGTTTAAAACAACCTAATACCTTTAAACCTTGAGAAAATGGCATTTCCCAGGCTCATTTTTTTCTAGCTACCCCTCAATGTAATACCATAGGCGCCTTTGATTATGTAAATTTTTCACTCCAGATAATGTGATCGATTTTCTCATAGCAATATGAAAATTCTTAGTATCACCAATATAATGTGTCAGTTACTGTTAAGTACATCAAATGAGATTTATGTGACTACAAAAAGCACTAAACTATTATTTTAGCCGTTTTCTTTCCGGAGTATATAATGCGACTCGAACGCACGACCTGCTGATTACGAATCAGCGTACACTAAAATAGCATTATGAACAGCTAAATTTATATTAAATTAACAGTTAAATATAATATCGCTTCAAAAATCATAAATTCATCCTTATTTATCAAATGGCCTTATTCAGACTAATTGACATGGTTCTTATTATTTTATATATTGAAAAGAAAAATACGGATAAGGAGCTAAAGGATTATGACAATCAAAAAACTATCTTCTGTAGTACTCGTTTTTACTATCATCTTTAGTCTTACAACTTTAGCTTTCGCAACTGAGCCGACAGCAGCAGTTACGACCCTTGACCGTGCAGACGCATTGTATGAACTTGGCTTATTCGCAGGAACAGATAAAGGTTATGACCTTGAAAGTGTCCCTAACCGAACGCAGGCAGTCATCTTTCTGCTCAGAATGCTTGGTGAGGAAAAAGCTGCACAAAACAGTTCATATACCTGTCCATTTACTGATGTCCCAACATGGGCATATAAATATGTCTCTTATGCTTATGCCAAAGGATATACCACAGGAACATCGAAAACTACCTTTGGAACAAATGATGTCGCAACTCCTGAACAGTTTGTTACCTTTATGCTAAGGGCGCTTGGATACAACGACAGAGCAGGAGAATTCAGTTTAAGTACAGCAATTAATAAAGCTGAAGAGCTTAACATAATACCAACAGGCAAATACCAAACAGGAGCAAAAAAATTCTATCGCGGCGACTGCATAGATATCATGTACAGTGTTCTAAGTACAAAAATGAATGGAAGCGATATTACTCTTGCTGAAAAATTGATCGAAAGCGGTGCCATAGACAATACTTTAGCCGCAAAATACGGGTTTGGCAAAACTCAGGAAAAACCTGAATCCTTAATTGATTTTTCCGACAAAGTATTTACGAATGAATTCAGATTATCATTTGTGTCAGCAAACGATTTAAACAATAGAAACAAATCATCAATTCGCTGCGAAATTGCCCCGACAAAGCAAGGGACAAAAGCAAGCAATGTTTATTTATCCGAAGATGGCATTAACTTCAAAAAATTAAGAATGAGCTCTGTATGGGAGCAGTCCAATACCGAAGAAATCTATGTGCAAACTGAAGGAGTATACAGTATAATTCAAAATTTGGAATGTGACACAACATACACAATTTGCATTGAAGTAACTCCGGATGTTTTCATAAAACCTCTTACGATCAGAACTCCAATAGCCAATGCTTATCCGCTTTCGGGCTATGGTGCTCCATATGGTTCAAAATCTAGTGATGGAATATACATTTTTTTTAGAGTTGGAATCAATCTTGAAATAGATGGAGATTGGTCTTATCAGTTCTATCGTTGGGCTCCCGGTTCTGACCCGGTCGCGATCCCTGGTGCTTCCGGCACAGTTTATGGTTCAGCTAAGGTCGATTACGAGCCTACAAAAGACGATTTGAATAAATACGTTTTCTGGCGTGTAACAAGCGAAGAAGGTATTATAATTGAGACCGGCGGAGTGTTTGTTGAATACATAACAGGTATGCCTGTCAAGCCAGGATCATACTGATTGAACGGCTTCTTATTGAAGCCGTTTTTTTATGTAGAACAATAACAAATAACTTCGATTAATATAAACGCTTATAAAAATTTAATCACATTTTCCAAGTATGCATCGATAAAGCTTTATCTCGGTGCTTTATTGTTAATTATATAAAAAACAAACGGTCTTTCGAGATTATTTCTCGAAAAACCGCTTGTTTTAATATCATGGAGCCAATTGGGGGAATCGAACCCCCGACCTATTCATTACGAGTGAATTGCTCTACCGCCTGAGCTAAATTGGCATATACTAATGACTGTGCTGCATCAGCATTTATAAAGTTGTTTATCAGTTTAAGACCACAGCTTAAAAGGCAACCGCCTTATAATTTTACAATTACAGAATTGGACTGTCAACCGGAAAATAGATATAAAGAGACATTCCGTTTTGTGGAATGTCTCGTTTAATTTTTTAGTTTCATTATTCAGGAAAGATCCTTCGGCTCCGCTTTACTCCGCTCAGGATGACTGTAGTGCTCTGCGGGGAAGATCCTTCGACTCCGCTACGCTCATGATGACAATTAAGGGGCTTCGCGGCCCTCAGGATAACAACAGAAGGCCAGGCCTCGCTCAGTTGTAAATTCTTCTTTGGGTTCAAATCAAATAATTTATGTATTATCTGAAGCCTCTGCGTTTCAAGAAGGTGGGGATTTCAGGTCCTTCTTCGTCATCATCCACCATAATGGTGTTTTGGGAGGGTTCAGGCTGCAGCGGTTTCTTGCTGTCCATACCAAACAGATAACCGGTTTTCTTTTTCTCTGCGGCTTTATCAAATCCGGTCGCAATAACCGTAATAATTATTTCATCTTTTAAGTTGTCGTCAATAACAGCACCGAATATAATTGTGGCATCAGGATCTGCTGATGTCTGAATCAATTCAGCTGCATGATTTACTTCCTGTAATCCAAGATCCGGTCCGCCGGTTATATTAAGGAGAACGCCTCTGGCGCCTTCAATTGAGGTTTCCAGTAATGGACTCGATATTGCCTGTTTGGCTGCTTCCTCAGCCTTGTTTTCTCCCGATGCCCTTCCTATGCCCATATGTGCGATGCCTGTGTCCATCATGATTGTCTTTACATCAGCAAAGTCAAGATTAATAAGACCGGGAACCGCTATTAAATCCGAAATACCCTGCACGCCTTGCCTTAATACATCATCGGCCAGGTTAAAGGCTTTAACCAGCGGCATTTTTTTATCGGCAATTTGAAGTAATCTGTCATTGGGAATGGTAACAAGTGTATCAACAACCGCTTTCAATGCTTCTATTCCTGCTTCGGCCTGCATCATACGCTTTTTGCCTTCAAAGAGGAACGGCTTGGTGACGACGCCTACTGTAAGGATACCCATTTCTTTGGCGATTTGCGCAATAACCGGAGCTCCTCCTGTTCCTGTTCCGCCGCCCATACCGGCAGTTACAAAGACCATATCGGCATCTTTAATAGCCATTGCTATTTCGTCGCGGCTCTCATTGGCGGCTTTCTCGCCGATCTCCGGATTTGCACCCGCTCCGAGTCCTTTTGTTAACTTGTCGCCTATTTGGATTTTTGTAGTTGCCTGTGAAAGGAATAATGCTTGTTTATCGGTATTTACCGCAATAAACTCTACGCCGCGCATCCCTGACGCTATCATCCGGTTTACGGCGTTATTCCCCCC
>Ga0134100_1000403_pt1 | contig 53225 bp, 55 predicted proteins | sample 11_taG_2_FD_94444 | JGI IMG/M metagenome (GOLD analysis project Ga0134100, IMG submission 94444) | Switchgrass degrading microbial communities from high solid loading bioreactors in New Hampshire, USA - 11_42_5_180_A3 metaG | ecosystem: Engineered > Bioreactor > Semi-continuous > Anaerobic >...
GGCGGCGTGCGGGACCGGGATCCCCTGGAGCGGGAGCTGAGCCGGTCCGCCGCCCTGCTGGCCGCCCAGCTGGACCGGCGGGGCGAGGGCTGCCAGCAGGTGGGGCTGATCCTGGAGCTGGCCGACGGCCGGGTGCTGCACGCCGAGCGGACCCTGCCCCGGCTGCGGCACACCGCCTACCCGATCGAGCAGGGGCTGCACGGCCTGCTGGCCCAGGTGCTGGACGGCCTCGGGGAGCCGGTGGAGATCGCGGCGGTCACCGCCGAGGTGGGGCTGATCGGTCCCGTCGACTGGCGGCAGATGGAGCTGTGGGACGACCGGCTGCTCCGGGAGCGGCAGGAGCGGATCGAGGGGGCCCTGGCGCTGTTGCACCAGCGCTTCCCGGCGCGGGTGATCGGCCTGGGGCCGCGCACCCCGCCTTCCTGGCGGGAACAGATGCTCCAGTACGCCGATCCCTACCGCTGGTCGCGGGAGGCGTGAGGGCCATGTCGCGCATCATCAACCAGCCGGTGGAGGTGGCGACCGGCCCCGATGGGCTGCCCGCCGCCTTCCGCTTCGCCGGCGGGCGGGAGCGGGTCCGGGCCGTGCTGGACACCTGGATGGAGACCGGCCGCTGGTGGGAGCAGGAGCCCGCTCTGATCGCCTACCGGGTCGCCACCGAGCGCGGCGGCCTCTTCGAGCTGAACTTCATCCCCCGTGAGCAGCGCTGGCTGCTCTATAAAGCGTACGACTGACGTGCCTTCCGGAATGGGGGTACGGCGCCGCGGGGAGCGCAACCACTCGGCCCGGTTGCACGAGGCGCAGGCAGTACGTGGCAGCAGCCGGGGCAGCGGGGGCGAAGGCGCGTTCCGGCCACCAGTTCGAAACTCCGCAGACGGACGGTGCGGCGCAGCGGAGCGAACTGCGCAGCGAGCACGCCCGTCCGCCGAGGAGCATTACCGCTGTTCACGCGGCCGTGGCGCCGAGCCCCGCTGCCCCGGTGGTACCTGCGCTTCAATCGGGGAACCGTGCGCGAAGGGGGTGTACCGTCCATGAGCTTCGTCCACCTGCACGTGCACTCGCCGTTTTCGTTCCTCGACGGCGCCTCCCGGCTGGACGACCTGATCGCCGAGGCAGCCCTGCAGGGCATGCCGGCCCTGGCGCTCACCGACCACAACAACGTGTCGGGGGCGGTGCGCTTCCAGCGCAAGGCCCAGGAGGCCGGTATCCAGCCGATCCAGGGCGCCGAGCTCACCCTGGAGGGCGGCCACCACCTCACGCTGCTGGCCACCGGGCCGAAGGGCTACGCCAACCTGAACCGGCTGATCACCGCCGCACACCTGGGACACGAGCCCCGCTCCGCGCCGGGGGCGATGTTCGCCCTCGCCCCGAACCACGACCGGCTCCAGCCGGCGTGCCCCCTGTCGGCCCTGACCCACGACACCGACGGGCTGATCGCGCTCTCGGGCTGCCGGCGGGGCGAGATTCCGTCTCTGATCCTCCGGGGGCGGCTGGCCGAGGCGGAGGCCGCGGCCCGGCGCTACGCCGCCTGGTTCCCCGGCCGCTTCTACCTGGAGCTGCACGACGAGCGGCTGCCCGGCGAGCGGGCCCTGAACCGCGCTTTACGCGACCTGGGCGAGGCCCTCGGCCTGCCGCTGGTGGCCACGGGCAACGTGCACCACCGCACGCGCGAAGAGTTTTTCGTCCACGACCTGCTCACCTGCGTCCGCACGCTCACCCGGATCGACCAGCCCCACCCGGAGCGGCCGCTGAACGACCAGCGCTACCTGAAGCCGCCGGAGGTGATGGCCGAACACTTCCGGGATTTCCCGGAGGCGGTGAAGAACACCCTCGCCATCGCTGAGCAGTGCCGGCCGGTGCTGGACCTGCACGCCCGGCTCTATCCCGAGTTCCAGACGCCCGACGGGTCGCACCCCGCCGCCTACCTCACGCGCCTGGTCTACGACGGGGCAGCCCGCCGCTACGGGCGCATCACCGAGCGGGTCCGGCGCCGGCTCGAGCACGAACTGGCCATCATCACCCGGCTGGGCTACGAGGACTACTTCCTGCTGGTCTGGGACGTGGTCCGCTTCGCCCGGGAGCGGGGCATTCGCTGCGCCGGACGGGGCTCGGCCGCCGACTCGGCGGTGGCCTACTGCCTTTTCATCACCGACGTGGACGCGATCGAGCGCGGCCTGCTCTTCGAGCGCTTCATGTCGCTGGAGCGGGCCGAGAAGCCCGACATCGACATCGACTTTGACGCCCGCCGGCGCGACGAGGTCGCGGCGTACGTCTACCGTAAGTACGGGGCCGACCACGTGGCCTCGGTCTGCACCTACAACACGTTCCAGGCCCGCTCGGCGGTGCGGGACCTGGGCAAGGCGATGGGCTTCCAGGAGGCGGAGCTGGACTTCCTGGCCAAGCGGATCCCCTGGCATGTCGGAGCCGACGAGATCCTCACCATCATCAGCCGCTATCCCGAACTGCGCCAGTCGGGCATTCCCTGGCACAAGTTCGAGCAGCTGGTCCAGGCGGCGGAGCGGATTGCCCGTTTTCCTCGCTTCATCGGCACCCATCTGGGCGGGCTGGTCATCTCCCGCCGGCCGCTCCTGGAGGTGACGCCGCTGCAGATGGCCGCCAAGGGGCAGGTGGTCTGCCAGTTCGACAAGGAGTACGTGGAGGACCTGGGGCTGGTGAAGCTGGACCTGCTCTCGCTGCGGACGTTTGCGGCCATCGACGACGCGGTGCGTGCCATCGGCGACCTGGACTACGAGCAGATCCCTCACGGCGACCGGGCCACCTACGAGATGCTGGGCGTGGGCGAGTCCATCGGCGTTTTCCAGCTGGAGTCGCCGGCGCAGCGGGCCCTGCAGGCCCGGCTGAAGCCCGACCGGTTCGAGGACATCGTCGCCTCGGTGGCCATCATCCGCCCCGGGCCGATCAAGGGGAACATGGTGGAGCCTTTTCTCGCCCGCCGCCACGGGGAGGAGGAGGTCACCTACCTGCACCCCAAGCTGAAGCCCATCCTCGAGAAGACCTACGGCGTGGTGCTCTTCCAGGAGCAGGTGATCGAGATCGCCACGGCGATCGCCGGCTTCACCCCCGGCGAGGCGGACCAGCTGCGCCGGGTGATGACCCACGCCCGCAATAAGGAGGACATGGAGGCCATCGGCCGCCTCTTCCGCCAGAAGGCGGCTGCGGCCGGGGTGGAGCCGGCGGTGGCCGACACCATTTTCTCCTACATCCAGGGCTACGCTTCGTACGGTTTCTGCGAGGCGCATGCCGCGGCGTTCGCCAACACGGCCTACAAGACCGCCTACCTCGTGCGCCACTACCCGGCGGAGTACTTCGCCGCGATCATGTCCGCAATCCCGATGGGCTACTACCCCATCAACACCCTGGCGGTGGAGGCCCGGCGGCGCGGGGTGGGCCTCCTGCCGGTGGACATCAACCGTTCCGACGCGGCGTTCACCGTGGAGGAGTGGACGCCGGAGGCGTGGATGGCCTTCTGGGGGACGGAGCCCTTCGCCCCCGAATACCCGGCCACGGGCAAGGCGATCCGCATCGGCCTGAAGGCGGTGAAAGGGGTGGGGGAGCCGGTTGCCGCGGCGATTGTGGCGGCCCGTGGCGCACAGGAGTTTCGGTCGCTGGCGGACCTGGTGCGCCGGACCGAAGGCCGGCTGCAGCGGGGGCCGCTGGAGGCCCTGGTGCTGGCCGGCGCCTTCGACCGGCTCGAGCCCAACCGGCGGGCGGCGCTCTGGCAGGTGGCCCGCCTGCTGGAGGCGGAGCGGCTCCGGCAGGAGCGGGGGGCGGAGCAGGTCACGCTGCTGGACGGCGACTGGCCCGGGGTTCCGGGCCGGGACGCGCCGGGCGCAGCGCCGCGGCCCGAACAGGCCGCAGAGTTGTGGGGCGTGACAACGGGAGTCCCCGCCATCGCCGACTTCAGCCCGGCCGAGCGCTACCTGAAGGAGTACGAGCTCACCGGGCTGATGGTCCGCACGCACTTCATGCGCTTCGTGCGGGAAAAGCTGGACCGGGAAGGGTACCTCCCCGCGGCGGAGGTGCGACGGCGGCGGGCGGGCGAACTGGTGAAGGTGGCTGGCCTTCCGGTGTGCCCGCACCGACCGCCGACCCGGTCGGGCAAGATCGTCGTCTTCCTCTCGCTGGAGGACGAGACGGGGCTGGTGGATCTCACGGTGTTTGAAGATGTTTACCAGCGCTACGGTCACCTGATCTTCACCGACCCGCGCCCGCCGCTGGCTGCGCTGGGGCGGGTCGATCGGCGGGGCGGGCATGTCTCCGTCACGGTGAACCGGCTCAAGCTGTTGGATACTTGACGGGCATACTATACTGGATTATGTGCGGTCGCGCCGAAGGGCACGGCCTCATACGTCACTTGTCGATCTGTGAGGTGGACCTGTTGCGTAAAGTCGGACGGAACGATCCCTGCCCCTGCGGAAGCGGCAGGAAGTACAAGACCTGCTGCGGCATCTACCACGCCGGCATCCGGTATCCCGATACCGTGGAGCAGCTGATTCGAAGCCGCTACACGGCCTACGCCATTGGAGACGTGAACTACCTCTACCGTACGACACACCCCAGCAACGAAGCAGTGGTGGGAAAGACGGAGGAGCAGTACAAGCGGGAGACCTTGCTCTATTGCCAGCGGGTAGACTTCACCGGCCTGACGATTCACAGCACCGAGCCCGAGGACGAGGGTGGCATCGCCCACGGCACGCTGACGGCTCGGTACCGCATCGCCGGCGGGCCGGAGGATTTCTTCACCGAGCGGTCGGAGTTCGTCCGGGTGGACGGCCGGCTGCTCTACCTGAACGGGACGGAGATCGAGACGCCCGCTGCAGACGACTGAGCCGCAGAAAACGGCGGTCCCGACCTCGGGGCCGCCGTTTTCTGCCTGCCGGGGCCTCGCACCTGCTTGCGAAACTGGGGTTGGCCGCTGCTCGTCAAAGTAAAGTAGGCTGCTTCAGGGAGATCCTGCTATAGGTCACAGCAATTATATCTGCTATAGTAGTACAGGTTAACACTACAGACGAGGAGGGAGGCCCGTGTTCCCTGGTTCCGACCTCCGCAAGCGGAAGCGCCAGCGCAGGTACCTGCGCCTGTTGATCCCGCTTGCTGCCATCCTCGCTTTCGTCGCTGCCGCCCGGGCTCTCTCCCTGTATCGGCCGTTCGATAAGCCCGCCACGACCAACCCCGGCGTGGCGGAGGAAATCCCGGGTGAGTCCGGGACCCTGGAGACGCTGCCGGGCGACCTGCAGACCTTCCTCGTGATGGGCGTGGACACCGACGAGGGCGAGTACGGCCGGTCCGATTCGATGGTTGTGGTGTCGTTTGACCCCAAGAAGCAGCGGCTCGCACTGCTTTCCGTCCCGCGGGACCTGTGGACGGACATACCGGGTCGCGGGTACGACAAGATCAACCACGCGTACGCCTATGGCGGCCCCGCCCTGGCGGTGGCCACGGTCGAGCGACTCCTGGGGATCGATATCGACCACTGGATTTCCATCAACTTCGACGGGTTCGTCCAGGTGATCGACGCCCTGGGCGGCGTGGAGGTCAACCCGCCCAAGCCGCTCTACTACGTGGACCCGTACGACTACCGGGTCGGCCCGAACGGGCTGGTGATCGACATCAAGGCCGGGCCGCAGGTGATGGACGGGGAGACCGCGTTGAAGTACGCCCGGTTCCGGAACGACGCGGAGGGCGATCTGGGCCGCATGCGGAGGCAGCAGGAGATCATCCAGGCTGCGGTGAAGAAAGCGGCCAGCCCCGGCGTCATCACCCGGGCGCCGCAGCTCATCTCGGCCCTGTATAACACCATCACGACCGACCTGACCGTGGGCGACCTGGTGGCGCTGGCCACCAAGGGACGGCAGGCCATCGCGAAACCCCTTCAGACCGGCGCCCTCAGCGGCGACGCGTACATGATCGACGGCGTCTTCTACTTCGGCGCTGACCTGGTGGAACTGCGGACCCAGGCTTACGAACTGCTGGTCGGGGAGCCGCCAGGCGACGCCTTCCTGGAGAAGGCACAGGCCGACAACGAGGTCTACCAGGCCGCTCTGTCCGAGGCGTACGCCCGCTCCCTGGCGGCCGCCCAGGCCCAGGAGCAGGAGGAGGGCGAGGGCGCCGAAGGCGACGGCACCGAAGGCGACGGTGCGGAGACGGGCGAGGGCGATGCGGAAGGGGACCGCGGTGACGCCGGTGAGGGCGAAAATGGCACCGGTGAAGCGGGTGAACGAGAGGATGACGGCGACGCAGGGTCCGATGAGTCGCCGTCCCCCATCTCCGTCAACCTGGTGGACGCGACGGGCCAGGGCGTCGCGCAGGACTTCGTGGACCGGCTGGAGGCCGCCGGCTTCGAGGTGAGTCGTGTCCATGTGAGCGCGGCTGTGCTGCCGAGCACCGTGGCAGTGGTGCGGACGCCTGGCCTCGACGTTTCCGAGGAGCTGTTCAGCGTGGTTCCCGTGCTGGAGTACCGCGTGGAGCCCGATCCGGCCGCCGAGCACGACATCGACCTGGTGCTGGGCACGGACGTCCTGGACGTCCTGTAACACCGGCAGAGAGCGCCTGCACGCCCGGGCCCCTGGGAGGGCCCGGGCGGCGCCGCGACTATGGCTTGACACGGGGAGGTTCGCCCGCTAGACTCCAAATAGGAATTTTCCTGGATGGGTGCCGAAGGGGAGGAGAGCCGATGACGGTTGAGGAGGTCCTGGGACGGCTCAAGGAGATGGGCTGCAAGCTGACGCCGCAGCGCCGGCTGATCGTCGAAGTCCTGCTGAACGCGGGCGACGCGGAGCTCACCGCCGACGAGATCTACCAGCAGGTGCGGGCGACGTATCCGGAGGTGGGCCTCGACACCATCTACCGCAACCTGCGCCTGATGGGGAAGCTGAACGTTGTTACCGAGGTGAAACTGCCGGGCCGGAACGCCCAGTACTCCCTCAACCGGACCGCACACAACCACATGCTCGTCTGCCTTGAGTGCGGCACGGAGATCCCGCTGGCGCACTGCCCCATCAAGGAACTGGCGGCGGTGGCGCGGGAGCAGCACGGGTTCGTCATCTCGTCTCACCGGATCGAGCTGTTTGGATACTGCCCGGCCTGCGCCGCAAACAATAAGAATCCTACTTGACAGTAGTCCTATTTGCGGCGGATAATCCCGTTCGAGGGTGTACTGCGCTCTTCTTGCCAGCGACAAGGGGGATTTTCTGCGTGAGGATGCGCCGTTCGGCCTGGAGTGCCTTGATGGCGCTCGTTCTTTTGTTGGTTGCCGGGTGCGGCGGCGTCGGGGGGTCTGGCGCCGCCGGCACGGCCTTTGCTGCAGACGGCCGCCTGAAGGTGGTCGCCAGCATCTATCCGGTCTATGAGTTTGCCCGGGCTGTGGGAGGAGACCGCATCGACCTGGTACAGCTGGTGCCCCCCGGCGCCGAGCCCCACAACTGGGAACCGTCGGTGCGGGACATCCGTACCCTGAATGCGGCCGACGTGTTTTTCTATAACGGTGCGGGCCTGGAGCACTGGGTCGGCCAGGTGCTGGCGTCGCTGGACAACCGGGAGCTGCAGGTGGTGGAGACCAGCGAAGGGTTCGCCCTTCTGGACGTTGCCGGGCACGAGCACGGCGAGGACGGCGAGGCGACGGAAGGGGCTTACCCCGAGCACGAAGCAGACGGCGACGCGGTGGACGTCCTGGGCCAACCAGATGAGGAGAGCGGCCACAGGGCCGCCGGCGGGGAGGAAGCCAGAGACGCGGCCGCCACCGCCGGCAGTGATACGCACGACCACGGCGACCTCGACCCGCACGTGTGGCTCGACCCCTCCGGGGCGGCCCACGCGGTGGCCCGGATCCGCGACGCCCTCGCCGCCGCCGACCCCGAGGGCGCCGACTACTACCGGGCGCGGGCGGCAGAGTACCTCGCGGAGCTGGACTCGCTGGACCAGGATTTCCGCGCGGGCCTCTCCCAGTGCCGGCGGCGGGTTTTCTTCACCACTCATGCGGCCTTCGGCTACCTGGCCCACCGGTACGGGCTGGAGCAGCGGGCGGTGATGGGTCTCTCCCCCGACGCCGAGCCGACGCCCGGGGCCCTCAGGGCCGTGGTGGAGGAGGCCCGGGAGCAGGACGTGCGCTACATCTTCTTTGAGACGCTGGCCAGCGACAAGGTCGCCCGGGTCGTGGCCCAGGAGGTGGGCGCCCAGACGCTGGTGCTGAACCCCTTTGAGGGGCTTACGCCCGAGCAGGTGGCGGCGGGTGAGAACTACTTCAGCATCATGCACCAGAACCTGACCAATCTGCGCACGGCATTGGAGTGCGATTGAGATGACGGCAACCCCTGTGGTCGAGGTGCGGGACGTCAGCTTCTCCTACGGAAAGGAGCCGGTGCTGGACCGCGTGAGCCTTTCCGTTCCCCGCGGCGAGTACCTGGGCCTGATCGGCCCCAACGGTTCGGGCAAGACGACCTTGCTCCGGCTGATGCTGGGCATCCTGCCCGTCCCGGAGGGCGAGATCCGGCTGTTCGGGACGCCCGTGCCGCGGTTCCGGGAGCGGTGGCGGGTGGGCTACGTGGCGCAGAAGGCGGCCTCTTTCAACTCGGCCTTTCCGGCGACCGTCGCCGAGGTGGTGAGCACGGGCCTTGCGGCCCGCCGGGGACTCTTCCGCCGGCTCACGGCGGCCGACCGGCAGGCGGTGGAGCAGGCCCTTGACCGGGTGGGCCTGCTGCCGCTCAAAGACCGGCTGATCGGCCACCTCTCCGGCGGGCAGCAGCAGCGGGCGTTCATCGCCCGGGCGCTGGTGAGCCGGCCGGAACTCTTGATCCTGGACGAGCCCACCGTGGGGGTCGACGCCTCCGCGGAGGCGCAGTTTTACCAGCTCATCCGGCGGCTTCGGGCGGAGATGGGCCTCACGGTGATCCTGGTCTCCCACGACATCGGCGCGGTGGCCCACGAGGTCTCGGCCCTGGCCTGCCTGAACCGGCGGCTCTTCTACCACGGCGATCCGGCGGACTTCGGCACCGAGGAGCAGCTGTGCGAGCTCTACGGGCACCCGATGATCCCCATTCACCACCACCATCACCACGGGGAGGGCGCGTCGGATGCTTGAGATGCTTTCGCTTTCGTTCATGCAACGCGCCTTCGCCGCAGGGTTGATCGTGGCCGTGGTGGCCCCGGCTATCGGGGTCTTCCTGGTGCTCCGGCGGCTGGCGCTGTACGGCGACGCCCTCTCGCACGTGACCTTGGCCGGCGTGGCGGCCGGCCTGCTGGCGGGAGCCTACCCCGTGGCCACGGGGCTGGCCTTCGCCGTGGCCGCCTCGCTGGGGATGGACTGGCTCCGGCAGTCGTACCGGAAGTACAGCGAGATGGCGGTGGCGGTCGTGCTGGCCGGCGCCCTGGCGCTGGCGGTGATCCTGCTCTCGCTGGCCGCGGGCAGTGCGGGCGAGATCATGGCTTACCTGTTCGGCTCGATCGTCACGGTGACCGCGACCGACGTGTACCTGATCGCTGCGCTGGGCGCAGCGGTGCTGTGCGGCCTCTTCGCCCTGTACAAGGAACTGTTGGCCACCACGTTCGATGAGGAGTATGCCGCCGTCGTGGGCCTGCCGGTCCGCGCGCTCAACGTGGTTTTCTACGTGCTGGTGGCCCTGACGGTGGGCGTGACAATGCGGGTGGTGGGCGCCCTGCTGGTCTCCTCGCTGATGGTGGTGCCCGTGGGTGCGGCCCTGCAGGTGGCCCGTTCGTTCCGTGGCGCGCTGGGCCTCTCGATCGGGTTCGGGATCATCGCGGTGGTGGTGGGCTTGAGCCTCGCCTACACGCTCAACCTCGCCCCGGGCGGTACGGTGGTCTTCACTGCCGTGCTGATCTTGTTGGCGGCCACGGGGTTCAAGCGGATCGTCCGCGGCGGGTGACGCGGGCGAGGGAATCGAGGGCGGCTTCTCCAGGTCACGGTGCCGGCCAGAACCGCCGGTCGCCTGTCGGGGAGCCTGGTTCAGACATAAAGGGTAACGAAATGAGCCACGCCTTTGCGGGTGCGTGGCTCATTTCGTTACCAATCACCTGAACGAGACCTCCCGAGTGTACTTGTTGGACGGATCCCACAGCATGAACGACTCGATGCCGAGGTCCTTCAGCGCCTGCACCTGGGCCATCACCTCGGCGGGGCCGTAGGTGATGCCGCCCAGGGAGAAGTCCTGAATCCACGGCCGGTGCTTCTCGATGGGGAGCCCCTCCGTACGCTCCAGCGCCTTCTTCATCGAGTTGTAGACGGTCTCGTACGGGTTGGCGTTGGGGTTCTCGAGGCCGTAGGTGTACGGCGCGTAGTGGGAGGGGTAGACCATCGGGGCGATGTAGTCGACGATCTCGGCAATCTGCCGGTAGTCCTGGCCGACCTCCATGTCGTCGCCCTCGGCCACCGAGGTGGTCAGGCCGAACACGTCAGCGCCGACCACCACCCCCAGCGGCTTCAGCTCGGTCATCGCGTAGCGCAGGAAGTCGTTGATGGGCTTGGTACGCTGCTCCGCCGTGGTGTCGTGGCCGTTGTAGCCCTCCCGCAGGTGCTCGGAGTAGCGGATGTAGTCGAACTGGATCTCGTCGACCCCCGCGGCGATGGCCTCCTTGGCCACGTCGATGTTGTACTTCCACACGTTCTCGTTCGCTGGATCCATGAAGGAGTAGGCGCCGCCGTCAAAGCCGGGAATCGCCCACTCCGGCCGGCCCTTGTAGAGCCACTGGTCGTTCATCACCACGATGCGCCCCGCCACCCAGAAGCCCCGGTCGTGGGCCTCCTCCACGAATGCCTTCAGGTCGGCGATCTTGCGCATGTTGGCGCCGATCTCCTGCGCCAGCGGGATGTCGGACTCCCACGAGAGGTAACCGTCTTCGGCCTTCAGGTCCAGCACGATCGTGTTGATGCCGGCCTCCCAGGCCCAGTCGAGGAGCGGCCAGACCAGGTCGGGCGAGCCTGCGTACCAGCCCGAGAGGTGGAGCCCCCGCACCGGATTGGGCATCGTGCGGGCAGGCGTCTGCGGTTCGTTGGACTCTGCCGGTTCGGTGGGGTCAGGGGGCTCCGTGGGTTCGGCAGTCCCTTCGGTGCTGGTCTGCCCGCCCGCCTCGCCGGGCTTCGGCGCCTCGGCGGAAGGGTTCGCCTCTCCGGGGTCGGTGTTGTTCCCGGGGGCGGGGGTCGTGACGCCGCCTATGGGCAGCTGGCCCGAGGGGCCCGTGGGCGTGGCACTGCCGGACGAGTGCGCACAGCCGGTGAGGAGCAGGGAGAGAATCAAAGCGGAATTGAGAAGTGCGGGCATAACCGATTTACGCATGAGACATCCTCCGGTTCCGACCATGATATTCATTAGACGAACCTGGGGGAGCTCAAGTTTGCGCATGTGAGCAATATACACGTGACAGTTTCACACAGGATGCGCGTACGTGCGGGGATCCGCAAGCCGGGGCTGCATCGCCCGCTGGACCGACGGCGTGTCGCCGGCGCCGCCCATCTCGGCCACGAGCCGACGGATGAGCGCCTCGGCCTCGGCCCACGAGTGCACCCGGTAACAGTCATGGAAGTCGCGGTTGTAAGGGTAGTCCATGAGAATGCGGATCGCCGGGTGGTTTTGCAGGTTCTTGGGGGCGTCGTCGAACATGAAGTCGCCGCGGACCAGGTCTTTCCGGTAGGTGATGACGACGTTGCCGCGGGGCACCATCGGCAGGTGCTTGCGCACCCACGCGATCTTGTCGCCGGCCGCTTCCCTGGGGCTGGCGGTGACCACCACCAGCTCGCAGAGGCGGGCCAGGCGCTCCAGGGACTCGATACAGCCCTCGATGGGCTCCAGGTCGGCGAAGAAGCCGGGGCGGTTGAGGTAGTGGTAGATGCGCTTGCCGCACTCGGGCTTCACGAACCGGTCCCAGTTCCACGCGGTGATGTCTTCCAGCCGCAGGTTGTCGTTGTAGTCGCGGTTGTAGACTTCGAGCCACTTCTTGGCCAGGTTGCAGCAGATGCCGTCCAGGTCGAAGAGCAGGACCGGCTTCGCCACGGCGTCCGTCACCTCCACGTGCTAGTAGACAGTATTATGCCCGTTGGGAACCGGGCAGCAGCGAGGGCGGGCGCCGTCAGTTTCGAGCAAGGCATCCTGCGTGCGGGACCGCAGCAGGACCGGACTGAGGGCCGGGTCGGAAGGGCGGCACGGCGGCCCCCGGGAGGAGAATGGCAATCCACGTGGGGTGTGGGTCGCACAGACGGCGGGAACGCTATGAGGCAGCGACCCAGGCCCGGTGGGCTCGTTCCGGGGTTTGGTTATGTGACATAAGACTTGACAAACTATACCAGGATGCTAAACTTAGGATAACCAAAGTAACGTATATTACGGTCGTACTCAGTAGACGGATGAACTCTCCTGAATGTTGGTCTGTGCGAAAGGGGGAGAGCGTATGCGGGAGTTCCCGAAAGAGGTTGTTGCGATTACTGGCGCGGGCGGTATGGGCCTGGCCATCGCCCGGCGGCTAGGTCCCGGCCGGCGGGTCGTCATCGCCGATTACTCGGAGGAGGTGCTGACCCAGGCCGAGGCGCATCTGAAGGGCGAGGGACACGACGTCCACGCCGTGCGGACGGACGTGTCGGATCCCAAGTCCGTGCGCGCTCTGGCAGAGACGGTCGAACGGCTGGGCAAGTTCCGGTACCTGGTACACACGGCGGGCGTCTCGCCGGTGCAGGCGCCGCCTGAGCGCGTGGTGGCCGTCGACGTGGTCGGCACCGCCCTGGTGCTGGACGAGTTCTACCGGCTCGCCGGGCCCGGCACCGTGGCCGTCTGCATCGCCAGCATGGCCGGCGCCATGGCCCCCCTGCCGCCAGAGGTGGAATGGCAGCTCGCCACCACGCCCACGGCGCAGCTGGCCTCGCTGCCCGTCCTTGACCCGTCCCAGCTCGACCGGGGTGCGGCCTACAGCATCGCCAAGCGGGCGAACCAGCTGCGGGTGCAGTGGGCGTCGCTGGCGTGGGGCCGCAAGGGTGCGCGCGTGGTCTCGGTGAGCCCCGGCTTGATCTCCACGCCCATGGGCCAGCAGGAGCTGAGCGGGCCCTCGGGCGAGGCGATCCGGTCCATGATCGCCGCGTCGGGCACGGGGCGCGTTGGCACCCCGGACGACATCGCGGCCGTCGTCGAGTTCCTGGTGAGCCCCGCGGCGTCGTTCATCACGGGCACCGACCTGCTGGTGGACGGCGGCGCCGTCGCCGGGGTGCGGTATGCCCGGGCCGGGCAGGAACACCGGATGGTCGGCGACGACTAGCCACTCTGAACACAGCGGGACCCGCCCGTTCGGGGCGGGTCCTGTCGCGTTCAGCACGTGCTCCCCCGCCGGGCGAGCCGCAGCCGCCGCCGCTCCTCGGCCTCCGCGAAGGCCTGCCGTTCCTCCTCGGTCTCGAGCAGAAGCGGCGGCACGGGTGCAGGCTTGCCGGTCTCGGGGTCCAGCGCCACGAAGCAGGCGAAGGCGGTGGTGGTGTGGCGCCGCTCGCCCACCGTGGGCGACTCGCAGTAGACGTCCACCTGTACTTCGAGGGACGTCCGGCCGGTCCACGTCACCCGGGCCTTCAGGATGCAGACCTCCCCGATGTGCACAGGGGTGAGGAAGTCCACCGAGTCGAAGCAGGCGGTTACGCAGGGGCGTCCGGCATGCCGCATCGCCGCGATGCCCGCCGCCACGTCCATCAGGTGCAGCAGCCGCCCGCCCAGCATGTTGCCCATCGGATTGGCGTCGTTGGGCATCACCAGCTCGGTCATCTCGCAGGCCGACAGGCGGGAGGGCTTGGGCTGCAGGGAAGGGTTCACCTGGTACATCGGGCCGATCTCTCCTCGCTTGCGCTTCATCATCCCGTAGTGTGCGGCAATCGCCGCGGCCGGCTGCGCGGTGGCGCCACGCACGGCGTCCGGCGCCCGTCCGGCGCGGCTGCTCAAACGGTGCCGCGGTCAGTGATGATTAGCCGCCCGCCGGTCGGATTCCTTCCAGCATTGGACCATGCGTGTCTAGAATTTCAGACGGATTCCTGCGGTCGCGGCGGGCCACTCCCTTGCGGCCCAGGTGATAACTGGGATACAGTAGTTACGGATATGGCAACTCGCACCTGCCGCCGGCGGGCGCACTGGAGAGGGGTGGTTCGTTGTGGCTGAGTTGATGCGGGCTTTGCGGAAACTGGAGGCCGGCCCTGGCGCAGCACTGCAGCAGGTTCCGATCCCCACCGTCGGGCCCCGGGACGTGCTCGTGAGGGTGCGGGCCGCCTCGATCTGCGGCACGGACTACCACATCTACTCCTGGGACCCCTGGGCTGCGGGGAGGGTGAAGCCCCCGCTGACGATCGGGCATGAACTGGCCGGCGAGGTGGTGGCCGTCGGCCGCGAGGTGACGGCCTGCAAGGTGGGCGACTACGTGTCGGCGGAGAGCCACATCGTCTGCAACCAGTGCCCCCGCTGCCGGGTAGGGGAGTACCACCTCTGCGAGCACACCCGGATCCTGGGCGTGGACACCGACGGCGTCTTCGCCGAGTATGTGGCTATCCCGGAGCAGAACGTCTGGGTCAACGACAAGGACATCCCGTTCGAACTCCAGTCCATCCAGGAGCCGCTGGGCAACGCCGTCCACACCGCCCTGAGCGGCGACCTCACCGCCCGGTCGGTGCTCGTCACCGGCTGCGGCCCCATCGGCATCATGTCCGTGCCCGTGGCGAAGATGGCCGGGGCCGAGATCGTGATCGCCATGGACGTGAACGAGTACCGGCTGGAGCTCGCGGGCCGGCTCGGCGCCGACCTGCTGATCAACCCCATGCGGGAGGACCCGGTGGAAGTGGTCCGGGGGGCGACCCGGGGCTACGGCGCGGACGTGGTGCTGGAGATGTCCGGCAATCCCTCGGCCATCCGGCAGGCCCTGAAGGCGGCCCGCAACGGCGCCCGCATCTCGCTCCTGGGCCTTCCCGGCCGGCCGCTGGAGCTGGACCTGGCGGCGGACGTGATCATGCGCGGCCTGGTGCTGCAGGGCATTACGGGGCGCCGGATGTGGCAGACCTGGTACCAGGTGCGCTCGCTCTACCGGGCCGGGCTGGCGGAGCGGCTGCGCCCGCTCATCACGCACCGGCTGCCGCTGGAACAGGTGGATACCGCCATGGAGCTGATGGGTTCGGGCCGGAGCGGCAAGATCGTGCTCGTGCCCGACCTGAAGGCGTGATACCCGCACAGGAGGTGGATCCGCATGGCGCTGACCGATTTCCTCGTCGAGGAGCTGAACAGCCTCAAGCAGGCCGGGCTCTACCGCCCCCTGAAGGAGCTGCAGTCGCCCCAGCGGCCCCGGTCGGTCATCGACGGGCGGGAGGTCATCAACCTCTCCAGCAACAACTACCTGGGCCTGGCGGACGACCCGCGCCTCAAGGAGGCGATGATCGCCGCGACCGAGAAGTACGGCGCCGGGTCGGGCGCGGTGCGCACGATCATCGGCACCATGACGATTCACAATCAGCTGGAGCGGAAGCTGGCGGAGTTCAAGCACACCGAGGCCGCCGTGGTCTTCCAGTCGGGCTTTACCTGTAACTCCGGCGTGATCCCGGTGCTGGTGGGCGAGGGCGACGCCGTGATCTCGGACGAACTGAACCACGCCTCCATCATCGACGGCTGCCGGCTGTCGAAGGCGAAGATCCTGCGGTACAGGCACGCCGACATGGACGACCTGGCGCGGGTGCTGAAGGAGAGCGACGGCCAGTACCGGCGGCGGCTGATCATCACCGACGGCGTCTTCTCGATGGACGGCGACATCGCCCCGCTGCCCGCCATCGTGGAGCTGGCCGAGAAGCACGGCTGCATGACCTACGTCGACGACGCCCACGGCTCCGGCGTGCTGGGGCAGAACGGCCGGGGCACGGTGCACCACTACGGTCTCAGCGACCGGGTGACCGTGCAGGTAGGCACGCTGTCGAAAGCCGTGGGCGTGCTGGGCGGCTACGTGGCCGGCCCGCGGGCGCTGATCGAGCTGCTCTGGCACAAGGGCCGTCCGTTCCTGTTCTCGACCTCCCATCCCCCGGGAGTGGCGGCGGCCTGCCTCAAGGCCATCGAGATCATGGAGCAGGAGCCGGAGCGGATCGAGCGGCTGTGGGAGAACACGCGCTACTTCAAGCAGGGGCTGATCGATCTCGGCTTCGACACCGGCCATTCCCAGACCCCGATCACGCCCGTGATCGTGGGCGACGAGGTGAAGGCCATGCGCTTCTCCGACCGGCTCCTCGAAGAGGGCGTCTTCGCGCAGGGCATTGCCTATCCGACCGTGCCGCGGGGCAGGGCGCGGGTCCGCACCATCGTCACCGCGGCGCACACCCGGGCCGACCTGGACGAGGCCCTGGCCGCCTTCGCCAAGGTGGGCCGGGAACTGGGGCTCATCCCGTGACTGCAAATCCGTTCGGGCCCGAGCTGCGCTGAGCCGGGCCCGGCTTGGAGGTGGGTCGTGAACTACGCAGCATACGTCAACACGGTATCGCAGCAACTGGCCGGGCTGGGCTTCGCCCCAGCCCCGGTGCCCGCGGACCTGGAGCCGCGGCTCTCCCTGGCGGTCTCCCGGAAGGAGCCGTGGGGCCTGCTCCTCCTGGCCCTTCCGTCTGGCCTGAACCTGGAGGCGCAGGAGGAGCGGGAGGCGCTGGTGCGGGACTGCGCCGCCTGGGTGCGGGACCGCCGGGGGGAGGAGTCGTGGCAACTGATCTTGCTCTTTCCCTTCGACCGTCCGGTCACGGAGGAGGAGGCGGCCGCCGTCGCCTCCCTGCGGGAGCAGGATCCGGAGGGCAGGTGGGGGGTGCTCCCCTGGAGCGCCGACCTGGACGTGGGGCTGCTGGACCAGCACAAGGGCTTTCCCCCGGTTGACCCCGAGATTGCGCGCATCCTCACCGAGGTGCCCGAGCCGCCGGCCGCCCCGGCGGCGCAGTGGGCGCGGGGGCAGGGGCCCGTGCAGGTGCGCCGGTGGATCGCTCCCCACGACTTTCCCGCCACACGGGTCATCCTGGCGCTGACCATCGCGTACTACCTCTGGACCGTACTGCAGGGCGGCGGCCTGCCGGCGCTGGTCGACGGCCCCGACGCGCAGGCCCTGGTGCTGTGGGGTGCGAACTTCAGCGTGCTCACCCTGCTCGAGCGCACCCAGCAGTGGCGGCTGCTCAGCCACCTTTTCCTCCATGGCAACGCCATGCACCTGGCCTTCAACATGTGGGCCCTGTGGCAGGTGGGCCGCTACATCGAGGCGGTCTACGGTTCCGGGCGCATGCTCTTCATTTATATGGTGGCCGGCGTTGCAGGCGGCGCGGCGTCCGCCGCCCTGAGGCCCTCGTGGGTGCTCAGCGTGGGCGCCTCCGGGGCCATCCTGGGGCTGATGGGGGCCCTGGTCTACTTCGCCACCACGGTCCGGCACCGGCGGGTCGACTGGTACGGCATCCTGATGCCGGTGGCGATCAACCTGCTGTTCGGCCTCGTCTATGCCCGGGTGGACAACTACGCCCACTTCGGCGGTTTTCTGGGCGGCCTTGCCGCGGCGTTCGTGGCCGGCGTGCCCGGGGAGCGGGGCGGCTGGCGCCGCATCGCCATGCCGGCCGTCCTCGTGCTGGCGTTGCTGCTGGTGGCGGGCGTCATCCCGCTGCGGCACATCAGCCTGCTCTTCCCGTAGGCCCCGCCCGGCACCGCGGCGCCCCTTGCGCGCCGGTGCGATATTCTGGTACGATAATGCAGGTTTTGGATGCGGAGGAGGTTAGCGCCTGATGCGGATCCTGGTCATCCACGGGCCGAACCTGAACCTTCTGGGCACGCGTGAGCCCGAGGTCTACGGTTCCGTCACCCTGGCGGAAATCGACGGCGCCCTCCGCAGCCTGGGGGCGGAGCTGGGGGCCGAGGTGGACGCCTTCCAGTCCAACCACGAGGGGGCGATCATCGACGCCATCCACGCCGCCCGCGGCCGCTACGACGGCATCCTGATCAACCCAGGCGCCTTCACCCACTACTCCCTGGCCATCCGCGACGCTGTCGCCGCGGTGGGCCTGCCTGTGGTGGAGGTGCACCTCTCCAACATCTACAAACGTGAGCCGTTCCGGCACCGGTCTGTCATCGCCCCGGTGGCGGCCGGCACCATCGCCGGCTTCGGGGCGGATTCGTACCGGCTCGGTCTCCGGGCTCTGGTGAACCTGCTCCAGGCCGGACGCAGCTAGGGGGGATCGATGATGGCGGAGGACCGAATCGCCCGCCTCAGGGCAGCGCTGGCCGAGCGCGGCCTCGACGGGCTGGTGGTTGTCAAGCCCGAGAACCGGGCGTATCTCAGCGGCTTCACCGGCAGCGCCGGCGTGCTCCTGATCACCCCTGAGCGGGCGGTGCTGATCACCGACTTCCGCTACACGGAGCAGGCGGCGGCACAGGCGCCTGCCTTTCAGGTGATGAAGCCCGAGTCCACCGACGAGGCCCTGATCGCCCGGCTGGTGGACGAGTTCGGGCTGAAGCGCATCGGCTACGAGGGCGACCACCTGACGGTGGACCAGTTCCAGACTTACAGGCAGGCGGTTTCCGGCTGCGAGTGGGTCTCGGTCACCGGACTGGTGGAGACGCTCCGCATGGTGAAGGATCAGACGGAGATTGCCCGGATGAGGCGGGCGGCGGAGATTGCCGACGAGACCTTCGCCCAGATCCTGCCGCTGGTGAAGCCTGGTGCGGTGGAGCGCGACCTGGCGGCCGAGCTGGAGTATCGCATGAAGAAACTGGGCGCGGAAGGCGTGGCCTTCGAGACCATCGTGGTCTCGGGCGTGCGCTCGTCGCTGCCCCACGGGCGGCCCAGCGACAAGGCCATCGCCGCCGGCGACCTGGTCACCTTCGATTTCGGCGCCCTCTACGAAGGCTACTGCTCAGACATGACTCGCACGGTCGTCGTGGGGGAACCTACGGACAAGCAGCGGGAGATCTACAGCATTGTCCTGGAGGCGCAGAAGCGGGGCGTTGCGGCCTGCCGGCCGGGCATCACCGGCAAGGAACTGGACGACGTCTGCCGCAGCTACATCAAGGAGCGCGGCTACGGCGAGTACTTCGGCCACGGCACCGGCCACGGCGTGGGACGGTTTATCCACGAGGGGCCGCGGGTGAGCCAGCGGGGCGGCGATGTGGTGCTGCAGCCGGGAATGGTCGTCACCATCGAGCCGGGCATCTACCTGCCGGGCTGGGGCGGCGTGCGGATTGAGGACATGCTGCTGGTTACCGAGTCGGGGGCGGAGGTCTTGACACGCACGCCCAAGGAACTTCTGATTCTGTAAGGCTGTTCGGTATTCGCTCCCTCGGCAGGGGCGTGAAAGAGATTCTGGCGCAAACCGTTAAGCGGAGGGGACAGACCAGTGATTTCCGTTAACGATCTCCGGAACGGCGTGACCATTGAGATGGACGGCACGGTCTATCAGGTGATCGAGTTCCTGCATGTGAAGCCCGGCAAGGGGGCGGCCTTCGTGCGCACGAAGTTGAAGAACGTGCTGACGGGCGGCGTGATCGAGACCACCTTCCGCGCCGGCGAGAAGGTGCCCCTGGCCAACGTGGAGCGGCGGGAGTACCAGTACCTCTACGAGAACCAGGGCTCGTACGTCTTCATGAACACGGAGACCTACGAGCAGGTCGAACTCACCCGCGACCAGGTGGGCAACGCGCCGAACTTCCTGCTGGAGAACATGCTGGTGCAGATCGTCACCTGGAACGGCCGGATCATCGGCGTTGATCTGCCCAACACCGTCGAGCTGAAGGTCGTGGAGACGGAGCCCGGGTTCAAGGGCGACACCGCTACCGGTACCTACAAGCCGGCCAAGCTGGAGACGGGCTACGTGGTGCAGGTGCCGCTCTTCGTCAACGTGGGCGACGTGCTGAAGATCGACACCCGCACGGGCGAGTACCTGTCGCGGGCGTAAGAGCGAGTGTTCGACGGAACGCAAGGCGAGCGCGAGTGTGCGTTCGCCTTGTTGTGTTTTCCGGTCAACCGGGGCAGACTACTGCGGGAGACCATGCTTGCGGAAGGAGGAGCACAGGATGAACGACCTTCGTTCCCGAGTGGCCTACCTGCAGGGTCTCGCGGAGGGGCTGGATCTGGACGTCGGCAGCGCGGAGGGCCGGGTCCTGAGCGGCATCCTCGAGGTGCTCGACGAGTTCGCGGCGGAGCTGGGCGAACTCGCCGAGTTTCACGGCCAGCTGGCCGATTATGTCGACGAGATGGACGACGACCTGTCGGCCGTGGAGGCCGAGGTCTACAACGACCAGGAGGTCATCTTCGTCCCCGAGGCGGCGCTGGTGGAGGATGAGGACGGTGTGTCCATGATCCGGTGCCCCGAGTGCGGTGAGACGGTGGGCGCAAGCGCCGGGCAGATGGCATCCGATGAACTGGAGGTGACGTGCCCGGTCTGCGGCTGCCGGATGGAGGCCGACGAGGACGACTAGAAGAAGACAGCGGGCGCGGCTCTCGAGGCGGGCGTACAGCCTGCCTCGTTCTGTTATCTTCCCCCGCGCGGGTTCTCATAACGCGGGACAGGCTGGCATAGCATTCCTCAGCAGAAAGGGGGGAGGAGCGATGGTGCCGGGGGCGCTGGAACGGGAGATCCTGCCCCTCATGGCCCCCCGCCTGGCGGAGCTCGTGCGGCGGGCGGTGCCGGCGCTGCCCGGGCCGCTGGAAGAGATTCGGGTGCGGGCCGAGCGGCCGATTCAGTTGGTCTACCTGGGGGGCGATGCCTTCATCGCACCCGGCGGGCACCTGACCGCCGACCCTGCCCGGGCAGAGCGGGCCACGCAGGACGACCTGTTCCGCACCTTCCAGCTGATGGCCAGGGGCTCCGTCTACGCCTGGGAGGAGGAGGTGCGCAGCGGCTTCCTCACGCTCGAGGGGGGCCACCGGGTGGGGCTCTGCGGCCGGGCCGTGACGGAGGGCGGACGCATCCGGACCCTGAAGCAGGTGGCCAGCCTGAACATCCGCGTCGCCCGGGAGGTGCCCGGGGCGGCGGACCCGCTTCTGCCGCATCTGGTGCGAGGCGGGCGCTTCCTCTCCACCCTCCTGATCTCGCCGCCCCAGGCGGGCAAGACCACCATGCTGCGCGACCTGGTGCGGCAGCTCTCCACCGGCGTCCCCCGCCTGGGCCTGCCGGGGCTGAAGGTCGGCCTGGTGGACGAGCGTTCCGAGGTGGCCGGCTGCCGGGGCGGGGTGCCCCAGCGGGACGTGGGGCCACGCACGGACGTGCTGGACGGGTGCCCGAAGGCGGAGGGGCTGATGCTCCTCATCCGGTCGCTGTCGCCGCAGGTGGTGGCGGCGGACGAGGTGGGGCGGCCCGAGGACGCGGAGGCTCTGATGGAGGCGCTGCACGCCGGCGTGGCCGTGCTGGTGACGGCCCACGGTTCGGGGCTGGCCGACCTCCGCAAGCGGCCCGCCGTGGCCGGTCTGCTCAAGTCCGGGGCCTTCGAGCGGGCGGTGCTGCTCAGCCGCCGACGCGGCCCCGGCACGGTGGAAGCGGTGCTCGACCTGGCGCGGGAGGGAGTGGCATGACGCTGAAGCTGATCGGCGCCCTGCTCACGCTGCTGGTGCCCAGCTGGATCGGCTTCCGCATCGCCGCCCGGTACGGGCGGCGCCCCGTGGAACTGCGGGCCTTCCAGAACGGGCTGGCGGTGCTGGCCACCGAGGTGGAGTACGGCGCCACGCCCATGCCGGACGCCCTGCTGAGCGCCGCCAGGGCGGCGGGCGGGATCGCCGGCGCCATCCTGGCCGACGCCGCCTACCGGCTCCTGGAAGGGGGCGGCATCACGCCGGGGGAGGCGCTGCGGGCGGCCCTGGAGCAGCACCGGGAGGCTACGTGCCTCACGCCGGCCGACCTGGAGATCCTCACCGCCCTCACGCCGGTGCTGGGCGCCTCCGACCGGCGTGACCAGGTGCGCCACCTGCGCCTGGCCCTGGAGCGGCTGGTGGGCGCCGAGGCGGAGGCAGCCGAGGAGCGGCGCCGGTACGAACCGATGTACCGTTACGTGGGGGTTCTCTCAGGCCTGGCCCTGGTGCTGATACTGATCTAGGCGGAGGGTGAGCCCAGTGGATGTGCAGCTGCTGTTCCGCATCGCCGGGGTGGGCATCATCGTGGCGGTGCTGGCCACCGTGCTGAAGCAGGCCGGAAAGGATGAGCAGGGCCAGATGGTGACGCTGGTGGGGGTCCTGGTGGTTCTGATGATGGTGGTCTCGCTGCTGGGCAAGTTCTTCAACCTGGTGAAGGCGACGTTCGGCATGTACTGAGCGCCGGTCCGTCCGGTCCTCACCGCACGGGAGGAACGACCTGTGGAGATCGTGCAGATCGTGGGACTCGGCCTGCTGGCCGGGATGCTGATCAGCCTGCTCAGGCAGCACAAGCCGGAACTCGCGATGCAGCTCTCCATCGCGGCGGGCGTGATGCTCTTCATGCTGATGGTGGCCCGCGTGCTCCGGGTGGTGGAGGTGCTGCAGACGCTGGCGAGCCGGGCCTCGCTGGAACAGGCGCACATGGACACGGTGCTCAAGATCATCGGCATCGCCTACGTGGCGGACTTCGGGGCCCAGGTGCTCACCGACGCCGGCGAGCGGGCAGTGGCCACCAAGGTGGAGATGGCGGGCAAGATCATCATCATGCTGATGGCCGTGCCGATCGTCCTCGCCGTGCTCGACTCGATCCTGAAACTGCTGGGTTAGAGGTGGGGGCCTTGAAGCGAGTACGCTGGTGGCTGGCCGCGCTGCTCCTTCTCTGGGCGGTGGGCCTGCCGCCCCCGGTGAGGGCCGGCGACGCGGCGGGAAGCGCCGCCCCGGGCGCCGAGGCGCTGCTGCTGGAGCAGGCCGCGGCCCTCGATACCAGCGCCATCGAGCGCTTCCTGGAAGAGGTGAACCGCACTTGGGAGGGCTACGGACCGCAGATCACCCTGAATGACTTCCTGCGGTTCTACCAGGGCGATGAGCCGGCGGCCTTCTCCCTGCGCAGCATCTTGCACGGCCTCCTGCGCTACTTCGTGCGGGAGCTTCTGGCCAACGCCGACCTGCTGCTCAAACTGGTCGTGCTGGCCATCGTCGCGGCCGTCCTGGGGCAGCTGCAGACCGCCTTCAACGCGGACGCCGCCGGCAACGCAGCCTACTGGGTGATCTACCTGCTGCTGGTGGGGCTCGCCGTCACGGGCTTCGGGCTGGCGGTGGCCACCGCCCGGCAGGTGATGGAGAGCCTGAACAGTTTCATGCTGGCGATCCTGCCCACCCTGCTCGCAGTGCTGATCGCCCTCGGCGGGGCGGCGACCGCCGCCATCTTCCAGCCGCTGATGGTGACGGTGCTCAACCTCACCAGCAGCGTCATGGTGACGGTGGTCTTCCCCCTGGCCTTCCTGGCGGCGGTGGTGGAGATCGTTTCGGGCCTTCACGAGAAGTACAAGCTCTCCAATCTGGCCGGCCTCCTGCGCCAGGTTGCGATGGTGACGCTGGGGTTCACCGCGACCATCTTCCTGGGCACCGTGGCGGTGAAGGGGGCGGCCGGAGCCGTGGCGGACGGCCTGGCCGTGAAGACGGCCAAGTTTGTCACCAGTTCCTTCGTGCCGGTGATCGGCAAGACGCTCTCCGATGCCACCGACCTGATCGTCGGGTCGTCGCTCCTCCTCAAGAACGCCCTGGGCATGCTGGGAGCGGCGGCGATCTTCTTCATCGTCGCCTTCCCGCTGCTGAAGATCCTCAGCGTCGCCTGGGTCTACCAGGTGGCCGCCGCCCTGGTGGAGCCGGTCGGCGCGGGGGACGTCGCCCGGATGCTGACGACCATGGCCCGCTCGCTCCACCTGGTCTTCGCCTCCGTCGCCATGGTGGCCCTGATGTTCTTCATCCTGATCGTCGTCGTCGTGGGTGCAGCCAACGTGACGGTGATGGTGAGGTGAGCACATGGCAGCGGTGACCGAGTGGGTGCGGACCCTGGTGGTGCTGGTCGTCCTGGCCTCGCTGCTGGAGCTGCTCCTGCCCATGGGCTCCATGAAGCGGTTCGTCCGGCTGACGATGGGGCTTCTGATCCTCCTGGGCGTGGCGCGGCCGGTGGTGGGTCTTCTGGGCGGGGAGGTGGCCTTCGACCCCGACCTGCTGCGGGACTCCGCGGCCGGCCTGCCCAGCATGAACGAGATCATGGCGGAGGCCCATCGGTTCCAGGAGCGGAGCCGGGCCTTGCTGGCGGCGGAGGTGGAGGAGCGGCTCAGGCGGCAGGCCGAGTCGGCGGCCCGGGCGGTGGACGGCGTGGCCGAGGCCCAGGTCGCCCTCGAGATGGGAGGAGGGCCCGCCCTGGAGTCGCTGCGGGTGGAGCGGGCCACGGTGGTGGTGCTCCTGGGGTCGCGCTTCGGACAGGTGCGGCCGGTGGAGCCCGTGCGGATCGGCAGGGCGGACGACGTGGCCGGCGGGGGTGCCGACCGGGCCCGCACCCGCCTGCCGCTGCCGGCGGAGGCGCCCCTGGCGGAGGCGGTGCGCCTGCAGGTGGCGGAGCAGCTGGGGATCGCGGACCCACAGAACGTGACGGTGCTGATTGAGGGCAGGGAGCGTTCGGGGAGGTAGTGGCATGGCGGAGCAGAGGAAACCGCCCGAGCGCGGGACGGACGGGCCGCTCCGTTGGCTCGGGCTGGGGCTCACCAAGGAGCAGGCGCGGGTGGTGCCGCTGGTGGCAGTGCTCCTGTTCATCGGCATCCTGATGATGCAATCGGGAGAGCTCTTCGGGGTGGACAGCGGGACGACCCCGGCAGACCCGAGCCCCGGCGCCACACTGGTGAGCGCGGTGGAGGAGGACGAGCTTACCCGGCTGGAGCGGCAAAAAGCGGCCGAGTTGGAGCGCATGCTCGCGCAGATCGAGGGCGCCGGCCGGGTGCGGGTGATGGTTACCCTGGCCGCCGGGCCGACCATTGAGGTGGTGAAGAACACCACCATAGACCAGCAGACCACTACGGAGGAGGCGGCCGACAGCTCCACCCGGCGGACGGAGTCGACCAACACCCGGGAGGACCACCTCTTCGCCCGGAGCGGTTCCGCGGAGCAGCCGGTGGTGGCCCGGACCAGCGCGCCGGAGATCGCCGGCGTGCTGATCGTGGCCGAGGGGGCCCGTGACGTACGCATCAGGGCGCGCCTCATGGACGCGGCGATGGTGGCCCTGAACATTCCCGCCAACCGCATCGAGGTGGTGCCGGCGAATGGGGGGTAGCGCGGTGTTCGTGGTGAAGCGGGGGTCAGACCTGCTCCGTTTCGGGCTCTTCCTGCTGGTGGTGGCGTCGCTGGTGTGGTATGTGGTGGGCCGCTTCGGGGAGTGGCGGGCGGCGTCGGGCCCTGCGCCCGAGCCCCGGCAGAGCCCCCTGCTGACGGACGGCGGCCCTTCCGACGCCGGTCAGGAGGGCGGGGCGGAGGGCCCGGCGTGGCGTTCCACCGGGGAGGGGCCGTCGGCCGCTGAAGGCCTGGCGGGCGCCTCGCCTGCCGCGGCCCTGGGCATGGAAGGGCGCGACTACTTCGCCGAGTTCCGGATCGAGCGGGAGCGGATCCGGGGCGCCCTGGGCGACCGGCTGAAAGAGGTGATGAACAGCGGGGGCGCCACGGAGGAGGTCAAGGCGTCGGCAGCCGCACAGTACCTGGAACTGGGGCAGCGGGCCGCCCTGGAGAGCCAGGCCGAGGCCATGGTGAAGGCCCGGGGCTTCAGCGACGCCATCGTGCACCTTTCCGAGGGCTCCGCCCAGGTGGTGGTGAAGGCGCCGCAGCTCTCGCAGCAGCAGGTCGCCCAGGTGATCGACACGGTGAGCCGCATCACCGGGGTGAAGGCGACGGCCATCACCGTGACGGCCAGGGAACGCTGAGCGGAGCGAGTGCGTGGGGGGCGTGGAAGACCCCCCACGACACGTTTTCTCCGGGTGGCGGCCTTGTGCAGGGTGCCGGGCAGTGATGGCGGAGAAAATGAGAGGGATTCGAAAGGTGTTAGCGTAAGGAATGGAAAGGTGGTCGGAACCGGTTCGTACCGCGTCCGGCGTCCCGGCGGGCGTTCGGGGCGATCTGCCCGGGGCGGTCCGATCACCGGACGGAGGTGGAGGATGAGCGCACACTTGATGCAGGAGTTGATCCGCCGTCTTCAGCAGGAACCCGCTGTCGAAGCCCTTTGGGCAGCGGGGGAGTCTGCGCAACCGGGAGCGGCTGCCCGGGTGGTGCTGCACGTGGCCGGCGAGGCCGGCGCTCTCGCCCGCGTCGGGGCGTGGGCCCGGGAGTGGGAAGGCTGCGTCTACAGCGGCCCGGAGGCCGGGGGCTGGTGCCTGATCACGGCCGACGGGTCGGAGTGGCTGCTTTGGCTGCATCCCCCCGGCGAGGCGCCGTCCGGCGCCGGGCTCACGGCCCTGTTCGACCGGCGGGTATCATCCATGGGTCCGGCGTCGGCCGACGGAGACCAGGAGCCAGCGAGCCGCCCGGCTGCCGACGGGTACGGAGCGGCGGCAGAAGGTTCCGGCGGGACCGCCGTCGGCCGCGGGGTCCCAGTCGACCTCTCCGCCCTGATCGGCGACTTCTGGCGCGACCTGTTCCGGGCGGCGCGCGCCATCCGGCGGGAGCAGACGCTCACCGCCCACCGCTGGCTCTTCGCCTGCGGCGGGCGGTTGCTCGACGTCTACCGCCTCGCCCTGGCGCCGGGGACCGCCGGCACGGGCTGGGAGGGCGCTGACGATGTGCCGGGGCTGCCCGCCGCACTGGAGCGGGTACGTCCCGCGCTCGCTGCTCCTCTCGACTTGCGGGCGCAGCGCAGCGCCGCCCGCCGGTTGGCGGAGGCGTTCGAGGGGCTCGTTCTGCCCCTCTGCGAGCGGCTGGGACTGGCCTACCCGATGGCGCTGCGCAGCCTGGCGTTTCAGGAGCTGGACGCGGGCTACTTGCCGGTGGGCGAGGGCGGCGGCAGCGGCACGAAGGTGTAACCTTCTTCCTTGAGCCGGCGGATCAGGTCGCGCAGCACGTCGAGGGTCTGCGGCCTCTCGTGGATGAGGATGATGGCGCCGGGGCGCACCTGTTCCATCACATTGGCCACGATCTGCTGCGGGTTGTCCGCCAGGGCCCAGTCGCGGGAATCCACATTCCAGAGCACGGTCGTCATGCCGTGCGCCGCGGCGGTGGAGAGCACGAAGGGGTTATGCTCGCCGTAGGGCGGCCGGAAGTACAGGACGGGAGCGCCGGCGGCTGCCGCGAGGGCGGCCTGCGACTGCAGGATCTCGTCGGCGGCGACGGCGGGTGAGAGCCGGGGCAGCCGGGGATGGGACACGGAATGGGTTCCCAGCTGGTGGCCCCGGGCCACGACCTCTGCCGCCAGGCTCACGTTCCTGTTGCCGGTCAGCCAGAAGAAGACGGCCGGGACTTCCTCCTCTTCCAGGAGTGCGAGGAAGTCGCGCGTCAGCCCGGAGGGGCCGTCGTCGATGGTGAGCACAATCTCGCGGCCGGTGAAGGGGATCGAGTAGACGGGCTCCCCGAGGGGCAGCCCCGGTACCAGTGCAGCCGGCCCGGGGTCGGGCGCAGGCTCCTCTCCGAGGGGCGCGGTCCCTGCGGGTAGCGTTGCGTCGGGAGCCCCGACCTCAGGGTCCGGCCGGGTGGCCGCGTCGGGCGGCGCGGGCTCTGGCTCGCCTCCGCCGGCGGGCGGTGCCGCCTCTTCCCCGTCGCTTCCGTCCGGCCCGTCGGGTACGGGGAGCGCGGCACCGCCAGGGACCTGCGCCGCGGTTCCGCCGGGCACTTGTGCGGCGACCTCCCCGGCGGCCTCCTGCCGGTGCGCCGGTGGCACCCGGGCGTCTGCCGCGGCGATGAGCTGAACCGAACCGGCATGGGCCAGGAGCGTGAGCACGAGCACCGCCTTGGCTAGATGGAAGAACACGGAGCCCATGTGTCTCCACCTCTTCTGCCTGTGGATCCTCTCCACGGAGTTTAACGCACGAAGAGGCGGAAAAGTTGCGCAGCAAACGAGCCGGTTTGCTCAGCAGGCGCGCAAGTAGGGGCGGCAGCCTTCCAGGCCGCCGCCGGCGCTGCTGGCATGACAAACCCTGGCAAACTGTGTTAAGATGGGCATGCAGACGGCCATGGGCTCCCACCGCTGTATCCCGGCGGCAAGATCCTGGAATACTACATAACGTGCGGCGGAGGCGAGGTGCGGATGTCGGTGGACAGGGAACCCAGAGAGGGCGGGGAACCGCAGGTCGAGTCCTCGATTCGCATCGCTGATGATGTGGTGGGCACCATTGCCGGCATCGCCGCGATGGAGGTAGACGGGGTTGCGGGCATGAGCGGCGGCTTCGCAGCGGAAGTCGGCGAGCGCATGACCGGCAAGAAGAACCTCTCCAAGGGCGTCAAGGTCCAGGTGGGGGAGAAGGAGGTCGCCATCGACCTCTACATCATTGTCGAGTTCGGCGTGCGCATCCCGGAGGTCGCCACCCGGGTGCAGGAAGCCGTGAAGCGTGCCGTGGAGTCCATGACCGGCCTGGAGTGCGTCGAGGTCAACATCCACGTCCAGGGAGTTTCGTTCAACGAGCCTGAGGACGACTATCGTGTACGCTAAGGGGTGCTTGCCACGTGGGAATCATCGACCGTATTGTACTTTCGATTTATACGTTCTCGCTGGCGATCATCTCGGGCCTGATGATTCTGGTGGCCATCGCCCCCGAGTGGCTCCAGGTGCACATCTGGCTGCAGGATGCGCTGCTGACCGGGCGCGGGCGCGTGATCATCGGCCTGGTGGGCGGCGCATTTTTCGCCGTGTCCGTGCGGCTGATCCTGTTCGCCTTCACGCGGCAGGGCGGTGGACAACCCGTCATCTACGAATCCGCAATGGGCGAGGTCCACATCTCCCTGGGCGCGGTGGAGTCGCTGGTGAAGAAGACCGCCCGCTCCGTGAAGGGCGTGCGCGACATGAAGGCGGTCATCACCCACGCGCCCGACGGCCTCCACGCGCACCTGACGGGTACCGTCTCCCCGGACGTCTCCATCCCGGAGGTGTCGGAGGAGATCCAGTCCCAGGTGCGGCAGTACGTGAAGCGGGTCGTCGGCGTGGACATGGCGGAGGTGCGCATCGAGATCGAGAACATCGCGACAGACGGCCGCACGCGCCGCCTGGACTGATTGGGGGGCCATTCGGTGAACTGGGAATGGCTCAGGGAGGTCGCAGGTGAGCACCGCTACAAGATCATCGGCGGGCTGGGCGGGTTTGTTTTCGCCCTGCTGGTGGTCCGCTTCGGCTGGTGGGCACTGTTTATTCTCTTCTGCACTGGGATAGGGTACTGGATAGGCAAGCGGCTCGACGAAGGGCCGGAGTCGCTGGTGCAGATTCTCGAGCGCCTGCTGCCGCCCGGTGGGCGTTGAAGCGCGGGAGGAGTCGGAACGTGAGCAGAAGAAAAGCCAGGGAACTCGCCCTGCAGGCGCTGTTTCAGATAGACGTGGCGGGCACCGACCCGGAGACGGCCGTCTTTCAGGCCCTTACCCGCGAGGTGGAGCCCGAGTGGTCGCCCGGCCGGCTGGACGAGGATGACAAGGAGTTCGCCCGCCGCCTCGTGACGGGTGCGTGGCAACGGCGGGAGGAGAGCGATCAGCTGATCGCCCGGTACGCCCGGGACTGGTCTGTGGGCCGCCTCGCCGCGGTAGACCGGGCCATCCTCCGGATGGCCGTCTACGAGATCATTCACAGCCCCGACGTGCCGGACAGCGTGGCGGTGGCGGAGGCGGTGGAGCTGGCCAAGGCCTTCTCCACGGCCGATTCGTCGCGGTTCATCAACGGAATTCTGGGGTCTGTCATTCGCGAGGTAAAGGGTGCTGCCGGTGCGGAAGAAGCTCTATCTCGGGATTGACACGAGCTACTACACTTGCTCGCTGGCGCTTGTGGATGATGCCGGGCGGCTGCTGGAGGACCAGCGCCGCCCGCTCGCCGTGGCAAGGGGAAAGCGGGGCGTGGCTCCCCAGGAGGCGGTCTGGGCCCACCTGAACGCCCTGCCGGAGCTGGCCGAGCCGCTGCTCAGGACCCACGGGCCCGACGTGGTGGCCGTGGCCGCGTCGGTGAAGCCCCGGCCCGTGGAGGGCTCATACCTGCCGCCCTTCCGGGTGGGCGAGGGTTTCGGGCGCGCCCTGGCGGCCGCGCTGGGCGTGCCTTTTTACCCCACCACGCACCAGGAGATGCACATCCAGGCCGGGCTCTGGTCCGCCGACAACCCGCCAGAGGGCGGCGAGTTCCTGGCCATCCACCTCTCCGGGGGCACCACCGAACTGGTGCGGGTCACCCGCCGGCCGGGCGGTTTTGCGGAGACGCTCCTGGGCGGCACCCAGGACCTGCACGCCGGCCAGTTCGTGGACCGGGTCGGGGTGGCCCTGGGCCTGCCCTTCCCCGCCGGCCCGCACCTGGAGAAGCTGGCCCGGGCGGGCACGCCGGGGCGGGTGACGCTGCCGTCGTCCGTCCGCGGCTACAACCTCTCGTTTTCAGGGCCCGAGAGCGCCGCACAGCGGCTGGTGGGTCAGGCGGAACCCGCTGACCTCGCGCTGGCCGTGCTGTATGCCGTGGCCAAGAGCCTGGAGAAGTGGCTGCTGCACGCGATCGCGGAGACGGGGCTTCGGGAGATCCTGATCGTCGGCGGCGTGGCCGCCAACCAGATCCTGCGCGAGCGGCTGCGGACGCGGCTGGAGCACCCTGCGGTGGGGGCGCGCCTTGCCTTCGCCGATCCGCGTTACAGCACCGACAACGCCGTGGGAACCGCCCTGCTGGCCCGGGCCTGCCACACCGCAGATGCGCAGGACTGAGGGGGGCAGGCAGCGAAAGGGAGCTTAGGGAACCCAGGAAACGGAGGCGATCACGTGAGCGCAACGGTCATCGACGGCAAGCAGGTCGCGGCCCGGGTGCAGGAAGAGGTGGCCCGAGAGGTCGCGCAGCTGAAGGAAGAGGGCCTGACGCCGGGGCTCGCGGTGGTCCTGGTGGGCGACGACCCCGCCAGCCAGGTCTACACGGCCAACAAGGAGCGGACGGCCCGTGAGCTGGGCATGCACTCCGTGCTGCACAAGCTCCCTGCCACCGCCAGCCAGGACGAGGTGGCCGAGCTGGTGCAGCGGCTGAACCGCGATCCGGCTATCCATGGCATCCTCGTCCAGTCGCCCCTCCCGGAAGGGCTGGACATCGACGCCGTGGTGCGGCTGATCGACCCGCTGAAGGACGTGGACGGCTTCCATCCCGAGAACGTGGGCCGCCTCTGGCTGGGTCAGGACGGGCTGGTGCCCTGCACGCCGGCCGGGGTGATGCGGCTGCTCAAGGAGTACGGCGTTGACCCGAAGGGTAAGCACGCCGTGATTGTGGGCCGCTCCAACATCGTCGGCAAGCCGATGGCCGCCCTGCTGCTCCGGGCCCACGCCACGGTCACCGTCTGCCACTCCCGCACGGTCGACCTGAAGGAGACGTGCCGCCGGGCCGACATCCTGGTGGCGGCTGTGGGCAAACTCCAGATGATCACCGGCGAGTACATCAAGCCGGGCGCGGTGGTCATCGATGTCGGCATCAACCCGGTGCCGGGCTACAAGCGGCGCATCCGGGGCGACGTGGACTTCGACAGCGCTGCCGAGGTGGCCAGCCTGATCACGCCCGTTCCCGGCGGCGTGGGGCCGATGACGATCGCCATGCTGATGGCCAACACCGTGAAGGCAGCCAGGCTGCAGCGCGGCCGGTGAACGCCCGGCCGCCCATGGAGGAGGCGAAAGGGTGCAGATCGCGCCGGAGGCAGAGAGCGACCGGCAGGTGCTCACGGTTCGTGAGCTCACGCGCTATGTGAAACGGATGCTGGACTGCGACGGGCTGCTCCAGTCGGTCTGGGTGGTCGGCGAGATCTCCAACTTCAAGTGGCACCAGTCGGGCCACATCTACTTCACGCTGAAGGACGAGGTCTCGCAACTGAAGGTGGTGATGTTCCGCTCCCATGCCAACCGGCTCCGCTTCCGGCCTGAGAACGGCATGCAGGTCATCGTGCAGGGGAACGTGACGGTTTACGAGCGGGACGGCGTCTACCAGCTCTACGCCGTCACGATGGAGCCCGCCGGCCTGGGCGGCCTGCACCTGCAGTTCGAGCAGCTGAAGCGACGGCTTGCCGCGGAGGGGCTCTTCGACCAGGCCCTGAAGCGGCCGCTGCCCCGCCTGCCCCGCTGCGTCGGGCTGGTCACCGCACCCACCGGCGCCGCCGTGCGGGACATGATCACCGTCTCGCGGCGTCGTTTCCCCGGGATCCGGCTCATCCTGGCCCCCGCCCTGGTCCAGGGACCGGGCGCGGCGGAGAGCCTGATCCGGGCCCTGAACCGTCTGGCCCGCGTGCCCGAGGTTGAGGTGATCATCATCGGGCGCGGCGGCGGGTCGCTGGAGGATCTGTGGGCCTTCAACGACGAGGGGCTGGCCCGGGCCATCCGCGCCTGCCCGGTGCCGGTGGTCTCGGCCGTGGGCCACGAGACCGACTTCACCATCGCCGATTTCGCCGCCGACGTGCGGGCGCCCACGCCGTCGGCCGCGGCCGAGCTGGTGGTGCCTTCCCGCTCGGAGCTGCAGGGGCTGGTGGACGGCCTGCGCATCCGCCTCGCGGCGGCAGCCCGCCGGGCCGTGGTGCAGAAGCGCTCCCGCCTGCAGGCGCTGGCCGACCGCCCGGTGCTCCGGCGCCCGCAGGGCCGGCTGCTGCAAGACCGGCAGCGGCTGGACCAGCTCGCCCAGCGGCTGGAGGCAGCCACCCGGCGGACGGTGGAACGGAAACGCCTGCGGCTGCAGGCGCTGGCGGAGCGGCCGGTGCTGCAGCGTCCCCAGGGCCGCCTGATCCAGGACCGGCAGCGGCTGCAGGAACTGGCCCGGCGCCTGAGTTACCTGGGCGGTAACCTGATCGGGGCGCGGCGGCGCGAGCTCAGCGGGCTGGCGGGAAGGCTGCAGGCGCTTTCGCCGCTGAGCGTCCTGGCCCGGGGCTACGCCATCGCCCGCACGGCGGAAGGGCGCGTGGTGAAGGAGGCGGCGCAGGTGCAGGTGGGCGACCGGCTTGACGTGCTCCTGCACAGGGGTTCGCTGCGTTGCCAGGTGGAAGAGGTCACGGGCGGAACAGGGGAGGAGACAACATGACGGAGAACCTGAGCTTCGAGGAGGCCATCCGGCGGCTGGAGCAGGTCGTCAAGGAACTGGAGTCCGGCGACCTGCCGCTGGAGCGGGGGCTGGAACTGTTTCAGGAAGGGATCGCACTGACCCGCCACTGCAACGCGCTGCTGGACGGGGCAGAGGCCCGCATCGAGCAGCTCTTGGAACAGAACGGCGAGACGGTGATCGCCCCGTTCGAGCCGGAGGAGTAGGGAGTGGACAAGCCGATGCACGATCTGCGGCAGTACCTCGCCGACCGGCGCAGGCTGGTGGACGCGGCGCTGGACCGCTACAGCGCCGGCCCTGACTGGCCGCCCCGGCTGGCGGAGGCCATGCGCTACAGCCTGCTGGCGGGGGGCAAGCGGCTGCGGCCGATTCTGGTGATCGCGGCGGCCGAGTTGTTCGGCCTCACGGCGAACGACGTGATGCCCACGGCCTGCGCCCTGGAGATGATCCACACGTACTCCCTGATCCACGACGACCTGCCGTGCATGGACGACGACGACCTCAGGCGCGGCCGGCCCACCTGCCACAAGGTCTACGGGGAGGCCATGGCCGTCCTCGCCGGGGATGCGCTTCTCACCCAGGCCTTCGCCGTGATGGCGGAGCAGGCCTTCGTGGAGCGCGTCGGGCCCGAGCGGGCGCTGCGGGCGGTGGCCGAGGTGGCTCGGGCCGCCGGGGCGGCCGGCATGGTGGGCGGCCAGGTGGAGGACCTGGAGTGGGAAGGCCGCCGGGCGGGGGAGACGCAGCTTCGGCGCATCCACTCGTTGAAGACCGGCGCCCTTTTCCGGGCGGCGGTACGCGCCGGCGGGCTGCTCGCGGGCGCCGCCGACGCCGACTTGGAGCGCCTCGACCGGTACGCGGCGCAGTTCGGGCTGGCGTTCCAGATCTGGGACGACGTGCTGGACGTGGCCGGCGACGCGGCGAAGACCGGCAAGGGCGTGGGACGCGACGCGAAGCAGCAGAAGTCCACGTACGTGTCGCTCTATGGCCTCGGTGAGGCCCGCCGGCGGGCGCGGGAGGCCGCAGCCGAGGCCTGTGGTGCGCTCTCAGTCTATGGCGAAAATGGGTGGGTTCTCCGGTCTCTGGCAGAATATGTCGTTGACCGTGAGAGCTAATCGATGCTATGATTGCATGGTGACAAAGGACGTTCACTCGGATTATGGGTGGCGCAGTATCCTAGTCAGTACTACCTTTTCTGAAGGCGGGCCTAAAAATCCGTCGATGGGCACAACGATGACGTCTCTGGTGCTGGCCGCCGATGCCCAATCGGGGGCTGGTGCTGGGGGCTCAGCCAACCGGGCCGGAAGGCCTGGAGCTGCCGGACTGAGGGCGACCCGCAACGGCATGCGGGCGAACGACCCTCTTTCCGTGGAGGCCTGCACGCGTGGCGGTTGCACCAATGCGAGCAACAGGGCTACGGTGCAGTGAACACCTGCACGCGGTACTGAAACATGGTGAGGTGCTGGGTGCAGCGTAGCCTGCCTTGAGTGGGTGAGGCGGATGTAGCAGAGGGCCTGCGAGGCCCGAAAGCCCCGGTCCGACGCCGGCCAGCAGACGACGGGGGCGACGGCTACTGAAACCCAACCTGCAAAAGAGGCTAGGAAAAGGTGTGTTGTCGAAGAAAATTCCTAGGCTGCTCGCAAGAGGTCTGGCAAGGATTAAAGTGCGGTCTAAGTGGCAATCCAGCCCTGCCGATGGCAACACGGCAGCTTGGCCATAAAGGGAAACCGCCGTGGCGGCGACGCTGCGGAGGCCTCGGGGAAATCCTGCTGGACCTAAGCCGCAAGGTTTACTTGCCAGGCTGCCACCCATAACCTTTTGAACCGCACAGGCGGATGCCCCCCGGGGCATCCGCCTGTACGCGTTTGCCCTCCTCACTTCGTGCGGCTTCGCCGCTGGCGTTGTTGGCCAAAAGGTGGTATGGTAGTATCGAAATATCCGGGTCGTTTTCGGGATACGTACTGCGCCACCCGGATAGTAGTTTGTACATCAGGAGCGTTTCCCAGACATGGCCAAGGAGCCTCCTCCATCAGTTCCCGGATGGCGACGTGCGGTCCGGGTCGGCGTCTTCTCATTCGTGCTGGCGGTGCTGGTGAACTGGGGGTCCAGCGCCGCGCTGAATCGGGTCCACGCCGTCATCGCCTTTGTGATCGTTCTTCTGCTCATCGCGGTGAACATCGTCTTTGACGTCCTCGGAACGAGCGTGACGGCCGCCGAGTTGGCCCCGTTGAACTCGATGGCGGCCAAGAAGATTCCGGGCGCGAAGCAGGCGTTGTGGCTGGTGCGCAACGCCGACGCTGTGGCCAACTTCTGCAACGACGTGGTGGGAGACGTGGCCGGCGCCGTCACCGGCGCTGCCGGCGCCACAGTGGCCCTGAACCTGACGCTGGCCATGGAAGGCAGCCCCTGGACGGAGCAGGCGCTCAGCCTGCTCATCATCGGCCTGATCTCCGGCCTGACGGTGGGCGGCAAGGCTGCCGGCAAGAGCTTTGCGATCAGTCAGGCCACGGCGGTGGTCATGGCCGCCGCACGGGTGATCTACTGGGCCGAACAGATCACGGGGCGTTCGTTCACGGGCGGCCGGTCCTCCCAGAACGGGCGAAGGAGGAACTCATAAGATGCACCTGCGTGACCTGACGGGTCCGGAGCAACTGAAAACGCTGACTCCCGCCGAGTTGACGGAGCTCGCGGCAGAGATCCGCCGGGTCATCCTGGAGACGGTTGCCCGCAACGGCGGCCACCTCGCACCCAACCTGGGCGTCGTCGAGCTGACCCTGGCCCTGCACCTGGTCTTCGACAGCCCGCGGGACAAGATTCTGTGGGACGTATCGCACCAGAGCTACGTACACAAACTGCTCACGGGGCGGTACCACCAGTTCCACACGCTCCGCCAGTACGGGGGGATCGCCGGCTTCACCGATCCCCAGGAGTCGGTGCACGACCACTTCCACTGGGGGCACGCCTCCACGTCGATCTCGGCGGCCGTGGGGCTGGCCAAGGCCCGCGACCTTGCCGGCGAGAGCTACGAGGTCGTGGCGGTGATCGGAGACGGGGCGCTCACCGGCGGCATGGCCTACGAGGCCCTGGATCACGCCGGGCAGGACAAGACGAAGCTGATCGTCGTGCTGAACGACAACTCCATGTCCATCGCCCCCAACGTGGGCGGCATCTCCAACTACCTCGCCCGCATCCGCACCCTGCCCTCCTACCAGCGGGTGAAGCACGACGTGGCCGAGGCCCTGCGGCAGATCCCCTTCGTCGGCCTCCAGGCGCTGGATCTGGTCGACCGGTTGAAGGAAGGCGTGAAGCACCTGCTGGTGCACAACATGTTCTTCGAGGACCTGGGCTTCACGTACCTGGGCCCGGTGGACGGCCACAACATCGCGGCCCTGCAGGAGGTGCTGCGGCAGGCCCGGGCCTACCCGGGTCCCACCGTGGTCCACGTGGTCACCACCAAGGGCAAGGGCGTTCCGTACGCGGAGGAACTGCCGGACAAGTTCCACGGCGGCGGCCCCTTCGACGTGGCCACCGGGAAGGCGAAGCCCGGCGCCCTCACCTACAGCGAGGTGTTCGGGAACACCATCGTGAAGCTGGCCGCGCAGGATCCGCGCGTGTGCGCCATCACCGCGGCGATGCCGTCGGGCACGGGCCTCAGCCGCTTCGCCCGGGAGTTCCCCGACCGCTACTTTGACGTCGGCATCGCCGAGCAGCATGCCGTGACGTTCGCGGCCGGCCTGGCCAAGGGCGGGATGCGGCCGGTGTTTGCCGTCTACTCCACCTTCCTGCAGCGTGCCTACGACCAGGTGATCCACGACGTGGCGCTGCAGAACCTGCCGGTCACCCTGGCCATTGACCGGGGCGGCCTGGTGGAGGATGGCGCCACGCACCAGGGCGTGTTCGACGTGGCGTTCTTGCGCACCATCCCCCGGATGGTGGTGATGGCCCCGAAGGACGAGAACGAGCTGCAGCACATGCTCTACACCGCCCTGCAGCTGGACGGCCCGGCGGCGTTGCGCTACCCGCGGGGCAAGGCCCAGGGGGTGCCGCTGGACGAGCAACTCCGCACCCTCCCCATCGGCAAGGGCGAGGTGCTCCGGCAGGGCGAGGACGTGGCCTTGATCGGTCTGGGCACCATGGCGCCGGTCTGTCTGGAGGCAGCCCGGCTGCTGGAGGAGAAGGGCATCTCCGCGCGGGTGATCAACCCGCGGTTCGTGAAGCCGCTGGACGCCGAACTGCTCGTCCGGTCGGCGCGGGAGGTGGGCGCCCTGGTCACGGTGGAGGAGGCCTGCCTCGCCGGCGGGTTTGGCTCGGCCGTGCTGGAGCTGCTGAATGAGCACCGGGTTCCCGTCCCCGTGGTGCGCATGGGGATTCCGGACGAGTTCGTCCCGCACGGCAACCCGGCGCGACACCTGGCGCGGTATGGGCTGACGCCCGACGGCATCGCCCGGCGCGCCGAGGAGCTGGTGCTGCGGCTCCGCTCGGAGCTGAGCGCGGCGCCGGCCGGCCGGCGGGTGCGGCGGCGTCCCGGTACCCGGGCTGCGGGGGACGAGTAGCGCCTGTGGAAGGGTCGCACACGGGGCCCGGGGTGGAGCGAGAAGGAGCAGCGGAGCGCCTTCCTGCGGGGAAGGGGCTCCGTTTCTGTGCACGGAAAAGGGGGAACCGCGCATGCAGCGCCTCGACGTCGCCCTGGTGGCGGGTGGCCACTTTCCTTCCCGGGAGCGTGCCCAGGAGGCGATCGCCGCCGGGCTGGTGCGGGTGAACGGACAGGTGGTCACGAAGGCCGCCCACAAGGTGGGGCCCGCAGACGCGCTGGAGGTCACGGGCGATCCCATCGGCTACGTGGGGCGGGGCGGGCTCAAGCTGGAGGCAGCGCTCGACCGTTTCGGCATCCGCCCGGCGGGCCTCGTCTGCCTGGACGTGGGCGCCTCCACCGGTGGCTTCACCGACTGCCTGCTCCGGCGCGGCGCCCGCCTGGTCTACGCGGTGGACGTGGGCCGCGGCCAGCTGCACCCGAGCCTCCGGGCAGACCCGCGGGTGGTGGCGATGGAGGAGACCGACATCCGCAGGGTAGAGCGCCTGCCCGAGGCGCCGGCCCTGGCCGTGGTCGACGTTTCGTTCATCTCGCTCACCCTGGTGCTGCCGGCCGTGGTGCGGCTGCTCGCCCCCGGCGGCCAGATCGTGGCCCTGATCAAGCCACAGTTCGAGTTGGGCCCGGCCGGGGTGGGCAAGGGCGGCATCGTGCGCGACCCGCGCCAGCACAGGCGGGCGGTGGAGCGCGTGCTGGGCGCCGCCACGGCGCTGGGGCTCGTGGGCCGGGAGGTCATCGAATCGCCCGTGCGGGGCGGCGACGGCAACCGGGAGTTCCTGGCCTGGCTGCTGCCCGCGGAGAATCCGGGGCGGAAAGCAGGAAGCCAGTCCTCAGACCGGGAATCATGAAGGTGAGGAGGTGCGTTCGTGGCCATCGAAGTGGAATGCGCTCATTGTGGCAACAAGAAGCTCGCCCAGGTTCCCGGAGTCTGGACGCCGCTGGCGCTCAACGAGAAGAATCAGCCCGTGCCGGGGCCTGCAGTGCCCGTGGTGATGCTGGGGTGCCCGGCTTGTGGTTATATCCAGATGTTCTCCCCGCAAGCGATCAAGCCGAAGCCTTTCCCGGAAAGGCCCGCCGAGGAGCCGAAGGCTGAGGCCAAGGATACCCAGTAAGTCCAGGCGTCAGCGAGCCCTGCCGACCTGAGGGTCGGCAGGGCTCTTTGCGCGCCGCCCGTCCGGGCGCCGGCGCTAGATGCCGCCCGGGAAGGGCGTGGTCGCGATGGTGGTGTTGGGTACGGCCGAACTGAATCCCGTGGACTTCGTCGCGGGAAAACCTTTGCCGAAGAAGGGTTTCTGGAAGAAGGGGCTCCCGATGAAACCGAAGGGCTTACCGAAACCGAAGGGTTTTCCAAAGCCGTAGTACATCGCCATATCCCCCCGGCCCAGCCTATGCGCCGGGGCCCGTGGCGGTCACCGTGCGCGGGCCGCTTCCGGGACCGGGGCCGGCGGGTGCGGGCACGATCAGCGCGGCGATGGCGAAGGGATTGGGGAAGCCATGCGGCAGCGGGCAGGGGGGCAGGCCGGGTAGCGGGTGCGGCCCGCCGGCCGCGGCCGGCGGCGGAACGGCCGCCACCGGCATCATGGCGACGCCGAGCACCCCGTTGCGGCGCCCCCCCTGGACCCGGGACGGACCGAGCCGGGCCGGGCCCGGCATGGGCAGGATGGTGGGGGGCCAGGGAACCGGTGTGCCGGGGAGCGCGGCCTGTGGCCCCTGCCAGGTGTGCGGAACGGCCGGCTGGGCACCGGCGCTGGGCTGCCCCGTTCCGGACGACCTCGGGGAAGCCGAAGACGCGAACGCCGGAGGGGCTGCTCCGAGGGGGAGCGCGGCAAGGTTGGACGGCATCGTGGCGCCGGTGAGCACGGGCAGGCACCTCCTTTCACAGCTGCTGCCGTGCGTTCTACTGTGCACCAGTCTACGCAGGGGAATGCCCGCGTGACCATGACCGGGTGCAACCGGAGTCTCACGCTGCCTCAACCCGCCGGTCTGTGACACTGGTCCCGACGGGGCCTGGCGCTTCCTACCGGCGGCGGGAACGTCAAAATCCGTCATCCCCCCTGCGGTCGGGTGTGCTGGATTCTGACATTCGCTCCCGCGGTTGACTGTGGCTACGACTTCCGCGACAGTTTCAAACCGGTTCAACCCGAACCAGACCCGTCTCCAGGGCCGCCGGAGAAGGTTGCGGCTCCATCGTCTGCGGCGGGAGTGTCAAGATCCAGTACTCCCCTGGCGAGGGAGAGTGCAGGACTTTGACACTCGAGGGCGTGTGGGCCCGGCGGAGGACCCGGGACCCGGCACACAAGAGGAAGGATGAGGAAGGAGGCGAATACTAACTTGGAAATTACGCCTCGGGGAGGCCGGGCCTGCATGCGCAAGGTCGCGATGGTCTTGAATGGGGAGAAGCCGTCGACGCTGGAGACGGGCGCGCAGATTCTGGAGCGGCTCCAGGCCCGCGGGGCCGAGGTCTTGCTGGCGCCGTCTGCAGCCCGGCACCTGGGGCGGCCGGACCTGGCCATGGCCGGAGAGCAGGCGTGGGCCGCAGTCGATGTGCTGATCGTGCTGGGCGGCGACGGCACCCTCATCCGGGCGGTCCAGCGGGTGGCGCCGTACGGCGTACCGGTGCTGGGCATCAACACCGGGCACCTGGGGTTCCTCACCGCCATGGAGAGCGGCGAGGCGCTCTCCCGCCTCGACCGCGTGCTGGACGGCGAGTATGTACTGGAGGAGCGCGTGATGCTGCGGGCCGCCGTGGAAAGGGAGGGCGTGCCGGTGTCGGAGCTCTCGGCCCTTAACGACGCCGTCATCTCCAAGGGTCCCCGCGCCCGGATGGTGCACCTGGAGGTGTCGGTGGGCGAGACGCAGGTCGCCCGCTATCGCGCCGACGGCGTGATCGTGGCGACGCCGACGGGCTCAACGGCCTACTCCCTTTCGGCCGGGGGGCCCGTGGTCGATCCCACGGTCGACTGCTTCCTGATCACCCCGATCTGCCCCCACACCATGAGCGCCCGCTCCATTGTGGTGGGCGCCGACGATGCGGTGGCCATCCGGGTGGTCGCGAGCCCCGGTGAGGTCGGCCTCTCGGCCGACGGTTCCGACCCGTTCCCCTTGGTTCCGGGCGATGTGGTGCGGGTGGAGCGGGCGCCGTATCCGGCCCGGCTGGTGCGGCTCCCGGGCTACCGGTTCTATGACGTGCTCCGGCAGAAACTCTCGGGCGTGTAGGGCGATACAGCACTGCATATACATGGTTTGCGGATGATTATGCAGGGATCGGCGGGGGCGCCGCCGAATCCGCAGGAAAAGGCCGCCCCCGGTGGGTGCGCAGATTGGCGTGATGAGGTGACGACCGTGAAAGCACGACGACAGGCCAAGATCTTGGAAGTAATCAAGACCCGTGTGATCGAGACGCAGGAAGAGCTGGCTGCCGCCCTGGCTGCAGAGGGCATTCCGGTCACCCAGGCGACGATCTCGCGCGACATCAAGGAGCTGCAGCTGAACAAGGTGCCCACCCCCGACGGGCGGTACCGCTACGCCCTGCCGGAGGAGCCCGCGGGCTCCTGGGACAAGCGCCGGCGCATCTTCAAGGAAGCCGTGCTGAGCATCGACTTCAGCGGCAACCTGGTGGTGCTGAAATCGCTGCCCGGGACGGCGCAGGGCGTGGCCGCGGCCGTCGACCACCTCGATGTGCGGGAGATCATCGGCACCGTGGCCGGCGACGACACGGTGATCGTGGTGGTGAAGCCGGCCGATGCCGCCGGGGAGGTGGCCGAGCGGCTCCGGGGGCTGATGCGGTAAGAGGGAGGGGCGTCGTGTGCTCGTCGAGATCGCAATTGAACAGTTCGCCCTGATTGACCAGATCCGGCTCCAGTTCACCGAGGGGCTGAACGTTCTGACGGGCGAGACCGGCGCCGGCAAGTCCATCATCCTGGACGCGGTGCAGGCGGTGCTGGGCGGCCGCACCTCGGCCGACGTGGTACGGGCCGGCGAGGAGCGGGCCGTCATCGAGGCCGTCTTCGACCTGACCGATGCGCCCGAGAGCCGCGAGGCGCTGCGGTCCTTGGGCATTCCTGTCGCAGAGGACGGCCTCCTGGTGGTGCGGCGGGAGATCGCGCGTACCGGCAGGGGCGTCATCCGCCTGAACGGCCGCACGGTGACGGCGGGCATGCTGCGGGAGGCCACGCAGGGGCTGGTGGACCTGCACGGACAGCACGAGCACCAGTCGCTCCTGCAGGCGGAGAAACACCTCGACCTCCTGGATCAGTACGGCGGGTCGCTGCTTCAGACGGCCGGCAAGCCGCTGGAGCTGCTCGACCGCTACGCGCGGCTCGACCTCTCGGACCTGCGCGCCCGCATGGCGGAGCTGGTGCAGGAACTGCACCGGGTCCAGGCCGAGCTGAAGGAACTGGTCGGCGACGAGCGAGACCGGGCCCGCCGGGAGGACCTGCTCCGCTTCCAGGCGGAGGAACTGCGGTCGGCGCGCCTCCGGGTCGGCGAGGAGGAGGAACTGGAAGCCGAGCACCGGCTGCTCGCCAACGCCGAGAGACTGAAGCGGGTCGCCGCCGAGTCGTACGCCGCCCTCTACGAGGGTGCGCGCGGGCAGGAGAGCGTGGTCGACGTACTGGGGCGGGTGCGGGCGGAACTGGAGGACGCCCTGCGGCTCGATCCTGGCCTCGCCGAGGCGCTGGAAATGGTGTCGGCCGCGCTGGTGCACGCCCAGGAGGCCAGCCACGCCCTTGCCGACTACCAGGAGCGGGTCGATCTGGACCCCCGGCGCCTGGCCGAGGTGGAGGGCCGACTCGACCAGCTTTCCGGGCTGAAGCGGAAGTACGGTGACTCCATTCCGGAGATGCTGGCCTATCTGGAACAGGTGGAGCAGGAGCTGAACCGGCTCGAGCACAGCCAGGAGCTGATTGCGGAGCTCACGGCCCGCGAGGAGGAACTGGGGCGCGAGGCCGAGGCGGTGGCGCGGGCGCTGAGCGCCGCCCGCAAGGAGGCTGCCGCTCAGCTGGGCGAGCGGGTCGCGCAGGAGCTGGCCGACCTGGGCATGCCTTCGGCCCGGTTCGTGGTGGCGGTGGAGCAGCCGCCCGAGGCCAGCTACAGGGCGCTGACCCCGCGGGGCTGGGACCGGGTGGAGTTCCTGTTCTCGCCCAACCCCGGTGAGCCGGTAAAGCCCCTGGCGAAAATCGTTTCCGGCGGCGAGATGAGCCGCATCATGCTGGCGCTGAAGGCGATTCTGGCGCGTGTCGATAACATCCCGAGCCTCGTGTTCGACGAGGTGGACACGGGCATCTCGGGCCGGGCCGCGCAGGCCGTGGGTGAGAAGCTGGCCCGGATCGCCGGCGACCGGCAGGTGCTCTGCGTGACGCACCTGCCGCAGGTGGCTGCGCTGGCCGACCGCCATTTCCGCATCGAGAAGGCGACGGAAGGCGGCCGGACGACGACGCGCTGCCAGCTGCTGGACGACGACGGGCGCGCCGGCGAAATCGCACGCATGATCGGCGGCGCGGAGGTGACGCAGTACACCATGGCGGCCGCCCACGATATGATTCGCACGGCTGCGCAGCTGAAGGCGTCGCTCAGGAGCGCCGCCGCGTCGGTTTAGGTGGCCAGGTTGCATAATCCGGTACGCGTCAGGGTAACTTAATGTGCACAGAAGGCGGCGAGGTCAACTACGCCGCCCGTTCTTTCGAGAAGTGAGAGACCAAGCGGAGGAAGGGGCCGCCCTGGGGTAGAGAAGCTTCAGGGAGGGACGCCCCGATGTCAACCCGGGAGAAGTGGCGGAGGGCCGCCGGCCTTCTGCTGGTCGTCCTGATCCTTGCGATCGCTGCGACTCCGGAGTTCCGCACCTTCGTGACCCTGCCCGATCACCTGCGCCTCCCCCAGGGACAGGCCCACGAACTGTCGCTGGGCATCCCCTTCAGCACGGCCGTGCAGACGGCCGGCGGCTCCGGCCTGGGAGTGGGCGGGACCAGCCCGGTGAGCCTGGCCGCTGAGGAGACCGGCCGCTACACCCTGGACGTGAAGCTGTTCGGGCTGATCCCCATCCGCCGGATGACGGTGGACGTGGTGCCGCAGATTCGCGTGGTGCCCGGCGGCCACTCCATCGGGGTGCGGCTGCGAAGCAAGGGCGTGCTGGTCGTCGGCTTTGCGGCCGTGAAGGACAGCGACGGCCAGGTGCACCACCCGGGCCGCGAGGCCGGGATTCAGATCGGCGACGCCATCGTCGCCATCGACGGCAAGCCGGTGCGGGGGGAGGAACACGCTGCGCATCTGTTCCAGGAAGCCGGGCGGAAGGGACGTCCCGTGACGGTTACGGTTCGCCGCGGCGGCGAGAGCCTGGAACGCACCGTGACACCGGTCCAGGACGGAGAGTCCGGCCGGTGGCGGGTGGGCCTCTACATCCGTGACGGCGCGTCCGGCGTGGGCACGCTCACCTTTTACCATCCGGCCAGCCGCAAGTTCGGCGCCCTCGGCCACGTCATCGCAGACGGCGAGACCAAGCGGCCGTTCGAGTTCGCTGAGGGTCACATCACCGCTGTGGACGTGGTCAAGATCCAGAAAGGCAAGCGGGCCGCGCCCGGCGAGAAGATCACCAACCAGTTCGAGTCGGGCGGCCGGCTTGGAACGATCGAGAAGAACACGCGCTTCGGCATCTTCGGACGGCTCTCCGCCCCTGTACGCAACCCGCTCTACCCTGAGCCGTTGCCCGTGGCCATGGCCAGCCAGGTGAAGGAAGGCCCGGCCGAGATGCTCACCGTGGTGGAGGGCCAGAAAATCGAGCGCTTTCAGATCGAGATCGTGCGGCTCATGCGCCAGCCGACGGCCGAGGGGAAGAACATGATCGTGCAGGTCACGGACCCGCGGCTCCTGGAAGCGACGGGCGGTATCGTGCAGGGAATGTCCGGCAGCCCCATCATCCAGGATGGCCGCGTGGTGGGCGCGGTGACGCACGTCTTCGTCAACGACCCCACCCGGGGATACGGGGTGCTGATCGAGTGGATGCTCCAGGAAGCGGGCATCCTGAAGGCTGAGACCGATGACGCCGGCCTCCGGGAGGAAGGACTCTCCCGGAGGTTTCCCGTTCTCCCGGCGGTAACGGGCGGGTAACACCGATATGAGTATATGTATAATGGGAGGTGGGCGGAGGGGGTCGCTCCGTTTTCCGTGGGGCAATGGTCCAGCTGGTTATGGGGGTGACGGAACGTGGCTTCGGCCGGAATCCGGGTTCTCGTGTGCGACGACAATCGCGAGTTCTGCGCGCTGCTGAAGGAGTACTTCGCCTCCACGCCGGACATCGAACTGGTCGGGGAGGCTCACAACGGCCTCGACGCGCTGCAGGCCATCAACGAGACCCGACCGGACGTACTGATCCTTGACCTGATCATGCCCTATCTGGACGGCATCGGGGTGCTGGAGCGACTGGGCCAGACGGGGCTCAAGGCGCGTCCCAAGATCCTGGTGCTGAGCGCGCTGGGGCAGGAGTCGTTCGCCCGGCGCGTGTTCGAGATGGGCGCAGACTACTACCTCGTGAAGCCGTTCGATCTGGACCTGCTGGGCACGCGCGTGCGAGAGCTGGCGGCGGGGAAGGTGGCGCCAGGGACGACTCGGATGGCGCCCGGGGCGCAGGCTGGCTACCGGTCGCTGGAGGAAGTGCACCAGCTCATCCGCGAGCTGGGCGTGCCGCCCCATGTGAAAGGCTATCGTTACCTGGGCGACGCCGTCCTCATGGTCCTGCAGCAGCCCGAACTCCTGGGCGCCGTCACCAAGGGTCTCTACCCGGCGGTGGCGCGGCACTACCGCACCACGGCGAGCCGTGTGGAGCGGGCGATCCGGCATGCGATCGCACTGGCCTGGGACCGGAGCAGCGACCGGCTGAGCGCGGCCCTGGGCCACCTGGACGGCAGCAGGGCCAAGCCCACCAACTCCGAGTTCATCGCCCTGGTCGCCGACCGGCTCCGGGCCGGGTACAAGGCGAGTTGACGTTGAGACCGACGACCCCGCCTGCGGGCGGGGTCGCTCCTTTTCTGCAGGAAACTGCAGGGTAGCGGCAGAAGGGATAGGCAAGTCTCAATTCCCAGAGGTGACGCGCATGCTGAACCTGGTGATCATCGGCGCGGGCAAGGGCGGCTCCTCCCTGCTCACCGCCCTGGTGAGCACGCCGCGCCAGGTGCGCGTCCTCGGGGTGGCCGACCGGAACCCGGCCGCGCCGGGCATCGCGCTGGCCATGCGCCACGGCATCCGCACCACCATCGACTACACGGAGCTGATCACGCTGCCCGAGGTGGACATCATCGTGGACGCCACGGGGGAGGCGGGGCTGGTCGAGGAAGTAAAGCGAAGGAAGCACCCCCGCGCCGTCATCATCGAGGGGCTGGCCATGAACCTCATGCTCAGCTTCGTGGACGAGAGCCTGCGCCTGCTGCGGGAACTCGAGGCGCGAGAGCTGGAGCGCGACGTGATGCTCGATTCCACCCACGACGCGATTGTGGCGGTAAACGCCGAGGGGGCGATCACGCTCTGCAACCGCGCGGCTGAGCAACTGCTGGGCGTGAACCGGGAGCAGCTGCTCGGCCGGCCCGCCGCCGAGGTCATCCCCAACACCCGGCTGCACGTGGTGCTGGCCACGGGGAAGGCAGAGCTGAACCAGCAGCAGGAGGTGGGCAAGACCACCATCGTCACCAACCGGGTGCCGGTGCGGTCCCGGGACGGGCAGGTGGTGGGGGCCGTAGCCGTCTTCCGGGACATCACCGAGGTAAAGGCCCTGGCTGAGGAGATCACGGGCCTCCGGGAGATGAAGGTGCTGCTGGAGGCGATCTTCAACTCGACCCAGGACGCCATCTCGGTGGTGGATGAGAACGGCATCGGCTGGATGGTCAACCCCGCCTACACCGCGCTGACGGGGCTGAAGCCGGAGGAGGTGATCGGCAAGCCGGCAACGGTGGACATCGACCCGAGCCAGGAATCCATGCACCTGCAGGTGCTGCGCACCCGGCGGCCGGTGCGGAACGTGCCCATGCGGGTGGGTCCGCACAAGCGGGAGGTGATCGTGAACGTCGCCCCGATCCTGGTGGATGGGAAGCTCAAGGGCTCGGTGGGCGTGGTACGCGACGTGTCGGAGATCGCGCGGCTCTCGGCCGAACTGGAGCAGCAGCGGAAGCTGATCCGGCGTCTTACCTCGACCTACACCTTCAGCGAGATCATCGCCGACAGCCCCGTGATGCAGCAGGCGGTGGAGCAGGCCCGCAGGGCGGCGGAGACGCCGGCCACCGTGCTGCTCCGGGGGGAGAGCGGCACGGGCAAGGAGCTGTTCGCCCACGCCATCCACAACGCCTCCAGTCGAGCCAAGGGGCAGTTCATCCGAGTCAACTGTGCCGCCATCCCCGAGGCCCTGCTCGAGTCGGAACTCTTCGGCTACGCAGAGGGCGCGTTCACCGGCGCCCGCAAGGGCGGGAAGCGGGGGCTCTTCGAGGAGGCCGACGGCGGCACCATCTTCCTCGACGAGATCGGCGAGCTGCCGCTGGGGCTGCAGGCGAAGCTCCTGCGGGTGTTGCAGGAGAAGGAGATTGTGCGAGTGGGCGAGGCGAAGCCGGTGAAGGTGGACGTACGCGTGATCGCCGCCACCAACGCGCCCCTGGAGGACATGATCGCAAGGGGAAAGTTCCGGGAGGACCTCTACTACCGCCTGAACGTGGTCCCGATCGTCATCCCGCCGCTCCGCCACCGCCAGGAAGACATCCCGCGGCTCGTGGCGCACCTCATCGCCAAGCTGAACGAAGAATACGGCCGCAACGTGCGTGACATTGCCCCCGACGCTCTTCAGGTGCTGCGGGAGTATCACTGGCCGGGCAACGTGCGGGAGTTGGAGAACATCATCGGCCGGGCCATGATCGCAATGGCGGTGACCGACACCACCATCGAGCGGCGCTTCCTGCCGCCCCTGGGGAGCGCACCGTCGCCGGCGGCGCCTCCGACCCCTCCGCCGGAGGGGCAGGGCCGGCGGACCCGGCCCCTGCACGAGGTGGTGGCCGAGGCCGAGAAGTCAGCGCTCATGCGTGCCCTTGCGGAGACGAAGGGGAACAAGACGGAGGCGGCGCGGCGGCTACAGATCGCTCCCCGTACGCTGTATTACAAGCTGGAGCGGTACGGGCTGATGTAGGGGCGCGCGGCTGCGCCGTCTTCGTCGGGCCGGAAGCCTGCGAGTTTGTGCAGGCATAGTTCTGCAGAGACTTGCAGGAAGGTGCGCAGTGCCCCCAACCGCCGCATCCGGACATTTTTCCCAGGGGCGGCCTGGGGTTTGACCTGGCAACCCCTCGGAGCCGTGCCGGCCCGGACCGCTGCGGTCCGGGCCGACTAACGCGGAACCCCGGGCCAGGGACTGCCCCCTGCTGGCATGGATGTTGCACCTACGGGTGCTCGTCAGAGACGCAGGGGGGGAGCCTGCATGGGCGTGTTCGAGCGCATGATGAGCGACGGCCACGAGCAGGTCGTCTTCTGCTACGACCGCGCCACCGGCCTGCGCGCGATCATCGCGATTCACGACACGACGCTGGGTCCCGCGCTGGGGGGCTGCCGGATGTGGCCCTACGCGAGCGAGGAGGCCGCCCTGGAAGACGCCCTCCGCCTGGCCCGGGCCATGACCTACAAGTCTGCGGCCACGGGGCAGAACCACGGCGGCGGCAAGGTGGTCATCTGGGGAGACCCGGCCGCCGAGAAGTCCGAGGCGCTCTTCCGGGCCCTGGGCCGCTTCGTGGGCACCCTGGGCGGGCGCATCGTCACGGGCACCGACGTGGGCACAGACAAGCAGGACTTCGTCTGGGCGAAGCAGGAATCGCCGTGGTTCGTCGGTCTGCCGGAGGAGGAAGGGGGTTCCGGCGACACCGCCGTCCTCACGGCCTATGGCGTCTGGCTGGGCATGAAGGCGGCTGCTCGCTTCGTCTGGGGCGACGACTCCCTGAGGGGGCGGCGCGTGGCCCTGCAGGGGCTGGGCAAGGTGGGCACCCGCCTCCTGGGCCACCTGCTGGAGGAAGAGGCGCGCGTCACGGTGACCGACATCCGTCCGGAGCGGGTGGCGGAGATCTGTGCCACCCATCCCGGGGTGGCCGCCGTGGCGCCGGACGCGATCTACGACCAGCCCTGCGACATCTTCTCGCCCTCGGCCCTGGGCGGCGTGCTGAACGACGAGACGATCCCGCGCCTCCGCTGTGCGATCGTCGCAGGGTCCGCCAACAACCAGCTGGCCGAGCGGCGCCACGGCGACCTGCTGTACGAGGCGGGCATCCTCTACGCCCCGGACTACGTGATCAACGCCGGCGGCCTGATCCAGGTGGCCGACGAGCTGCTCGGCTTCCACCCGGAACGGGCACGGCGCAAGGTGGCCGCCCTTTACGACCTGCTCCTCCGGATCTTCGCCATCAGCCGGGAAGAGGGGATTCCCACCTGTCTGGCGGCCGACCGCCTGGCGGAGCAGCGCATCGAGCAGATCGGTCGGCTGGGTCGCATCTACGTGCCCGAATAGGGGCCCCGCAGTGCGCTCTCGCTCCCGCTCCTGAAGCGGCCCTTGCCGCCGCTGCCTGAATACTCTGCAGCATCACAAAGGGGAGGTTCATCGCATGGGAATCTTTGGCCAGATGGAGCAGTACGGGCACGAGCAGCTCGTCTTCTGCTACGACAGGTCCACGGGCCTCAGGGCCATCATCGCCATTCACGACACCACGCTGGGCCCGGCCCTGGGCGGGGTCCGTATGTGGAAGTACGAGCGCGAGGACGACGCCGTCACGGACGTGCTGCGCCTCTCCCGGGGCATGACGTACAAGAACGCGGCCATGGGCCTCAACCTGGGCGGCGGCAAGGCCGTCATCTGGGCCGATCCGCGCACGGAGAAAAGCGAGGCGCTGCTGCGGGCCTTCGGCAAGTTCGTGCAGTCGCTGGGCGGGCGGTACATCACCGCCGAAGATGTGGGCACTACTGTGGAGGACCTGACCTACGTGCAGATGGAGACGCGGCACGCAGCCGGGCGGGCGGAGGCATCGGGAGACCCGTCTCCCGTGACGGCCTACGGCGTGTTTGAGGGAATCAAGGCCTGTGCGCGGCAGGTATTCGGGTCGGAAGACTTGAAGGACAAGAAGGTGGCCGTGCAGGGGCTGGGGAAGGTTGGCTGGGCGCTCTGCGGTCACCTGCACGAGGCGGGCGCCCGCCTGATCGTGACCGACATCCACCCGGAGCTTGTGGACCGGGCGGTCAGGGAGTTCGGGGCGACGCCCGTGGCCCCGGCGGAGATCTACGGCGTTGCCTGCGATATCTTCGCCCCCTGCGCCATGGGCGCCGTGCTGAACGACGAGACGATTCCCCAGCTCAAGTGCCGGATCGTCGCCGGGTCGGCCAACAACCAGCTCAAGGAGCCCCGCCACGCGGACATGCTGCGGGAGCGGTCGATCCTCTACGCGCCGGACTTCGTGATCAACGGCGGCGGCGTGGTCAACGTGGCGGAGGAGTTCCATCCGGCCGGATACAGCCGGGAGCGGGCGCTGGCCCGGGTGGCCACGATCTACGACAAGCTGCTCCGGGTGTTCCAGATCGCGGAGGAGCGGAACATCAGCACGGCGCAGGCGGCCGAGGTGCTCGCCGAGGAACGCCTGCAGCGGATCGGGCAGCTGAGCCGGCTGTACGTGGCCGAGTAGGGATGACAGTCGATCGCCCGGCCCCTGCGCGGCAATGAAGCAACAAAGGAGCATGGCTAGCCATGGAGATGAAAGTGGTCAAGCGCGACGAGATCTTCCGGGGCCGGGTGATCACGGTCCGGCGGGACCTGGTGGAACTGGACGGGCGCGAGCGCACGTGGGACGTGGTGGCGCACCCGGGCGCAGTGGTGGTGCTGGCGGTGGATGGCGACGACCTGCTCTTCGTGCGCCAGTACCGCTACGCCGCGGGCGAGGAGTTGCTGGAACTGGTGGCAGGCACGTGCGAGCCGGGCGAGGACCCGGCGACCACCGCCGAACGGGAGCTGCAGGAGGAGGCGGGCTTCAGGGCCCGCCGGCTGACGAAGCTCTGCGAGTTCTACAGCGCCCCCGGGTTCTGCACCGAGAAACTGCACCTCTTCCTGGCGGAGGAGCTGGAGCCCTCCCGGCTGCCCATGGACGAGGACGAGCAGATCGCCCTCGTGCGGCTCAGCCTGGACGAGGCCCTGCGGATGGCGCTCGCGGGCGAGTTGCGGGACGCCAAGACGCTGGCGGGGGTGCTGCTCTATGCCCGGCGCCGCGGCCGCTGAGCCCCTGCAGGTGGTCTACGCCGACCTGCACGTGCACCTGGGGTGGGCCGGCGACCCCGGCGGTCCCGTGAAGATCGCGGCCGCGCGGTCGCTCACCCTCGAGGGCATCCTGGCCGAGGCCCGCGACCGGAAGGGCATCCGGCTGGTGGGGGTGATCGACGCGGCGACCGGCGGCGGCCTCGCGGATCTGGAGCGGCTGGTCGCGGAGGGGCGGGTGTCCGAGCGGCCGGGCGGGGGCCTGGCCTACGACGAGGTGACGCTCATCCCGGGCGCCGAGGTGGAGGTGGTCCACGGGGGGCGACCGGTCCACCTGCTCTGCTACTTCCGCGGCCTGGAGCCGCTGCGCGCGTTCGCAGGGTGGCAGGCCGGGCGGGTGCGAAACCGGCAGCTCTCAACCCAGCGCCTGCACGGCGCGGGCGCACCGGAAGTGGTGGCGACGGTGGCGGGGCTGGGAGGCGTGGTGATCCCGGCCCACATCTTCACGCCCCACAAGTCCGCCCTGGGCGCCGCCCCCGCCATATCCGAGGTGATTCCGCCCGATCTCTGGGGGGCGGTTCCGGCGGTGGAGCTGGGGCTTTCGGCCGACACGGCGCTGGCGGACGAGCTTCCCGAGCTCAGCCGCTTTCCGTTTCTGGCCAACTCGGACGCCCATTCCCTCGGCCGCATCGGCCGGGAGTACAACCAGCTGCTGGTGGCTGAGCCCAGCTTCGACGAGTGGCTCCTGGCCCTGCGGGGGGAGCGGGGCCGGGCCGTTCTCGCCAACTACGGGCTCGACCCGCGCCTGGGAAAGTACCACCGCACCTTCTGCCTCACGTGCGGCCGGCGGGTGGAGGGCGACCCGCCGGTGCTCCGCTGTTCGGTGGACCCGCATCATCGCGTGGTGCTCGGGGTGCTCGACCGCATCCGCCACTACCGGGCCTGGCAGGAGGGGCGGTTCGTCCGCGTGGAAAGGGAGCGGCCGCCCTATGTGCACCAGGTGCCCCTCAGCTTCGTGCCCGGCCTCGGCCGGCGGGGTCTCGAGCGGCTGGTGGCGGCGTTCGGCACCGAGATGGCCGTGCTGCACCGGGCGTCGGAAGAAGAGCTGGCCGAGGTGGTGGGTGCGCGGCTCGCCCGCCTGGTGGTCCTGGCGCGGGAAGGACGCCTGGACATCGAGTCGGGCGGCGGCGGGGTCTACGGCCGCGTGATCGTTTGTGACGACCCTTCCGCGACATAATTGCCTGCCCTGTCCCATAGACTCCCCGTGAGTCTATGGACAAGGGTGGGGCGGGGAATGCATCTGTACGAGGCGTGGCGCGAAAACCTCGAAGACCTGGTGATCCGGCGGGGCAATCTGGTGCTCCTGCACGCGGGCCTGTTCGTCATCGGGCTGCTCTTCGGCGCGCTCGCCGTGCGCAGCCTGGACCTGGAGACGCGGCAGGAACTGGTGCGGATGCTCTCCGACTCGATGCAGGCGCTGGCGGTGGGGCGCGGCCCGTCCGCAGGGGAACTGCTGCGGGATGCGCTGCTGCGGCAGGCCCGGCTGGTCTCGCTGATGTGGGTGCTTTCTATTTCTCTGGCGGGCGCCGTCGCGGTGCCGGCGCTGCCGCTGGTGCGCGGCTTCACCTCTGGCTTTGCAGTCGCGTACCTCGCCGCGGAATTGGGCACACGGGGGGTCCTGGTTGCGGCCGCCGGGCACCTGCCGCAGACCGTGCTGGAAGTGCCGGGGCTCATCCTGGCGGCGTCGGCCTCCGTAGGGTTCGCCCTGGAGGTCGCCACCTCGTGGCGGGTGCGGCGGCGGCTCTCCGGATACTACGGCGCCCTGGCCGGCTACTCCAACACCCTGCTCTCCGCGGCCGTGCTTCTCGTGGCCGCCGCCCTCGTGGAAGCCTACGTGTCGCCGCACCTGCTCCGGCTGGTGGCCCCTGTGGGGCAATAGTGACGCACTCTTCCCAAAGGACCCAAAGTCGGGCTTGGCGGAACATGCGCACCATGGGATAATATGGGTCAGAAGGGGCAAGCATCATCGTTCGTTCTCGGTGCATGCATCCACAAGGCGTCTTGGCGCCTTGGCGGCGCCGGGGCGGGGAAGGAGTGAACGCCGTGAGGGTAGGGGTTGTACGGGAACTGAAAGCCTACGAGAACCGGGTCGCCATGACCCCGGCTGGCGTGAATGCCCTCGTGAAGGCTGGTCACGAGGTGCTGGTGGAACGGGACGCCGGCCGGGGTTCCGGGTTTGAGGATGCCGAGTACACGGCCGCGGGCGCCAAAGTGGTGGCCTCCAA